>Ga0163144_10020572_pt1 | contig 13183 bp, 4 predicted proteins | sample OliLak19BULKMAT1_FD_123175 | JGI IMG/M metagenome (GOLD analysis project Ga0163144, IMG submission 123175) | Freshwater microbial mat bacterial communities from Lake Vanda, McMurdo Dry Valleys, Antarctica - Oligotrophic Lake LV.19.BULKMAT1 | ecosystem: Environmental > Aquatic > Freshwater > Lake... | reverse complement strand
CGGAACCATCATCGGCAGTATCGTCGCCTCAGCCATGGTCGTCTTCGCAACCGCGACTATCGCAAGAGGGCCCGCCGTGACCATCGGAGGCGCCGCGGTGATCGGCGCCGTGGGACTTGTTGCTGCCGCAGTCTACGGCTGGTCATGGTCTCGTCCTGCTGCCAAACAGCAAGAGCACCAGCGACCAATCTCCGGACGAGTCATTGTCGTTTCGTCAGGCGATTTCAATGAACTCAAGCCATTGAATCGTCCGCGGCAAATCATGAGGCCGGAGAATGAACACCGGTCGAGTACCGAGTTGGATGCATGAATCGCGCGCGTAAGTTACGCGCGCCCGTGCTCAATTCGGCCATTTTGGGCAACGCTGGGAACCACTTCGACCCTCTCAGACTGCATGAAACCCAGCAAATTCGCTGTTTGGCAGTCTGTTAAAAGTCCGTTGCTCTACCAACTGAGCTACGCGCTCTTGCGGACCATACTTGTGTTCTGCGAAGAGTTCTGACAACGGGAAGTCCCGGCGGTTCAGTTTCCCGCCTCGAATTCCCCGAAGGATCGGGAACGATACAAAGAAACCGCCGCAATTCCACGGGGCTGCATGAGGGATCGGCGAATTCCCGGCAAATTTTGCGGGTGAATGGGAACGTCCCGATGAATTCATCACTGAAATCTGCGTCTCAACCAATTGTCAATAGGATTCCGGTCGAGGCTTGAACCGCAAGGCCGCGAGTTCATCAGCCGGCGCTTTCACGGTCGTACGCGAAGACATTCTCAGGGTGCGAATCGCCTTAGATCTCTCGACGCGGAAAGGGCTGTGCGGGAAATCTCAAAGCGTCGTCGAGCCGCAGCAGTTCAATCAAGTTGCGGCTGGACTCACGGCTGCGCGACGGGCAGGGTTCCTCATCGCACATCTCGAAACGAACGACTGGCAGGCACGGCGGCGACAACATTAGAAAATTGGCATTTTGAGCTTCTTGACAGAGTGAATGAAGTTCTTCAAGATCGGGAGTGGCTCCAGTTTCGTGCCAAATACAAACACAAGGGCAGGCTGACATGGCAAGGCAAGAGGCAGTTGTTTCAGGTGACGGGGTTGCTCCCCTTGAATCCGGTAAAGGATTGAAGAAGGCCGCAAGGAAGGCCCAAAGGGTCGCAAAGAAAGTGGCAAAGAAGGCGCAGAGGGTAGTTAAGAAGGCGGCAAAGAAGGTACAAAGAGTGGCCAGAAAAGCTGCCAAGTCAGAGCAGAAGGCCGCTAAAAAAGCCGCCAGGAAGTAAAGAGACGAGGCGAAAATGTCGCCCTCTCCGGAGGTTGAAGGCCGTTTGCTGTCTGAGTTCGTCGCGATAGTCATCCTGCGGAAATTCAGCAGCGGCGAAGGTCGAGCGTGCATGGGAAGTCGGGTGACAACTCGGGCACCTTTGGCACGATCGCGCCGCCCGTGTGTCCCATCCGGAAGAAGCGACCGGCGCGGCGGCTTTCGGCGGCGAGTGCGTTGACCGGAATGCCTTCGGGATTCAGACCGCCCGGATGATCGACGTGATAACGGCAGCCGCCCAGGGACCGGCCGTTTGCAGTGTCCACAAGATCCACAATCAGCGGGGTGTGAACAGGAATGTTCGGGTGCAGACAGCTGGGCGGCTGCCACGCACGATAGCGGACTCCTGCGACGAATTCGCCGGGTGTGTCGGTGGCCTGCAGAGGAACCCGGACGCCGTTCACAGTGATGCACATCGCGTTCGAAAACATGCCCGTGGCTTTCACCTGCAGCCGCTCAAGCGATGAATCCACGTAGCGAGTCGTACCGCCTGCGCCCGGTTCTTCACCCAGGACATACCACGGCTCAAGCGCTTGCCGCAGTTCGATCTGCACGCCGCTGCTTTCAAACGTCCCGATCAACGGACAACGAAACTCAAGGTGAGCCCCGAACCAGTCGACTTCAAAGTCCAGACCTGCCTGCCTGACAAGATCGACCACGGATCGGAGATCCTGCCACAGATAATGGGGCAGCATGAAACGATCATGAATGATCGTTCTCCAGTGAATCAAGGGTTCTCCGAACGGCTGCTTCCAGAAACAGGCCGTGAGTGATCTGACCAGCAGCTGCTGTGTCAGGCTCATGCGTTCATGCGGCGGCATTTCGAATCCTCGCAGTTCGACCAGTCCCAGCCGACCGGTCGCATGGTCCGGTGAGAACAGCTTGTCGATACAGATCTCTGCGCGGTGCGTGTTACCGGTGAGGTCAATCAGCAGGTTACGGAAGACGCGATCCACCAGCCATGTCGGGCACCAGCCACTGCCGGGTTCAGGCACCTGGCGAAAGGCGAGTTCCATCTCGTAGACGGAATCGTCACGTCCTTCGTCGAAACGGGGCGACTGGCTGGTGGGGCCGATGAACAGACTCGAAAACAGATATGACAACGACGGATGATTATTCCAGAATCCGATCAGGCTTCGCAGCAGATCCGGTCGGCGCAAAAACGGACTGTCTGCCGGTGTGGCTCCGCCGAGGACCAGATGATTTCCGCCGCCGGTGCCCGTGTGACGGCCGTCATGCTGAAATTTTTCAGTGCCCAGCCTGCACAGGCGAGCTTCGGCATAAACAGACGTCGTGATTTCTTTCAACTGTTCCCAGCTATGTGCCGGATGCACGTTGACTTCAATGACGCCGGGGTCCGGAGTCACCTTCAGATTCTCGAGCCGCGGATCATACGGCGGCAGATAGCCTTCGATAATGACAGGTGTCTGAAGGGATTCAGCGGTCTCTTCAATCATCGCCAGCAGTTCGAGATAATCCTCCAGGGTCCCGACGGGCGGCATGAAAACCCGAATCTGTCCGTCCCTCGGTTCGACGCACAGAGCTGTCCGTACGACCCGACCCGAACCCAGCGGCAACTTCATAAAATCGTCGCTGGATTCTTCCGGATCATCAATCAGTCCCAGTCGTTGCAGTACCTGCTTCTGCTGAGGCAACGAGGCTTCGCGGCGCTCAGCCGCAAGGCGATCCTGAGCGGTCCGGCGGATCTCGGCGTAACCAGGCAACGGGTCTCGATCTGCGAAGACATCCCGCGTGTAGACTTTCGGATCGGCTGAACCGGCGATCGGCAGGGACTCCAGCGGCAACCTCAGCCCGATCGGCGAATCGCCCGGAATCAGAAACAGCTTGTGAGACCGGAACGGCCAGAACCCGCTCATCCATTTGGAATTTGTCTGCCACCAGGGCCGGGTCAGCGGCAGCACGAATCCGACTGGTCGGCTGATGCCGCGTTCCAGCGCGCGGCTGAGACGGCGACGATCTTCATCGGCGTCCGGATCAAACTTGCGAGCATCCATGTCCACCGGCAGCTTCGTCTCGATTTCCAGCATGTGAAAGACATCTTCAAATGCCGGTCGAATCCAGCGGTCCTCGACATGCAGACGATCGGCGAGTTCACAGATGAACTCACCCGCCACTTTTTCATCGGCGACCGTTTTCTTTGGATCGGCCTTTCCGGCCATGAGTCCGAGATCAGCGAGCAGTTCCTGATTTTTCCAAATCGGCTGGCCGTCTCTTCGCCAGAGGCAAGTATACGCCCAGCGGGGCAACGATTCGCCGGGATACCATTTTCCCTGACCGTAGTGCAATACTCCCCCGGGACCGAAACGGTCACGCAGTCTTCGAATCAGCTGGTCAGACAATCGTTGCTTGTCTGGCCCGACGGCGGCCGTGTTCCATTCGGCCCCTTCCATGTCGTCAATGGACACAAACGTAGGCTCGCCGCCCATGGTCAGCCGGACGTCGTTGGCCTGCAGTTGACGATCAACCTCGACACCCGTCGCATCGATCCGCTGCCATGTGTCTTCACTGTATGGCTTCGTGACTCGCGGGTCTTCGTGGATGCGAGTGACGGACATTTCGAAGCTGAATTCGACTTCCGACTTTTCCACTGCTCCGGAAATCGGCGCGGCGGTTTGCGGTGAAGGAGTTGCGGCCAGCGGGATGTGGCCTTCCGCGGTGAACAGTCCCGATGTCGGATCAAGGCCGACCCAGCCGGCGCCGGGCAGAAAGACCTCTGTCCAGGCATGAAGATCCGTAAAATCGACGAGCGGTCCGGCCGGACCTTCCAGCGGTTTCAGATCTGCGGTCAGCTGAATCAGATAGCCGGACACGAATCGTGCCGCGAGTCCGAAACTTCTCAGCAAATGCACCAGCAGCCATGCAGAATCGCGGCAGGAGCCCGAGCGATTCTTCAGAGTCTCGTCCGGAGACTGCACGCCAGGCTCCATGCGAATCAGATAACTGATGTCACTCTGCAGCTTATTGTTGATGTCGATCAGGAATGAATTTGTCCGCCGCTTGCGAAGATCGATCGTCCTGCGGTACGCCTCGAACTCTTCAGATTTTGAGTACGGCTCAAGGAACGGTTTCAGATCCTGAGACAGTTCTTCGGCATACGCGAACGGGAATTCCGTCGCGTCGTCTTCGAGGAAGAAGTCAAACGGATTGATCACCGTCATGTCGGCGACGACACTGACAGTCACCGAAAACGAATCCGTCTTCTCCGCAAACACCAGTCGCGCGAGATAGTTCCCGTGGGGGTCCTGCTGCCAGTTCAGAAAATGATCTGCTGGTTCGACTTTCAGCGAGTACGCATCAATCGGCGTCCTTGCATGCGGCGCAGGCCGCAGTCGCACCACCTGCGGCCCCAGGGAAACCAATCGATCATAGGTGTACGTTGTCTTGTGATGCAGCGCAACTTTGATAGGCATGAAATCAACTCAGACGCATGGCCTCGACGGTGAGGACCGGGGGGATCGGCCAATACCGGGGATCTGATATTGTTTAACAATGTCGCCGGAAATTCACACGGAGGGAGATCATTCGCATCGGCACAACCGCCGGCTGCTGAACAGCTCACGGTGCACGATTCGGGATCAGGAATGTACGGAGACTAGCACCCGATCGGACGCGACGCGAGCGGCGAATCCGGGTTCCCAACCACGGTTGCTTGACCTGAGCGAACGACCTGGTCACTCTGTTGCGGCGTGAATTCCCCGGATGAATTCGCCGCCCCGCCGTGTCAGTCCTTGATTCCCGCCAGACCTGCAACGAGGTTTTTCCATGCCGACCACTCCACTCGCTTCAGATTCGACCCGTCGCAGCTTTCTGGCCACAACCGCTGCCGGAGCCGTAATGACGTCCGTGCCCGGATCTCTCAATGCCGGGATTCATGCAGGCGGCAGTGATCAGTTGAAGGTGGGCCTTGTGGGGGTCGGAGGACGAGGAACCGGAGCCGCAGAGCAGGCACTGACGGCTGATCCGGCGACGGAACTCGTGGCTCTGGCGGATGTCTTTGAAGACGCAGTCAGCCGCGGACGCCGGCAGCTGAGCCGCCTGTTCAATAAGGAAGGCCAGACTCCGCGGGTCACGGTTGACGACGACCATTGCTTCGTCGGTTTCGACGCATACAAGCGTGTCATTGACAGTTGTGACGTCATCCTGCTGGCTTCGACGCCGCATTTTCGGCCCGAACATCTCCGAGCTTCCGTCGAAGCCGGAAAACACGTCTTCTGCGAAAAACCCGTCGCCGTGGATGCTCCAGGAGTCCGCTCGGTGCTGGAATCGTCCGAGCTGGCCAGACAGAAAGGACTGTCGCTCGTCTCCGGCCTTTGCTGGCGTTATCACCACGGCAAGCGCGCCACGTTTGAACAGATCCGCAATGGTGCGATCGGCGACATCGTCGCGATGCAGTGCAGCTATATGACGGACGGCGTCTGGGATCCCCGCCGTCAGCGCGATCAGTGCAGCAGCGAAATGGAGTACCAGCAGCGCAACTGGTACTACTACACATGGCTGTCGGGCGACTTCAATGTCGAGCAGCACATTCACAGCCTCGACAAAATGATGTGGGCGATGAACGATGAAGCACCCGTCACGATCAGCGGCAGCGGCGGGCGACAGGTTCGGACGGATGAAAAGTACGGCAACATCTACGACCATTTCAACATCGTCTATCAGTGGGCGAACGGAGTGAAAGCCTTCGCCCGCTGCCGTCACTGGCAGAACTGTGAAAACGAAGTCGAAGACTATATCTTCGGCACGAAGGGTCGAGTCGACGTGATGGCTCACAAGATCCTGGACCTCGCCGGCAACGTGATCTGGAAATACGAAGGCCCGGACAGCGACATGTACCAGATCGAGCACAACGAACTGTTCGCGAGCATTCGGAACAACAAGCCGATCAATAACGGCGACTACATGTGCAAGAGCACCATGTTGGCCATCGCAGGTCGCATGGCGGCTTACACCGGTCAGAAGCTGACCTGGGACGCCGTGATGAATTCCACAGAAAACCTCACCCCCGCCAACTACGAATGGGGTGACATCCCCATCGCGCCAGTGGCGATTCCGGGCAAGACGAAGTTTGTGTGAGAAAGGCGGGGGCGCTGGAGATGTTGCGAAAAAACTCATGCGGTGCCTCCGGTATCCTTGCTGCTGTCGTGTTCCTGCTGTGCTGCATTGCGACGCATGCAGACGATGCTGAGTTCTTCGAAAGCAGAATCCGACCGTTGCTGATCGCGCGGTGTTATGAATGCCACAGTGCGGCGACGGAGCAGAACGGAGGTCTGGCACTGGATTCGAAACCGGGATGGGAACAGGGCGGGGATTCCGGTTCGGCGATTGTGTCAGGCGATCCGGAATCCAGCCGACTCATCAAGGCAGTCCGCTGGAATGACGCGGATCTGAAAATGCCGCCCGAGGATGCTGGCGGAAAACTGGCGACCTCTGAAATTGCGGATCTCGAAGCGTGGGTCAGGGCCGGGGCGTTTGATCCTCGCATTGAAGCTCCGGTTGCGAAGCCTCGCAAGTCGTGGGCAGAGACGTTTGAAGAACGACGAGCCTGGTGGAGCCTTCAACCGGTTCAGAATCCGAATGTGCCGGAAGTGACTGGATCGGACTGGAACGTGACCGCGATTGACCGGTTCCTGTTCGATCGCATGACGAAAGCAGGCCTGGAGCCCGCGGCGCTGGCGGCACCTGAGACTCTGATTCGTCGAGCCACACTTATTCTGACGGGTCTGCCTCCGACGGTGGAAGATGTCACGGCGTTTGTGGCAGCTTCACAGACGGATCGTAACGCGGCGTACGAAAAACTGGTTGACCGACTGTTGGTATCGCCGCACTTCGGCGAGCGATTCACTCGACACTGGATGGATGTTGTGCGGTTTACGGAAACTCATGGCAACGAATGGAACTACGACGTTCCCTACGCCTGGCGTTATCGTGACTACCTCATCCGTGCATTCAACGATGACGTTCCGTACGATCGGTTTGTACGAGAACATGTCGCCGGGGATCTGCTGGCCGAGATTCGCCGGAGCCCGGACGGACGACTGAACGAATCTGTCATCGGTACGGCGTTCTACCGATTCGGCGAAGTCAATCACGACAGTTGTGTGCTGTTCGGCAGCATCGGATACGATATCGCCGACAGTCAGGTCGACACACTCACGAAAGCGTTTCAGGCCACGACTGTCGCCTGTGCCCGCTGCCATGATCACAAACTGGATGCGGTTTCAACAAAAGACTATCACGCTTTGCTGGGGGTCCTTCGCAGTTCGCGTTCCGTGCAGCACACGCTGGACGAACCGGATGTGAATGCCGGAGAAATGCAGGCGCTGCAGGAACTTAAGGTGGAGCTCCGCAGGGAGCTGGCGGATGTCTGGCGACACGAGGCCGCAGCAATCAACGCGGAGCGACTGAACGCAATTGTCACTGCGGCCGGGACAGTCGTGCCGGGGGCTGCGGAACCGCTGGCGGCGTGGTATCGGGTTGCGAAGTTGCATGGCACGAATGGCACGCCGGAGACGAATGAGAATGGAGGCGGCGTGGCTGCGACCTGGTCGGCGGCCTCTGAGGAGTATGCAACGGATTCTGAGCAACGGGTGGCTTTCAACAAGGCAAATTTCACGACACTGGCAGACTTTCGGGGCGGAGAAGTGCCCGGCTGGAATGTTGACGGAATGGGACTTCGCGATGCTCACAGTCGGTCCGGGGATTTCACGGTCGCGATCGATGGTGATGCGGCTGTCCGCAATGTGCTGCCGTCCGGAGTCTTTACGTTTGCTCTGTCAGACAAGCTGAACGGAGCGTTCCGTTCGCCGTCACTGAAGCGCACTCATGGAAAGGTCAGCTTTGAGGTCATCGGAGGCGGCTTCAGTCTGGCTCGCATCGTGTTCAACAACTGCCAGTTGAACTACACCAATCAGCATTCGATTCATCACCCTGACTGGTCGTGGGTGACGGTTGACTTTCAGGAGAACACGGACGAACTGCATCCGTATGCCGAGCTCCTGACGTTTTGGGATAACCCGAAATTTCCCGACCCGCTGGGGACGCTGAGCAAAGATACAGAGAATCAGCGTTTGCCGTTCAGTGAGCACTCGAAGAATCCGCGAACCTGGTGGGGCGTCCGGAAAGTAGTGGCTCATGACGGTGCCGAAACTCCGAAGGATGAAGCCGCGTTTGTGGCGAAGCTTTACGAGGGCGAACCGGCACAATCACTTGACCAGGCGGCCGTCCGCTATTCTCAGATTGCCGCGGAAGCAGTCGAAGCCTTCGCTGCGAATACGGTGTCGGACGATCACGTCCGCTGGCTGGAATGGCTGCTGAAGAACGGACTGCTGTCCAACAAAGCCGACGCCGCGCCGCGACTCGCCAGTTTGATTGCCGAGTATCGTCAGGTCGAGGGCCGGCTGTCGCTGCCGCGCACAATGCCAGGCATGGCGGATGAAGGAGAAACATTCCCTCAGCCGGTTCTGGCTCGCGGCGATTACACAAAGCCGGGTGAGCTTGTCGAGGCCCGGTACCTGGAAGCCATACAACTGTCGATGAGGTCTGCTCGGCCGGGCAGTGCCGGCAAAAACATCGACCTGAACAATTATCTTCCTCGTCAACACGGAGGCGGGCGAGCCGTCACCGCGGAGGCCATCGCCGACGAAGATAATCCGCTGACGGCTCGAGTGATGGTGAATCGAATCTGGCAATGGACGTTCGGCAGCGGCCTTGTCCGAACGCCGGACAACTTCGGCCAAGTCGGAGATTTGCCATCGCATCCGGAGCTGCTGGATCATCTCGCCACGCGATTCATGGACGAAGAGTGGTCGATGAAAACTCTGATTCGTTCGCTGGTGCTCAGTCGTGCGTTTCAGTCGTCGGGAGCCCCTGCAAAACTCAGCCGCGTGAAGGATCCGGACAATATGCTGCTGTCGTGGTATCCGGCCCGGCGCGCGGAAGCGGAAGTCATCCGGGACAGCATTCTGGCAGTTTCGGGACGACTGGATGCCACACAGTTCGGCCCCAGTATTCATCCTTTCCGCGCGACGGCCGATACTGAAAAGCGACTTTACACCGGACCGCTTGACGGCGACGGGCGGCGGAGTGTGTACATCAAATTCCAATTGATGGAACCACCATCCTTCCTGAGTGCGTTCAACCTTCCGGGCGGCAAGGAAACTCAGGGCCGCCGTGATGCGTCAAACGTGCCTGCTCAAAGCCTGGCGCTCCTCAACGATCCGTTCGTGCTGGCGATGGCAGATTACTGGGCGACAAGGCTGGTCATGGAGAACTCCGATTCCACCATCGCGGCCCGGGCTGAGCACATGTTTCGCAGAGCCCTGGGTCGTTCACCAAACACGGCGGAACTTGCCCGGTTCGCAGAAGCGATTGAGAACTTCGCCGGCATTCACGGAATCGGCCCTGCGGAAATCATGACCAGCAAAGCCGTGTGGAATGATGCGGCACATGCGCTGTTCAATTTCAAGGAGTTCATTTTTGTGCCGTGATGGCCCGAGTCCCGACGAGCTGCCATTACTGTTGTCTCCCGGCGCGCCGGGACTCCGACGGCTGGGATTGCTCCTGGATTAAACGGGATTCGCAGCGTTTCGCGGCACTGCATGCCCGGCGTTGACGCCCCGCCGACGGAGCGGCGGGCCAACAGTAAACGACGCGCTGCCACGGGGAGACTACGGCACTGGTTTTTCGTCGGCTGCCGGGATGGCAACTCCGGCATCCTGCGGATACAGGATCAATCGGTCATGACAGAGCAGGATCAGATCCAGTCGACCATCGGCCGTGACATCTGCGATCAGTCCTTCACGAGGTTCGGTGCCCCGGTCCTCGTCGGCTGAGACCAGCCGCTTCTCTTCGAAAACCCGGAAGTGTGTCGCTTCCCTGATGCCCTTGTCGACATCGAACTTTAGAATTTCGAGCCCGTCGATACTTGTGTCAATCACGGTCAAATCAACCTGGCCGTCTCCGTTGATGTCACCGGCGATGACGTCCGCCGGATAGGAATCTTCGCGGTCAGACTCGTACGACGCGAGTTCTTTCAACTCCGAGTCCGGGCGTCCGGTGTACAGCACAGAAAAATGCTGAGCCCCCATCAGGAGCAGGTCGTCCCGGCTGTCACCGTTCAGATCGGCAACGATCGACGACGTGAACTGCAGCGAGCCCAGTTCGACTTCTTTCCAGGGACGGTACACACCGTCCTGCTGTCTGAGCACCCGCAGCTTCCGAACTCCCGTATCGACCAGCACAATTTCGTCGCCATCTTCGTCGTCGAGATTCAATGACGCCACACCTTCAAGGCTGGCGGAGGTCTCGCCTGCATTGAACTGGTCTTCGACTTTCCATCCGGTATCGCCGAAGGACATGGCTCGTGCAAACGAATCGCGCGCGACCAACAGGCGATCAGCGACAACGAATGTGCGACCCGCTGCCGAAACTCCCAGGTCGAGCTGACTCTTCTGCTTTGCCAGCTCCAGAGAGCCATTCTCCTGCTGCAGCAGGACCTGCACACCTGCTTTCGACGTTCCGCTCGGGACAGAGAGAAGATCGGTACGACCGTCTTTGTTCAGATCCATCCGGACGAGACGAACTCCGCGAGCACCCACGGCTCCGGTGAGTCCGGCTTTCTCATCACCTGCGGCCACAGCCCAGATGCCGGATTCGGAACGCACAAGCCTCTGGAATTCCAGTTTCATCGATGCGCCGGTCCCTTGAGTCATCCCGACGACAATCTGCGGTTTCTCATTTGCATGCACGACGGACACGGCGACGAGCTCCGCGCCTTCCGGTTTCTTCATGATTGTTTCGGGAAATGTGATCCGTCCGTCAGCAAACTGACTGACAGCGATGACCCCCTCTTTGGCACTGAGCAGTACGACATCGAGTTTTGAGTCACCATCGAGATCCGCCATCGCGAGATCGGTGACACCGAGGAGACTCGGAAACACTTCGGCCATGCCGAGACCGTCAATTCCGTTCTGCCGATAGAGCAGCAACTGAGCCTGCTCGGAATCGGTGACCAGCACATCCGTCAGTTTGTCTCCGTCCAGGTCGCCGGCTGCAGCAGCACGATCCCGGCTCGCTCCTGCCGGCCCGATGCCGTATTGCAGCAACCGCGCGGGCAGTGCGCCCTTCTCCGGCTCAGCCGGCTGAAGCGAGGACACGCGGACTCGCCCGTTGCGGGATTCAACCGTCACGATTTCGTGTCCCGGCTTCTGATCGACGTTTGACAGCGTGACCGAACGAGGCTGCTGAAGATCAAAGCACACTTCGGGCCCCAGCCGTCCGTCATTCGTCTGCAGCCTTGCACACAGACCGCGCGTGCTGCCTTCGTTGGCCATGTAGCAGAGGTCCAGACGACCGTCACCGTTAAGATCCGCCAGTTGCACCATCGACAGTTGAGCCGAGGTGTTAATCAGCGGCTTCGGCGTATCCATTTCACCTTTTTCGTTCTGGTACACGATGTAGGTCACATTTTTGCCCAGGATGACAAGGTCGTTTCGCTTGTCAGAGTTCACGTCGCCGGCTGCGATCATCCAGGCGACGGGTTCCAGGCCCGGCAGGCGAGTCGACCATTTCTTCGTCCATTCTGTCTCGCCGACTTCCGGCTGATAGCGGATGCCGAGCTGATCCGGGGCTCCGACATAGGCCACATCCAGCCGACCGTCGCCGTTCAGGTCGGCGGATGCGATTCCGGACAAGGCCTTGTCGATGGAAATTGTGCGTTCATCGAATCGCCAGTCGGATGACAGGTCATTCGCCCTGCCGCCGCTCTTGCCGCCTTGTTTGGCCACCGTCTGATCCGTTTTGTTCCGCTGAGCCATCAGCCTGAGGCAGCTTTCACGATTGTCGACCATCAGCACGTCGGTCAACCCGTCGCCATTGAAGTCGCCAGCCTGCAGATTGAAAGCTCGTCCTTCAACCTTGAACAGTTCGATGCCGCTGAAACCGTAAAACTGAGCCAGCTCGTTGACTTCTTTACTATCGTCCGAAGCTCTGGCTTCCGCAGGATCGGAAGCCCGCACACAGACAGGCGGGAACACCAGAGCCATACCGCCCAGCAGCAGAGAAACTCGAAACGCCCGAACACAGCAGGCTGGAAACGGCATGAGCAAACTCCAGGTTCAGTAGACGACGAAAGAATCAGCATTGTCAGAACGCAGCGAACCACAATCAAGGCTGCAGGGAGAACTGCCGGGGATTCCTTGTGGGGCGCGCGATCGGTGTTACGGAGGGAACTCCTATACCGAACTCAGCAGTTCTCGTGCAGCCCGTCTTGCTCGGCAGCAGTGCGAACTGCTGCCCGATTGATGCCGATCGATCTGAGCCGGCTGACCGGCCACGATGCTGAACAGTTTCCCGAAGTTCTTCACAAGATGACACCAGATGTCAGATGACACTCCCAGTCGCTCAAAGATCGGTGCCAGATGCTGCGGTGTGGATCCTCGCTTGTCCGTGCGAACCTGACGAGCCGTCCAGTCCAGCAGATTCAGATAATCGGCTGTCGACATCGCCAAGAAACCCTTGTTGCTGCACCGCTGGCCTCGCTTGTGAACACTCGATCCGGTCTCGCCCGATCGCTCCTTCAATTCCACAGGAGCAAGATGACGTCCCGTTCGTGACCCACGAACCGCTGCAGAATCGTCGTCTTCCGAACTCACGGACGAGGATTTTCCCGAGTCCGACCGCTGGACATCATGAATGCGCTTCTGAGCCGATGTTAATTCGCTGTCTTCAATCGTTGTGGCAACGGACGCCCCACAATGCCAAATCCACAACCAATTACCCCGGACACCCGTTGAGATTACTCAGCTTCTTCATGCCGCGAGCTTCAGCGAAGCGGTTGATGTCCGTTCGTTTTGTCG
>Ga0163144_10020571_pt1 | contig 13183 bp, 26 predicted proteins | sample OliLak19BULKMAT1_FD_123175 | JGI IMG/M metagenome (GOLD analysis project Ga0163144, IMG submission 123175) | Freshwater microbial mat bacterial communities from Lake Vanda, McMurdo Dry Valleys, Antarctica - Oligotrophic Lake LV.19.BULKMAT1 | ecosystem: Environmental > Aquatic > Freshwater >... | reverse complement strand
ATATCATCTCCACAATACGCGTTCGTTGATGTACATTGCATATTTGTACCTCCGTTTACTCCTTCACATGTCCATCCTCGCGTTTCAGTTCATGTATTGTAAGAGAAACTTGCTACTGTACCGTCTGCACACAATCATACATTTCCACCTGTCAATCAGTTACTACCAGTTGTACTATAATATACAGCTCCACTCGCTACACCACATACTCCATTCACAATACACGCACAACTAGAAGAACATGTTTCACCATCTCCACATTCTGCTTGTCCGATTCAATCACACTCTTCCACTCCATTTTGGAATCAATCTCCACATCGGTATACATACACACTTTCATAACACGTTTCATTCAGACTACCATTTCACACATTGGTAACTGTAAACTCTGCTACCTGAACTCCAGATTCTGTATAGGTATGGTTCATAGGGGATCATCCTATCGATTGTTGGTTACCATCACCATAATCAAGATCACTAAGACTCATCCCGCTATTAACAGGAGTATAGGTAAAGTAAAAATCAGTATCTTCTCAAATATATAACTCTTGCGGAATCGCTGTAAGTGTACATTCAGGGATTATCCATGTACATGAATCTTCATTTTCAATGGGTTCTCCTTGTCCACCAAATGCTCATCCTGTATACATATTACATCACAATCAGTTTACAATTCATGAATCACACGTCTCGTCAATATTATTAGTCAGCCCATCTCCACAATACTCTAACTCACAGATTGAACTACATCCATCTCCATCACGAGGAACACACGCACTTGCATCAAGACAATCGCTGTCTGCATTACATGCAGTTCCATCAAGACAATGTGTTCCATCATCACACGCTTCATGATATCATGAAAATGCAGCAGGTCCACAATCTGCAAGACAAGTCGCAGAACTTTCTCCAAATTTAGGTTCACAAATTCCGTTGGGAAGTCCATAACAACCTAGATTGTTACCAGAAGTCGGTCACGACGAGGCTCATCATCCTCCAACTCATCCACCTCATAAACCTCATCCTCCACCTCATCCTCACAAAGTTCCTCATTCACTTACTGATCCATTTGGTCTAGGTGTAAATGATCATGATAAGACTACACCATCTCCACAAGCCGGAATAGTGCATCGGTTAGTACATTCATCATAGTTATTTCCATCAGCTTCACCTCCATCATCACATTCTTCTCCTGGATCTACAATCCCATCTCCACATTCGCCTCACAAAGGAGGATTGAGCGTACAATCAACTGAACATGCATCCCCAGGTCAGTTTTCTGGTCAGTTATCACACTGCTCTTCACCATCACCATTTATTCCTCCTGTGCCAGCACCATTCTGACTCTGCCATATTCCATCACCACAATACGTCACATCACAGCTATTATTACATTGGTCACCATTTTGTAAGTTTCCATCGTCACATACTTCTCCAGTTTGCACCACTCCATCTCCACAGGTAGCATTTTCACATATATTACTACACGCATCATCATCTATACTATTTCCATCATCACACTCTTCTCCATTTTGCACCACTCCATCTCCACACGTATCACAAGTTACTCCAATGTTCCAGTTATACGGAGTAGCTGAACTATACGCATGATTTGCATATAAGAAGAATGTCAAACAACCATTATCTGCTGTAGAAAGGATCTCATCAGGTGGTAAGTTTCCTCCACAGTAAATATCAATTAAGGGATCTCCTTCATAACTTCCTCATTGCATTTCACCTACGGTATCACCATTGAATACCCATAACGCATCACCTTGCGTACATCCAGCGCCATCATTTTCCATGGTAAATGAGTTGATGATAGCAGTCAATGCGTCCTCTCCTGCCTCAGGGCAGTAGGTCCATACATAACTTTCTGTTCACATATAAGGAGGGAAAAGTCCTCCACTATAAGTGAAATCAGCTACACACGTATTATACTCTTCGCTATCCGATATTCTAAGTTCAACTCCGACTATTTCTCCGACGTCTCCATTATTATCACTATCTGTGATACGTAACTTCCAGTTTCCATAAGAATTTTTTCCATTTAGTCATGAAAGCGCTTCAGTAGGTTGCACTGGAAAGAACTCTGGTGAAGGTTCATTTACATCGCATCCCCATGTATGTGGCAACCCACTATCATCAAATCTAATAGACATTACTGTCGGTCCAGACAAATCACAAGTGAACTCATCAACAAGCGTAATCTGTGTTCCATCAGGATGCTCCAATATCAAATTGGTATAGTCTAGTGTATTTTCGTGTGGAATATCTACATAGACACTCACATCACTAATTGTATGACTACCAGTTACCAGAAAAGTGAAAGTTTTTGTTCCACCATCAGGAATTGCTCCTCATGGTCCACCACCATATAAGTAGTACTGATTGGCATTTGCGAATCATACTCCTGTAACAACCACAAGGAGTGCTCCTAGTGTTCATAGAAGTAAGCGCCCATACCAATGTTTCATCCCTTTCACCATTTTAGTTTGTATTTATAACAATAAAGTAATGTCTATGTTTTTTTTACTTTCTTAACAAGCGCTACAACTACCTCCACAATCTACTCCTGTTTCATTTGAGTTTTGGATACCATCACTACAGGTAGCACATACAGGACAAGTTCATCCACCACAGTCTATTCCTATTTCAGCTCCATTTTGTACGCCATCGATACACGTTGCACATGCCTGACATGTACCACCACAATCTATTCCTGTTTCTCCTAGTCATGCGTCTTGCGCTCCATTCATACACTGATTTATTGTAGGAATATCTTCATCATCACAGGAAGCACTACATCCATCTCCATTTATTGTATTATCATCATCACACTCTTCATCATCACTATTACCTTCAATATTATCAACTCCATCTGGATCCACTCGTCCATCACCACAACTGTTAGTCGCTCATGGTCCTTGTGTTCCATCATAGTATTGGACTGTTCCAGTATTGATGGATGAGTCCCCACAGTAAGGTAGCCTACACGTATCTGTACAGGTATCAGTATATGGCACTGCACAAATTCCTCGACCATTACCCACACAGGTATCTGTTCCAGTTCAATAACTACATCATTGTGTAGGATTGAGTGTACAACGACCTCAAGTATCACACTGTTCACCTTCTGCTGCTTCTACAATTCCATTACCACATCCAGAACATACTTGCTCTGGAGAACAGTCACAATGTATAGCTCCGAATACGTGTCAGTATAGGAGGTCTATTGCTAATCCATCATAGTCTTGATAATGGTAGTTATCTGTACAATCTTCTCACACTACTCCAACAGGACATCCTATAATTTCCACTTCACTTAACGTCAGATTATCAGTGCTTGATGCATTTGCTAACTGCACTCTTATATACTGACCTGTATGCGCAAATCCTGATAGAGCCCATGGTCTACCAACTTCTCCAGTTAGATAGAATTTCTGAATCGTAGGATCTGCATTTAATGTAGCGATATTGTCGGTAGTAAATGCTCATGTTTTGATCCAAACTCGAGCATTGGATGTTTCAGCTGAGTTTGCAGCCACACGATTCCATACTTTGATAGAATCAATTTTTATTGACTGGCCCAGATTAACTTCCCATCGTGGTGTGGTGGTGCTATTTGCTGTCGATGAGTACGTATTCCCTGCCCTACTTCCATCTACTGCCTTACTTGCAGGATAGGTTGAAGAGAAGGTAGTTTCTTGCGTAGCAGTAGATAGGTTCCATGCCCGATTGAGATAAGTAGATGCAGAAATATGAGCGAGCATTTCTACTCCGACATCACTCAAATCTAATGCAATAGTATATAGTCCTATATCTCTAGCTTTCGCATCATTTGCACGATTTAGAGCCCATTCTGTAGGTGTCATTGCTCCAGAACCGACGGTAGGTTCACCATCAGACAGTAATACAATATATTGTTCTCGTCCATTGGCTTGCGTATCGTTTGAGTAGAAGTAGCTAATAGCTGCATCAATTGGACTACCAAAGTTTGTATTTCCACCATTTGCAGATAGTCCATTAATTGCAGTAATGAGCGATGCATAGTTTGTAGTAGGCGTTGTAACAACAGTTGCGTTAGTACCAAATTTGATCAATCCGATCTTCGTCGTAAAGTTTGGATTAACTGCTGCTCCACTTGCAATAAGATTGACAAAAGTTTTAGCACCATTCTTCGCATTGGTCATTCTATTGTTGGTATCCATACTTCCTGATATATCAATCAATAGGTAGACTGAGTTTTCATCTACTCATCCTTCACATGTTTGATAACAGTACAAGCAGTCATCAGGGGGTAGGTTACAGTTATTATCACAAAGATTACCAGCTTGTCAGTTATTTGTTCCATAATCACACTCTTCATCATCTTCTGTCCCAGGTATATTATCTATACCATTTAGATCTTGATATCCATCTCCACAGAACTCTACATTACAAGTACTACTACATCCATCACCTGCATTTGTATTACTGTCATCACATTGTTCGTCATCTTCTGTTAGTACAAGATCATCTTGTCCATTGATATCTAAGGTTCCATCTCCACAAGAAGCGTCTGAACAATATCAGCTACATCCATCTTTCAAGCGTGGTCTACATTCAAAGAGTCCACCAGGACAAATCGAAGGATCACGACTACATTCTGTGACAAAGTCATTACAATAACTTCCTTCATCACACTCTTCATCATCATAGTCTCATCATTGATTATTCATACCATCTGGATCTATGTATCTGTCTCCACAACGAGAAGGCTCACACGCAGGATTACAAGTATCTGTAACACGCGAATAACATTCAGCAGGTCCACCCGGACATAAGTTTGGATTATTTGTACAGTCTGTTCCGTTCGCACATGTTTTACCTGGGTCACATACTTCTCCAAAATCAAGCGCTCCATTTCCACAATCTGTGTCTCCGTAAGTAAATGGAGGAATATTGAATGCGCCCGTATTTCATGCATGATCTCTTACACGCAGAATACATCATTGGTATGTAAATCACTCATCCATAGGTACAATAGTTAGTGTGGTTACTCCTGATTGAATTGTAATTTTGGTATTGGTATAGAGATCACTACATCATGCCAATCCTGCAAATGTAACTGGCATTCCTAATCCTGTAGATGTCTGGGCGTATGAGTTTTCAATTACACGTATATCGTATTCAAATGGTCCATATACGGTCTGAGGCATTGTATCAGTAGAAGAAATGATAGGAGCTGTAATATCTCATTGATTTGCTCTACTCTTATTTCCAGCTAATGCGTTATACCACGTCAACAAAGCTCACTGAAGATCAGCATCGTGTGTAACAGTACGATTGAGGTTATTCCCACTCAACATAAAGTTAGCTGACGGATTGAAGGTAGTGAATGAGGTAGGCACTGGTCACGTCAAATTATTGTCCGCAAGATGTAATGTTACCAATGAATTTAACTGACTTAATTGTCATGGGATTGGTCCTGAGAACTCATTACCATCGAGCCATAAGCTCGTAAGAGTTGTAAGATTCCCTAACCATGTTGGCAATATTCCATTAAGGTTATTGTTTGATAATTGTAAGCTTTGCAGGCTAGTTAGTCATGAATAACTTGATGGTATTGAGCCTGTAAGATTATTTCCTCCAGCATAGAAGACTTGCAAGTTACTCAATGTTCCAAGAGCTGTAGGTAAAGTTCCCACGAAGTCATTATTTTCCAAGCGTAAGAGTGTTAACTCATCTAGGTTTCCCATGGTTGTTGGTATTGCTCCATCGAAGTCATTATTTTGTAATCTCAAGCTAGTTAAATTAGTAAGAGTTGTAATTGCTGCAGGCAATGGTCCTGTGAACACATTGTCATTTAATGCTAATGTTTGTAAATCATCCAAATCTGTAATTGATGACGGCAATGAACCACCGATAGCGTTATTACTCAGTACTAACTGAGTAAGCCACACTAGGTCTCCCAAGTCATTCGTCAATGTTCAGATCAAATTATTACCAGACTTGCTTGGATCACATGCATCTCCTTGTGTCTCATCTCACAAACAAATTGAAGTAATATGATTTCCGCCTCATACATTTGTTACAACGATTCCGTACCAACTATCTACATCAGGGTTAGCCAACCAATTAGTTTTTGTAGTCCATCCGTTTCCGCTTGTAGAGTTATACAATGAGATAACTGAAAGACATTCATCCACCGAGACGGTCAACGCAGGATCGAAACATACTACAGATCCATTTACGCCTGCTGCAAACGATGGTAGATTGACCCAGTTTGAACGATTGTTTCCATGATCAATCACTGCCACCTGACAGTTGAGATAGATACCAGAGTTCACTGCAGTTATCGTAATTGTTGCATTTCACGTATTTGTCGTAACCTTTGTGCTTGTCAAAGAACTACACAATGTGCTTCCAGTAAATGTGGTACTCATTCCAACTAATGCATTGTTTACTGCGTAAGAGTTTTCATTTATTCCTAAGTTGTAAGTAAATCCATTATTCATATCTCCTGTGATAGAGCCAGTTCCAGTTATAATTGGGACAGTAATATCACCTTGAGCATTTCTACTACTTGTTGAGTTAAGTGTTGAGAACCAACTTTCCAATGCAGAAGATAGATTTGCAAAGTGGTTTGGATCTTTTCTACGATTTAAGTTATTATTGTTAATTTTGAATACTTTAGATGCAGGATTAATTGCAAACAGCGACGTGAATGAACCAGGAACTACTCCAATAAGTTTGTTGTATTCTAAGTTCAAGTTTTCAAGATCAACCATTCCACTCCATGATGCAGGGATAGTTCAACCAATAAGGTTATTTCCCAAGAGTAATTCACGCAATAAGGTCAACGCACTCCACTCCGCAGGAAGCGTTCCACTAAATTGATTTCACTGCAAGTACAGTTGTTCCAATACTGGGGTTGTTCCAAAGGTTATAGGTAATGTAGAGGTCAAAGCATTGTTCGCCAAACGCAACACAACAAGGTTTGTTAAAGTGCTTAAGTCTGTAGGCAATGTCCCAATCAGATTATTATTGTCAGCATAGATGTACTCTGCTTTCGTCCAGTATGAAATATCTGGAAGTGTACCATCAACATTATTGTTTGTAATATTGAAATCTTTAAGGTACGTAAGATTACTTAACGATGTAGGTAGAGATCCTTCCATATCAATACCTTGCCATAATGCTTGGATATCACCATGTGCATTTGTATCTGTAGTTTTGTGAAGGAACAGTCCATCTACGTGTTCTTGTCCGCTATAAATTGATGTTCTTACTCCGAACCAACTATCTACATCTAATGTTTGTAACCAGTTTTCATGGTTATCCCAAGTAGGATTGTACAACCAGTCTGCACCATTTGTTCCGCTATACAAACTAATTAACGCAAGACATTCAGATGCAGGTACTGTCATATCTGGATGAGAACAAAGTCATGTAACATCATCATCCATATTTACTTCAGGCAATGCAACATTGTTTGATCTAAGTCCAGCATGATCATTGATATACAAGAAACATCCTGCATAGAATCCATCACTTGTAGAAGTAATAGTAAGTGCTGTAGATCCTGAATTAACTTGTACTCTTGTAGATTGTAGTTCAATACAATTTGCAGCCCCAGTAAATCCAACTAACATTCATTGATTTGAAGTATTGATTGGATAAGAGTTTTCAGTAAGTGTTATATTGAATGTAAAGAGTGGTACATATACACCTGATCCGATAGAAGAACTTCATGATATAATAATAGGAGCTGTAATATCTCATTGATTTGCTCTACTCTTACCACCAACTCTAGAGTTATACCAAGATAAGAGCGCTCCTTGCATCTCAGCAAGATGTGCATTTGTACGATTCAATTTATTGCTATTGATGTATATTGAAGTTAATGCAGTTAAGTTAGTAAGAGTGGTAGGTACTGCACCTGTCATTTGGTTGTTGTACAAGTAGAGTACTTGTAGTGCAGTAATATTACCAATTTGTGATGGGAAGTTTGTAATAAGATTATCATTCAAGTAGATTCTTGTAAGACCAACGAGATCTGCAAGTCCAGTAGGAATGAATGCAATATCGTTTCTACTAGCAAACAGCTGTTTTAATGTTGTAAGTAGGTTTATAGATGCAGGAATTGATGTTATATCATTATCCGAAACATCTATGACACTTACTAGAGGAAGATTCCCAAAAGGTTGTGGGAAGGTTGTAAGATTATTATTTTTTACATTTAATGTATACAAGTTACTTAGGTTAGCTCCTGTAAGAGTAAGTGTTGAAATTGAGTTATCAGACAAGATCAGAGTATCTAAGTCAGGAAGCACTCCTACTGAAACAGCTCAACTCAATAAATTGTATGCGAGATTCAATGAATCAAGTTGCACTAATTGACCTGTATTTGCAGTAAGTGGAAGGGCTGTTGTAAGTTGATTGTTGTTGAGAGTTAAGATATCTAACTCATTGAGGTTAAGAATTTCAGAAGATACTGATGTAAGTACATTATTATTTAGATACAATACATCAAGCTGATCAAGTTGTTGGCTAGCATCAAGGTTGAACGAGGTCAATCCATTGTATGCAAGATCAAGGTAATCTAACTGTGATAGATTTCCAATCTCCACTGGGATATTTAGAAGATCATTTTGTGAAAGAATTAATGTTTTAAGTGCAGAAGCAAACTCAATGTCACTTGTAAGTGTCGTAATTGAATTATTTCTAAGATCTAATGTCGCAAGATTTGGAATATCTAAGAATAGGTAATCAAGTATATCTCCTGCAATATTGTTACTTGGCATACTAATACCATTTACATATTTAGTTACACCTGCTCCTGTCAATGAGATTCCATACCAGCTATCCACATCTACTTCAGTAAACCAGTTTGTATCATAGGTCCAGTTAACTCCATCCATATCTGTGTAGAAAGTAGCAAGCGCCTGACATTCAGCAAGAGGAATGTTTATATCTGGATGCGCACATACATCATCTATTGAATCTCCGTATACGAAGGTAGGAAGATTGATTATATTTGATGTAAGTCCGATATGATCCAAGATATGTAACTGGCATCCGCTATATACACCGAGCACAGTTGGCTCAAGCGTAATACCCGTTGCTGTACCTTGTGAAATACGCACTTCTGCGTTGGCATCATCGATAGTACATCCACTCACAATTGTCGGCATTCAGTTTCCTGAAGTAGTGACCGTACTCAATCCTCATGCAATCGCATACGAGTTTTCATTTATATACATACTATAAGCGAATGGTCCATACACTAGTGCTGGAATCGTACTACCACTAGCAATTATTGGCGATGTAATATCTCATTGGTTTCCAATATTTTTAAATGAGATACCGTTCAACCACGTTTGTACTGCTGGAGATGCAATTGCGTTGTGAGCACTATCACGGTTTAGATTATTACCGCCCACATAGAACGTACTCATAGAACCACTCGCAGGCATAGTAGCATAAGATTCTGGAATTGTTCCGGTAAGGTTATTGTTGGTAAGTATCAAAGATCTAATATACGATGAACCAATTGCTGAAGTTAGTATTCAGTTCAACTCATTATCTCCTAACGATACAACAGTAAGTCCTGAATATGTTCCAATCCAAGTAGGTAACACTCCTGATAATCCAGCTGATGGAAGTATCAATTGCGTGATCTTCATCGTAGATAACCAAGTAGGAATAGGTTGGTTTAATGGATTTAATCATGCTCTTAATTGTAATTGATTAGTATTACTTGATAGTCCCGTTCCGAGAGCAGTAAAGTTATTAGTAGTAATATTTAAATCTACAAGTGCGCTCATTCCACCAAGTCAATCTGTCGTAATACCCTGAAGATTATTTACGGAAAGATTTAATCCTGTTGTATAATCTAGTTGATTAATATTTGTATAAAGCACACCACTCAATAAATTATTTTGCAAGTTAATATGCGTTACATGTCCTCCAGTTACATTCAGTCCATGCCATGAGTCAATGTCGTATGCAGTCAACCAACCTGTTTTTGAAGTCCAGTTTGTCCCATTTGTTCCAGTGAACAATGTAAGAAGCGCCTGACATTCAGCTTGAGAAACCATGGTTCCCACATCAGGTGTTCCTCCACATCCGTCTGCAATTCCATTACAAATTTCTGCAGCTCCTGGATACATAGTATTGTCTGCATCATTACAATCATCGGTTGCAAGATCACCGAGTGACACATCTGTAGTAACCGGTCAAATGAGAGTTACTGCTGGAACCTGTTGCACAACTACATTTGTTGGTGTTGCTGCTCCAACGGTAAGTAAAATAACTGTTTTATCATTTGAAGCTCCATTGTACGTTACCATTCCATTTAGGTTTGCATCTGCGTTATAATATCATGTCAAAATTCCACCTAAATTATCTTCACCCAAGACATCTACTAGTGCATCTAAGTCGCTATTAGTTCAACTATATACTACCGTTCCGTTATCGTTTACATCTCACGCCCACATCGCCATTACTCCCGCCTCTGCAACTCTTTGACCTGATGTTCCATAGGTTGCTGTTCCAGTAGATGTAAAGTCGATTGGATTGTTTCCAAGGGTATTTAGTGCAATTGATGTATTGGTCATTACTCCAAGATGGTTTCTATGTTGTAGCGCGACAAAATAGTTTCATGGTACAACACCTGGTATAGTAACGTTTGATGTCCCATCAGTCGCTACTATGTCACCATCTTTTTGTATCAATGCAGCGGTGCTTGCAACTATGTGTGTAGAGTCTGAGCTTTCTCTTAACTCTATAATAATCCAATCCACTATTGCATCATTAGTTCCGCTTACTGCAAATACTCATGCTCCAGCAGTTCCATGACCTCCATATAAGAATTCGTAACCTAGGTAGCTATAAGGCTCAATCGAAGGCAAGTATCATAAACTACGTAATGAATCATCCATCAGATCAGTAGTTGTACTGTATGGTCCCGCAAGGAATGCTTTGAGATCAACGACTACATACTGATAACGAGCTTTAAGTTGTTGATCAGTCCAATAGGTTGCTCAAGGTCTTGCACAAGAAGTTTGTGTAGTTCCATTACTCCAAAGATCGACATCACCATCGACATACCAAGTCTGTCCTGGTTGTTCATGCCAACTTGTGTCATTACAATCTGTCGAATTTATTGTGTAAGAAACTGGTACTGTACATGCTACAGTAGTACTTCCAGAATTTCCGAACGTATCACCATCATTATCTTTGTAAAAAGTAGTTCCAACTCCTTCGTCAATCAATACATCACAATCATTGTCTATCTCATCACAGATTTCTGTTGCTGCAGGGTTAATAGTTCCATCTGTATCCAAACAGTCGGTATTATCTCCCGTATACCCTACTGGGACTGAACATGCTCCTGTTGTAACAAGAGGGTTTCAGAATCAGTCATTATCACTATCTGCATAATAAGTAACTCACAGTCCATCATCTGCTGTCCCATCACAATCATTATCTAGGCCATCACATATTTCTGTCGCTCCAGAGTAAACAGTATTGTTTGTATCCATACAGTCAGTGTTGTTTCAAGTATATCCTGCAGGTACTGAACATGTTCATGTACTTACAGCAGGGTTACCTTGACCATCAGCATCGCTATCTTGATAGAATAGTGTCGTTACTCCGTCATCTATTACTCCATCACAATCGTTATCTAGACCATCACAAAGCTCTAACGCACCAGAGTATACTACTCCTGTCATATCATTACAGTCATCGCCTCCTGCTACACTTCCCGTACCATTCCATCCTCCACTATCGATTGTACATTCTACGAACGTATCTCCATCATTATCTATTTCTATGAGCGGTAAGATCAGATCACAACTATTATCTAGACCATCACAAATTTCTGATGCTCATGGATAGATAGTTTCATCTATGTCGTTACAATCTATTACAGGAACGTCTCCAAATGATTCTCATGGATTAGCACAACATAGTGTCCCTGCAGTAGGATCAGCTGCACATCATCCGAAGTATTCGTTTGGTAATACAGCGTCAAATCCACAATTTTCCCAAGTACAAGTACTACTCACTCCATCTACTCATGTAGGAGTACAGACACGCATTGGATTTGCACATACAGTTCCAACTGTCTCACTTACAAAACATGCTGACGATGAACCGTTATATCTTAGATTATCATTTGTCCAATAGTTATAGGTAGCAGTTGCAGAATCCCTGTTTGCTAACCAATCCTGCGCTTCACAAACATACGTTCATGTAGGACATAAGGTCGCCCTATTTGCATAACTTACTACTCAAGCACAACCAAGCATATTATCTCAGAATAATTGATTACCTCCGCTTCATGCACACTCTACTGGAAGACTATCTCCAAATGCAATATCTCCAGGAAGATACCATCCAGTTCAAGGGGCTACACAACTTACATCTGTATTTCCATTGGTATATCCATCACCATCTACATCTTCATACCATGTATCTGTGACTCATTCATCAACTTCTAAATCACAATCATTATCAAGCTCATCACAAATTTCAGGAGCTCCTCAGTAAATAGTTGTATTTGCGTCATTACAATCATCGTTGTTTGACGCATACCCTGTTAGAGTACCATTACAAGACTCAACAGAATTTTGGTATACTACACGCACATTAAACCCAGTAATTTGATTTGGTAAATGTCTATTGGTAGAAGACACATCACCATCTCCCAACTGCCATTGATTATCATTTCATCGACAAAGCACTGAACCATTTTCTTTGATTGCACATGCATGTCATCCTCCTCCACCGATTATTGCGACAGTATTTACTGATCCAACAACTTGTACAGGTACTTGTCTATCTGTTTGATCAGTATTTCCATTTCCTAAACCTTGCGTACTATCATCACCCCAACACCATACTGTCCCGTCCGTCTTGAGAGCACACATTCCATATATTTGTGCAGCAATAGCTGTAACATCTGTAAGCCCACTTACAATTGCAGCATTTTCTCTATCTATAAGATCTCCACTTCAGTTACCTAAGGCTTGTTGTCCATCATCACCCCAACATCGTACTGTTCCATCGTTCTTCAATGCACAGGTATGGTTTGAGTAGGTAGCGTCAATTGCGGTAATATTTGTAAGTCAACTTACCATTGCAGGAGTATGTTGATTTCCTGTATTGTTAGATCCATTTCCAAGTTGTT
>Ga0163144_10020569_pt1 | contig 13184 bp, 12 predicted proteins | sample OliLak19BULKMAT1_FD_123175 | JGI IMG/M metagenome (GOLD analysis project Ga0163144, IMG submission 123175) | Freshwater microbial mat bacterial communities from Lake Vanda, McMurdo Dry Valleys, Antarctica - Oligotrophic Lake LV.19.BULKMAT1 | ecosystem: Environmental > Aquatic > Freshwater >... | reverse complement strand
TACCGGGGCCGGGCTGATGTGGCTGACCGCGCTTGCGCTTGGCGCGCCTGAGGCGGCGGAACAACCGATCCGGGCCTATGGCTGGGCTGCTGCCGCAGCGAATTACCTGCGCGCTGTGCCGGTGTTGCGATCGCGGGGCAGGGTGCCGCTACCGGATGGCATGGAAATGCGCGATCTCGCGCAGCTTGGACTGAAGCGGCTGACCGCCGCCCGCGCGGCGCGAAACAAGGTGCCCCGCAGCATCGCACCGGCCCTTGTGGCTGGATGGCAGTCCGAACTGATCCTGCGTCAGGTTCTGGCTTCCGAAGGCGCAGAAATCCCCGGCGTGTCCGAGTTTCATCGCCGGGGCCGCCTGATATGGCAAGCGTGCAGCGGACGCTGGTAACTAGCGAAGTGCGACCCGAAGGGCTGGGAAAAGTAGCGCGTCAGGCCCGCATCTCGGTCGGCCGCAGCCAAAGCCAGATCAGCGCCCCGCCGGCCAGCACGAGGAACGGCAGCATCGCAAGGTTCACCATCTGCCAGCCCGCTTGAACGGAGCCGCCGGAACAGTTCATCAGCCCGCCGGACGAAAAACTTGCCATGGTCACGCCGCCGAACACGACCAGGTCGTTCAGCCCTTGCAGGCGTCCCCGTTCCTCGGGCCGTTGGGCGGCGGTCAGCATCGTGGTCGCGCCGATAAAGCCGAAGTTCCAGCCGATCCCCAACAGGATCAGGGCGATGAAGAAATTCTCCAGCTCCACCCCCGCAATCGCCACCGCACCAGCCCCGGCAAGGATCGTCAGGCCAAGGGCTATCACCCGTTCCGCCCCATAGCGCGCGATGATGTGGCCTGTGATGAAACTCGGCGCGTACATCGCCAGCACATGCGCTGTCACCACATCGGCGGCATTGCCGGTCTGAAATCCGCAGCCGACCACCGCAAGGGGGGAGGAGGTCATCACGAGGTTCATCAACGCATAGGAAACGGTGGCGCAGATCATCGCGACCGCGATGGTAGGCGTGCGCAACAGCTCCATTCGGCTGCGCCCGACGGCGGAGCCGGGACCCGAGGCAACCGGCTTTGGGATATCAAGGCCCAGAAACAGGAACACGCCGACAAGGTTGATCGCGATGACCGCCAGATAGGTGCCAAGGAAGGGCACGGCCATCCCCTCGGCCGTAAGCTTCACGATCTGCGGGCCGAAGACCGCCGACAGAAGCCCCCCCGCCATCACCCAGCTGATTGCCTTCGGTCGGAACGCATCCGAGGCAGTGTCGGCGGCCGCAAAGCGGTAGAAACCTTGCGCCGACATGTAGATACCGCTGAAGAACCCGCCCAGACAGAACAGCGCAAAACTGTCCGTCGCAAGGCCCAAAGCCCCGATCGCCGCACCAAGCGCACCGCCAAGCGCGCCGACGGCAAATCCGGTCCGGCGGCCAAAGCGCTGCATCAGGGCAGAAATCGGCGTCGCGGTCAGCATCGACCCGATCACCGTCATCGTGATCGGCAGGGTGGCCCAGCAGACATTCGGTGCCAGGCTTGCCCCGGCAAGGCCCGCAATGGTGAAGATCATCGGCATCTGCGCCCCAAGAACCGCCTGGGCGGCCACAAGGACCAGAACATTGCGTTTAGCGAGGGTATCCGTGCTCATGGCCGTATCGGTACGGGTGTCGCAAAGGCAGGGCAAGGGGCAAACGGTGGTTGCCTCCGGCGGCGAAGTTTGTAGACAGACGGCATGACGGGCCGGATCATTCTGACAGACGCTTGCGTTGCCGAAGGGGCCGACTGGCTTGCCGCGCGCGAGCCTGCTTTCGCCCGCGCCCTGGCCACCGTCGGCGTGCTGCCGCTTCGCCGTGAGGTTGATGGGTTCGCCGCGCTGCTTCGCGCAATTGTCGGGCAGCAGGTGTCGGTGGCCAGCGCACGGGCGATCTGGGCACGGTTGGAAGCGGCGGGATTGACCGACGCGGCAAAGCTCGCAGTGGCATCGGATGACGATTTGCGGGCGGCTGGTCTATCGCGGCAGAAAGCCCGCTATGGGCGCGCCTTGGCCGGGGCGGGGATCGATTTCAAGGCGCTGCGCGTCTTGCCAGATACGGAGGTGGTGCGAACTCTGGTCGCGGTGCCGGGGATCGGGGTCTGGACCGCCGAGATCTATGCCATGTTCGCGCTTGGTCGGGCGGATGTCTTTGCGCCCGGGGACCTTGCCTTACAGGAGGCGGCGCGGCATCTGTTCGGTCTTGTTGACCGCCCCGGTGAAAGGGCGCTTCGCGGCATGGCCGAGGATTGGTCGCCGTGGCGGTCGGTGGCGGCGCGTATCCTTTGGGCCTGGTACCACGTTGCCAAGGAAAGAGAGGGAGTTTCGTAATGCGAGAGTTGCAGTTTGCCCGGAAAGGCGCGGCAGAACCGAAAGCGCTGGTGGTGTTTCTGCATGGATACGGTGCCGATGGGGCTGACCTCCTCGGTCTGGCGGACGTGCTCGCCCCGCATCTGCCGGAGGTCGCGTTCATCGCCCCGGACGCACCCGAACCCTGTAGCGGTGGTGGCTTCGGGCGACAGTGGTTTTCCATTCCCTGGATCGACGGGTCGCCTCAGGCCGTTTCAGATGCGGGGCTGAAGTCCGCCGCGCGTGATCTTGACGGTTTTCTTGATGCGCGCCTGTCCGAGACCGGCCTTGGAGCTGAGGCGCTGGTGCTGGTGGGCTTCAGCCAGGGCGCGATGATGAGCCTGCATGTTGCCCCGCGCCGCGCGTTGCCCATAGCCGGGGTGGTGGCGATTTCGGGCCGTCTGCTGCAGCCTGATCGGCTGGCGGCCGAGGCGGTTTCCAGGCCGCCGATCCTGTTGATCCACGGTGATCAGGACCCTGTGGTGCCCTTTGCCGACATGGAAAAGGCGGGCGATGCACTGCTGGCAGCGGGGTTCGAGACCTTCGGCCATGTCATGAAAGGCACCGGGCACGGCATCGCACCGGATGGCCTTGGCGTGGCGCTGCAGTTCTTGCGGGAGAGGTTGCGGATCGGGCAGTAAAGTAGGCCTAGACGTGCTGCAGATAGGCCGCACAGCCGGTCAGGGCGGCATAGTCATCCTCGACCACCGTGACCGAGAACGCCGTTTCCAGCAGGTCCACCCGGCGCGGTTCGCGAAACTGCCGGGTCAGGTCAAGGCTGGCCAGATGCGGCGTCATCGCCCGCGCCATGCCGCCGATGAGGTAGATGCCGCCATAGGGCAGGTGGATCAACGCCAGATCCGCCAGCATCTGTGCCAGTATATGGACGTAAAGCCGGGCGGCGTGGCAGGCGATGGGATCCTTTGCTGCCACCGCGTCCAGCACCTCGGCAGAGGTGAGTGTGCCGGGGCGACCCGCCACCTTGGCGGCAAAGGCGTAAAGGTTGACCAGCCCGCGTCCGGCCAGAACCTCTTCCACTCCGGCATGGGGGGCTTCGCCTGCCGCGTTGAGCCGGGTCTCGACAAAGCGGGCAAGCTCAAAATCTTCTGCCGTGCGGATCGGCATGGAGACGTGGCCGCATTCTGACGGCGGCACCACCCGGCCTGCCGCGCCGGGATGGACCGGGGCCGCGTTGACGCCAGTCCCGAGCCCGACAACCAGCATCGCAGCCCCCGGTTTGACCGGCCCGTCCACCACCCGCCGCAGGTTGGCCGCCGGAATGTGGCCCAGGGCCTGACCCTGGGCTTGCAAGTCGTTCAGGATCGCCACCTTTCCCGCCCCGGTCGCGCCCGAAAGCTTGGCCGCGTCGATTACCCAGTCAAGGTTGGTCATCGTCGCAACGCCGTCCTGCACTGGCCCCGCCGCCGCCACGCAGACGCCGGAAACGCGCACCCCGGTCTGCGCCAGATAGTCCCGCAGCACCTGCGCGATGTCCTGCCCGCGCGCCTGATACTCGGCATTCGGGAACCGGCGGAGAGAATCGATCCTGACCACCGCCCCGTCCGCCAGCGCCACACGGGTATTGGTGCCGCCGATGTCGGCAAGAAGAGCAAGGGTCATCAGCGTCTCTTATGTGTTGCGCGCAAGCGCACGCTTTAAGAATTGCGCGCAAGTGCGCGGGCGAGAGCGTGATAAGAGAATTTCGGCGTCCTGACCAGAGTGTCAAAGTCGACATGCACCAGACCGAAGCGTTTTTCATACCCCTCCGCCCATTCGAAGTTGTCCAGAAGCGACCAGTAGAAAAAGCCCCGGACATTGGCACCTTCACTGATTGCCGCGCGGGTGGCGGCAAGATGCGAGAACAGGAAATCTTCGCGAATTTCGTCGTTTACCTGACCATCCTCAAGCTCTTCGGCATGCGCCATGCCGTTTTCCGTGACATAGATCGGCAACTGACCGACATGGTCCCGCGCCAGGCGGACAAGAAAGCTGTGCAGTCCCTCCGGATAGATCTCCCAGCCCATCTGGGTACGGGGGCGGTCTCCCGGCACGTCGCGCAAGCTTGGCCAGGGGGTGCCAGGGGCGTGGGCGTGCAGATGCCGTGTGTAATAATTTACCCCCAGCCAGTCGAGCTTTTGCCCGATCAGCGGCATGTCATCCTGCCAGTTTGCGGGCATATGCGGACCAAGCCCTGCCAGAACCTCATCCGGGTAGGCCTGTCTCGTGATACCTTCGATGAACCAGCGATTGAATATCGCGTCGTAAACGTCCGATGCGGCTCGATCTTCCGGCGCATCGGTTGCCGAAGCGGCATGGTCAAAGTTCAGCACGATGCCAAGATTGGCCTGACCCATCCCGCGCAGACGCTCCACCGCCAGTCCATGCGCCAGAAGCACATGGTGCATGGCCCGCGCGGTGGCCCGGATATCGCGCAGGCCGGGGGCGTGCGCTCCGATGAAATGCGACAGCCAGGCCACGCACCACGGCTCGTTTATCGTGGCGACAGAGGCGACGCGGTCCCCTAGCCGCCGGGTGATCGCTTCGGCAAAGTCGGCAAAGCGGTGGCAGGTGTCGCGGTTGGTCCAGCCGCCAAGGTCGGCAATCGCCGAGGGCAGTTCCCAATGGTAGAGCGTCTGGAACGGTTGTAACCCGCGCTGCAGCATGCCGTCGACAAGGCGATCATAGAAATCAAGGCCTTCGCGGTTGACGTTGACCCCATCCGGCATCACCCGCGCCCAAGATGTGGAAAAGCGGTACGCATCCATATTCGCGCCTTGCAGAAGGTCGAGGTCTGCCTCCCACAGATGATAATGGTCGCAGGCCCGATCGCCGGTTTCAGCGCGGACGACATTGCCCGGGGTGGCGGAAAAGCTGTCCCAATGGCAGGGCCCCGCACCCCCAAAGGCTGACCCTTCAATCTGATAGGCCGCGGTCGCAGCGCCAAAGACGAAACCGTCGGGAAACTGCGCACGGGCAACGGGTTTCGGGCGCATCTTCAGCCTTTCATCCGCTGGCTGCGCTTGAGGGCTGGGCCGGTCGACTGGCCGATGATCAACTCGGCCTCCAGCAAACGGTGCTGCGGGGCGCCAACCGGATCGGCGATCAACGACAGCAGCATTTCAGCCGCCAGCCGCCCGGCCTCGCGCACCGAGGACCTTGTGGCGGTAAAGATCGGCACATCCTCGCCATTCTTCATGTAGCTCAGATCATCGTCATGGATGATGACGGACACATCCAGCCCAAGCACCAATCCGACGCTCTCGATGGCGCGCCGCACCCCCATGCCCGAAATCATCGAGGAGGCAAGAATCGCCGTCGGCGGATCGGGCAGGGCCAGCATGGCCTGGGCGGCCCGAAACCCCGACACCTCGGTCATCTCGCTCGACGCCATGCAGGCCGCGTCAGGAGCGATGCCGCGTGCCTGCAGCGCATCGGTATATCCCAGACGGCGGCGTTCGGCGAAATCCATGAACTCCAACCCGTTCACCAGGCCGATCCTGACATGGCCAAGGTCGAGAAGAAATTCCGTCGCCCTTTGGAAAGCCCGGCGGTTGTTCACATCCAGCCAGCAATAGGGTTCGGTGGCATGCGAGGCACGGCCATGCACGACAAAGGGCAGCCCGATCTCGCGCAACAGCGGGATGCGCGGGTCATCCATGCGGGGCGCATGCACGATGACGCCGTCGACGTTGCCCTTGGACCGCAGGCTGCGGTAGGCCTGATGCTCATCCTCATCCGGGACGACCGACAGGATCATGTCGTAATCGTTGCGGCTGTAGACCTCACCCGCGCCGGCAATGAAATCGGCAAAGACCGGGTTCACGATTTCATGCCGCGTGGCGATCGGGATCACATGTCCCACCGCCATCGCGCGCCCGGTCGCAAGCCGGATGGCGCGGGTATTCGGGTGGTAGTTGTGTCGTTTTGCAGCCGCGAGAACCCGGTCGCGTGTCGTCTCATTGACTTCGGGGTAGCCGTTCAGCGCCCGGGACACCGTGGTCGGCGACAGGCCAAGTCCGGCAGCCAGTTCCTTGAGGTTCATGGTGCGGGCTGCTCAAAACGGTTTCAATTCCTGTTACCTTAGCCAGCCGGGTCGGGGACGTCAAAGCCTTACGCCTTGGACTTATCGGCGTCGAGAATGGCTGCACTCGCAGCAAATGGCTGTTTCGGGCCGGTTTTCTCCGGCCAAGATTGACTTGAGCCTGATGATCGGTGACGCTTCCCCCACCAAAGCGGTTTGAGGCGAATCTGCTTCGCCACCAAAATGCCCGTCGAATGACTGGGCGCAACGGGAGGAAGACTATGAAGGCGACACTTCTGGCCAGCGCGGCTGCGTTGGCGGTTTCCGCAGGCATGGCGCCAGCGCAGGACCTGAAATTCCCGGTCGGCGAAGGTGCCTTCAACTGGGCGAGCTACACCGCCTATGACGAGGCCACCAACCTCGACGGCCAGACGCTGACCATCTTCGGCCCCTGGCGCGGCGAGGATCAGGTGCTGGTCGAATCGATGCTGGCCTATTTCAGCGCCGCCTCGGGTGTGGCGGTCAGCTATTCGTCCTCCGAAGGCTATGAGCAGCAGCTGATCATCGACGCCGAGGCCGGATCGCCCCCCGATGTCGCCGTGCTGCCGCAGCCGGGGCTGATCGGTGACCTTGCCGCCAAGGGCTTTGTCGTGCCGCTCGGCGAAGAAACCTCCACCTGGCTGGCCGAGAATTATGGCGCGGGGCCAAGTTGGGCAGCACTTGGCACCTATGCCGGACCGGACGGGACAGAGGCGCTTTATGCGCTTCCTTACAAGGCAGACGTAAAGTCGCTGGTCTGGTACAGCCCCGACAACTTTGCCGATGCGGGCTATGCCGTGCCCGCGACGATGGAAGAGCTGAAGGCGCTGACCGATCAGATCGTCGCCGATGGCGGCACGCCCTGGTGCATCGGTCTGGGCTCGGGCGGAGCGACCGGCTGGCCCGCGACCGATTGGGTCGAAGAGATGATGCTTCGTACGCAGCCCCCGGAGGTCTATGACGCCTGGGTATCGAACGAGCTGCCCTTCAACAGCCCCGAAGTCGTCGGCGCGATGGAGGAGTTCGGGTATTTCGCAAAGAATGACGCCTATGTCGCAGGCGGGGCCGCCGCCGTTGCCGCGACCGATTTCCGCGAAAGCCCGCTTGGATTGTTCGCCTCGCCCCCCGGCTGCTACATGCACCGGCAGGCGTCGTTCATCCCGTCGTTCTTTCCCGAAGGCACGGAACTTGGCACCGATGCCGATTTCTTCTACTTCCCGGCCTATGCCGAAAAGGACCTTGGCCAGCCGGTGCTGGGGGCAGGCACGCTTGCCTTCATCATGAAGGACAGCGAGGCGGCGCGGGCCTTCATCGAATGGCTGAAGACCCCGATCGCGCATGAGGTGTGGATGGCGCAGACCGGCTTTGTCACCCCGCTAAAATCGGTGAACATCGACCTTTACGGCAGTGCCGCACTGAAAAAGCAGGGCGAGATCCTGGCGAATGCGACGACCTTCCGCTTCGACGGCTCTGACCTGATGCCGGGCGCGGTGGGGGCTGGCAGTTTCTGGACCGGGATGGTCGACTTTGTCGGCGGCAAGTCGGCGCAAGAGGTTGCCGACGCGATCGAGGCCAGCTGGCCGAAGTGACCTGACATTTTCGGGCTCCGGGCGTAAGCTGTCCGGGGCCTAACGGCCACAAGGCTCCGACAGACGGGCCAGCCGACCAGTGTAAGGGGGGAACCAGATGCATCCTGCGCTGCAGGCATTGGTGGTGGTCGCCGTCGCGGTAGGGGGCTGTATCGCCTATTTCTATGCGTCGAACCTGATCCTCGACAAGGTGCTGTTTCCCGCGCGCGGGCTGAACGCCGGGCGCAACACCACCCGGGCCAACCTGATCCGGCCCTGGCTGTTTCTGGCCCCGGCGGTCGGGCTGCTGGGGCTTTACCTTGCCTATCCGGTGTTCGCGACCGCCTGGCTGTCGCTTTACGGCAGGGACGACAGCTTTGTCGGGTTCGAGAACTATCGTTTGATGTTCGCCGAGCCGAAGTTCGGCGAAAGCTTCTTCAACAACATCCTGTGGCTGGTCGTAGTGCCTGCGGCGTCGACCGCGTTCGGACTGCTGGCGGCGCAACTGACCGACCGAATCGCCTGGGGCAATATCGCCAAGTCGCTGATCTTCATGCCGATGGCGATTTCCTTTGTCGGAGCCTCGGTGATCTGGAAGCTGGTCTATGAGGCGCGGCCGGCGGGACAGGACCAGATCGGACTTCCGAACGCGCTTTATGTCTGGTTCAGCGGCGCAGACCCGGTGCAGTGGCTGCAACTGCCGCTCTGGAACAACGTCTTCCTGATGGTGGTCCTGATCTGGATCCAGTCCGGTTTCGCAATGGTGATCCTTGCTGCCGCCCTGCGCGGCATCCCGGAAGAAACGATCGAGGCTGCAATCCTGGATGGGGCAGGTCCGTTCCAGATCTTCTTCCGCATCAAGGTGCCGCAGATTGCCGGGACCATCGTCGTCGTCTGGACCACCATCACCATCACGGTGCTGAAAGTCTTCGACATCGTGCTGGCGATGACCAACGGTCAGTGGGAAACGCAGGTCCTCGCAAACTACATGTACGACAAGTTCTTCCGGTCGTTGGATTGGGGCATGGGGTCGGCAGCGGCGATGATCATCATGGCGCTGGTGACCCCGATCCTGATCTGGAATGTCATCAATGCCCGGCGGGAGATGCGATGATGGCCCGCGACCGCAAGGGAGCACGTCATGGATGCGACCGCAGGGAAGCATGTCATGGATAAGATCGCGGGCAGGAAATCGGGCCTCGTCTGGGCGGTGCATCTGTCGGCATTTGCGCTGGTTTTGCTTTGGGTGGTCCCGACGCTTGGCCTGCTGGTGTCATCGTTCCGGACCGGGGATCAGATCGTCGGCTCGGGCTGGTGGCAGGCGGTCAGCACGCAGGTGCAGCAGCTTGCCGCCGTGCGCATTGCCGGTGAGGAGGTTGCGCGGGACGGGCTTTTTGTCATCGAGGGCCAGCTTTTTGCCGCCGGGACAGAGGTCAACGCCTGGGGCACCTCATCTGTCCAGCCTGAGGCCTACGCGCCTGGGGCGGTTGCAGACCTGGACGGGGGAGTGACTTTGACCGTCGCGGCGGATGGGAGTTTCGTTCTCTCTTCCCCCGCGACCATGGCAGACCTGCGAATGCCCCGGGTCTTTGCCACCGCCGCCACCCCGCCGGAATTCACGCTCGACAACTACGGAACGGTCATCGCCTCACCCCTTGCCGGGCAGTCGATCGGGCAGGCCTTCATCAACACCCTGACCGTGGCCATTCCGGCGACGATCATCCCGATCCTGGTTGCCGCGTTTGCGGCCTATGCGTTGGCGTGGATGGAGTTTCCGGGGCGCGCTTTGCTGGTCGCCGTGGTGGTGGGGCTGCTTGTGGTGCCCTTGCAACTGGCTCTGATCCCGCTTTTGCAGTTCCACAACTGGATCGGCATCGGCAAGGGGTATCTGGGCATCTGGCTCGCGCATACCGGCTTTGGCCTGCCGCTCGCGATCTACCTGTTGCGCAACTACATGATCGGCCTGCCGCGGGACATCATCGAAAACGCCCGGGTCGATGGCGCGACGGATTTCCAGATCTTCACCCGGATCGTGCTGCCGTTGTCCTTTCCGGCGCTTGCCAGCTTTGCGATTTTCCAGTTCCTCTGGACCTGGAACGACCTTCTGGTCGCGCTGGTGTTCCTTGGCACCGGCAACGACCAGCAGGTGCTGACCGGCAACCTCGTGAACCTGATGGGCAGCCGGGGTGGTGACTGGGAAATTCTTTCTGCCTCGGCCTTCGTGTCGATCCTGGTACCGCTGGTAGTGTTCTTTTCGCTGCAACGGTTCCTGGTGCGGGGATTGCTTGCGGGGTCGGTAAAGTGAAGGGAATGGCATGGCCGATCTGGTCCTGAGAGGCGTCGAAAAGGCCTACGGTGAGGTGAAGGTCCTGCGGGACATCGACCTTGATATCAAGACCGGGGAGTTGATCGTCTTCGTCGGCCCCTCGGGCTGCGGCAAATCCACATTGCTGCGGATGATCGCGGGCCTGGAGCGGATATCGGGCGGTGAGTTCACCATCGACGGCGTGCGGATGAACGACGTGCCCCCGGCACAGCGCGGCATCGCGATGGTGTTCCAATCCTATGCACTTTATCCGCACATGACGGTGCACGACAACATGTCCTTCGCGCTGAAGATCGCCCGGAAATCGCGGTCCGAGATTGCGGCGGCGGTCGACAAGGCCGCGCGCATCCTGCAACTGACCCCCTATCTCGACCGTCTGCCCAAGGCACTGTCGGGCGGCCAGCGCCAGCGCGTCGCCATCGGGCGCAGCATCGTGCGCGACCCCAAGGTATATCTGTTCGATGAGCCGCTTTCCAACCTCGACGCCGCCTTGCGGGCGGCCACACGGATCGAGATTGCCCAGCTGAAAGAGGCGATGCCGAACTCTACCATGGTCTATGTCACGCATGACCAGGTGGAAGCGATGACGCTCGCCACCCGCATTGTTGTGCTGGCCGGCGGCACCATAGCGCAGGTCGGGACACCTCTGGAGCTTTACGAGCGGCCACAGAACGAATTCGTTGCCCAGTTCATCGGCAGCCCGGCGATGAACCTGCTGCCGGGAGAGATTGTGGGCATTGGCGCGGAAACCATCGTGCGGCTTGACCGGGGTGGACTGGCGCGGTCAGCGGTGCCGACCACGGTCGTCGACAAGGGTCTGCGCGTCAGCGTCGGCGTTCGGCCGGAGCACCTCCGTGAAACCGATGGCGACGGGATTTTCCAGGGTGAGGTGGCGATTACCGAAGCCTTGGGGGAGGTGACACTGCTATACTTTACGGCGGCCGACGGGGCGGCCCCGGTGGTGGCAAAGCTGCCCGGCATCCGATCCGACCTGCGCCACCGCACCCTTGCGTTGACCGCCGACCCGGAGAAGGTGCAACTGTTCGCCAACGGAACCTCGCTGCTGTACCGCTAGAGCAGCGCGGTCAGGCCGAGCCACAGAAGGCCAAGCATGCTTGAAACCAGAATGGGCACCCAAAGCGTCAGTCGGGGTGCCGGGGCGAGGCTCTTTGTGATCCGTTTCATGCCCGCAGTTAACCACACCGAAAGCTTTCCGCTCCGTTAATGACGGGATGCCCGACGGTTCCCTGCTTGCCCCGCTGTTCCTGCCGTTCGCACAAAGCCCGCCTTACGCCATCGCGGCCATGGCCTGCCGCGCAACGGTGTTTCAGGCGGACCTTGGCATCGGGCAGGCGCTTGTGGTGCAGCGCGGGCGGATGCGCCTGATCTCGCGCGGTCCGATGTGGGACGAACGTGCGTCCGACACTGCCCGCCGGGCTGCCCTGCGCCGGTTCGCGCGCTGGCCAGGTGTCACCCTCGTGACGCCAGAGGATTGGCTGACGGGCTTTGGCCTTGTCCCGCTGGTCACCCCGATGACACAGGCCATCTGGGACCTGGCGGGTGACCCGCGCCTGCGGATGGACCGGAAATGGCGCAGCCATCTTGCAACGGCCGAGCGCACGGGTGCTACGTTCCAGCGTGACCGGCCCGGCGCATTGGAGCGGTTGTTGATGCAGGAGGCTGCCCAGCGCCGTCAGCGCGGCTACCGGACCCTGTCCGCAAAGTTCACCCGTGCGCTACCACCCGATGCCTTGCGGCTGTGGGAATGGTGGCACGAGGGTCAACTGGCCGCAGCGATGTGCTTTGTCCGCCATGGCGCTACGGCCAGCTATCACATGGCCTGGGGCAATGCTGCCGCGCGGCGGGACGGGGTCCATACCCTGATGCTGTGGCAAGCCGCACAGGCATTGCACAGCGAGGGGGTGCGCTGGCTGGATCTCGGGTCGATCAACACCGAAGATGCGCCAGGCCTCGCGCGCTTCAAGCTTGGCACTGGGGCTGCAGTGAAACGATTGGGATCAACGATCCTGGTCTTGCCCTAGTCGGGGGCGCGGGGCAGGGTGGCGCGAACCGGGAGGGGTGGCATGGTCGAGGTGACGGAAGCGATGGTCGAGACCTACCAGCGCGACGGCGTCGTGCTGATAAAGGGGCTTTGGGCCGACTGGGTCGCGATGCTGCGAGCGGGGGTTGCCCGCAACATGGCGAACCCGACGCAGGCGATGCCGACGCTGAAACCGGGCGAGGCCGGGGGGTTCTTCGACGACTATTGCAACTGGTCCCGCATTCCGGAGTTTGCCGCTGTGATCCGGCAGTCGGGGGTGGCAGACGTCGCCGCGCGGTTGATGAGTTCCAACCGGGTGCAGCTGTTTCACGACCACGTCCTGGTCAAGGAACCCGGCACCTTGAAACCGACGCCCTGGCATACCGACGGGCCCTATTACTTTGTGCAAGGCAGGCAGACCGTCAGCTTCTGGTCGCCGCTCGACCCGGTGCGTGAGGCCTCCTTGCGGTGCGTCGCCGGGTCGCATCTTTGGGAAAAGGACGTCCTCCCCACGCGCTGGCTGGCCGAGACAAACTTCTATCCAGGTGACCATGATTACATCCCGGTCCCCGACCCCGTGGCTAAGGGCATGACGATCCGCGAATGGGAAATGGAGCCGGGCGATGCCGTGGCCTTCCATTTCCGCACCCTGCACGGCGCACGCGGCAATCTGGCCGCGACCCGGCGGCGGGCGTTCTCCTTGCGGCTGGTCGGCGATGATGCGCGCTATGTAGACCGGCCGGGTCCGACCTCGCCACCCTTTCCGGGGCATGGACTGCGAGAAGGGGATCGGTTGCGCGAAGACTGGTTTCCGGTGCTACGCTAG
>Ga0163144_10020568_pt1 | contig 13184 bp, 11 predicted proteins | sample OliLak19BULKMAT1_FD_123175 | JGI IMG/M metagenome (GOLD analysis project Ga0163144, IMG submission 123175) | Freshwater microbial mat bacterial communities from Lake Vanda, McMurdo Dry Valleys, Antarctica - Oligotrophic Lake LV.19.BULKMAT1 | ecosystem: Environmental > Aquatic > Freshwater >... | reverse complement strand
AGAAAGCAGGTCATCAAAGTCGAGCGCACCGTCCTCGGCCAGTGCCTGGTCGTAAAGTCTCCAGGCGTTTACCATCATGCGGTCGCGGGAGTTATCCACATTTTCTCCCATCTCGCTTACTATCCTGCCCTCCCCTTTTTGCCTCGAGACGAAACTAAGGGCTGCCCGAGGCTCTATCTCTTCGATACTCAGCGACTTGAGGGCGTCCTTCATAGCCTTCATTGAGTCGTTGCGGTCATAAATTGCCGGCATGCGCTTAAAGCCCAGGAGCCGCGCGTTCTCTTTAATGATGGTGAGCCCGAGCGAGTGGAAGGTAGAGACAAATGGGCGCTTAAGGCGGCTTGGAGCTTCGCCTTGATACTTCTCGAGCATGGCAAGGGCGCGCTCGCGCATCTCGCCTGCCGACTTATTGGTAAAGGTAATGGCAAGTATCTGCTCAGGTAGCGCCCCGCGGCGCACTATCTCGAGCATGCGGTGCACAATAACTCGCGTTTTGCCCGCACCGGCCCCTGCCAGCACAAGGAGTGGGCCCTCTGTAGTAAGAACTGCCTCTTTTTGAGCTTCATTTAAGCCGACGAGATGGTCCATGAGTAGACTGTAACAGAAATATTACTATCCACAGGCATGATTTTGTCTAGTTGACGCTACCCGTGCCTTCTGTATAGTTAAATAACACAGGGTGGCCAGACAAATAAATGGCTTGGTTAAGCCATTTATTGATGAAAAAGAGACACCCGCAGTTCATTTAGGCTTATAAACAAACGTTATTTAGACCCTTTCGCCACGGCTAAGCCGTATCTAGCGGGAAAGGCAAAAAAACCTATATTCTACAAGCTCTTTATAGGGGTTGGTATTTTGGCTGCGCTCGCAACTCCCTTTTTAGCTCAAGCAAGCTTCCAATCTTTTATAAGTTCTTTTATGGGTAGCTCGGCAACTATTTCAAAAGCGGCCTCCTCCAACTACAACTCGCAGACCATGCCCCTTCTCCAGCCGGCAGTTAACATCGACCCAAACCCAGCAAAAGGCGGAGGCAACATTTCTATAGTAAACGGCACTGCCTTATATGCAGATGCAGGTCCTTCAGGCGTAGCGGCAGAGGCAGAAGATCGCCCGAGCTCATCTCAAATTAGTGTATACACCGTGCATCCGGGTGACTCTCTCTCGGAGATTGCGCAGATGTTTAACGTGTCGACTAAGACCATAATGTGGGCAAACGATATCCAAGACGGTAAAATTTCTCCCGGCCAGGTGCTCCTCATCTTGCCTATTACGGGTATCCGCCATACGGTGGCTCGCGGCGAGACTCTTGCGAGCGTTGCCAAGAAATATAAGGGAGACGTAGAAGAAATTACACAGTATAACGACCTTTCAGCTGGCAGTTCCTTAGCGGTAGGTAGCGTAATTATCATCCCAGACGGCGAGATAGTTGCGGCGCCTGCTGCCAGGGCCACCGTGCGCACCTCGCCGCTTCGCGGTGTCAGCAATCTCCGCATAGACAGTTATTACACTTGGCCGGTAGACGGCGGTATCCTCACGCAAGGTCTCCACGGATATGATGCCGTAGATATCGGAGCGCCTTCAGGTACCAGTATCTTTGCGTCAGCGAGCGGAATAGTCATTGTTGCCCGCGACATTGGATGGAATGGCGGCTACGGAGCATATGTTGTTATCCAGCATGAAAATGGCACACAGACCCTCTATGCACACAATAGCGCAGTGCTTGTTTCGGTTGGCCAGGTAGTGGCGCAAGGCCAAACTATTGCCCGCGTCGGCATGAGCGGCAAATCAACGGGTAACCATCTCCACTTCGAAGTCCGCGGTGCTGCAAACCCATTCGGCAACTAACTCTTTCGCTCGCGATATTGCAGCGCTTCGAGGATATGTGACTCTGCAACTTCTTCGGCGCCATCTAAGTCGGCAATGGTGCGTGCAACCTTAATCACGCGATGAAACGCGCGCGGAGATAAGTTGAGGCGCTCCCCCGCCTTCTCGAGGGTGCTGCGCACAGCGGGCGCAAGCGGGACCAAATCTTCAAGCTCTCGCGGAGAAAGCTCGCTGTTTGTTTTACTTTTACCAAATCTCTTTGTCTGCATTTCTCGCGCTGCTAAAACTTTTGCGCGCGCGTTTTTTGTCTCAACACCCTGCTTGGTGTAATGCCCGAGCTCCTTTAGCTCGACCGGACCCATGGTTACCCACAAGTCTACGCGGTCTGCTATCGGGCCCGACATCTTGCGGCGATAGCGCTCAAGTGCCGAGGGCGAGCATATGCAGGCAAGCTCTGGGTGGCCGTAGTTGCCGCACGGGCACGGGTTCATCGCGGCAACAAGCGTAAATCGCGCGGGAAACAGTGCGGTGCCCTTTGCTCGCGCAATTGAAATAACACGATCTTCCATGGGTTGGCGCAGTGCCTCTATCACTCGCCTGTCGAACTCGGGAAACTCATCGAGAAAAAGCACACCACGGTGCGCAAGCGTAGCTTCGCCGGGCCTCGGCGTTGCACCACCGCCTACAATAGATACGTATGAAGAGGTGTGATGCGGAGAGCGGATAGGAGGCATGGTGAGTAAGTCGCCGCGCAGTGTGCCTGCAACCGAGTGTATGCCGTTTACCTCAAGTATTTCATCAAACAAAAGCGGTGGCAGCACCGAGGCAAGGGCGCGAGCGAGCATGGTTTTGCCGGTGCCAGGCGGGCCGGAGAGGCCTAAGTTATGCCCGCCCGCCGCAGCAATAATTGCCGCACGCTTTGCCGATTCCTGCCCACGGATATCCTCAAACGCAAACTGCGTTTCAGCAGTTTGAGCTTCAAGAATTGTTTGAGGAGAAGCAACAATCTTCTTAGCTATTTTTTCGGCACCAGTTTTGGCCGAAGTAATTTTTTTAGTATTCAAATGTTCGATTATTTCTTGAAGCGTCTCTGCTGCGTACACTTCAATGCCGGGCACAAGTGCTGCTTCGCGTTCATTTTCTTTTGGCACAAAGACCGCCTGTTTGCCCTGCTTCTTTGCTTCGGCCACAAGTGGCAAGATACCACGCACGCCACTTAAGTGTCCGTCGAGCGAGAGCTCCCCCACAAACAAATATGGTTCCGGGTCAAAGCGGATATCATCTGCCGCTAAGAGATATGAAAGTGCAATGGGCAGATCAAACATCGGCCCTTCTTTTTTAAGGTCGGCCGGCGCGAGCGATATTACTATTTTTTGGTTACGGCTCTTTGGAGATTCAAAACCACTGTGTTTTATGGCTGCGGCAACACGGTCGCGCGACTCCTCTACTGCCTTGTCGGGTAGCCCTACCAAGGTAAATGCATGGAGGCCACGAGAAAGGTCAGTCTCTACGGTGACGATATTTGGGGCTAGGAGAGATGTTTGAGCGCCATAGACCCGTGCGTATTGCATGGCGCTATACTACGCGCCAAAGAATTTTAGGCAAGTCTGGACTCTTCGTTCATGTGTTCTTTGCAGGTGCGTGCGGAAGGGTTAGCATCGAGGCGGTCCTCTTCAATGTGTTCGCCGCTTATTTCGCAGATACCAAAAGATCCATCTTCAATTTTGCCGAGTGCACGCTTTATATTATTGAACGTTACTTCGAGCTCGTCATTGATGGCGCGATTCTCTGTATATTCTTCGAGTTTGTCGGCAGACTCATTTTCGTCTGCAGAAGAGTTCATCACATCCATATCGGTTTCTTTTGCTTCCCAGTCACCGGAGTTTTTTGGATTTTGCACGCCAACAGTATCGAGCTCGCTCTTAACTTGGGAAAGTTCCTTTTCCAAACGGTCCTTAAATCCTGCAATTTTTTCCGGTGTCATATGTGGCTAGTATAACCTAGCGCGTATATATAGGCTATTTGGCCGGCACAAAAGAACTGCGGCGGCTGATGATCTCGCGCAGGGTACCATCGGCCGTAGTTATAACGAAGGTGTTCCGGTCTATAAAGCTCCACAGGAGCAATATATCCCCCGCCTCGTTTACTATCGCGCGCGCGTCGTGATTTTCTACCACCTTATCGCGAAATGGGCTCACTATCAGGCTCGAGGTTGTGGTAGTGGTTGCTTGTGCTGCCTGCTCGGTAGTAGTTTTCGGCCTCGGATTGCGGTTAAAAAGTGGTAAGAGTTCTTGCTGCATCGCGTGCTCCCACTCGAGCATCCCCGAAAACGCCTGCTCATATGAATCAACTTTTGCTATAAGAAAAGGCTGAGGCCCATCGAACATGTGTGTGCCAAGCAAATATTCTTGTGGGTCGAGCGTGCGCAAAAGCTCATCGGGGGCATTAGGCGCAATAAGTGTGAGAAACGTCTGTATATCAACTGCAGGTGGGACTGCATTTTTGTTTGTCTGCGAGGTGGTGGCCACTGCCACATAGCTATGGCTGATAAGCCCGAGCGAGACACTTGTTTTATCTTTTATTGAAGTAAGGTTTTGCATCACCGTGTCTCGTCTCCACTGCCCCGGTTCTACCAGCAGCACCTGTGTGTCATCAATGGCTATAAAGGGGGTAGCTGCTGCTATCTGTTGTGGGAGCGAGGGCGCCGGCCTCAAAAAAACATATACAAGCGCGCCTATTGCCACTGCAACAAGTAACACTCCCCCGCCGAACATCGCAGCATTTCTAAGCCACCCTAAATCTTTTTTGGGCGATTCTATTGTGGCTCCTCCCATCCCTCCACGCTCTGCTTCTGCGGCGGCGATTGAGACTACAGAAACATTTTTTTGCTGGATCACGCTCTCGATGTCGGTTTTATATGTCTGCAGTGGCGCGAGCGGTGCGTTGCTGCGCTCTTCGTCGGTCATCGGCTGCCCAACCCTGTCGCTTGGTGTGTTTTCTGGCATCGTCACGAGAGTGGCATTTTGTTCGTTCTGCAGCAAAACACCCGCATTTATACGCTGAGCGCTTGCGGATGTTCGCACTTCTTTTTTCGGGAGCAGGATATCTTTTAGATTGAACCCTTTTTTATCTTTTTGTTCCGGTTCCATTCTGGGGTGATGGGACGAGACCTTTACGAGTCGCAAAGTCTGCATCAATAGCCTTGATCGAAAGATTGATGCGGCCTTTTTCGTCTATCTCCTTTATCATAACCCGTACTTTTTCTCCTACCGCGAGTGCCTGTGCAATTTTTTCAATGCGGAACGGTGCAACTTCAGACACATGTACTAAACCCTCTGCATCTTTACCTGGGCCGATGCGTACAAATGCACCGAAATCCATAAGGCGGGTTACCTCTCCGTCGTACACCTCGCCTGCCTTATACTCCTTCACAATTGCTTCGATCATCTCTTTTGCCTTTGATGCAGTGCCGTTCTTGCCGGTGATATATACCGAGCCGTCGTCTTCGATCGTAATATCTTCCACGCCTGTCGTATCTTTAATACCGTTGATTGTCTTGCCACCACCGCCTATCACGAGCCCAATCTGGTCGGGCTTTACCTTTAGCGTGATTATCTCGGGCGCGCGCGGGCTTATGCTCGCGCGAGGAGCGGCAATAACAGCTTCAATAGTGTTAAGAATTTGCTCGCGAGCAAGTTTTGCGCCTGCAAGCGCCTCAACTAAAATCGGCACCGCAACACCTTCGAGCTTGATATCCATTTGTATTGCGGTAACGCCCACGCGAGTGCCTGCCACTTTAAAGTCCATGCCGCCAAACTCGTCTTCTGGCCCTTGGATATCGGTGAGCACCTTGTACTTGCCGCCACTCGTCATGAGGCCCATTGCAATGCCAGCAACTGGAGCGCGAAGGGGCACGCCTCCATCCATAAGTGCGAGTGTTGACGCACATACCGAACCCATCGAGGTAGAGCCGTTTGATGCCAAGCATTCAGATACTACGCGGATAGTGTAGGGAAATGTGGTGGCGTCGGGGATCACTGCCTCGAGTGCTTTTTCGGCGAGCGCGCCGTGGCCAATCATGCGGCGATTAAGCCCTCCCATGCGGCCAGTCTCCCCTGCTGAGTATGGCGGGAAGTTGTAGTGATGCATGAAGCGCTTCTTCGTATCTTGCTCTTCGATACTGTCTAGTATCTGCGAGTCGCCGGGGCCGCCGAGTGTGAGTGCCGAAAAAACGTGTGTGCCGCCGCGATAAAAGATGCCCGAGCCGTGGAGTATCGGCGAGACACCGCCTGCCTGCGCAAAGAGTGGACGGATCTCATCAAACCTGCGATTGTCGGCGCGCTTGTTGTCTTCGACTGCACCGCGATGGATTTCCTCGTCTACCTTGTCTTCAAAAAATCGCTTGAGGATACCTTGGTTTGCATCTTTCAGTGCCTCAATCTCGCCAAGTTTTTTCTTCCACTCATCCTGTGCAGCATGGATTGCGTCTTTGCCCGGAGCTCCGCAAAAAACTGCAGCACGAACTTTTTTTGTAAACTCTGTTTCAAAAAGCTGGAGCGCTTCTGCAGGCACTTCGGGCTTTGCGGCATCCGTTTTAGTTTTGCCTATTTCTTTAATAATCGTGTTTTGCCACGCGATGAGTTTGTCGTGCTCGGCAACTGCAAGCGAAAAGCCTTGGGCAATGTCTGCCTCTAGCGCTTCCTTGGCCCCTACCTCTATCATGTTGATGGTGCCGCCAAGGCCGCATGCCAAAATATCCATCACAGTACCTTCGTCTGCACGCTGCACATATGTTGGGTTTACCAAATAATCTCCCGATGTTGTTTTGCCGATACGTACCGCTGCAACTGGGCCGCCCCACGGGATATTTGATGTTGAGAGGGCGAGTGAGGCTGCATTGACTGCAACTACATCAGGATCTTCTTCGCCGAGCGCGAGCACGGTGATGATCACCTGCACTTCGTTGCGGATGTGTTGAGGAAAGAGTGGGCGGATGGTGCGGTCTACCACGCGACCAGAGAGTATAGCGCCTTCACTCGGCCTGCCTTCGCGACGCTGAAAGCGCGAGCCCAAAATTTGGCCCGCTGCATAAAACCTTTCTTCATAATCTACGGTGAGAGGAAAATAATCTATATCGTCGCGTGTGCGTGCCGACATCACCGCAGTTGCAAGCACTGCGGTGTCGCCAAAACGCAAAATCACCGAGCCGTTTGCTTGCTCGGCCAAGTCGCTAAACTCGGCAACTACCGGCTTGCCGCCCACCTCTGTCTCAAACTTCTTTGTTTTCATACTCGCAACTCTATCAAAAAACCCCTGCACGCGCGAACGCATGTAGGGGTTTTTATCTACTTTTTAATTTTTATTTCTCGGGTTCGCCCGACATGTTGATAGCTGGGTCTACCTCATCGGCATCATGATCTACAATTTCGTCTACTTCATCGGCTGGAGCTGCGCCCTTTTTGCCGGCAAAGCTGGGGATGCCAAAGCGCCCTCCCCCGCCGCGATAGTTGATGAGATAGTCTTGCGGATTGTCGCACATGTCGATAAAGTCGTCGGCTGCTTCGCGCAACACGCCTGCAGATGATTTGCCGAAGGCAATCACCTCAACTTGGCACCCCTCGGTATACTTTAAGTATTCAACCACGGGCACAAAGTCGCCGTCCCCGGTTGCGAGAATAACAGTGTCGAGCTTGTTGGCCATAGCGATAGCGTCAATTGCCATACCAATATCCCAGTCGGCCTTTTTGGCACCACCTGCGAATATGCGAATATCCTTTACTTTAGTTTCAATACCCGCTTTGTTGAGCGCGTCAAAGAAGCTTTTCTCGTCTTCGCTCTCGGTGCGGATAACGTATGCCACTGCGCGGATGAGCGAGCGGCCTGCAACTGCCTCTTTAACCACTGCCCCAAAGTTAACCTTGGCGCGGTAGAGGTTTTTAGCGCTGTGATAAAGATTTTGCGTGTCTATAAAAATGCCGACACGCTGGCTTTTATGCTTTATGATTGCCATATATAAAATAACTAACTGCTTTTAATAAAAATGCTGCATTGCCGACCACGACCCAAATGCGAGGGCAGATAATAAAAATATACCCTACGTATAGTATATACAATATGAAGAAGAAAAAATTCGCAGGAGCGGCTATTTCTTCAAATCGAGCTTCTTAACAAGAGCGTTGTAGCGCTTCTTATCGCTCCCCTCAAGGTATTTGAGGTGGGTGCGGCGGTCGGCAACCATCTGGAGGAGGCCGCGGCGAGAGTGTTTGTCTTTGAGGTGTTTCTTAAGGTGGAGTGCGAGCTCATCGATTTTCTTGCTCAAAATAGCCACCTGTACTTCAGGCGAGCCAGTATCCTCAGCGTGTATAGCCGCTTCCTTAATAACTTTCTCCTTTTTCCGCTTTGTCAGCATAGGTCATATGGTAGCACAGCCGGACAATTTACGCAAGGGGCTAAGTGTGTCTCTATATAGATAAAGATGGAACCCCGCCGGCCGTGTGGCTGGCGGGGTTACTTTGGAGGTTTTTGGCCAACCTAGTTTAGACATCGGTATTCTTTGAGTATCGGTGATAATCGTCCCAAATCATACAGAACTGGAGTCCTGCCATGATGAGATATATCACCGGCGCCAGCGGGATGCCGAAGAAAAACGGTATGCGCATGTAGTCGAGAAACAGAGACACGGCCACGGCAGCGGGTACCACCATTGCAAACTTTATTTCGACGGTTGGAGAATGGTCATCCAAAAATGTTACTACGAAAAACAGCAGTACAACCAAGACCACCGCTACGACGATTGCAATGAAGGTGGGAGATGATTGAAAGACAGCCACACTGGCTGCAACTGCCATTGAGCAGACCATCGAAAACAGGAAGAGATAGCCCAAATCCTCAAGGTCAGAGGGGGCATCTTCAACTACCTTTGTGTTCGTCCTAACGATCAAAGTCGCCACGCCCAGCACAATAGGGGCAAGAGCTGCAAGTGCCGCCCCATACGCGGTCCCCCACAGGCCTGCGCCTACAACGTAGGTGATTTCGATGACGGCCATCGCGAGGATAGGCCACCAGAGTCCAAACCAACGCGCGCTAAGAGTCATATTCTTTCTCCTTACTGTCCTGCCACGCAGGATTTCTATCTAGTAAACTACAATTCTTTTTGCTGTAGGTCAATATTAAAACGTCGCACAATATATACGGTAGAATGGCAGTATGGCGAGCGATTTGAAGTCACTCAAAACCGAGTTTTTGGAGTATTTAGAGATAGAGAAGGGTCGCAGCATCAAGACGGTCGAAAATTATGATCGCTATTTGATGCGTTACCTCGCGTTCTCGAAGATCACTTCCCCAAGTAAGCTCACTGAACAGTCGGTGCGCGAGTTTCGTATCCATCTCAACCGCCAAGCAGGCACGAGCGGCACGATGAAGCATAAGACGCAGAACTATTACATGATTAGTTTGCGCGCGTTTCTTAAATTCTTGCGTAAACGCGGGATAGAATCTTTAAATCCGGAGAGAATTGAGCTTGCGAAGGTGGGCGCTCGCGACCTAGACCTTATCTCAGCAGCCGAGCTCGACAGGCTGATGGCGGGCCCTAAGGGCGATTCGCTATCTTCACTGCGTGATAAAGCTATACTTGAGCTCTTTTTCTCGACAGGGCTACGCGTTTCGGAACTTACTTCTATAAATAGAGACATAGACCTCTCGCGCGACGAATATTCTATCCGCGGCAAAGGCGAGAAAATCCGCGTCGTATTTCTATCGCCCGAGGCAAAGAGTGCTATAAAAAAATATCTCGATAAGCGCGGCGACATCGATGAGGCGCTCTTTATACAAATGGGTAAAGCATCAAAAAACGCTAAAGAACTGCGGCTCACCCCCCGCTCGATAGAGCGGCTGGTAAAGCGCTACGCGATTAAGGCAGGCATCACCCGCAAAGTGACACCCCATGTGTTGCGCCACAGTTTTGCTACCGATCTCCTCGAGAATGGTGCCGACCTCCGCTCGGTGCAGGCACTACTCGGCCATGCTAATATTGCTACAACTCAGGTGTATACACATATCACCGACAAACATTTACGTGAGGTGCACAAAAATTTCCATGGTAAAAGGAGAAAATAAGGTGCTTGCTTGGTTTGCCCGGCTTGGTGTCCTAGGGCTACTCTTTTTTACGATCAAAGGTCTTTTATGGTTACTTATTCCTGGGCTTATTTTTTGGTGGAGTGGTATTATGCGACCATAACTCGTATGAAACTCGTTTCGTGGAACGTAAATGGGATCCGGGCGGTTAACAACAAGGGTCTTTTTGTACCGATGGTTGAGAAGCTCCAGCCCGATATCATCTGCCTTCAAGAAACTAAGGCCGAGCAAGGCCAGGCGGTGATCGACTTGCCAGAGTATAAGGAGTACTGGAACTCTAGTAAGGGCAAGAAAGGCTACAGCGGCACAGCTATTTTTGTGCGAACAAAAATAAATAAAAAAGATACTAATCTTGAGCCTCTGGAGGTTTTATACGACTTCCCCGCTTCTATCATTAAAAAATACAAACTTGTTGATACCTACGGCGACCCAAACCAGGAGGGTCGGGTTATTGCTGCCGAGTTTAAAGATTTTTATGTGGTTACCTGTTATACACCGAACGCAAAGCCCGACCTCTCGCGCCTCGCGTTGCGACATAAGGCCTGGGACCCGGCGTTTTTAGCGTACATGAAACAATTAGAAGAAAAGAAGCCGGTTATCTTTTGTGGAGACCTAAATGTGGCCCATACAGAGGACGACTTAGCTAAGCCCAAAGAGAACGAAGGAAAGCATGGCTTTACAAAAGAGGAGCGTAAGGGGCTCGACTTGATAGTTCAGGCAGGGTTTGTAGACACCTTTCGCCTTTTCACGGAGGGCAACGGTATCTACACCTGGTGGAGCAATTTTTCTAATGCTCGCGGGCGCAATATAGGCTGGCGCATCGACTATTTTTTTGTATCCAAAAAGCTTGCCCCTAAGGTAGCTCGAGCCTCTGTCCATATGGATATCTTTGGCTCCGACCACTGCCCTATCTCGTTCGAACTTAATTAAAATTTCTTGTTTTGGGTATGAAAAACCCCCAACATGGAGGCGTCGGGGGTTTGTGTCTACTTCTAAATAAACTTTGTTGTTGATCCCCAGGATCAGACCAATGGCTGTAGATACGGTGTACCTTATTTAGCCAAAATATTTTTGGGATTTGCGGGTTATCCGTACTCGCAGGCCTCAATTTATTTGGAAGTTAACACGGTGTGTAGAGAGCGACTCTACGGGCCAGTGCAACAAAGAACTTTTTATCTTGTCTAACTAACAGGGATAGTTATCAAGAGATGATCTAATGTAGATAGTATGTCCTTTAGAAAATAGTGTAAAGGACATTAAGGACAAATGTGGGGATAACTAGTGATTTTTTCTAATCGACAAAATATTTCTTATCAATTTCTTTTATATCCGCCTCTTCAGCCTCGTCCTTCTTCTCTTTTGCCTCCTCACCCACCTTCCTAAGCTCAACTTCAGGGAGTTTCACGAGCTCTAGTACACGCTTAGATAAGTACTCTTCAGTGTTGAGTGTAGGGTCATCGAGCACCTCCTCAAGCAAGGCGTGGAGTGCCCAGCCTATCTTTGGGCCCGGCTTCTCCCCCGTTACTTTCATGAGCCCTGCCCCGTCGAGCGCCAACATACCAACCGAAATAGGGTCACGCAGCGCCTGCTCGATCATCGACTGATACTTGCGGAGCCTAAACGGTTGTTCTTTAGGCCTGCCGGTGCCTATGCGGTCGCAGATACGGAGTTTAATTAAGTCCTCGATGTTCTCCCTGCCCACATTACGGATGATCCGTCGCACAGCCGAGAGGGTTATTTTGTCCGGGTCCGAAAAGAACATATGCCACCTAACCAACTTTTCGGTTTTTTCGATAGTTTCACGTGAAAATTTGATCTCCTCAAGAGCCTTCTTTGCTATCCTGGCACCCACCACATCGTGGCCATGAAAGGTCCAGTCGTGCTTGTCGTCCGACCACCGGCGGGCCTTAGGCTTCCCTATGTCATGAAACAGGGCGGCAAGGCGTATCTCAAAACTCCAGCCCTTATCCGCCGCATGCTGGAGTGCGCGCATATTGTGCTCAAAAACGTCAAAGCTATGAGCCTGGTTTTGCTCCACCCCTACCCCTTTTTCGAGGTCGGGTGCTATGTATTGCAAAATGCCCATGCCTTGGGCTAGGATGAGCGCCTTCATAGGCTTATTCGAATTTAAGATACGCACAAATTCGTCCCGAATACGCTCTTTTGATATTTTTTCTAGCTGCGAAGCATTTTTAACCATCGCGTCGCGGGTTGCGGGGTCTATTTTAAAATCGAGTTCGGCGGCTAGGCGGATAGCGCGCAAAATGCGCAAGGCATCTTCGGCAAAGCGTTCATCCGGCTCCCCCACTGCACGCAAGGTTGTGTCCTTTATGTCTTTTATACCGTCATAAAGGTCAAGGAGTTTTGTAGCGGACGGGCTATAAGCCAAAGCGTTAATAGTAAAATCGCGACGCTTTAAATCGTCTTCAATTTTTTGGCTAAATAACACGCTATCTGGCCTGCGGGCGTCGCTATACTTCCCCTCAAGTCTATAAGGGGTAATCTCAATCACTTTTAGGGTCTCATCCCCTTCTTCCTCGTTTACTACACCTACCGTGCCAAACTCATTGGTGTAATAGGTGTGAGGAAAGACCTTTTGTATGTCCTCAGGGGTTGCACGCGTGGTGATATCCCAATCGTTAGGCTTCTTGCCTATGAGTAGGTCGCGGACACAACCTCCCACTATCCATGCCTCAAAACCGGCCTTCTCGAGCTCTTTTGTTGCACGTGAGACTGCTTCGGGTATCAAGGAGGCCTCTATTTGCATGAACTCTATTGTATCAGAGCTAAAAATTGTTTTGTGCTCCCGGAGGGATTCGAACCCCCAACAACTGCTTCGAAGGCAGGAATGATATCCATTTCACCACGGGAGCATATACTGGACACTTGAATAGTATCGTTAAAAGCCTTAATCTCAAACTAAGGTTACAGAATTTAAAAAGATAGTATATAATCGCATGTAAGCAGAAATGCTTTGTGCGTTTGCGGATATTGTTTAATGGTAGGACGCGTCCTTGCCAAGGACGAGGTGGGAGTTCGATTCTCCCTATCCGCACAACGAGTAAGAGAGTTCTGATAAAAGCAGGTTTTACAGACAAATTTAAAGACAACCCATCCTTGTGGACTATAGAAACACGCAGAAATAAGGCTTTTTAGCGGTCATCTGTGGATAAAACTGTGGAAAGGTGTATAAAAGACACGTCTTTGACTGTTTTTGACCCTAAATT
>Ga0163144_10020567_pt1 | contig 13185 bp, 15 predicted proteins | sample OliLak19BULKMAT1_FD_123175 | JGI IMG/M metagenome (GOLD analysis project Ga0163144, IMG submission 123175) | Freshwater microbial mat bacterial communities from Lake Vanda, McMurdo Dry Valleys, Antarctica - Oligotrophic Lake LV.19.BULKMAT1 | ecosystem: Environmental > Aquatic > Freshwater >... | reverse complement strand
GTACATCTTCACGTTCTTGACCGCCCTGTTCGTGGGCGGAGCCGTTCACCCGCACTAATAGCGGAGGCCGCGCCCCGGAAGTCTGTTGACGGCCGGGATCATAGTCGCAAGGAGACTTACATGGACCTCGGACTCTCTTACATCGGCGTTTTTCTCGGCGCGGGCCTTTGCCTCATCGGCGGCGCGTACGGCATTTCCAAGCTCGCCAGCGCGGCCCTCGAGGGCGCGGCTCGCCAGCCTGAGTCGGCCGGCGCGCTCCAGACGATGATGATCATTCCCGCCGCCATGATCGAAGGCCTCGGCCTGCTGGCGCTCGTCAGCGTGCTGCTCGCCGCTCTCGCCCTCAACGCGGGCGTTCCCGTCGCCGGAGCCGGCGCCGCCGCCGCGCCCGCCGCCGCGGCGCACTAGTTCGATCAAGCCTTCCGGGCGGCGCGAGCCGCCCGGAAGCACAATTTTAGTCATTAGACGCAGGAGCGACGAATAATATGGGCGATCTTCTCAAACCCGATCTCGGGCTGACCGTCTGGACCATCGTGACCTTCCTCTGCCTGGTGGGCATCCTCAAGGCGTTCGCCTGGGGCCCGCTGCTGAAGTCGGTCGAGGACCGCGAGGCGCGCCTGAAGGCCGACCGCGAGGGCGCCGAGAAGGCGCGCTCCGAGGCTGAGCGTATCCAGAAGGAGCTCGAAGCGCAGATGGCCGGCGTGCAGGCCAAGTCCCGCGAGCTGCTTGCCGCCGCGACGAAGGACGGCGAAGCGCTTCGCGCCAAGCTCAAGGCGGAGGCCGAAGCCGACGCCGCCGCGATCAAGGCGAAGACGACTTTGGAGCTCGCCGCCGAGAAGGACAAGCTCGTGGGCGAGCTGCGCAAGGAAGTCGGAAATCTCTCCGTGCTCGCCGCCGAAAAGCTTTTGCACAAGTCCGTCGACGCGGGCGTTCAGAAGTCCGTCCTCGACGGTTTTTTTAAGGATCTCGAGTCCACGAAGAAGGCGGGGAGCAACTAGGATGCAAGCTTCCGATCGCGTCCTGGCCGGCCGCTACGCGGCGGCCCTGTTCCAGGCCGCGGCCGCCAAGGGCGAGGAGCAAAAGGTCCAGGCGGACCTCGGCTCCGCGCACAAGCTCCTGCTCGACGCGATGGGCGCGCTGCGACATCCTCGCGTGCCGCCGGCCAGCAAGAAAAAGCTTCTGAGCGAGGCCCTCGGCGACAAGATCGGCGCGACGACGCTCAATTTCCTGAACCTGCTCGTCGATAAGAAGCGCTTCGAGCTTATGGTCATGGTCGCCGCCGTCTACGCGAAGCTCGCCGCCGACAAGCGGGGTGCTGCGAAGGCGCATGTGCGCACGGCGAAGCCCCTGTCCCCCGACGAGCTCAAGACGCTCGCGGCCAAGCTCAAGAATTTCAGCGGCAAAGAGATCGAACTCGACGTAAAAGACGACCCGGAACTGATCGGCGGCATCGCCGTGAAGATCGGAGACTGGGTCCTGGATTCCAGCCTGCGCGGACAACTGCGCAGAATGAAGGAGAGCTTCAACTAACATGGCTATTCGACCCGAAGAAATCACCGCCGTCATCAAGAAGCAGATCGAAGGCTTCTCAGGCTCCACGGAGCTGAAGGAAGAAGGCTCGGTCCTGCAGGTCGGCGACGGCATCGCCCGCGTGTACGGGATCGAGAACGCCATGTCGGGAGAGCTCCTCGAGTTCCCCAACGGCGTGATCGGCATGGTCCTCAACCTCGAGAAGGAGAACGTCGGCTGCGTGCTGTTCGGCACCGACACCTTGGTCAAGGAAGGCGATCCCGTGCGCCGCACCGGCAAGGTCGCCCAGGTCCCCGTCGGCGACGCCATGATCGGCCGCGTCGTGGACGCGCTCGGCCGCCCGCTCGACGGCAAGGGCGCCATCAAGACGACGAAGTTCCGCCCGCTCGACATCGTCGCCCCCGGCGTCATGGAGCGCGCGCCCGTCGTCGAGCCCCTGCAGACCGGCGTGAAGGCCGTCGACGCCATGATTCCGATCGGCCGCGGCCAGCGCGAGCTGATCATCGGCGACCGCCAGACCGGCAAGACCGCGATCGCCATCGACACGATCATCAACCAGAAGAACCAGCCGAACCGCCCGATCTGCATCTATGTGGCCGTCGGCCAGAAGCAGTCCACCGTCGCCGCCGTCGTGCAGAAGCTGCAGGACGCGGGCGCCATGGAGTACACGATCATCGTCATGGCCGGCGCCTCCGAGCCCGCGCCCATGCTCTACATCGCTCCCTACGCCGGCTGCTCGATCGGAGAGGAGTTTCTGTGGCAGGGCAAGGCCGTCCTCGTGATCTACGACGACCTCTCCAAGCACGCGGCGGCGTACCGCCAGCTCTCGCTGCTGCTGCGCCGCCCCCCGGGCCGCGAAGCCTACCCCGGCGACGTGTTCTATCTGCACAGCCGCCTGCTCGAGCGCGCGTGCAAGCTGTCCAAGGAGAACGGCGGGGGCTCGCTCACCGCGTTGCCGATCATCGAGACGCAGGCCAACGACGTCTCGGCCTTCATCCCGACGAACGTGATCTCCATCACGGACGGGCAGATCTACCTCGAGTCGAACCTGTTCTACTCAGGCATCCGCCCCGCCGTCAACGTCGGCCTGTCCGTGTCGCGCGTCGGCGGCGCGGCGCAGACGAAGGCGATGAAGGGCGTCGCCGGTCGCCTGCGCCTCGACATGGCGCAGTACAACGCGCTCGCCGCGTTCGCCCAGTTCGGCAGCGAGCTCGACGCGTCCTCGCAGAAGCAGCTCGCGCGCGGCGAACGCCTCGTCGAGCTCCTGAAGCAGGGCCAGTACGTGCCGCTGTCCGTCGAGCGTCAGGTGCTCTCGATCTACGCGGGCACCAACGGCTTCGTCGACGAGGTCCTCGTCAAGGACGTGCGTCGCTGGGAGACCGAGCTCCACGCCTACGCGGAATCCCGCCACGGGGCCACGATGAAGGAGCTCGGCGACAAGAAGGTCATCAGCGACGACCTCAAGCCGAAGATCGAGGCGTTGCTCAAGGAATTCAAGGCTCAGTTCAAGTAATGCTCAAGGTTCTCGTCGCCGTGTGCCTGCTCGTCTCGCCGCTGTTCGCGGCGACGGCGGCGCGCGCGCAGTCCGACGGGGGCATCCTGAGCGGCTCGCTCATCGACGCGCTCAAGGCGATCGAGAAGCCGGAGCTCGGCGGCGTGTTCACGTACGTCGGGTCGGAGAACGCGCCGCGCGCGTTCGCGGACCTCATCGCGCGGGATCCGAAGGCGATGAAGCGGTATACGAGCAAGCTCGGCGCGGACCTGAAGGTCGCGGGCGGCCTGACCCCGTGGGATCATCAGGTCTGCGCGACCCTCGTCAACTACTACGCGAGCATCCCGATGCCGGGCATCAAGCGCCCCGACAACAAGCGGCTCAAGGCCCTCAACGAGTGCGTGCTCTCGGCCGTGCTGGAGCTTGATGTGATCGTCGAAAAGAGGAACAAGTGAGCCCTCGCGCGCTGGTAACGGGCGGCGCCGGCCTCATCGGCTCGAACCTGTGCTGGGAGCTCGCCGCGCGCGGCTGGCAGGTCGTGGCGCTCGACGACTTCTCCGCGGGCACCTTCGAGAACCTGCGCGGCTTCCCGGGTGACGTCGTCGCCGCCGATTTTGGCGACACCGCTTATTGGGCCCCGCGCGTCGGCAAGATCGACGCGGTTTTCCATCAGGCCGCCATCTCCGACACGACCGTCATGGACCAGGCGCTCATGATGTCGGTCAACGTCGAAAAATTTCGAGATCTGCTCGCCTGGGCGGCGAAAGCCAAGGTCAAGAAGGTCGTCTACGCCTCCTCCGCCGGGACTTACGGCGACGCGCCGGTTCCGCAGCGCGAGGACAGCGAGCTTCGGCCGATGAACGTCTATGGTTTTTCCAAATGCGTCATGGAGACGGTCGGCGCGGCGTCTAAAGTGAAGGCCGTGGGCCTTCGATATTTCAACGTGTTCGGCCCGCGCGAGGCCCACAAGAACAAGTCCGCGAGCATGATCTGGCAGCTCGCGCTGCAGATGAAGGCCGGCCGCCGCCCGCGCATCTTCGAGATGGGCGAGCAGTACCGCGACTTCATCTACGTCAAGGACGTCGTCGACGCCAACATCCGCGCTTATGAAAAAGCGGCGCCAGCCGCTTACAACGTCTGCACCGGCCGCAAGACCGATTTCAACGGCGTCGTGGCCGCGCTGAACGCGACGCTCGGCACGAGCCTGTCGCCCGAGTACTTCAAGAACCCGTACAGCTTCTATCAGAACGAGACGCTCGGCGATCCCGCGAAAGCGCAGAAGGCCTTCGGCTTCCGCGCGCAGTGGACCGTGGAGCGCGCGATTTCAGACTATTTCGGCGGCCGCAAGACGCCGGTCGGAGTGTAAGATGGCATCCCTCAGAGAACTTCGCAGCAAGATCAAGTCGACCAAATCCACCGAGCAGATCACGAAGGCCATGAAGATGGTCGCGGCGGCGCGCATGCGCAAGTCGCAGCTCGCCATTCTGGCGGCCCGCCCGTTCGCGGTCAAGATGGAGAAGATGGTCCGCGAGCTGGCCTTGCTCGAGATCCGCGCCGACGTTGCGGCCAAGCAGGCCGTCCAGATTCACCCGTTCTTCGACAAGCGGACCGAAGGTGCTGAGCTGCTCGTCCTTGTCACCGGCGACAAGGGCCTCTGCGGCGCGTTCAACTCGAACGTGATCCGCGCGTCGCTCGAGTGGTTCCGCCTGCGCCGCGACCGCAAGACGTACTGCATCGCCGTCGGCCGCAAGGGACGCGACATGGTCGCCCGCATGAAGGGCACGCAGAACGAGATGGTCTATGAGCTCGTGGGCGTGTTCCCGAAGATCACGTTCGCGCACGCCGAGCTCCTCGGCCAGGCCGTGCTGGACGCCTATCTCAACAAGGGCGTGGCCTCGGTGACCGTGCTCTACAATGAATTCAAGTCCGTCGCGACGCAACGCCTGCTGACGGCCGAGATCCTGCCGATCCCGGTGCCCGAGGGCGCCGGGGGCGAAGCCGCCCTTCCTGATTATGGCTTCGAGCCCGGCCGCCAGGAGCTGCTCGCCGAGCTCCTGCCGCGCCACGTGAAGGCCCAATTTTACCGCATCCTCCTCGAATCCCAGGCGGCGGAGCTCGCGTCGCGCATGAATGCGATGGACTCCGCCTCGAAGAACGCGAAGGAGATGCGCGAAGGATACGTGCTGGACGCGAACCGCACGCGTCAGGCGATGATCACCAAGGAAATCGCGGAGCTCGTCGGCGGGGCCGAGGCCCTGGCCGCTTAATATCATGGAGAACCCTTTGACCCAGAAGACCGGATCGGAACAGCGCCGCCATCCCCGCACGGCGGTGGGCGCCACGTTCGACATCAACATGCAGGGACCCGCGGCGGCGAAGTGCCGCGCGACGATCACCGACCTCTCCGAGGGCGGGATGACGTTCAAGACCGACGCCGAGCTCGAGAAGGGTATGACGCTTCACCTCCGCCTGAACACCGACCTGCAGATCCGCGGCGAGGTCCGCAGCGTCCTCGGGTCCCTCGGCGGCCAGCGCCGCTACGGCGTGCGATTCCATAAGGTCGGCCTCAGCGCGACCAACTGATAGAGAGAGCGATAAAATGAACATCGGCAAAATCGTCCAAGTCATCGGCCCCGTCGTCGACGTCGAGTTTCCCTCCGGGAAGCTCCCGGCGAACTACAACGCGCTCAAGATCAAGCTGCCCGGCGAGAACGGCACGGGCGCCACCTTGACCGTCGAAGTCGCGAGTCACCTCGGCGACAACATCGTGCGCACGATCGCGATGGCCGCGACTGAAGGCCTCACGCGCGGCACGCCCGTCGAGGACACCGGCGCGCCGATCACGGTGCCCGTCGGGAAGGCCTGCCTGGGCCGCCTGATGAACGTGCTCGGCGAGGCGAAGGATAATTTGGAGCCGATCAAGTCCGCGACGACGCTCCCGATCCACCGCGAGGCGCCGAAGCTCACCGAGCTCGTCACCAAGCCCGAGATCTTCGAGACCGGCATCAAGGTCGTCGACCTGTTGGCGCCCTACATGAAAGGCGGCAAGGTCGGTCTCTTCGGCGGCGCCGGCGTCGGCAAGACCGTCACCATCCTCGAGCTCATCAACAACGTCGCCAAGGAGCATGGCGGCGTCTCCGTGTTCGGCGGCGTCGGCGAGCGCTCGCGCGAGGGCAACGACCTGTACCGCGAGATGGAAGAAGCCAAGCTGTCCGACGGCGCGCCCGTCCTCTCTAAGACCGTGCTGGTGTTCGGGCAGATGAACGAGCCGCCCGGGGCCCGCGCGCGCGTCGGCTTGACCGCGCTGACGCAGGCCGAGTACTTCCGCGACGCGGAAGGCCAGGACGTCCTGCTCTTCATCGACAACGTGTTCCGCTACGTCCTTGCCGGCGCCGAAGTCTCAGCGCTGCTCGGCCGCATGCCGTCGGCCGTCGGCTACCAGCCCACGCTGACGACGGAGATCGGCGCCCTTCAGGAGCGCATCACCTCCACGAACAAGGGCTCGATCACGTCGATCCAGGCCGTCTACGTGCCCGCCGACGACCTGACCGACCCCGGCGTCGCCAACACGTTCACCCACTTGGACGCGACGACCGTCTTGTCGCGCCAGATCGCCGAGCTCGGCATCTTCCCGTCGGTCGACCCGCTCGAGTCCACGTCGCGCATCCTGGACCCGAACATCGTCGGCGCCGAGCACTACGACGTGGCCCGCGGCGTGCAGAAGGTCCTTCAGCGCTACCGCGAGCTTCAGGACATCATCGCCATCCTCGGCATCGACGAACTGTCCGAGGACGACAAGCTGGTCGTGTCCCGCGCCCGCAAGATCCAGAAGTTCCTGTCCCAGCCCTTCTTCGTGGCCCAGCAGTTCACGGGCCGTCCCGGTAAGTACGTGAAGCTCAAGGACACCATCGCGAGCTTCAAGGGGCTCATCGAAGGCAAGTACGACGCGCTGCCCGAGCAGGCGTTCTACATGTGCGGCGGTATCGAAGAAGCCGTCGCCAACGCGGAGACGATGAAGTAAAGAGGATTTATGGCCGACAAGCATTTGACGCTCGAGCTCGTGACGCCTGAGAAGGTGGCGTGGTCCGCGCCCGCGGACTTCGTCGTGCTTCCGGCTATCAATGGCGAGATGGGCGTCCTTCCCGGCCATCAGTCGTTCCTCGTGCAGCTCTCCGCGGGAGAGGTGCGCGTGACGGCGGGCGCCGAGGTGAAGCACTTCGCGGTCTCCGGCGGCTTCGCCGAGATTAAGAACGACACGGTCTCCCTGTTCGCCGAGACCGCCGAGGACGCGGGCCAGATCGACGCGGAGCGCGCTCACCAGGCGCTCGAGAAGGCGAAGGCGGTCGTGCACGCCGGGCTTGATCCCATGCAGCTCGCGGCGATGGAAGCCGCGATCCGCCGCGCGCAGGTGCGCGTGCGCGTCGCGCGCCGCTCGCACAGCCAGTCGACTCCGCCTCACGTCGGACAGTGAGCGAAGCGGAGGACAAGACGCGCGGAGGGACGAAGGCCCCTCCGCCGCCGCCCATCGAGGGCAACCACTCCAAGGTGATCCGCCGCGAAGCGGGGAATTTCAGCTGGAAGGACGTCCCGCTCGAGGCGTACAAGTCCGACACGGCCGATTATAAAGGAATCAGCCGCCGTGAGCTGGTCGGCAAACGCGGCGAGACCACGCGCTTCCATGTCCGTTACTTCGAGATTCAGCCCGGCGGATATTCCACGTTGGAAAAGCACGAGCATGAGCACGTGGTGATCCCCATGCGCGGCAAAGGCGAGGCCCAGGCCGGCTGCTACATCTGGACCGTCGGTGTCGGCGACGTGGTGTACGTGTCGCCCTCGGATCCCCACCAATTCCGTTGCGCGCCGGATGCCGCGGAGCCGTTCGGCTTTCTGTGCATGGTCAATTCCGAGCGCGACAAGCCGGCGAGCGTGGATGGCCTCGGCGTTTGTCACATCTGCGAGTAGGTCCCTAGGCCTTTTCCGTCGAGCGCGATAGGTCTTTCGACCTATTCCATGCCCATAGGTCGTTCCTATAATGGGCTCGTGAGACGAACGCTCGCCGTATTGATCGTCGTCGTTCTATCCGCCGCGCGAAGCGCGGCGCAGGTACGATCCCTTTCTCTTGCAGTCGGCCCCCTATCCCCATCGGCTCCGGCGCCGTCGATTGCTCCCGGAGCGAGTTCCCTGTCGTTGCCGTTAATGCCGTCGCCGTTGTCGCTCTCTCCTGCGGCCATCCTCCCATCGGTCACCCCTACCGTTGCCGTTAATCCGTTAGCCGCCCCCGCCGCCGTTTCCAATACTCCCTTCGCGCCGGCCGTCTCACCTGCAAACGCGGCCGCCTCCGCCCCTCTCCCCGAAGCGGCCGCGAGCATCCCCGAATCTTTCGTTCCCTCAGAGACCGCCTCCTCGAACGCCGGCGCCCTTTTCGACGGTTCCTTATCCCAGCCCCCCGCGCCCGTTTCACCCCCGGCGGCCGCGCCTCTCGGCTCTGGCCTCCGCATGGCCCGCGTCGAGCACGAAGCTTGGCTTTCATCGGTCGTCGAGCTCCTTTCGGTCTCCCGCACCGGCCGCCGCGTCCTGCGCGACATCGACGCGCTCGCGCTGCGCCGCGGCGTTCCCATCCTGCTCGACGTCAAAGCCATCGGCAACAACGGCGAGTTCCGCTACGACTCCGACATGCTGATCATGGACGCCGGCCACCTCAAGCGCGATCCGTATCAGAGCGCCCCGATCCTGGCTCACGAGCTTCAGCACGTTCTCCAGCGCGCCCTCGAGCTTCCGGCCGACGCCTTGGAGCTCGAGATCGAATCCTACACCGTCGAGTCGCGCGTCTGGTCCGAACTGGGCGTCGAGCCCGCGGCCGGCTCCTTCGCGCGCGACGCGCGCGCCCGCATGAAGAAGGGCTTCCCCGAGTTCGCGAAGTGGCTCGGCGAGCAGTACAAGAACAACATCCCGCTGTACGGCTCGACCATGGACGCCTACGTCGCGCGACTGGAGAAGAACCTCGCGAGAGCGAAGAAGACCGAGGCCGGGACCCGTAAGAAGATCAAGGCCCTCGAGCGCGTGCTCGAGAGCATGAAGGCCAACGGGATGTCGGAGGAGGCGATCGCCGCTCATCGCCGCGAGGACATGGAGCCTCTCGAGCGCGCCCTGCGCGACGGCGCGCTCAATCGCTCGTGGACGGAGCGCGATCTGGCGCGGCTAAAATCGCCGGAGATTCGCGCGCACTTTCGCGCCTACGCGCGCGGCGTCGCGCGTCGCGCCCGCTCCCTCGCCGTCGCTCCCTAGCGCGCGGCTTTCGCCTCGAGGTCGATCACCAGCAGTCCGCCGTCGTCGCGCAGCACGCGGCGTTCCGCCGCCAAGCGCGCGAAAGCGCGGCGCAGGGCGAGCTGCCGCGCTCCCGTCAGCCGCCAGCTTCCGTAGATCGAATCGGCGAGCTCCGTGAGGTCCGCCTCCGACTTGACGCCGAGCCCTTGCCGCTGCCAAAGCACGTAGCGCACGTCGAGCGCCTGGAGGCGCCGGCCGGCCTCCTCCGGCGAGGCCGAGTCGAGCCAGTCGAACTTCGGTCCGGTCAGCCCGCCCTCGGAGACGACGAACACCTTGTTGCGCGCGAAGTCGAGAAAGAAGGGCGCTGAGATCCACGCGAGCGCGGCCTCCCCGGGCGGCACGTCCCCCTGCGCGGCCCGCAGGCGGGTCGCGGCGGATCCCGAGATGAACGCGTTCATGTCGAGCGCGCTTTCGCGCGTGAACGGATAGGAGATCACGGTGCGGTCCGCGACCAAGGCCTTCATCCTTCCGGCGAATGAAGGCGCGAGCCCAAGCGCGCACGCGACGAGGACCCAGAGGCCGGCGCGATCGAGCAGGATCAGCGCGACGGGCGCCGCCGCCAGCGATATGGGCGCCCAGTAGCGCAGCACGCTGTCGACATCGAGCAGGAGAAAATGGGAGTGCAGCAGCCAATATCCCGGAAGGAGGGCCGCCGCAGCCGCGCAGAAGAGCGCGGCGGGGATTCGCGCGGGGTGAGCGTCTTTTTTTCCGAGTGTCAGCGCCGTCGCCGCCGTCATGCCCGCGGCGAGCGCCGCGCTCAACAATGCCGAGCCGCCGTAGAAGCTCGTTCCCCTCAGGAGCTCGCTCCAAAAGGACGGCAGGACGACGGCCCCGCGCGCCGCTGCGGCCGTCACGGAATGCGGCATCAGCGCGCCTTGGTGCGTGAGGAGCCAAGGGAGCAGGACGGCGGCGGCCGCGACGAAGACGCCGCCCGCCGCGGCGAGCGCGCGACGAGGCCCGCCGCGCGCCGCCATGACGCAGACGTGAGCCGCGATGAACGCCGCCGCCAAGGGAAGCATCGTCGTCTTGAGCGCGACGAGCGCGCCCCCCAGAAGCCCGAGCGGTAAGGCCCCGCGCGCGGAGACCGCGCCTCCCGCGGCGAGCACGCAGGCCAGCGCCAGCGCCGCGGCCGAATATTGCGCGGACGCGTTGACCGCTTGCGCGGGGAGGAGCAGCACCAGCGCCGCCGCGGCCGCCGCGCCCGTCCGGGCCGCTCCCATGCGGCGCGCGAATTGTGCCGCGAGCCCGGCCGTCAGCGCCAGCGCGAGCGCCGAGTCGAAGAGGTAGATATGCGTGAACGGCCGCGCCATGAGGATGAACGATTGAAGGAAGCCCTGCGCCCCCTGCGCGTTGCTCCCGAGCCAGCCGAACGGATCTCCTCCCAAGCTGCCGGTCGCGAGCATGCGCATCGGATCGGGGAGATAGAGATGGAAATCGTCATGGGAGTTGAAGAAGGCGGCCGGCGCCAGAAAGATCGCGTGGACCGCGAACGCCGCGAGAATCAGAGCGTCCTCCGGATGGAACACGACCGCCGAGCGCCGGCGCCATGCAAGAAAAAGCCCGGCGGCCAGGAGCGAGCCGAGCGCCGGCGCGCGCGCGAGGCTCAGCAGATTGAGCGGACCTCCCAGCGCGACGAGGGCGGCGAGCCCAAGGGCGAGCGGATACGCCCAGCCTTCGTCCTCCCCTCGGGCCAGGGCGGCGAACGCCCTGCCCCAGCCCCAGGCCGATAGGCCCAATAAGAGAAGCGCCGCGGCGGACAGGAAGGCTTGCATGCGTGAAGGATTATGCCATACGCGTCTTGAGCCTGACGCGGCGGCGGGGAATGTTGTAAAAGGTGGCATGAGCCACTCTCCTGAATTCCTCAAGATAGTAAACGACGCCAAGTCGCGCGTGAAAGAGACCGACGTGCCCGCCGTATTGAAGAGACTCGCCGCTGGCGAGGCTCTGATTCTCGTCGACACCCGCGAGGACAATGAGTGGGCCAAGGGTCGCATCGCCGGCGCGATCCATCTGGGCAAAGGCGTCATCGAACGCGATATCGAAGCCGCGATCCCCGACAAGAACGCGGAGATCATCCTCTATTGCGGAGGGGGATTCCGCTCGGCGCTGTCCGCGGACAATCTGCAGAAGATGGGCTATAAGAACGTCGTCTCGATGGACGGCGGCTGGAGAACCTGGACCGAGGCGGGCGGGCCCATCGAGAAATGATCTCGGTCCTCCTGCTGGCGGCGCTCGCCGCGCTGGCGGGATGCGCGGAGATCGGGCTCGTGCCCAACGGCGTGCCGCCGCCTCCCGCCGCGCGCCCCGTGCTGCGCGCCCCGCGCCCCGCTTCGGCGACCTTCGGCTCGATGGTGATCGCGCGCCGCAAAATCGACGGGCTGCGCGTTCAGATCTTCGTCATCGGCGAAGGCAAGGTCCGCGGCAACCTGCTGTCGGAGCTCAAGAGCCCCGAGCGGCGCATGACCCCGCCGTTGATGGCCGTCCTCATCCGTCATCCGAAGGAAGGCGCGATCCTTTTCGGCGCCGGCCTGCCCGAGGATTTGGGCGGCTTGGGGGCGCGCCGGCTGCGAGGTTCGGCCCTCTCTCCCTTTACAGTGCCGCCGGGACGCGACATCGTCTCGCGCCTGGAGGCGGGGGGGATCAAGCCCGAGGACGTCAAAACGGTGATCCTGCCCGATCTGGCGCCCGAATGGGCCGGCCGCGCCGGCAGCTTCCCCAACGCCGCCATCGTTCTCTCTTCCCAGGCCTGGGTGGCGCCCAAACGAAGGGCGCTCGAGCGCGATATGCCCGATCCGAGGGCGTTTATTCCTGAAGAACGCTTACAAATAAAGGATTTTTCTGCAGCAGCCCCTTATGGGACCTTTGACCACGGAATCGACCTCTTTGGCGACGGGACGATCATTCTGATTGATCTCGACGGGGGAGCGGCCGGGGGAATGGGCGCCTGGGTGAACCTCGATTCCGGCTCATTGCTGCTGACCGGTCCCGGGGCCTTCGTCTACGACAACATCTTCGATGCGGCCCTGCCGGACAAGAAATTCGTGGTGGATATCTCGAGTTTCATGTGGAACGCTCGTGCGATGAAGCTGGCGTCCGAGGCCGCGCCCAGGCTTGTGATATTGCCCGCGCATGACCTTTCCACGCTCAAATTGTCGCCGCGGCCCGATATTTCCCTCGTTCCGTAGGGGCACTGGGTTTCTGGCAACGTTGAGTTCCATTTGGTGTTGTTTGGTGCTGGGTAAGTGAAATACTGTCGATTTTTTCGGTGCTCCTTGTAATCTCGCTTTCCGCGCCGATTTCAGCGCGATTTCGCCGCGCGAAAAAAGCGCACGCGTGAAAATTGAAAAAATTTCGCGCGCGATTCCGCGGGAACCGCGAATATTTTTGAGATATTTTTTTATCGCCCGCGCTCGATTCCTCGTCGAGAGATCGTGGCGCGCAACAAAGGCCGAAAATATATTTCCGCGAAACGCTTGACAGTGGTGAGAAGTAATGCTAATATTTCATCACTCCGGTAACGCGTAAAAGCGTCGCCAAGTGGCAAGAAAAATTGCCCCCGGCTTCACGGGAAGAAACGTGAGGCCAGGAAACATTTTTTGTTCTTTGACAATTCGGTTTTTGCAAGCGAATGGGCGCCCTACTTTTCCCCCCGGAAAAGAGGGCGTAAGGAATTATTAGGTGTGTGTTTTAGAGCGGAAGCGCCCCTTAAAAGGCACTGAAGCTCGAGAAACAACAAGAGCAAAGAAGAGTCAATTCTTCTTCATTTTCGATGCAAGCGGAAGTAGCGAGGGTCTTACCCCCGCCAAAACGCCCAAATTTAAATGGAGAGTTTGATCCTG
>Ga0163144_10020566_pt1 | contig 13185 bp, 12 predicted proteins | sample OliLak19BULKMAT1_FD_123175 | JGI IMG/M metagenome (GOLD analysis project Ga0163144, IMG submission 123175) | Freshwater microbial mat bacterial communities from Lake Vanda, McMurdo Dry Valleys, Antarctica - Oligotrophic Lake LV.19.BULKMAT1 | ecosystem: Environmental > Aquatic > Freshwater >... | reverse complement strand
TGCTGATACGAAGCGTGTCCCCTTTGGTCCGATGTAATACGGACTCCGTACTTTGTCGGAGAGGGGGGCAGGGGGGAGGAGGGCTGAGGAGATGCGGAAATTTATCCCGTTTTATGTATAATAATGGATTCTGCAAAAATCAAAACTAACTTTCATAAACTCATCGATAAAATTGATAACCCTGACATTTTAGAAATTTTTTTTGGGGCGATGAGTTATTATGCTGATAAGCGGGAAGCTGTTGATATAACGGATGATTTGACTTCCGGGCAGCGAAAAAGGCTATCTGCTTCTTTGCGGCAAGCAGAAGCCGGAAAAACTATTACCCACAAACAAATGAAGCGGGAAATATTACAATGGCTTACGAAATAATCTGGACACAGAATGCGCAAAATACTCGTTACGAAACACAACGCGCTTTATTATAGGATTGAAAAGAAGCAAATTATTCTTTTGGGTTTTTTCGACACACGCAAACAGCCTGATAAAAGCACTTATTAATGCGGGATCTGACTATATCCATAATTCAATCAAACCTACATTGGGAAGATATTGACGCGAACCTGAAAATGTTCTCGGAGAAAATTGCGTCTATAAAAGAAGCAACTGATCTGATCGCTCTTCCCGAAATGTTTAGCACAGGGTTTACAATGAACACCGTAGGACAGACGCCCAACGGTGTGAACAATAAAGCCATGGCTGAGAAGATGGATGGGAAAACTGTGGCCTGGATGAAGAAAACAGCAAAAGAAAAAAAATGTGTGCTGACAGGAAGTCTAATCATTGAAGAAAATGGAAATTATTTTAATCGCCTTATCTGGATGCGGGCAGACGGCAGTTTTGAAACGTATGACAAACGGCACCTTTTCCGCTATGCAAACGAACAGGACCATTATTCGGCAGGAAGTAAAAAACTTATTGTTGAATTGAACGGTTGGAAAATTTGTCCGTTAGTGTGCTATGATCTGAGATTTCCGGTGTGGTCAAGAAATCGCCTTGCTCCTAACCCCTCTAAAGCAGAGGGGAAATATGATGTTTTGTTATTTGTGGCCAACTGGCCCGAGCGAAGAAATCATCCCTGGAAAACCTTGTTGATGGCACGGGCAATGGAAAATCAAGCGTATGTAGTTGGGTTGAACCGGATTGGGAATGACGGTAACAATGTTTCTCATTCCGGAGATTCGGCAGTTATCAATTATAAAGGCGAGATCATCAGCAAAACAAAAGCGCACGAAGAGGCGATAGAAACTGTTACCATTTCAAAAACAGAATTGGAAGAGTGGCGTAAAAATTTTCCGGCCTGGATGGATGCGGATGGATTTCAGGTTATAATCTAAGCTTCGGGCAACTCCCCTGTGGAAAAATAGCAAAAAATAATATTGTGAGTAAAAATACTCAATGTATTGAGTAAAAACACTCAGTATATTGAGTAAAACATGTATCTTTGAGCCATGTTTACAAGAGGCCACTATAAAGTCCTATTGGAGAGGATAAAAGAGCCCCGCAAGTTCATCCAGGTACTTGCAGGCCCCCGGCAAGTGGGTAAAACCACGCTTGCCATACAGTGCACGGAAAATGCAAAAATGACCCATCACTTTGCATCAGCAGATGATGGAGCAGACATGAACCCGGTATGGATTGATCAGCAATGGGAAGCAGCGAGAATAAAAGGGAATGGCAAACCGGTACTACTGGTTATTGACGAAATTCAAAAGATCAGTAATTGGAGTCAAATTGTTAAAAAAAACTGGGATAGAGACAGCAAAGATAAAAAACCAGTAAAAGTTATTTTGTTAGGTTCTTCACGCCTGTTATTGCAGGAAGGACTTACAGAATCGCTGGCCGGAAGATTTGAACTGCTTCTGCTTCCCCATTGGTCCTATGCCGAAATGCACAAGGCGTTTGGGTATTCTCCCGAGGAATATATTTGGTTTGGCGGATACCCCGGTGCTGCTTCTCTCATTAAAGATGCAGCTAGATGGCACGACTATGTATTGCATTCACTCATTGAAACTACGATCTCAAAAGATATTTTGATGTTAAGCAGAGTTGATAAGCCTGCGCTGCTCAGGCATTTATTTGAATTAGGCTGTGCCTATTCCGGACAAATACTATCCTATAACAAAATGCTCGGGCAGCTGCATGATGCAGGTAACACTACCACCTTATCGCATTACCTGCAACTCCTTGATTCCGCAGGTCTGCTGACAGGACTGGAAAAATACTCTTCCAGGCAAATCCGGTCACGGGCATCGAGCCCAAAGCTGCAGGTACGTGATACATCCTTGCTCTCGGTATTTAGTAAAATGAGTTTCAAAGAAGTGCGGCAACGCCCCGAAATATGGGGGAGGCATGTGGAATCAGCTATTGGAGCACATCTGGTAAGCTCAGCAATTTCCGGAGGCTACGAAGTATTTTATTGGAGAGAAGGAAATGATGAAGTTGATTTTATACTCCGCAGGAAGGAAATTATCATTGCCATTGAAGTGAAAACAGCAGCCACTCAAAAACTACCGGGTCTTACAAAATTTATAAGCCATTTTCATCCTAAGAAAACTCTTCTGGTAGGAGATGAAGGGATCAAATGGCAGGAGTTTTTAAATTTATCTCCCGGGAAATTATTCGAATAGAATTTACCTGATGCGCTGGTCGGCCCGAAGAACTCCCTTCGGAGGACTTAACAGGGCCGTTGGTACTTTTTTCACAATTACTTATTTGGGGCTAATGAAAAATCCATTAATATACCAGGAAATATATTCCCATTATAGCGTAGCGTAGGGGTAATTCGTGTATTTACTATTTTTAATAATTTAAACGCTATTCCTGACCCTACAAATGCGCTAATGCCATCTCCGGTTTCGATATGGTTATTTTCATCTTTAAAATAGGGGCCGCCTAAAAGAAGCCCAAAGGTGAGAAAGCAACTTAATTTCTTTTTAGTACAGTACTCATAGTGAAATAAAATAGGGAAGAATAAAATTGTATCCATTTACAGTATCCAGTGGTTGAGAATGCAGAGAACGGGTATAGAAGGTGTATTTTTTTATATCAAATAATACACCTATTTGAAAACGCAAAATTTTTTCACTCAAAATAAATGAAGGCCCAATTGCAAAGCTTGGATTATGAATGTTACGCTGATATGCAAAAGGATATGTGGTTAAACAAATTGACGCCTTTGTATCATTATTATTTTTCGCCTTTATATCTAAGGATAGAAAAAATAAAATTACTAATACAATAATTCTCATTTTATATTTTTGTTTTCCCGCCCCAGCAGCTATTCAACCGTCCATTCAATTTCCGAATCCCAGTTAGAACGTATATTGATAGGATTAGAATAGTAAACTACTTTCTCAGATTGCGTGCGCGATGTATAATTTCCCGGAGTCCATTTTCCATCTCCATTTTTATCGTAAATAATTTTTAGTGTATAATTTCCCGGAGGAAGAAAAGTATATGAAAAAATAGTTTTATCGGAACTTTCCGGCTCGAAGATTACTCCCTTCTCATTGGTGAATTGCATTATATGAGCGATACGGATCTGCATTATAAGTTTCAATTTCATTGTTCCGTATTGTTTTTCTTCCTGAAGCTTAAATTCTGTTCTGATCGTATCATTCAACGACCCGAAAATATCCGTGAAAGTTCCGGGTAACAGGAGCAGCTGATAAACAGAGTCCTGCTGTAATGGAAATTGGAAAGAAAAGGTCCTGTTTATTTTATCGGCAATGGTTGTATTAGTATAGCCGATCTTTTGTTTTTTGGATGTTACATAGATATCATTTGTTCTGGCTGTTTTTATAGGGTAACTGAATTTAAGCGTGAGCGGCTTATTCAGTTCCAGCGGTTTATCCTTGCCCGCATTGATAGCAGCGGTTAATTTAAATTCTCCCCTCCCACCTCCATCCTTTTTAAATTGGGCGGTACTTAAGCGTATAGTATCTGTTATCCCTCCATCCGGTGTTGCCTGAAAATGCAACGTATCCTTTGTAAAAACAGGGAACCATATCCGTAAGCTGTCGCGGCTGGTGTTAAATTCTGTAAGGAATGTTTCTATTTTGGTTGTGCCGTTCAAGGGCTTATAAGAAATTTCCGACACAGGTTTTGCATACATCAGCATGATACTTGCGTACCCCCAGGTGGCGCTTTTCAGCAAACGCTGTTTCTTTGGTTCCTCCCGGAATACTTGAAGATCCAATCTGCTACTCCTGGAAATTTTCACCAGCGTATCCGAAAACCCGATAGTTTCAGTTGGAACGTCATAACGGGAATTTCCATTTGCATCCTTTAAGGCAAATGCTTTGTAGGTTCCTGCTCGAATATTCGTGATCCTGTAATTTCCATCATCATTTGTCTTGGCAAAATAAGAAGGCCCTGATTTATAAGGAAGCGAATCTTCAAAGGTTTCGTAAAGCAGGATCGAAACTCCCTTTTCGGCTTTCTGGTCGTACGCATTTTTTATCATTCCGCTCAGCTGAAAAGTATCAATGAAGCTACCTGTAGAAAAAATATACTGAAAGTCCTTTTTAATATTTGATTCGGTAAAATCACGGATGGCATTTCCAAAATTCAGAACGTAGGTGGTGTTTTTTTTCAGGGTATCCTGCAATTCTATTTGCAGCATGGTTCCTTTTGCTTTAACTTCCGGCTGAATGCGCATGGGTGGAGAAATGGTCAGTTCCTTCTGCAAATCTCCCAGCTGGATATACTCGTCAAAATCAATGGTGATGTTTTTGCCTTTAAAATTTGTTGCAGCACTGTCAGGAATGTACCTGACAACATGCGGAGCCCCGATGTCTTTTTTACCACCTGATGGAATTACAATTTGTGCGCAGGAAGAAAACACAAATGAGATAGCCAGCCAACAAACCAATTTGAAAATATATTTTTTAATCTGCGCTTGCATTATGAATTGTCTATACTGCTAATTGACTTATTATTTTACCGACATGCTCCAGATATGCTTTATCTGTTTCATCAAAATCATTTAATTTATTGCTATCCACATCAAGTACTGCAAATATTTCGCTATCCTTAAAACAAGGAATTACAATTTCGGACCTGGACTCTGAACTACAGGAAATATGCCCGGGAAATTTTTCCACATCTTCTACGATCATTGTCTTTCCTTCTTTCCAGGCGGCTCCGCACACCCCTTTGCCAAAAGCAATGCGTGTGCAGGCAACGGGGCCTTGAAACGGGCCCAGCACCAATTCATTATTCTTAACAAAATATATTCCCACCCAGAAAAAATCCATTCCCTGCTTTAATGCAGCTACAATATTGGAAATATTCGCAATAAGATCGCTTTCGCCATCTACCAATGCCTTTATCTGAGGAACCAAGACTTCATACTTTTCTTTCTTGGTTGTACCGGAAATTACAATGGACTCTGACATAAGAAGTGATAAAGGTATAAAGGAATAAGGAAATAGGTGCTAAAAACGATTTTAAAGGGTGCATAACAAAACCCGCTTCTACATCCTCTCTGAGGGAGTCTTTCGGACCGTCTCGCGAGGCGCGATCCACCTCCCTGAAAGGAGGAATAACAGCCAACAGCCTCACTCAATGGGCAGCCTTTTTCAATACAATGTACTGGCAATAGTTGCCACGCTCACTTTTGTTCCCGGAACTTCAAGTATCTTATTGGCGCAGGCTTCCAGCGTTGATCCGGTTGTAACAACATCATCCGCCAGCAGAATATGCTTGCCTTCAATTTTTTCCGGAGTTGTTACCTGAAATATCTCTTCCACATTTTTCCAGCGTTCAAACCGGGATCTTCTGGTTTGGGTTTGCGAAACACGTGAGCGTACAAGAATGGAACTTTCATTGGCCACCTTCATTGAATATGCAAGGCCTTCTCCGAACGATTCGCTTTGGTTATAGCCTCTTTCCCTTAGTTTTTTCAGATGCAATGGAACCGGAATGATCATATCTACAGAGGAGAAAAGAGAGGAAGATTTTAATTCCCTTCCATAATATCTGCCAAGCGAAACACCTATTTCCTTTTTACCCCGGTATTTTAACTGATGGATCAAATGCTGAACCTTACTCCCCTTATTGAACAAATACATAGAAGATGCTGAATAAATATTTGTCCGCCCCCAGAAAAGCTTTATGACGGGATTATCGGACGACAAATGAAAATTAGTATGTGGCAGATGATAATGGCAATAAATACAGATGCAGTCTTCTCTCTTGAAAAGGCTCTTACCACAAGCATAACATACCTTTGGGAAGATCAGGGAAAGGAAATCGTTTTGCATACTTTTTGATAACTTCGCACTGCAAATATTATCATTTTACTCAAGTGCAAAAAACATTTTTGTGAGCGAACCTGTACATACTCCAACCGAAAAAGAAAAGAAGAAAGGAGGCGCTTTTTATATCGTGCTTGTTTTCCTGCTTTTATGTACAAATATAGGGATGGGATGGCTTTGGTGGAAAGACAAAGGAAGCCTGAAGATCATCACTATTGAAAAAGAGTCCGTTTCAAAGGATGCCGAGATCGTAAAACAGGAGCTGATAGCCCTGGGCGCTCAATATGAAAACCTGAAAGTGAATAACCGGGAAATGCAGGCAGAAATTGATTCGAAGAAAGAGGAAATAGCCAGGTTACAGGGAGAGCTTGAAAAAAATAAGGATAATATATGGATCATTGCCAAGCTGAAAAAAGAAACAGAGACCTTGCGTAAGATCATGCAGCATTTTGTAGTGGAGATCGATTCCCTGAACACACTCAATAAAAATATTATTGCCGACCGGGAAAAGGTACGCGGAGAATTAAAAAGCGAAAAAGAAAAAAATTCCACCCTTACAAAAGAGAAAGAATCCCTGCAGGAAACGGTGAACATTGCCTCTATGCTGAAAACAGTCGGACTATCAGCTGCCGGCATTGCCGAAAAAAGGGGAGGCAAAAAAGAATCGGAAACCAAAAAGGCAAAGCGCACCGACAAAATAAAAATAACCTTTACTCTTGCTGAAAACCTGGTGGCAAAACAGGGAGAGCGCACCATCTATGCGCGCATAATTTCTCCGGACGGCAAAGAGATCACCCAATCCGATGACTCCACCCATATATTTAAATTCGGAAGATCAAGAGGATATTGGGCTACAAAGAAAGCCGTGAACTATGCAAACGAAAATACCGAAGTGACCATGTACGCCCATGCAAAAGCAGGAGAGGTGTTCAATCATGGAAAATATATCATTGAAGTAAACACCGATGGAGCAACCATTGGGAACACCACGCTAGAACTGGAATGAAAAAGCAATTTCATATCCTTGGTTTTTTAGTGCTGGCGTGCTTTTCTCTCCATGCGGGCCCACTTGAAAAAGGATTTGAGGCACTTAAAGTCTTCAATTATTTTGATGCGAAGGGCTTCTTTGACAAGGCTATGAAAAGCCGCCCTGCCGGTGCATCCTATGGATTAAGCACCATCTTTTATCGCACAGATAATCCTTTCAGCAATGTAGATTCCGCACATAAGTATATTCTGCTTGCAGAAAAAAACTTCAAATCATCCGATGTAAAAGAGAAAGAAGATCTGAAAGAGCTTTTGGTAACTCTGGCAGCCATTACTGAACAAAAAGAAAAAATTACGGAACGCGGCTTTGAAAAAGCAAAAACCGGGAATACGGTTGAATCGCTCGACTGGTTCATTAAAAAATTTAACCAGGCCGGCCAGAAAAAAGAGGCTATAAAGATCCGGAACAGGCTTGCATTTGAAAATGCGAAAAAAGTGAATACGGCCCAGTCGTATAAAGATTTTATTTCCAAATATCCAGATGCTGAAGATACGAAGGATGCAAAATGGCTTTACGACCTGATCATTTACAACACATTGACCAATTCCAATACAATAGAAACTTACGAAAGCTTTATCAAACAATATCCTAAAAGTGCGTATCTCATGCAAGCGGAGGACAGCATTTATATTTTTTCAACAAGAAAAGAAACAGTGAATGAATATGATGCCTTTATAAAAAAATATCCCCAGAATCATAATGTAAAAAAGGCCTGGGAAAATATTTACCGCATCTCTACTTTGGGCGCATCCACATCTGCGTATGCAAATTTTCTTTTTGACTTTCCTGCTTTCCCAGACAAGGGACGTGTAAAAGCGGACAGCGACCTGGCACGCATAAATTTTTTTCTTATTCAACAGGAAGGCAAATGGGGTTATATTGATTCCACAGGCAACGTGCGCATCCCATGTGCATATAATTGGGCGGATGATTTTACGGAAGGATATGCCGGAGTAATGCTCAATGAAAAAGCCGGATACATCGGTAAGTCCGGGAATATATTGATCCCGCTTGCCTATGACGAAGCGAATGCTTTTCACGAAGGATACGCCATTGTTAAAAAAGGAGGCAAGTTCGGACTAATACATAAAACAGGGAACCAGGTGTTGCCTTTTGCATTTGACGATATCAGCTACGATGAAACACCGGGCGGTGAAAAAACTTTCCGAACAATGAAGGATGGGCAGTATCAGTTTTATGGATCAAATGGCCAAATGCTTTCGGAAGGCAAGCTGGAAAAAGCGGGAGATTTTTTTTCGAACCGTGCGTATTTTGTCCAGGCTGGGAAATATGGATTCATTAACAAAAGCGGAGAGGCAATAATTCCGCCAATCTATGACTTGGCAGAAAGTTTCCGCAATGAAGTTGCCAGGGTAAAACAAAATGAAAAATCCGGGTTGATCGATACCACCGGTAAAGTGATCCTGCCCTGCGAATACGACAACATTGATAATTTTTCGGAAGATCTGACATTGGTGGTCAAAGAGAAAAAATTTGGTTTTGCAAACCGAAAAGGAGAGATCGCCATACCGATAAAGTTTGATTACTCCCCTGAAATTTCCCAATCTAACGGGTTCCAAAATGGCCTGGCTAAAATTGAGTTGAATAAAAAGCGGGGCCTGATTGATAAAACAGGAAAAATTATTATTCCGCTTGAATATGATGACCTGCGTACCTTTTCTTCAGAGACAAAAGACCATCCGGCTTTGCTCGCTGCAAAAAAGGGCAAATGGGGCTTTGTCGACAAAAATAAAAAGCAAAAAATAAATTTTCAATATGAATATGCCTGGGACTTCTCCGAAGGAACAGCAAGAGTAAAAATAAAAGGCAAGACAGGATTCATCAATCAAAAAGGCGAACTGATCATTCCTGCCACGTACGATGAAGCAACAGATCTTAAAACAGGAATTGCCATTGTAACTCTGGCAGGGAAAAAGGGACTTACAGATGTTGCAGGCAAGCTTCTAATTCCATGTGAAATGGATGAAATAATTAAAACCGGCAATGCGATCTATAAGCTTGAAAAGAACGGGAAGTTTTCCTATTACAGTTCCTCCCTCCAAAAGCAGATTTGGACCGAAGCGGGATTTTAACCAAAAATCCGTACGATCCGGTATCCGTACCTTCGTTGATATGTATGTTGATATTTCATTTTTTTTGATTTCAACACAGGCTGGCCAATCCATACTTTAGCCGAATGGAAACAACCCAACCTACCCCAACTCCAAAAGAAGAAAAATCAAACCGCGAAAAGCTGTTTTTATATTTATTTCTTTTAATGACCGTCATCTGCGTGGTAATAGCATGGCTATTATGGTCACAAAAGAATGAAACTGAAACAGTGATTGATGAAAACATACAGATTACCCAAGAGTCTGACCAGGTAAAAGGAGACCTGCAGCAATTGCAAACAGAATATGAAGCCTTGGAAACGAATGACGCGGCTCTGAAAGTGGAAATTGAAGAAAAGAAAGCATTTATCGAACAGCTTCAGAAAGAAGCGGAGAAGCACAAGGATGATGCTTATATCATGGCCAAGTTGAAAAAAGAAACAAAGACCTTGCGCGCCATCATGCAGCATTTTGTTGTAGAGATCGATTCCCTGAATACCCTGAATAAGAAGCTGATCGCTAAAAATGATTCTGTCACAACCGAGCTGAGCAGCGAAAAACAAAAAAGGAACAATCTGCAATCTGAAAAGGACAAACTGTATCAGATGGGATCTATTATTAAAGCCACTGGAATGACCGTTACTGCACTCCATGTTAAATCCGGAACCAAAGTAGACGAAACCGGAAAAGCTAAACGGACAGATAAGATCCGGGTTGCATTCAGGCTTGAAGAAAATCCCATTGCCCCAAAAGGACAGCGTACTGTTTATGTGCGAATAGTTATGCCGGATGGTAAAGAATGGACAGAATCAGCGGATGCCGATCACCTCTTTACATTCGGAACCTCGAAAGGCTATTATGCCATGAAAAAATCCCTGCAATATAATAATGAGCCGGTAAATGTGGAGATGCTGGTTAGAAAAAAAGCAGACCAGGAACTGACTTCCGGAAAATATATTGTAGAGGTTTGCCTGGATGAAATGCCTATAGGGAAGGCTACCTTGGAATTGGATTAATTTTGCGTTTTTCTGAAAAAGGGAGCTAATGCCCTTATTCTAAGTAATTTACTTATCTTCGCCTGAGCGCTTATTTTACAGGATATGTTCAATTCAAAAACTAAAACGATGGCAAATCCAAAAACACTTGACAGCTCGTCTGTAAACATTATTGGTGCGGGAACTATTATTGATGGCGACATAAAATCAGACGGAGATGTACGCATTGACGGCACCCTTAACGGAACACTTAGCATCAAAGGGAAACTGGTGCTGGGAGCTACCGGCACTGTGGATGGCGAAGCATCCTGCCAGAATGCGGATATATCCGGAATTATTACAGGAAAAATTAAAGTTACTGAGCTGCTATCACTTAAAGCAACCAGCAAACTTACAGGAGATATCATTACCAACAAACTATCCATCGAACCGGGAGCTAATTTCAGCGGATCCTGCGTAATGACCGGCACAGTTCCAAACATCAATATTAATGGACAAGGAGAAGCCGCAAAAACCGAAAAAGCAGCGGCTTACTGATTACGGTAGATTTTCTGCCATGGCCTTCCAGATGGGAATTACCATCGCATTGGGCGTATGGGGCGGAATGAAATTAGATGAACATTACCCGATAACAAAATTTCCTCTTTTTACTGTTGTGCTTTCCCTACTCTCCGTTTTCGCAGCTATTTACTTTGTGATCAAAGACCTGATTAAGAAATAATTTTCTCATTCTTCTGGTTGGGTAAGAATTAATCCACTCTTGACTTTACGCTCACTTTAAACCCAAAAAGTTCAATTGAACTTTTTGCTCCTTATCCAGACGGTAGCTCCTGAATAATTTGCGTCAGATTTCTGATCGATGTTTTTTTTGAACTGCAAAATCTAGGTTAAAAATATTTTATGAATCCCTTGGATTTTAAAAGCTATTTCTTTACCTTCGGCAATCCAAAAAACTAAATCGAAATTTTTTATGAGAAAAGAACTTACCAAAGTGATTAAGTTGTCGTGTGCTTTTGCATTTGCGCTCGGCATGATTTTTTTACCAAACGCTTCTATTGCTGGGGAGATCAGCCAGAAAATTTCAGAATTAAAACAAAAAGGGCTTTTTGAAAAGGAATACAAAGTATTTTCTGTTGCCAATGCAACGGGCAACGATGGACTATCGCGGGTTATTAGCAATTATACTTTACTTAAAGCGGATGGGATAGCTGAAATATTGAAGAATCAACCTCAATATCTGAAATTAATCCTTCCAACGGAAAATGGCGCTAAGAATTTGACCGTACTGCTTTACAAGGAAAGTATCTCGCCAAACGGATTTTCTTTATTAACCAACACTTCTGCCGGACAAAAGATCTCCAATGAAGCCATCATTAGCAACGAGATCGTAAACTATAGAGGGAGTGTAGAAAATGATGCTAACTCAATAGCGTCCATTACATTTTCGAATAATGAAACAATGGGCCTTATCAGCAACAGCGATGGAAATTATGTACTGGGAAAAATTGAAAAAGACGCTGACGGAAAATTTATCCTATATAATGATAAGGACCTGATCCCATCCGCAAATCTTAAGTGCGGCACGAATACCGCTATTCCTGTGATCAACAATGCAGTACCGAAGAATAATGGATACATGAATACAAATTCGGTGAAATGTGTTAATTGGTATTGGGAAACCGACTATGATATATTTGTAAATAAGGGAAGTGTGGCGAATGTGACCAGTTACATGCAAGGTGTATTTAATCAGGTTTCTACTTTATATGCTAATGATGGTATCAGCATCACATTGAAAACTCTTTTTGTGTGGTCTACTCCTGATCCATATACTGGCCCATCCACATTGGATTATTTAAATCAATTTGGAACTACCAGAACTACTTTTAATGGGGACTTGGCGCATCTTATCGGTTTTGCAGGTTCTGGCGGGATCGCTTGGATCAACACGCTCTGCAATTCTACTGCAAAATATAAAATGGCTTATTCCGGTATCTATTCATCTTACAGTAATGTACCTACATTTTCCTGGACTGTTGAGTGTATTACTCACGAACAAGGCCATAACTTAGGTTCTAAGCACACCCACGATTGTGCATGGAATGGAAACAATACCAAGATAGATGCTTGCGGAGATGCAGCAGGATATCCAAGCGGCACTTGCCCGCAGACAGTACCTGCAATTCCTGTTGGTGGCGGAACGATCATGAGTTATTGCCATCTTACAGGTGGAGGGATCAATTTCTCTTTGGGATTTGGCCCTCAGCCTAAAACCCTGATATTAAATAATGTCAACAATGCATCTTGTCTTGTGGCTTGTACCGGTTGCACTGCTCCGTTACAGCCCGGTGTGATCTCAGGAAATGCGACTGCGTGCCAGGCAACAGCTCAGGTATATTCAGTGAGTGCCGTTGCAGGGGCTACAGGTTATACGTGGGTACTGCCCTCCGGCTGGTCGGGTTCTTCAACAACTAATTCTATTTCTGTTACTACAGGAAGTACAGGCGGAGTGATCTCTGTAACTGCAAATAACTCTTGTGGCAGCAGTCCTGCCCGCACTTTATCTATTGCTATCAATGGAGTGCCTGCTCAACCTGGAACTATTTCTGGTAATACAACAGCCTGCCAAGCAACAGCTCAGGTATATTCAGTGAGTCCTGTTGCAGGAGCTACCAGTTACACCTGGATCCTTCCTTTGGGATGGTCAGGTTCTTCAACAACTACTTCTATTTCTGTTACTACAGGAAGTACAGGCGGAGTGATCTCTG
>Ga0163144_10020565_pt1 | contig 13186 bp, 8 predicted proteins | sample OliLak19BULKMAT1_FD_123175 | JGI IMG/M metagenome (GOLD analysis project Ga0163144, IMG submission 123175) | Freshwater microbial mat bacterial communities from Lake Vanda, McMurdo Dry Valleys, Antarctica - Oligotrophic Lake LV.19.BULKMAT1 | ecosystem: Environmental > Aquatic > Freshwater > Lake... | reverse complement strand
CGCGTAGATGTACGAGCCGGGCGAGCCGGACTGCGTGATGCCGCCGAACGATCCGGCCATGTTCCAGTTGTACAGGCTGTTCGTGTCGGTCGCGCCCACGGCGGAGAGAAACCCGGCGTACTGCGCGTTGGTCACCTCGGTGCTGCCGATGTTGTACGAGTACGCCACCGAGCCGTAGAGGCCGCCCGTGAATGGGTCCGGCGCGTTGCCAACGTTGCCGATGGGCACGGTGGGGATGACGACGGCGATCGCGGGCGACGCCGCAAGCCCCCCCACGGTGACGGCCGCGAACGCCGCCACGCTGACGAACTGCTTCACAGACATGTCTCTCTCCTCCGGCTTCCGCCCGTGTGCTGGACTGGCCGCATCCCACCGAGGGATCAGCACTCACCTAGAATCCAAGATACGCCCCCCCCCCCCCGATTTGTCAATGGGTTTTTCACGAAGATTCGCCGGGGCAAGGGTGTGAAGATGGGGGATTATGCCTTGGGGAACAACGCCCGAGGCGCGGCGGTGTGCGTCCGATCTGCCTCGCAGCCAGACACTGAACAAAAATGGAGCCGGGGGGATTCGAACCCCCGTGCCGGACGATCAGACTGCCGCCTCTACGCGTGTAGCTGATGGTTTAATCTCGGCCCTGGGACGCGCATCAGCACGCTTCCGTCAGGCCCAGCACCCGGTGACCTCCTCGCCCCGGCGGCAGGGTGCACCCCGCCGGAACCAGCCTGATGTCATTCGCCGACGCACCATCAGACATCGTGCGCCAGACGTCACGGCCTAATCAGGCCGCGAGAGCATAACCGCGGTTGTTGGCAGTTATTGTTGTTGCGTGCTTTTAACGCGGCCAACACGCCCCTCGACGCGCCACGACAACCCTACCTCGCCCGGTCGAAACCATTCGGCCCCAGGATGTCAAAGAACGAGTCTTGGACCGGGGAGTATACGCAGCCAGCGAGCTCCCATTCCGGGTGTAGCCCGATCGCGCGGCGCCCCTCTGTGAGTGTGACACCGGGTGAGTCCTACTATGGCCAGGAAGCGAAGCGGGGACGGGCCATGATCGACCGCGTGGGAACACGGATCGGCGGGAAGGACGCTCCGGGCGAGAGCGCCCAGGTGGATTCCTATGCGCCACTTGTGTCCGCCGCGGTGCCCAGGCCGCTCGCCGGTGTACCGCACCCGATCCCCTATCAAGGAAGCAAGCGGCAACTCGCGCACTATATCGTGAGCCTGTTTCCCGCCGGAACCCACCGACTCGTGGAGCCATTCGCGGGTTCCGCGGCCGTCTCGCTCGCCGCGGGCCACATGAAGCGCGTCAAGCGCTGGACGATCAACGATCTTCACCGACCGCTCATCGACCTCTGGACCCAAATCGTCCGAAGCCCGGACGAGATCAGCGATAAGTATAAGAAGATATGGAAAGCGCAGCTTGGCGATGAGCGCGCGCACTACGACCGGGTGCGGGATCGCTTCAACAAGCACCACCGCCCCGAGGACTTCCTGTATCTTCTCGCCCGCTGCGTCAAGGCTGCGATCCGCTACAACTCTCGTGGCGAGTTCAATAACAGCCCGGACAATCGACGCTTGGGGGCAGTCCCCGACACGATGCGAAAGCACATCACGGGCGCCTCGGGGCTGCTCAAAGGTAAGTCCGCGCTATCGTCGCTGGACTACCGCGAGGTTCTCGAATCCGCCAAGTCCGGCGACCTCGTCTACATGGATCCGCCATACCAAGGGGTCGTGGACACCCACAATCACCGTTATCGGCACGGCATCGCCTTCGCGGAGTTCGTAGCCGCGCTGGAAGCGCTGCGCCGAAGGTCCATCGCTTTCATCGTCAGCTATGACGGGCGGACGGGCACGAAGCGATTCGGCCGTCCGCTCCCGGCCTCGCTTGGCCTCATGCACGTCGAGATCCCCGCGGGACGTTCGACGCAGGCAACCCTGCTCGGACGCGACGATAGCACCTTCGAATCGCTCTACCTCTCACCCGAAATTACAGTCGATGAACGGCACCTCCTACACGGCCCGCGCGGCCGCGCCCAAGCCGGCTCCCTCTTCGCGGAGTCCGTCTGATTCCGGCCAAGTTGTCGAAGGCCGGACGCGCGGCGCTCGGCTCTGTCACCGGCAAGCGCGCCCGCATCGTCGTCGAACACATCCTCAAGCACGGCTCGATCACGACCGACGACCTCAAGGAACAGTACGGCTACGACCACCCGCCCCGCGCGATCAAGGATGTCGCGGATCAGGGCATTCCGCTTGTCAGAGCGTTTGTCCGCAAGGCCGACGGCAAGCGCATGGCGGAGTACCGGTTCGGCGATCTTAACAACATCACCGCCGGTCGGATCGGGGGCCGCGTCAACTTCGCCAAGGCCTTCAAACAGGCGCTCCTTTCCGCGCACGGGAGCCGCTGCGCCCTCTGCAACACCACATTCGAGCCGCGTTATCTTCAGATCGATCACCGCATTCCGTACTTGGTGGCGCGTGAAGGGGTCGACACGACGCACATCGTGAAAGATTACATGCTCGTGTGCGGCTCCTGTACCCGCGCCAAGTCATGGTCCTGCGAGCATTGCCCAAACGGACTTGTCACCAAAGAGCCCAAAGTCTGCGCCGCCTGCTATTGGGCAAACCCTCTGAACTACAAGCACGTCGCAACCGCCGACATCCGCAGACTTGACTTGACCTGGACCGGAAGCGAAGTGCCAGACTTTGACGCCGCGAAGGCCCGGGCTGGGACCGACGAGGGCGCAATGCCCAAGTTCGTCAAGGCTGCGGTCGAACGCGCGGTGCGCGGCAAGGGTCTGGGGCCGCACACCGCGAAATCGTGACGCGAGTGGATTTGGCTTCACCGCCAGCCACAGTACGCGCGGGCCAGACATCGACGCCTTCGAGGCCGCCATGCAGCGCGAGGAGCGCCAGCGCGGCTTCTTCGTCGCGTTCGGGTTCTCCTCCGACGCCCACGCCGAGTGCGCGGCCTTCCACAAGCAGTCGGGCCGAATCATCAAACTCATCACCGTCCAGGAAATCCTCGAAGGCGAGCACGTTCAGACGATGTGACCACCCCCCGCAGCGTCGCGGGCTCCGCCCCTCCTCCCCCGCGTGCGGGGGAGGTGTCAGACAAGGCCCGCCGAGTCTGACGGAGGGGGTGTGCGAGCGCAACTCTGAAACCGGTCCCGATCTGTCCGCTCACGCGATACCAGGAACCATCGCCGCCCGTCGCCCAACCCACGCTCGCCAGCAACCCGCCTCCCTGCGCGCTCTCGGCGGTGCACTCCCCGCTCCCGACCGCCGCGCACAAACCCATCGCGCACGCCCTTGTGCGCCCGTTACAAATCTTTTTTTACCTCATTTTCTCGCTCAAATCGCGCCAACCACCCCGGCGCGACGCCTTGGTGCGCGCACAAATCCGTCAATCGCCCCCTATGTAGAGGACCGCTTTTTCCATGACCACCACGTCCCCATCCCGCCTCCCCGCCCTCGGCCCCGCCGATGCCGCCCTCCTCGACCGCCTCATCGCGGCCCGCAGCCACCTCCCCACCCTCGCCGCCCACACACGCCTCCCCCTCGAACTCCTCACCACATGGACCACCCACCCCACCATCGCCCCCTGGATCGCCGCGCTCCACCAGGAACTCGCCCACTCCGCCCACCAACAACATCTCAACCGCCTCGAGGCCAACCTCGCCGCCGCCATCACCGACCGCGCCACCCGCATCGCGGCCTGCAAACTCCTCGACAACCTCAACCCCAACGGTCGCCCCAAGGGTGCCACCAGTCCGACTGCTCTGAGGCGCGACTGGTGCGATCAACCCCACGCGCCCATTCCCCGCCAAGACCCAACCCCAATCACCGCTCCCCCCACACCTCTCTCCAACCCACGCACCGACCTGAAGGACCAAGGACGAAGCACCAAGGACTCTCCCCCCTCCAGTGCCCAACGCCCCGTGCCCTCCCCCCTCACCCATCAATCGCCACATCCAGCTCCACCCGCTGCGCCCGCAGACACGCCGTGTCCGTGCACGCCTGGAAAGACACCACGAGCAGCGCCCTGCCCACCGCCCCCTCCCCGCGCTCCAGCACCACTGGCAACTCGAACTCACCCTCGTACACCCGCATCGCCGCCGCGGCATCGCTGGGCCGGAACTCACGCCCAGCCGGATAGTCCGCGTACGCCGCGATCCCGCCACGCGCCACGCCCGTCGCTCCCGCATCGACCACATCAACCCGGAACGCCACCAGCCCGAGCCCCGACGCGGCCTCCCCTGGGTCCGCCGCTACCACGTGGTACCCCGGCGCGATCCGGACCATCAGCCGCAACTCAGCGGGCACCCCCGCCCGCACCGTGATCCGCTCATCCGGCGCAAACACCTCCACCGGCGTGAAGTCGAGCGCTGTCCCCGCGCCCGCACCGCCTCCACCATCCGCTGGACTCACCAACGCCCCACCCATGCTCCCCGTCGCGTCATACCCCAGCCGCCCACCAGCCAGCCCAGGCTCGCGCAGCATCGTCAGCAGCGCCCGCGTCCCCACCGCCGTCCCCACCGGGTTGCCCGCGATGGCCGCGCTGATCGCCCGGATCGCCCCGATCGCCCGATCCACATCCCCCGCCTCCCGCGTCCACAACGCCAGCTCCGCCAGCCCCAGGGCCATCAGCGTCGTCCCCGCCGGCATCGCCCCGTCATACGACGCCCGGCTTCTCACAAACAGCCCCCCATCCCCCGCCCGCGTATCAAAGAACCCTCCATTCCCATCCCCGAACAACCCCTCCGCCTCCCCTACCAACCGCCGCGCCTCCGTCAGTGACCACCCACCCCCTCCCCCGCGTGCGGGGGAGGTGCCCACCAGGCTCTGCGCGTGGGCGGAGGGCGCAGTCTCTTCCTTCTCCCCCCGCGCGAGCGCCACCAACCCCCGCACCATCGCCGCGTAGTCCTCCAGCATCGCCCCCGTCTGCACCCGCCCGCCGCGCATCACCCGCATCAACGTCCCATCCCCACCCCGCATCACCCCAAGCAGCGACCGCGCCACGCCCATCGCAACCTCCACCAACCCCCCACTGCTCTGCCCGGCCTCCCTCCGTGCCTCCGGGCCTCGGTGGTGAATCCCCTCGTCCAGCAACCCAACCACAGCCAACGCCCGCACCATCAACCCATTCCAACTCAGCACCGCCTTGTCATCCAGCCGCGGCGGTTTCCTCTCCCCCCGCACCGCCAACAACACACCATTCACCCGCGCCAGCCTCGCCGCAAACTCACCCTCCCCCATCCCCATCCGCGCCGCCATCTCCGCGGGCGGCAAGTCCATCCTCAGCACGTTGCTCGCCGGCTCGTCGGGGTGATGCGGGTCCCGAAAGTTCGCCCCCCGGTCCAGCCCATACACCGCAGCCGCAAACTCCCCATCCTCCCCCGGCAGCGCCCCCCGCACCTGCTCGGCCGTCCACAGATAGTTCAACCCCTCCCGGTGATCGACCTCGGCATCCTGCGCCGTGAAGAACGCCAACGCCCGCCCCTGCTCATCCCTCAGCGTCATCTCCCGCAGCACATACTCCACCGTCCCCCGCGCCACCTCCCTATACCACGTGCTCCCATATAACGCCCCCGCCCGCGCATACACCTCCGCCAGCATCGCGTTGTCGTACAGCATCTTCTCGAAGTGCGGCACCGTCCAGTGCCCATCCACGCTGTACCGATGGAACCCCCCGCCCACCTGGTCCCGCAGGCCCCCCACCGCCATCCGGTCCAGCGTGTGCCGGATCGCCCCATCAATCGCGCCCCTGGTCCCCTCATCGCCCGCCCGCTCCCGGATATCCAGCAGCAGGTCCAGATACACCGGTTGCGGAAACTTGGGCGCGCCCCCGAACCCACCATTGGTCCGGTCAAACATCCGCAGCAACGCCGACGCCGCCGCCTGCACGTTCGACACGCTCAGCCCCACCGGCTCGCTCGCGGTGGCCAGATGCTCGCGCACCGCCTCGCTGAGCGACTCGGCCTGCTGCATCACCTCATCCCGCTGCGTCGCCCACGCACCTGAAATCCCATCCATCACCTGCGGGAAGCTCGGCATCGACCCCATCCCCGCCCGCGATTCCGGCGGGAAGTACGTCCCGCACCAGAACGGCCTGAGCCCCACAGGTTCCAGAAACACGCTCATCGGCCACCCGCCGTGCCCCGTCATGATCTGCGTCGCCGCCATGTACAGATCATCAACGTCCGGCCTCTGCTCGCGGTCCACCTTCACGCACACGAACCCCGCGTTCAACTGCCTCGCAATCGCCTCGTTCTCAAACGACTCCCGCTCCATGACATGGCACCAGTAGCACGTCGAGTACCCGATGCTCAAAAAGATCGGCACATCCCGCCGGCGCGCCTCCTCGAACGCCTCCTGCCCCCACGCCCACCACTCCACCGGGTTGTGCGCGTGCTGCAACAGATACGGGCTGGCCTCAGCAATCAACCGATTCGTGTGCATCACCTAGCCTAGCCCGCGTGGCGTGCCACCGAGTCAGCCCGGCCCCGCGGGCTTACGCGATGCCCAACTCGCCCGCGTGCCGGGGGAGGTGCCCACAAGGCGTTGCAGCGTGGGCGGAGCGGGCAGTGCGTGGGGTTCTCTGTCCCGGCTCCGAGCACCCGGGTTCGCCCTCGCTCAACTCTTGCCGATCACCCGCACCACCACCGACATCACCGGCGACTCATCCACATCCCACACCGCCGGGAGCGCCCCCTTCCGAGCCTCCCGCACCGCTGGAGTCTCAACTGCCCGCGTGGCCCTCGACACCCGCCGCCTTGCCCCCATCGCCAGCGCATCCACCGCGGCCAGGCTCGACTCCAAGACCGCCCCCGCCGGCAGGAGCACCAGGCTCACCGCGACCGTCGCCACCACCACTCGCGGCTCATCGGGGTCCATCGCCTCCAGCAACTCCGCCTGCTTGCTCTGAAACTCCGCGGCGTACCCCCGGGCCGCCTTGTCCAGCCCCGCACACCGCCCCGGCGACGCCTCCGCCATCGCCTCTCGCAGACTCTCCAGCGACCCCTCCAACTCCTCGCGCGCCATCAGGATCCGCTCGGCCGACGCCTGGCACAGCATCGGCACCGCGAACGCCGCGACGCGCTCGCCCAGCTTCGCCTCAACCTTCTGCGAGATGCTCGTGGGCGTCGCCCGCGCCACCGCCAGCCGATGCCGCGCCGCGAACCGGTCGAGCCCGGCCGCCACCGGTACCGTGATCGCCGGGTCGGGTCCGCCCTTGAGGACATCGCTCGCCACGGCCTGGAGATACTCCCGCTCATCCTGAAAGACGTGCGGCTTCATCAGAGGCCGCAACCCCGCATACCGCTCATCCCCCGCGATCCGCTCGAACGCCGATCGCACATCATCCGCGGCGTCCAGCCCCTGGTGCGTGGGGGCGATCACCCCGGCCTCCCACAGGGGCGCCGACCACCGCCAAGACTCCATGAAATCCAGATACCGCGGCGCCGCCCCCACGGCCGCCTCCACGTGCCGCCTCGAGGTGCCCCCGCGCGGCGTGGGCATCATCGTCACCACCTGCTCGGCCAGTTGCAGCGCGGCCAGTGCGGGCGCCTCCCGCGTCGTCAAGTGGTATGGGCTCACAACAATCCGCATGACTCTCCTTCATCCAGCACTTCGCCGCATCGTTCATCGGCCCCCCCACGCCGGGGCACCGACAGAACCAGCGAAGTCCTCCGACTATTGCCCACTGTATTCGCCCCCCGTGCGGACGCCCCGGTGCCAAACCCCACCCCGATCCCATACCATCGCTCCCACCCTGAGGACTCCCGCATGACCTGGCTCAAAGTCTCCGAAGCCCTCACCTCGCCTCCCGGCACCCGCTGCACCATCAAGGGCTGGGTCCGCACGCGGCGCGACTCCAAGGCCGGGCTGTCGTTCGTCGCGATCTCCGACGGCACATGCCATGATGCGGTGCAGGCGGTGGTTCCGTCGGCCTTGCCCAACTACGCCTCCGAGGTGTTGCACCTGACCACGGGCTGCTCGGTCGAGGCCACGGGCACGCTGGTGGAGTCCCAGGGCAAGGGACAGGGGATCGAGCTGCGGGCCGACTCGCTGACGCTGCACGGGCTGGTTGAGAACCCCGACACATATCCGGCGTCGGCCAAACGCCACACGCTCGAGTACCTCCGTGAGATCCAGCACCTCCGCGTCCGCACCAACACGTTCGGCGCCGTCGCCCGCGTCCGGCACGCGTTGGCCATGGGCATCCACCGCTTCTTCGACGATCGCGGCTTCTTCTACGTCCACACGCCCATCATCACCGCCAGTGACGCCGAGGGCGCGGGGCAGATGTTCAGTGTGAGCACGCTGGACCTGATGCGTCCGCTGCCGCGGAACACGGGCGAGGGCGAGTCGGCCGAGTCCAAGGCCCTGCGCGAGAAGTGGGCCAAGGAGAAGCCGGGGATGCCCGCGTGGTCGTATGGGCAGGTCGACCACACCAGCGATTTCTTCGGCAAGGAGGCCCACCTGACGGTGTCGGGGCAGTTAAATGTGGAGACGTACTGCTGTGCGCTCAGCCGTGTGTACACCTTCGGGCCGACGTTCCGGGCCGAGAACTCGAACACGAGCCGGCACCTGTCCGAGTTCTGGATGATCGAGCCGGAGGTGGCGTTCAACGACCTGGCGGCCAACGCCGCGCTGGCCGAGGAGATGCTCAAGTACCTTTTCGACAACCTGCTGACGCGCCGGGCCGACGACATGGCGTTCTTTGACGAGCGGATCGAGAAGGGGATCATCGAGCGGCTGAAGTTCGTGATCGAGAGGCCTTTCAGGCGGCTGCCGTACACGGAGGCGGTCGACATTCTGCTCAAGAGCGGCAAGTCGTTCGAGTTCCCGGTGAAGTGGGGCCTGGACCTCCAGTCGGAGCACGAGCGGTACCTGACCGAGGAGCACTTCAAGCAGCCCGTCGTCCTGACGAACTACCCGGCGCACATCAAGGCCTTCTACATGCGCATGGACGACCACGACCCGGCGTCGGTGCTGTCGGTCGCGGACGCGGCCAGGGTGTTTGAGGGCGTGCCGGCAGAGAAGCGGCGGACTGTCTCGGCCATGGACGTGCTGGTGCCGGGGATCGGCGAGATCATCGGCGGGTCCCAGCGCGAGGAGCGGCTCGACAGGCTGGACCAGCGCATCGAGGAGATGGGCCTGCACAAGCCGGATTACTGGTGGTACCGGGATTTGCGGAAGTATGGCACGGTGCCGCACGCGGGGTTCGGGCTGGGGTTCGAGAGACTGGTCATGTTCTGCACGGGGATGCAGAATATCCGGGATGTGATCCCATTTCCGAGGGCGCCGAAGCTGGCGGAGTTTTAAGGTCGACATCGCCTGGTGCGAAATCTCGACCTTGCTGGTCGCGTCGTCCGGCAAACCCCCGCGTGCGTCATTCCATGGCGCCTCCGCGTGCGTCATTGATCGAAGCCGCGAGGGCGAGTACTGCCCCTATCGCTCCCACACCGTCAAGAACAGCGACCTGTCCGATTCGCTCAGTGCATCGGAAACCCTCGCCTCGCTCGGCGAGATGGGCTCCCCCTCCTTGTCGCTCGCGAAGCTCGTATACAACGGCTTCACGACGGGGCCGTGCGTCCAGGCCTGGATCTCGCCCTTGAACAACGCCTCTCCCCGGTACGCGAGCGACGACCCCTGAACGTAGTCCATCAACTTCTGCGGTTGCAGATGCGTGATGAGGCACGCCTCGTCGGCGCGTCCAGCCAAGTGCAGCAAGTACCTCGCCACCGTCTCCGGTTTTTCATTGCGTGGACCTCCATGCTTTGATCCATTCCAAACACTTCACGATCGTACCGATCGGAATCGGTTGGTGTCAAGGGACGCGACATCCTTGGGAACAATGCGAGGCCGCCGCGGTGGGCTGGCCCGATCCCCGAACTCCCTGAGTGTTGGAACGACCTCGTTGCCCCGAGCAAGGTCGTGCTCCGTTTCGTCCACGTTGTACACGACGACCCTTGGGCAGGCTGCCACCCAGTCGTGCCGCCCAACGAAGCGAACTCATCGAAATGCCGCGATGACCGCCCTGCGGGCACGTCCCCCCCCGAGCGCCCTACCGCACCCGCCCGAACCCGCCGATGCCCGATCCATCCCCCGCGGTCACCGTGTCCATCGAGCCCAGGGCCCATCGCGCCAGTCCCGCCGCCATGATCCCGTGCCACAGCAGCACGCCCGCGCCCATCGCGGAGTACGTCGGATCAGGCAGCAGACTCAGCCCGCACGCCGCGAGCGTCGCACACACCGACTGCACCACCAGCGAGAGGGACGCACCGATAAAGAGCAGACCACACGACACCACCAAGCCGGCCGTCAGCAGCGAGACGGCCATGGGCAACTGCGGGAGCAACTCTCGGGGCAACCCATTGAGCGGGAGGTCCCAAGTCTCGAGCGCGTTGGCGACGAGCCCGAACAGCCTTGGGAACCACAGGCCAAACGTCCCGCCGAACAGGACAACCGGCAGCGTGGAGGGGTCCAGGGGCTTGCCCGAGCAGCCCATGCCCCCGATGAGGCATCCGGCGAACGCGAGGCCCAACAACCAGGCAGCCGCACCGGGGTCGTTGAGGGCGATGCCGAGATAGCACGCCAGCCCCGCAACGCCGACGGTCAGGAGCCAGATGATCGCCAGTGTCGTGGAACGCCCGCGAGCGTTCAAGATCTTGGCGCGCCGAACCGCGGGACGCGGCGCGACCGCGCCGTGCTGGTCGCCGCCACCCTCGGTGGGTGCTGGCGAGCGGCGAATTTTGGCCAGTTCCACCCTGACGCGGTTGGCCTCAGTCTCCATCTTCTCGCACTGCTTCTGGGACTCGGTGAGCGCCTTCTGGCCTTCGTGGCGCGTGTGCTCAACCAGTTTGGCCTGCTCGGCGGCCATTCCGTTGGCATCGGCGAGTCGGCGGTTGAGGCTGATGACCTCGGCCTGCATGGCCTGGTAGCGCTCCTGGGCCGCCCGGATCTCCCGCTCCTGCTCGCCGAGGCGATCCTCGCGTTCGCGCTGCCGCTCGCCGAGCGAGCGGGTCTCCTGCTCGAGTTCCCGCAGCGCGGCCTCTCGGAGTTCGAGTTCCTTCTTGCGGGTCTCCAGCTCGCCGGCCTCCTGGTCGATCCGCTCGGTCTGGGTGACCAGCACCTGCTCGCGACCGTGGAGTTCGCGCTCGCTCGCCTCGATCTGGGCGCGACGCCCTTCGAGCAGTTCGCGGTCGCGCCGGAGCGTCTCGGAGAGGACGCCGATCTCGATCTCGCGGGTGCGGAGGCCATCGCGCTCCTGGCTGACCTGGGCGAGCGAGTCGTGGATTCGGGCCCGCTCCGCGTCGAGGGCGGCCCGGTCGGCCTGCATGTCGCCGGTGTCGCCGTTGAGGGAGGCCTCGCGAAGCCGGAGGTCGCGCTCGCGCTCGTCGAGGTCGCTGAACTGGTGCTTGATCTCGTCCTGGAGGCGGTCGCGCTGGTTCTCGGAGTCTCGCAGGGCCGCCAGACGCGCCTCCATCTGCGAGATGATGTCCATGAGCCCGTCGTGCTCGCCGGACTCGCCGCCGGCGGCGGCGTCCATGGCGTCTGTCAGGTCGAGCGGCTGCTTGTTCTCGATGCTGTGGTCCATCGGCGACGCCTCCCGATCGTTCGTGCGCGCAAGCCTCCCGGCACGCACAAGGGAGGATCGACCCGAATCGGCATGGGAAGGATGGGTCGGCACATTCCCCCGCAGATCCCGCACCGAGCGTGCGGCCTGCGAAGGAGAGTCCGACCAACCCAGTCCGAGAACGTGGGGTTATTGCCTGGCGACCCCCAGCAAGGCCGCGGCCTCCCAAGCGGGGGCGGACCAGGGGGCGAGCTGGGTGATGCGGATCAGGGCCTCGCGTTGGGCTGGGGAGGTTGGCGGGCCGGTCTGGCGGCTCTTGTAGCCCTCGAGCATGGTGGCGGCGCGGTCGAGGGCGTCGGCTTGGGCTGTCTTCCAAGGCTCATCCACCCACTCGAGCACGTTGGTGAAGCGTTCGGGCCGGGGGTGGTTGTGGCCCATGTCGTCATAGTCGAAGAGGCGGGCGGGGAAGCCGTCGGAGGCGATGGCGTGGATGATGCGGTCGATGGCGACGAAGTTGAAGTCGGGCGGGCCGCTGATGGCGGCGAGCCGCTGCTTGCGGAGCAGGGCGCGGACGCCGTCGGGGAGCAGGTACTCGCGCGGGAGGTACTGTCCGTTGCCGATGGGGACGTTGTCGTATGCGGCGGCGCCGACGATGGCGACGGCGCCGGTGAAGGTGTGGGGGAACGCGCCCCAGTACATGCAGGCGAGGCGCGCGCCGCCCGAGGCACCCACGGCGTAGACGCGGGTGGGATCGACGTGGTAGCGGATCGTGGCGTTGGCGATGGCGTCGAAGGTGAGTTGGTGGCGGTCGGCGACGTGGCGGTCGTTGCCGGCGGAGGCCGCGCCCACGATGATGAAGTTCATGGCGTCGGCGGCGGGGTGCATGAACTCGGGTGGCTGGCCCGATTCGGTGGGATCGACCCAGACGAGGAGGCCGGCGGGTGTGCGGGGGTCATAGCCCGCGGGGAGGCGGACCCAGAGGGTCTCGGTTTCGAGTTCGCGGGCCATGCCGCGGAGGTTGGTTCGGCCGCCGCTGAGGAGACGATCGCCGAGGGTTTCCGGATCGAAGGTGATGGAGGCGGGGATGTAGGGATGCGGCATGTCGACGTTGCTGGCCATCGGCGTGTCGGTGGGGCCGAAGCCGCCCTGGTAGTGGTTCCAGCCCGACATGATCTGGGCGAACTCGGGTGGCAGCACGGCGGCCGCGGCCTGGTCGTTGTCGTGCATGGGGTCGATCTCGCTGGCGATGAGCGAGGAGTCTGGGAGTCGCAGGATTTCGACACGTTTGCTGGCGGTGGCGGATCGAAGGTGCATGACGCCGACGAGGGCCGTGCCGTCGAGGGATTCCGGCTGCTGCCCGGCCCGGACCATGGCGCGGAGGCGGTTCCAGTCGCGTGCGGGGAGGGTGCCGATGACCCCGGCGATGGTGTCGAGCATGGGGGAGGACTCGCCCATGCCGGGCGGGGTGTCGACGGAGCGTGTGATGATGATGGAAGTCGGTCGGCCCGAAGGGAGGTCGAAGACGCGGGAGGGGTCGGGGGCTTGTGGGTCGTGGGCGCGCGGGGCGAGATGGGCGTGCGCGAGGGTGGTGGCGAGGGT
>Ga0163144_10020564_pt1 | contig 13186 bp, 10 predicted proteins | sample OliLak19BULKMAT1_FD_123175 | JGI IMG/M metagenome (GOLD analysis project Ga0163144, IMG submission 123175) | Freshwater microbial mat bacterial communities from Lake Vanda, McMurdo Dry Valleys, Antarctica - Oligotrophic Lake LV.19.BULKMAT1 | ecosystem: Environmental > Aquatic > Freshwater >... | reverse complement strand
ATACGGAGCTTTTGGGCCGGATCAACCCGCGCATAGACCCGCACCTTTTCCACGATGGCATCAAATGCGGCATCATCTAATTTGGTCAATTCCGGCCCGGTCAGCACCAACTCATCGGCCGACGAAATGATGCCCAACGCTTCGGCTACGGCTTTGGCGGTTAATTTATGGTCGCCGGTAATCATCACCGTAATGATACCGGCTTCTTTGCATTCGGCCACGGCCTGCCGGGCTTCGTGGCGGGGCGGGTCGATCAGGCCAACGAACCCGATAAAACTCAGGCCGGATTCGATGGTGGCAGGTGTTATGGTTGTGGGCAGTTCGGGCAGCAGTTTGCCGGCGTAGCCCATCGTCCGGTATCCCTGTTCAGCCATCGCATCGACGCGCTTTCGCAGCTCAGGAACATCGGCTTTCTGACCCTCGTCGAGTTGATCAAACAACGACCCTACGGCCCCTTTCGTGAGAACCAGAACCCCCTGCTCCGTTTGGTGCAGCGTGGTCATGCACTTCCGATCCGAGTCGAAGGGCAGTTCAGCAATGCGCGGAAACTGCGATTCAAGTACGGTTCGTTCGTAGTCTCTCTCGCCTGCATACTGCGCTAAAGCCACTTCGGTGGAGTCGCCGAGCCGGTTTCCGTCCTGGTTCTGGGCTACGTCGTTGTTTAGGGCCATCGCTGTCAACAGGCCGTCGCCGTTCGTCAAAACAGGTAAAGTAAAAGTCGGCGATTTATCCAGTGCCTCCACCGTCATTTTGTTGAGCGTCAGGGTGCCCGTTTTGTCGGTACAGATGTACGTGACGGACCCCAGCGTTTCAACGGCAGGCAGTTTACGAATCAGTGCATTACTTTTTACTAACCGTTTCGCACCCAGCGCGAGGGCAACGGTGACCACGGCGGGTAGCGCTTCGGGAATGGCGGCAACGGCCAGCGAGATCGAGACCAGTAGCAAATTCAGGAGCGGCTCACCGCGCAGCCAGCCGACACCGAAGAAAACAAGACAAATGACAACCGCCGCGACCGATAAGCCTTTGCCGAAGGTGGCTAATCGTTTCTGAAGGGGTGTCGCCGTTTCATCGGTCTGAATTAGTTTGGCAATCTGTCCCAGTTCGGTGTTCATGCCGGTAGACACGACGTAGGCCTTAGCCCGCCCGTTGGTAACGAACGTGCCTTTGTAGCCCATATTCAGCCGGTCGCCGAGTGGGTAATCACCATCGGGCAGCACGTCCGGTTTTTTTTCGACGTTGGCCGACTCTCCCGTCAGCGACGACTCATCGACTTTCAGGGCGTGGGTATCTATAAACCGGACATCAGCGGGAATAATGTTGCCTGCTTCCAGTAGCGTTACATCGCCAGGCACCAAATCGGAAGTGGCCACTTGAACGGCTTGCCCATTCCGCAGTACCTGAGCCTGATTGGCTGCCATCTTTTTGAGGGCTTCCATCGCTTTTTCGGCTCGGTACTCCTGAATAAAACCAACAATGGCATTCAGGATCACAATGGCCAGAATAACGTAGGTTGATTTTACCTCGCCCACCAGGCCCGATATAACGGCAGCCGCAATGAGCACCAGAATCATCACATCCGTCAATTGATGGAGCAGTATCTGCCAAACGGTTTTCTTTTTGGCGTCCTCAATCTGATTTTTACCGTATTCGTCCAGTCGGTGTTGGGCCGTGGTGGCATCAAGCCCAGCGGGCGAGGTACCCAAGGATCGAGCTACATCCTCAACCGGTACAAGGTGGTAAGTCATAAAAGGAGCGGCTCACTAGGATTAGGAGTTAAATCCCGGTGAGAAGAGGGAACCTAATCATTCCTTTAAAATCCATCAGTCCGTCGTCAGGCTTTACTAAAGACTAAGAGTGGTATCGTGGTCAGGAACGAGAAATCGACGGAGTTACTTGACAACAGTAATCGGTTAAAAAATCCTTCCTGTTGTTTCGTAAACATAATCATCATCGATGGTTTCAATGTTTTGATAGCCAATTCGATATTGGAAATCAGGGGAGTTACGAAGTCACGGGGTTTCAATTGTACCTCGATCTCGTAGTCCGAGAATTTTCGGACGGCCATGTGGATAATCTCCGGATCGGTAACGGGTTCGAAGGGTGCGCTGAAGTGGAGCAGTTGGACCGCAGCGGCCAGCGGCCGGGCAAAATCGACTACCCGTTTGATCTGGGATTCAAGGCCGGACAGATCGGATGCGTACAGAATGCTGGTTAGTTTGGAAGCCCGGTAATTGCCCGGAACGGCAATTACCGGCACGGCGGACTGGTTGATTAGATTGGCGGTCGTGGTGCCAAGTATTTTTTCGAATGTTCCGGCTCCCCGCGTACTGATGCAGATAAAGTCGAAGGCGTGCTCAGCCGCGTAGCCCATGATGGTGCTATCCGGGAGGGCCGAATTGATGATCACGCAGGTCCGGTTTGTTGGACTGACTTTCCCTGTTTTATAGACTGATTCAACAAAACGGTCCAGGTTCGTCCGGGCCTTTGTCATCTCGTGTTTCTCGTGAGCAGCACACGTTGCCTCATTCCAGGAGGTAGGTCTCATCACGTTATGCACGTTCAAAAAAGTCAGCGCAACTTCGTGCTGCGAGGCCAGTTGAATGGCAAATCGCATCGCTGCTTTCGAGTTGGAGGAAAAGTCGGTGGTGACCAGAAATTTTTTCATCCTATGAATTGGTATCGAGTGCAATCCGGGCCTGAATTGCCCTCATTGAGCTAAAAATAGACTGATCGGCCTGACGCCGCAACCGGGGCGGTAGGAGGTGCTTTGTTTTTTTACAAAAAAGTACTCCACATCACCCATTGATTCGCAGAATCAGCACCGGTACGGGGGCGTGGTTCAGCACGTCTTCGGCGACGCTCTCTTGCAGCAGGTGACGCAAGCCCGTGTGTCCGTGGGTGTACAGCACAATCAGGTCGGCCTGGCGTTCGAGTGCGTAACTCAGGATGCCATCTTCCACGTTGCGGGCGTTTCGGATGTGCAATTCATAGTCGGTAATGCCTTTTTCACGGGCCAGTTCGTCCATCCAGGCGTGTACCCCCTCGGCCTCGCGGGGATCATGGGGCGTACTGATGAAGACAAACTGTTTCAAGCCGTTCGCGTCGAAGGGATACGGCGGCCAGTGTTGCTTTAAGGCGTCGTCCACGTCGATAGCGGCAATGGCATTCGTAGGAGCGAAGGGCACCACTGCCTCTTTCAGCACCAACACCGGGCAATGGGCAACCCGCACAATGTGTTCGGCGTTGGAACCGAAAAGCCACTCATCCCAGCCCGAGGTACCGTGCGTGGCCAGCACAATCAGGTCGGCCTGGCGGTCGGCCATCGCCTCATACAGCCCGCTTGCGTCCCGGCAGGTAATGGGGATGATCGTGATGTCCCGATAGATTGGCTTCTCAGCAAGCTGTTGCAGGTCGGATTTAGCGTCGGCTTCCTGATCAAGGAGGTACCGGTCAATCACCAGGGAATGCTCAGGTGTGTTGGCCATCGCGATCGAAAAAGGTAGGTAATGCACCAGGAGGATCTCGGCGCCGTACGTGCGGGACAGGTCGGCGGCCACCTGAAGGGGACCATTGGCCAGGGAACTTAAATCAGTTGGAACCAGGATAGTCTTCATTGGAAAGTGGTTTAGATTGATCGTTTCCCGCAACGAGTACGGCTCGTCCGTGACAGCTTCTTTTACCTATAAAGTGTACTCCCAACCGACCATGACTTTGGTCAGGCGACAACCTGTTTGTCATTAGCCGCACACGCATTAAGGCCAAGAGAAGCTCGAAGTGGGTCGGGCTGTTAGCCGAATTTACAAGTCGAGCAACGTGGCGTTTCGTCGCTGTACGACACTGCCGTCATCATGCCTTAAAAAGCCCAACTGGATTCCAAATGAATACGGTTACCTGGCCACCATCCGCGACTGCTGGTAGGCTTTTACGGCGAGCGTACCAATTACCAACGCGACAACGCCCATGAAAATATATTCGATGTAGTTACCCAGATTTGGGAACATCTGTCCAAGCCAATACCCCGTCATGACCAGGATAGTGATGTAGGCTATGCAGCCAGCGGCTGTTAACGACAGAAACCGTTGCCAGTGCATACCGCTGCTGGCCGCCATGAGCGGATTAAAGGTTCGGATGATGGGTAAAAAACGTCCAGTCAGCAGCGCCCATTGCGGGTGTTTTCGGTAAAAATTTTCTGATTGCTCCCAATAACGCCGCTTGAAGAGAAAGGTGTCCGGTTGATGCCGTAACCGATCGCCTATCTTTCGACCAATCCAGAACCCGGTCATATCACCTGCAATGGCGGCTACAATGAGCAACCCGATCAGCCACCAGACCGGAAGCTGGAAGGTGTTTACCCCCGACAGCAACCCAGCCGTAAACAATAGGGTTTCACCGCCGGGAACGATTAAGCCAAGCAGGAAACCAGTCTCTACGAACACCATCGCGACAATCAGGGTTACTCCTCCCCACTCCAGCCACGCGGTATTCAGTACGAGAATGCAGTTCAAGTCACTTCCCATATCGTCGTTAGCTGATTGTTTCTGGCGTTTCCCCGGAATGGGAAAAATTTACTTTCTGTCGCTACTTATGCTCGTTTCCTGTCCATTCGGCGGTCATGTGGGCGGCAATTGATCAGTCCTCCTACGACTCGATTTAGCCAACCACGATGCTATTTTCTTGAAGGCTTTGCTGTTCCAGATACGTCAGGTTATTGAGCGTTGTGCGGGCAATCTGCCCCATGGCTTCGTGGGTAAAAAAGCCCTGGTGCGAGGTGACCAGTACATTAGGCAAATGGGTCAGTGCGTTCAGATTCGCATCGGGCAGGTCTTTACCAGACCAATCGGCAAAAAAGAATTCCTCTTCCAGTTCGTACACATCCATCCCGAAGGCCCCCAAGTGGCCACTTAGCAGCGCTTCCAGCACAGCGGGCGTATCGAGCAGACCACCCCGACCGGTATTAATAAGGTAGGCACCGGGTTTCATGCGCGCCAGCGCGGTAGCGTCAATCAAATGATGCGTTTCGGGCGTGAGCGGGCAATGAAGCGACAGTACATCGGCCTTTACAAGTACTTCATCCAGGGGTAGGTATTCCACCCCAAGCAGTTGCAACACGGCGGAGGGTTCCTTGTCATAGGCCAGTACATGACAACCAAAAGCATGCATGATGCGGGCAAAGTCCGTGCCGATCTTACCGGTGCCGATTACACCAACCCGCTTGCCGTAGAGGTCGAAACCCATCAAGCCATCGAGCGTAAAGTTGTTTTGTTTGGTACGCTGATACGCTAAATGGGTCTTTCGGTTCAGCGACATCAGGAGGGCAACGGCGTGTTCAGCGACCGAGTGGGGCGAGTAGGTCGTCACACGGAGGATTCGGATGCCTAATTGCTGAGCCACCGGTAGGTCTACCTGATTATAACCCGTACAGCGCAGGGCGATGAGCCGAATGCCTTGTTTCGCCAGCGCCTGGAGCGTCGGAGCCGTAAGCTGATCGTTGACAAACACGCATATCGCCTGGTGACCAGCCGCCAGGTGAACCGTTTCGGGCGTCAGGGTCTGGGACAGAAAGGTCATTTGGTGGCGGTGATTGCGGTTTGCGTCCTCCAGAAAGGGCTGTTCGTAGGGACGGCAGCTAAAAAATGCAATGTTCATCGTGGTTACGGTTTGTTGAGAACGATTGGAATCAGACAACTGCCAGGAGAGGAATATCAGTGAGGCGTGCCATACGCTGGGTTTCGCCTTCGTCGACTAATTTCTGGAACCAGTTCCGCATCTGCGGAAGCATCATGATCAAGTCTGCTTTATTGGCATGAGCAAAAGCGAGCAGGGTATCATAGATTTCTTCTCCAGTCTCGATGGATAAGGTGTGAGGCTGTTCATGGAGCAAATGCCGGATGTGCTCAGCCTGCTGCCGCGTGTCAGCGTCGTTGGGTTTATCGCTGATGCACAACACATTAATAACGCTTCTGAAGGATCGGGCAAAACCGAGTGCCGTGTCCAGAATAACCGCGTTGGGAGGGGCGGCCAGGTCGATACTCAGCACCACATTTTTCACCCCGGCATAGGTGATCCCTGGCGGAATCAGCAGGAGTGGCACCTTCGTCTCAGTAACCATTTCGGTGGCCAGGCTTCCCATCAACTGCGTGCTTTGGGGAGCCGTGCCAACTGTCGACATGATCAGCAAATCAGCGTGTTCAGCCTTGGTTACGCTGCAAATCAGACTCATCGCGTGCCCTTCCATAGCAATGCACTGGATGGGTAGGTCGACACCAATCACGTCATTCAAGTCATTCGCTAATCGTCGTAGCGACTTTTCGCTACTTTCTCGCGTACCATCCACTGAAAGTGGAAAGTCACCCGTTTTAGCTGGATTATCGGGCCAAACCTGGTAGGCGTGCAGTAAAATCAGGCTCGCATGCTGGTCACGGGCCAGATGACCCGCAAAGTGAGCTGCCCGGGTTGCGTTGGGCGAAAAATCAGTGGCAAGAACAATCGTTTTCATCGGGATCACGCTAGTTTGAATTTAAGTGGGTGGTAACCAAGTGGGCAGTCAGAATCACCTGACAAATAAACACCCAGCGCATTGGGACACCCCTGACGCTGGTCAGTTCAATAGCTGATTCTTTATCCGATCAGTAGTTAAATGACCCTGAATCAACTCAACGAGCGCGACCTCATCGGACATTCCTACCTGCCGCCACAACTCGATGCCTCGCCGAACCAGCACGAAAGCAGGGGTTTGAGTAATGGCAAAACTTTGCACCACGTCGGGGTGATTGGCTTCGTCAACCTGAATTACCCGCAGCAGACCCCCGAATTGCTTTTGCAATGAACTGGCCAAAACAGTTAATAACACCCGCTGCTGGCGGTTAGCAAGCTCCGCAGGCATGAAAAAAATCAGTAGAACCGCCGACTGTGAAGCAATCAGCACAGGATGAGAATCGTCGAGTGTCATAATGGGGCGCTTTTCCTACTCAAAAAAAAGGAGACGATTGCTGAAATTTGGGGAACAGCCAACATCGGGTAGCGATGTTGATGTTGGAATGCTGCATTAAATTGGGCATAAAAGTGAGGGGTTGGCAAACCAAACGAACTGATGCTAATCAGGTACCGACCTGATTGTTGGTTCAGGCTATAAAATTCGGGGTAACTTGGCGATGGAAACCTCTGGCTGGTGCCAATGAAAGTTTCATTGCCTTATGCTGACCGAATTGTATTCCCCCGCATTAGCCGACCTGCTTTTCGATAAAAGTGACGATTGCATTGGCATTTACGATCTAAGTGAAGAGCGGTTTGTTCGGGTTAATCAGGCCGGGGTGCGGATGCTGGGGTTCCCCTCGGAACAGGACCTCCTGGCCGATCCCATCCGATCCCGCTCGTGGCGGATACCCCAGCTGGAAGATGAAGACCGGACTAGTCTGGTCGGGCGCATCAGACAAGCCGGACAGCATGAAGAGACGGCCCAGATTGGAAGGCTAAACGATCAACCTTTTTGGGGGAAGCTTACTGTCAATGCATTTTACGACCGCAACCGACCCTACGCGCTCGTTCGGATCGTTGATCAGGGAAGGCTGCAACAGGCCGAGCGCGAACTGGATCACAGCGTTCGACGCTACGAAGCCATCTTTTCCTATGCTACGATCGGTATCATCGTCTGCGATCAACAAGGCCGTGTCGTGTCAGCTAATCAATTAGCCAATGAATTATTCGGCTACGAAACCAATCAGTTGGTTGCATTGACTATTGAGCAGTTAGTGCCATCGGATGTAAGCCATTTTCACGAAAAACTCCGGCAGTCGTTCAATGCCAATCCACAGGTACGAACGATGGGCCACAACCGGGAACTGCACGCCCGGCGCCAGGATGGATCGGTATTTCCCGTCGAGATCAGCCTAAGCTATTTCCGGCAGGAAGAAGAACTGTACGTGGTGGCCTACATCGTAGATCTGACGATCAAGAAAGAAGCCGAACAGCAACTGTCGGTACACCGTGACCACATTCAACGGCTCAACGCTGATTTAGAGCAGAAAGTGGCCGACCGCACGCACGCCCTGATGAACACACTCGGCCAGTTGGAACACTCGAAAGACGAATTGGCCAGAGCCTTGGTGGCTGAGCAGAAATTGGGCGAGTTGAAATCACGCTTCGTGTCGATGGCCTCCCACGAGTTTCGTACCCCGCTGACGGTGTTGCAGACCTCGGCTACCTTAATTGAGAAGTACGCTGGTGGCGACCAGCAGGGTAAACGCAAAAAGCACCTCGACCACATTCAGGCTTCGGTCAAGCACCTCAACGACATCCTTGAAGAATTTTTGTTGGTGGGTAAGGTTGAAGAAGGTAAGGTTGAAGCCCATCCCGCTGAGGTTAATGTTGCTCGATTGGTGAGCGAAACCGTGGCTGATCTGCAAGGCATCCTAAAACCCGAACAGGTTGTAAAAACCTACCTGTCATGCCAGGATCCCGCTTGGCTCGACCCATCGTTGTTGCGTAAAATTCTGGTCAATCTGCTCTCCAACGCGGTGAAGTACTCAGGAGCCGGGTCAACTATTTCCGTGCGGGGAACGTGTTCGGTAGGGCACCTGACCCTCTCCGTGCAGGATCAGGGTGTTGGCATTCCAAAGGAAGATCAGGAACACTTGTTTGAACGGTTTTTTCGGGCCAAAAATGTTACCTACATCCCGGGCACCGGATTGGGCCTGCACATCGTGGGTCGCTATGTGGAACTGATGGGTGGCCAGGTGTCACTACAAAGTGCGTTGAACCAGGGCACGACCGTCACCTTTACCCTTCCCTATGAAAACCATCCTGTTGATTGAAGACAACGAGGTAATTCGCGAAAACACCGCCGAAATTCTGGAACTCACGGGCTACACGGTTCATACGGCTGAAAACGGTAAGATTGGCGTAGAAAAAGCACTCACTCACAAGCCCGACCTGGTCATTTGCGATATCATGATGCCGGTACTGGACGGCTACGGAGTGTTGCATATTTTTAATAAAAACCCGCAACTCTCAGGCGTACCGTTCATCTTCCTGAGCGCTAAAATCGAACGAACTGACTTTCGCAAAGGAATGGAACTTGGGGCCGACGACTACCTGACCAAACCTTTTGAGGAGTCGGAATTGCTTAGTGCCATCGAGGGACGATTGAACCGCTTTGTTCATCTAAAGCCCGAGTACAACCTTCAGCAAGACGGGCTGAATCAGTTTTTAGACGACGCCCGGCAGGTGGGCAACATGGCAAGCCTGTCGGCCGACCGGAAAGTACACCCAGTGCGCAAAAAGCAGTATGTGTATTCGGAAGGTGACGAACCTACCCGGCTGTATTTTCTCAAGTCAGGCAAAGTTAAAACCGTTCGTAGCCACGTCGATGGCAAAGAACTCATCACGGGCCTCTACAACCCCGGCGACTTTTTCGGTTATTTTGCGCTCCTCAAAAATGGGGACTACACCGACTCAGCCGTGACGTTGGAGGATGCCGAATTGATTTATATCCCTCAGGATGATTTCCGGCAGTTGCTGTTGGCCAATTCGGAGGTGAGTCAACAATTCATCAAGTTGCTGGCGGGTAGGGTGGGCGAGCGCGAGGAGCAGTTGCTGAGTATGGCCTACAATTCCCTCCGGCGACGAGTGGCAGATACGCTGTTACGTTTGCATGGGCAACAACCCGACGGAATTATTCAACTCTCGCGGGATGATCTGGCGGCGATGATCGGTACGGCTACCGAGTCGCTCATCCGCACGCTAAGTGAATTCAAGCAGGATGGCTTGATAGAAATGACGACATCAGGCAGCATCCTTGTTGTGCAGCCAGAAAAGTTGCGCCGGGCAAATTGGTGAACACTCGTTTAGGCATCCTGAAAAGCACCTCCCATTCCCTAAAAATATGATGACTTCTTACCTCATTACGGGGGCTACGGGCAACGTAGGGGCTGCGGTGCTTGAGTGTTTAAGCGTCGATGTCCACCGCCACATTTACACGGCTACCCAACTGAGAAATACAGCCGATGAAACGGAGCGGTGGTTGGATTTCGAACAGCCGGATTCATTTTTAGCGGCTCTGAAACAGATTGATGTCGTCTTTCTGCTCCGACCCCCGCACCTGTCCGATACAAAGACCTATTTCGCTCCATTTATTGCGGCCTGTCAACAAGCCGCAGTTAATCATCTTGTTTTCCTTTCCGTTCAGGGCGCCGAACACATCTCATTTATCCCCCATGCCAAAATTGAAATGCTTATTCGGCAGAGCGGTATCGCCTACACCTTTATTCGGCCCTCGTATTTTATGCAAAATCTGACGACGACTCTGAAGGACGACATCGTCCGCGACCACCGGCTGTTTCTGCCTGCGGGAAAAGCTCCGTTTCTGTGGGTCGATGTTTCCGATATTGGCCGGGTTATCGCCTTAGTGCTCATCAACTGGTCTCAGCACCAAAACAAGGCCTACACCATCACTGGCAACGAACTATTGACCTTCGGTCAGGTGAGTACCCTGCTCAGTGAGCGTATCGGGTACACGATTGTTTTTGACAGTCCCAACCCCATTCGCTTCTATCTAACCAAGCGACGGGAAGGCATCGCGTCGGGTTTGGTGCTGGTCATGCTCTTGCTTCATTTTCTGCCCCGATTCCAAAAAGTGCCCCAAATAAGCCCTGACTTTACCCGCCTGACCGGGCGACAACCCAATACCATCTCTCAGTTTATTGACCAGCATAAATCAGTCTGGATCTAAGCGGAAAGACCGGGATGACCGTTCGTTAAATGAGGGTATTTACCATTGACTAAATTCCATAAGTCACTGCTGAGAAGCAGTTTAGAGTATTATTTTTCGTCCTACCGGACGCGGAACTACCTGGCGGGCTTCTGTTTTCTCTGGACTCTAAATCCAGTTAAATCGGTCGGCAAACCGTTACGGGAATGGTTTTTTTTGGAAAGGGAGCGACGGTGTTCATCTCAATCCCGCCTTTTTTCCATCCCCGCGAAATGAAGTACTCCGCATTGGCTATCCTGGTACTGGGAAGCTTCGGTCTGGTGGCCATCCGCGCCACCGGGCCGCACCCGATTGTACCTCCCGCCTCAACTGCCCCAGGAGGGGCCAAACCCCTTGCGGCCCCGCTTACCGCCCGTCTTGAACTGATCAGCGACCGACTCACCCTCCCGACCGCCCTGACGAGCGATGCCGAAAACCGTCTTTTCGTAGGAGAACAAACGGGGGCTATTCGCCTGATTGAAGGCGGAAAATTGCGCCCAGAACCGGTACTCGATCTGCAAAATGTGGTCATGAAAAGCCGGGGCTACGACGAGCGCGGCCTGCTGGGGCTGGCTTTGCACCCTGATTTTGAGAAAAACCGGAAGTTTTACGTGTATTACAGCGCCCGTAGTGGGCGGGGCGGGGCCAACCACAAAAGTGTGATCGAGGAGTTTCGGATGAAAGACGCCACCCACGCCGATCGCGCCTCAGGTCGACTGGTACTGGAGTTTGACCAACCTGAATCCAATCACAACGGCGGCGATCTGGCCTTCGGCCCCGATGGATACCTCTACATCACCACGGGCGATGGCGGCGGCGCAGGCGACCGGCACGGCAGCCTCGGCAACGGGCAGAATTTAGCCACGTTGCTGGGGAAAATCCTGCGGATCGACGTTACTAAATCGCCCTACGGTATTCCGAAAGACAATCCGTTTGTCAACCAAACCAAGGGGAGCGGGTCGGGGGCGGAGCCGCAAGCGACCCGCCCGGAGATTTTTGCCTACGGCCTGCGCAACCCCTGGCGGATGTCGTTCGACCGGCAAACGGGCCAGCTTTTTACCGGCGACGTGGGCCAGAATTTATTCGAAGAAGTAAACCTGATTCAAAAGGGCGGCAATTACGGCTGGCGAATCCGGGAAGGATTTCACGCCTTCGATGGCGGGCAGCGGCCCAGCTCGAAACTCATCGAACCGATTGCCGAATACCCCCACGGCCAGGAGGGCATCAGCGTGGCGGGCGGGTACGTGTACCGGGGGAAAGCACTCCCTCAGTTGGCCGGGAAGTATGTATTTGGCGATTACATCGGGCCGGTTTACTACCTGAGCCAAAGTTCGGAAGGAACCTGGACGCGGGGGGCCTTGCGCCTGGAAAACAAGCCCGCCGAGTGGCAGGTGTACAGCTTCGGTCAGGACCGGGCCGGGGAGGTGTACGTGTTGGCCGTGTTGCCTAAGGATCGAGGCACGGTGTACCGACTGGCGAAGTGAGGACGGATTTTTCAGGAAAGTTTGATCCGAACTTGACAAATCACGGCATTACGACCTACTTTTGCGCTCCCAATCGCCTCCTTAGCTCAGTTGGTAGAGCGACGCATTCGTAATGCGTAGGTCGCAGGTTCAAGTCCTGTAGGGGGCTTCTAAGCCGGTTCGCCGGGTATTAAACCGCTTCAGATGTGTTTCTGAAGCGGTTTTTTGTTTTCGCGCCGTTTGGAAATGTTGCACTCAGTTCGCAATTTGTGGCACCAAAGTACCAGGACGCCGGAATTTGTGCCACCACGTTGAAAAAAACGCTTACCCTTAAATTTATCCTCCGAAGCCCCGAACGGGCCGAAAGTCCGGTGTATCTCAGGCTCACCTACAACCGGGTAAGAGCCGTTTTTGCGACGGGTGTGACTATTCAGACCTCAGACTGGGATGATTTCACCGAACGGGTGATAAAAGGCAAGGAAGCCAATAACCGTATAGCTGCAATCGAAAGGGACATTCGAGAATTGTACGACAAACTAAGGCACCAGGATAGGCCCATCTCCGCCCAAATACTCCGGGATATCTACGTTGGCAAGGCCCCCGTTGAACAAATGTTAGCGGAGTACTTCAACAAGCATATTGATTACTTGGAATCCCTACCACGTCGTGAATTTGCCGCAACCACCGTAGCAAAGTATAAAACCTCGCTGAAACACCTCGTTGGGTTCCTGGCTTCAAAGAAACTGCGGGATCTCCCGTTGAGCAAAGTGGACTATCGGTTCGTCAGCGATTTAGACAATTACCTGATTACGTTACGCAACTATAGATCAGGCGGTACATTGGAGCGAAATACAGTCAATAAAATTCACCGTCAACTGAAGGCTGTACTTCACAAAGCAATCAAAGAAGATCTACTTGAGAGGAGTCCCTACCGAAATTTTCCGCTTCGGGACGCCCATACCAAACGCGATTTCCT
>Ga0163144_10020563_pt1 | contig 13186 bp, 11 predicted proteins | sample OliLak19BULKMAT1_FD_123175 | JGI IMG/M metagenome (GOLD analysis project Ga0163144, IMG submission 123175) | Freshwater microbial mat bacterial communities from Lake Vanda, McMurdo Dry Valleys, Antarctica - Oligotrophic Lake LV.19.BULKMAT1 | ecosystem: Environmental > Aquatic > Freshwater >... | reverse complement strand
GCGCGTTTGGCCGCGGGTCCGGCGGGGTCGGAAACCGCATCGGTTCCACCCCAGCGCGATTCCGGGGAGGCACAGCCAGATCCCAGCAGCAACAAGGCCGCAAGGACAGGCACCAAGACTGGGCGAAGACGCATGGCAGGTAGGAATTGATGCCCGGAGGATACGGAGTTCGGCACCGCCCGCCAATACGGGTCGACCCGAACAAGAAAAAAGGCTGGCCGGTTTTCACCGGCCAGCCCTTGTGGATCAAACAAGTCTTAGTAGATGCGGGTCGACTCTTCGGCGGTCGTCGAAGCCGGGATGTCCTTCGACGTGCGGATGAACCGGATGCGGGCGTCACCGGCTTTCACACCCTTGGCCTTGATGGTGTATTCGAACACCGCCTTCGGGGCGAGGCTGGAGACCGACGGGAACGTGACCGTCTGGCCGCTGATCTGGCCACCGTTCGAGGCGCTGGTCGGGGTCAGTTCGCCGGGGAACTCGACGACAACCTTCACGTCGCTGTCCGCCGCGGTGCCCTGGTTGGTCACGCGGACATAGTAGGTGGTCTCTTCACCGATCTGGATCGGGTCGGGATTGTCGCCCTTCTCGAGGAGCAAGGCGGAGATGCCGCGCCAGACCGTGCAGGCTTCGGCGGAGTCACGAAGGCCTTCAGCCGTGGCGACGGAGACACCGTTGCAGTGCGATCCGGGAGTCGCCGAGGTCAGGGTGACATTGAACTTCTTGGTCTCCTTAGGAGCCAAGGTGGCCAGGGTCCAGGTCGCCGTCTTGCCGGCGATGGTCGCACCGGGAGCCTGGACGATCGAGGTCGCGGCAGGGGCGGTGTCGGTCACGACGACGTTGTTCAACGTGGTGTCGCCCGAGTTGGAGACCGTGATCTCATAGGAGGCGGTGCGGGTCAGGAACTGTTCCTTGGTGCCGGTCTTGACGACCGAGATGCCGGGCTTCTGGACGATCGTGCAGGCGTCGTCCTTGACCTTGCCGGCGTTGCTGGAGCTGGCTTCGGCGACGTTGCAGAACTAGCCGCGTTCCATCGCCTTCAGGACGACGGTCTGGGTCTTGGAGGCGCCGGGCGCGAGATCACCAACGGGGAAGGTGAGCGTCTTCTGTCCGGAGGAATGGGCGAGGCCGTCGGGGACGGTGTCGGTGATCACGACGCTGTTTGCCACAGCGGATCCAGTGTTACGGACCACGATCGTGTAGGTGATGTTGTCACCCAGCTTGGCATACTCCGGCCCGCTCTTCTCGATCGCGATTGCGGGCTTGCCGACGATGGTCGTGACACAGACGCGGGGAATCGAGGTGATCGTCGCGCATCCCGTCAATTCGCCTTCACGGTCGGCCTTGAGACGGACCTTCATGGTCTTCGTCTCTCCCTTGTTCATGGTGGGAACCTTCCAGGTCAGCTTTCCGCCGTCCTGCATCGCAGCAGGGGTGCTGGAAACGTAGGTGGCGCCGGCGGGAACGGTGTCGGTGACCACGACATCGGCACAGTCGCTCAACGCGGTGACGATGAGGTCATAGGAATACTCGTCGCCGAGAGTGGCGACGGCCGGAACGCGCTTGGTCAGCGAGGTCAGGCCGGAATTGATCATCCCTTCGGTCTTCGTGCTGGAAACGGCCATCGGCACCGGAGCCGGGGCAGCGGCCCAAGGGGTAGCGGCCGTATGCTGCTGTTGAGTGGTGGTGCAGCCAGTGATGAGCGCAGCGCAGAGGGGAGCCGCCATCAGATGCGTCGCCCAGCGTTTCCAGTTAATATTCATGCCGATTCGTTAGTTGTTGTAGGGAATTGTTTAACGAGCGTCACCACCCGTCGCTCCTGAAGATTTGACCACCGCACTCCGCAGGGCAAATGGTTTCTTCAAGGCCCATGGACCCGGATTACACGATCCCACCGCTCCGATTCCACGGGCCAAGTCAAATCGTCTACCGATTCACCATGGACGACCTGCAATCCGCCTATGGGGTAAATCCCTGCCATGGACACATCGCGGAACCCTACGCGGCGCATGAGGTCAATTCACTGAAGGGTAGACGGAAGACAAAAAGCGCCGGCACCGATATGCACCGGAAAGTCCGACCGAAACAGTTTTGTGTCGCCGGCAGGGGGTTATGGTCATCACCTTCGTTTTATCGAAGGGCTTCCGCCTCGGCACAGAACAATTGACTGGTTTACTGGTGGAGCGTTGCGAAAATTGAACCCGATGAACTCCAAGCCAAGCGGGGTGATCGCTCTCATAGCCGGTCTTTTGCTCCTGTTCGTGTCGCCGGCGAAGGCGCAACAACATCGGGCCACACGCCTCGGACATCCGAATACCCGTTTCGCTCCGCCTCTCGTGACGGCCGATGATCTGCGGGAACGTTTCCGGGATCCCAAGCTCAAGCCCGACTTCGCCGAAATCCTCCGCCAGTGGGGATGGACAGGAAACCTCGAGGACATGCACCGCGCCGCCCAGACTGCGACCGTCACGGAGATCCGAATTCCAGTCGGTTCACGGATGGTCTTCATGTCGTCCCGCGAGAATGGCCGCCCAATCACCCTTCGCGACGTCCTCTGGGCCGGCGACGAACCGATCCAGGCCTTTGCCTTCCACTTCTCCTCCAAGGGACGCCGCTATCGCTGTGTCACCCCGAAGCCCTGCAGCAACTTCTTCCTGGAAGACCTCGGATCGGAGTTTCCGGAGCTCAAGCTGACCCTGGCCACGCCGGCACAGTCGGATCTTTGCTCCCCGATCCCCGTCAAAATCACCGTGCGCAACACCAGCGGCGTGCCCGCGACGAACGTGCGTGTGACTGGGGACCTGCCCGCCGGTTGGAAAACCGAAACGGGCCGGACCTCTTTGGACCTCGCCGGCGGCGAGTTGAAACCCGGCACCGGCATGGAGTTCGCCGTCCGGCTATTGGCCGGAACCTCCGGCCAGGTTTCACCCGCGATGAAAGCGACCTGCGCCGAAGGAGCCGTTTCGGAAACGTCGGCCACCATTCAGGTCCGCGCCGCCGCGCTGTCGGTTTCCTGCGATGCACCCGGCGAAGTCCTTCTGGGTCGACCGGTTCCCGTCTGCATTACCGTCCGGAACCAGGGCGACCGTGCCAGCAGCGTTTCGATCGTCTCGCTGCCAATCCCAGCGGGCGCCACCGCCACGGACATCAACGAAGGCGGCGCTTCGGCCGACGGAATCGTCTCCTGGCAGATCCACGATCTGCAGACCAACGAGGTGAAAAAACTGTGCGCCGTCTTCAAGAGGAACGAGATCGGAGTCCTTGCTTTCACTGCCACCGCGAAAGGCGATTGTGCTCAACCGACCTTGTCCGAATGCACCACTCGGATCATCGGGATACCGGCGATCCTGCTGGACGCTGTGGATCTCGAAGACCCGGTCGAAGTGGGCAAGGACGTGACCTACGTCGTTAAGATCACCAACCAGGGGACTGCGGTCGGCACTCGGATCCGCATCGTCTGCAAGCTGCCGGACAGCCAGCGGTTCATGTCAGGATCGGGCATCACGACCGTCCACGGTGACGACCGCAACGTCACGGTCGACCCTCTTCCTTCTCTGGAACCCAAGGGTGTTGCCGAGTGGCGCATCGTGGTAAAGGCGCTTAGAGCCGACGACGCGCGCTTCAAACTCGAACTCACCAGCGACCAATTCGAACGACCGATCCTCGAAGAGGAATCGACCCACCAATACTGATCCGCGGATCAACGCCACTCCAGCACCGTGAACAGAGGCAAGTGATCCGACGCTTCGGAGTAAGGCACGGCGATCTCCTTCACCTTCAGCGGCGCATTCTTCTCAAGCCAGATGTAGTCGATGCGTTTGGTCGGTTTCTTGACCGGAATCGTCAACCCATCGCCCGGCCCCGCTTCTTCCCACGCATCCCGGAACCTTTCCTTCATCTTCGAGTGGACGCGTTTGCCGGGAGTGTCGTTGAAGTCACCGGCCACGATGACCGTTTTGCCACTGTAGCGCGGGAGCAGTCCGAAGATCTCGTCCACGTTCATCAATCGTTCAGTGTCATCCGGTCGGTAGTCGATGTGCGTAGCCATGAAAACGACCTCCCGGCCACCAGCGTCGATTCTCACCTGGAGAATGCCGCGCTGCTCGCCGGGCCGGAGCATCGTGTAGTGCGTGTTCTTCGATGAGATCACCGGATACCGGGTCAGGATGGCGTTGCCGTATTCGCCGCCTTGGAAGTGGTAGTTATTGCTGAAGACACCGGTCATGCGGGTCAAAGCGGCCAACTCGGCCGTCAAGTCCCGCCCCTTGGTCCGGGTCACGCCCTTGTCGACTTCGTTCAGGCAGACGACGTCTGCCTGGAGATTGGTGATCAGTTCGCTAATCCGGACCAGGTCGACCTTCCCGTCGAGGCCTTCGCCGTGGTGGATGTTGTAGGTGAGGACACGGAGCGTCTTCGGAGCGGCCGGAGCTGCGCTGGCACATCCGGACATCACCGCACCGACGAGGACGCAGAGGAACACGGCGAGACAATGATGAAGCGGGTTCATGATCTTTGCCGGAAAGATGGGACGAGCCGTCGAAGAGGCGCATTGAAAATCTGGAAACTCTTCGTCCCATTGACCGGAAGTGTAGCCGGGCGTGCCTTGCCCCCGACAAGGCGGCCGCTCAAGCTTCGCCGCGATGTCAGCCCCCGCTTCCACCGCCCCGCCAAGCTCCGGCCGCCTCATGTCCATCGACGCGCTGCGCGGCTTCGACATGTTTTGGATCATCGCCGGCGACGCGCTGGTCTACGCCCTCAGCCGGATGGCGGGTGAAAAGGGCGAAGGCTTCTCGATCATCAAGTTCCTCGCCTACCAGTTGGAACACGCCGACTGGGCGGGCTTCCGTTTTTACGACCTGATCTTCCCGCTCTTTGTTTTCATCGTCGGCGTCTCGGTGGTCTTCTCGTTGACGAAGGAGCTGGAACAAGGCGGGCGCAACGCGGCATTGAAACGTGTGGGGCGTCGCGTCCTGCTCCTGTTCGCCATCGCCTTCCTCTACTCCGGCGGCTTCCGAAACGTCTGGCCGGACATGCGCCTGCTCGGCGTGCTGAACCGGATCACGCTCTGCTACGGCGCGGTGGCGATGCTCTTCCTCTTCTTCAAACCGAAGCAGCTCGTCGCCATCTGCGTCAGCATCCTCGTCGGTTACTGGGCCATGATGACGTTCATCCCCATCCGCGACATCCAGCTTGCCGACGAGCCGCTCGCGGAGAAGGCCAAGAAGGCGGGCGACGTCGCCGCAGTCAAAGGACTGACCGGCACGACCAATCCTTCGGCCGTGAAGAACAGCCCGGCCATCGCCTTCGCCCGAGAGCAGTTCGACGCGACAACCAACTACGTCACCGGCAAGTTCGAGCCCGGCTACAATCTGGCCAACCACGTCGACTTCCAGGTTTTGCCCGGCAAGAAATGGGACCGCTACTACGACCCGGAAGGTTTGCTTAGCACCATCCCCGCCATCGGCACCTGCCTGCTCGGCGTCTTCGCCGGGCTGCTGATCCGCAGCCGCCGTTTCTGCGACAAGTGGAAGCTGATCTACCTCGTCAGCTTCGGCGTGGCGGCGGTGCTTCTCGGCTGGCTCTGGAACCTCCAGTTCCCCGTGGTGAAGAAGCTCTGGTCCTCGTCCTTCGTGCTCGTGGCCGGCGGTTACAGCGCGCTCCTGCTGGCGGCCTTCTACTGGATCATCGACGTGAAACAGTGGCGCTGGTGGTGCATGCCCTTCGTCTGGTTCGGCTGCAACGCCATCACCATCTATCTCGCGAACACCCTTGTCGGGGGATTCCGTTCCGTGGCCCAACGCTTCGTTGGCGGCGACATCCGCGCCTTCTTCGAGACGAACGTTACACGCGGCTTCGGCGACCTGGTGGTCGCACTGGTCGGCATGGTCCTCGCCTTCCTCTTCCTGCGCTTCCTCTACCAGAAGAAGCTGTTCCTGCGGCTCTGAAGCGCGGTTCTATGGATGCATCGACCCGATGAAGCCCAATCTCCAGACAAGCCTGGCCCGTCGTTCTGTTTCACTTCTGTTGCTTGTCGTAGCTCTGGTGCGGGCCAAGGCCGCGGACTGGCCCGAGTTTCTAGGACCGACCCGCAACAACCATTCGCCCGAGACCAACTTGCTCGACAAGTTCCCGGCCGATGGACCACCGCTGCTTTGGGAAAAGGAGATCGGCACCGGTTACTCCGCACCGTCTGTGCGCGCCGGAAAGCTTGTCGTCTTCCATCGGCAAGAGTTGGAGGAGATCGTCGAATGCGTCGCCACCGACACGGGCAAACCGCTCTGGCGCCACGCCTATCGATCCCTCTACGAAGATCCCTTCGGCTACAACAACGGCCCGCGTTGCACCCCGCTGATCACAAGCAACCGCGTCTACACCTTCGGCGCGGAAGGCGTGCTGACCTGCCTCAACTTCGACGATGGCAAACTGGTCTGGCAGCGGAAGACGGCCACGGATTGGAACGTGCCGCAGGCCTTCTTCGGCGTGGGCAGCACTCCGGTCCTCGAAGACAACCGGCTCTTCGTCATGGTCGGCGGACAACCCAACTCCGGCATGGTCGCCTTCGATGCGACAACCGGAAAAACTCTCTGGCAAAACGTCGGCGAGAAAACCTGGACCGGCGTGACGACTCTGGGCTGGCGGGCTGAAGCCCCTTACTCGTGGACCGGTGAGGAAAAGCAGGCGAGCTATTCGACGCCGGTGCTCGCGACCTTCCACGGACAGCGCCACCTCCTCTGCTTCATGCGGCAGGGATTGGTTTCATTGAATCCCACGAACGGCGAGATGCGTTTCAGTCGCTGGTTCCAAAGCGTGGTCAACGACTCGGTCAACGCCATCAACCCGGTCGTCGATGGCGATACTGTCCTGCTCTCGGCCGCTTATTACCGGATCGGCGCGGTGCTCCTGAAGGTCAACGCCGACGGCAAGTCGTTCAACGAAGTCTGGCGCATTCCCAAGTCCCCGGGCGAGCGCCTCCCGGAAGGCGGGTTCCGGGAACCCACGTTGGAACTGCATTGGACCACGCCCGTGTTGCATCAGGGATTTCTCTACGCTTTCAGCGGCCGCAATGAACCCGATGCGTCCTTCCGCTGCGTGGACATCAAAACCGGCGCCGTGAAATGGTCCCGCGACGAGCGCTGGCAAGGGCATCCACCTCGCGGAGCCAAGGCCCAGCCGACGGTCTACGGCCGCGGCTCGGCCATCTTCTCCGACGGAAAGCTTATCACTCTCGGCGAAGGCGGCTTGCTTGGTTTGGTGAAACCAAATCCCGAAAAGCTGGAGGAGATTTCCCGGTTTCAAATCCCCAGCCTCAGCTATCCCTGCTGGGCTGCGCCCGTGCTTTCGGACAAGCGGCTCTTCCTCCGCAGCGAAAACCACCTCGTCGCCTACGGCCTCGGGAAGTAATCGGGCTTGTCGACGACGGGCGTCAGGCGGATAACCGCCACACACATGAAACCCGTCGCGCTTGTCCTGCTTGCCGGAGCCCTTCTCCTTCCGTGTGCCCTGAATGCGGCGTCACCGCTGGAGAAAGTGACGGAGGACATTAAGACCTTCTCGACGCCGAGCCGCTGGATCTACAACGACCTCGAACGAGGCATCGAGCAGGCGAAGCTCCGCAACAAGCCGCTCATGGTGATCTTCCGCTGTGTGCCGTGCGTGGCCTGCAGCCAGTTCGACAAACGCGTGCTCGAACAGCAGAACGAGATCACCGACCTGATGGAACTGTTCGTCTGCGTCCGGATCATCCACGGCAACGGCATGGATCTGTCGCTCTTCCAGTTCGACTACGACCAGTCTTTCCATGCGTTTTTCCTGCACCCCGACAAGACGATCCTCGGGCGCTTCGGGACACGATCCGCCCGCAAGGAGGACGAAGACATGACGATGGAAGGCCTACGGAATGCCATGGTCGGAGCCCTCGATCTGCACGCGCGCTTCAATGAGGTGAAAGCATCGCTGGCCGGCAAGCACGGTCCGGCTGCTGCCGTCGCCAAACCGGAAGAGTATCCCAATCTGAAGGATCGTTACGCGACGACGCTGGCCACCGGAACAAACGTCGCGAGGAGCTGCATTCATTGCCACCAGATCCGAGAGTCGGATCGCCTGACCTACCGCAGCGCAGGCAAAGCAATCCCTGATTCCGTGCTCTTCCCCCACCCGCTTCCCGATGTCCTCGGGCTCAGGCTCGATCCGAAACAGCGCGCCACGGTAATCGCCGTCGAACCCGGCTCAATCGCGGCCAAGTCAGGCCTGAGGCCGGGCGATAACATCGAGTCTCTCCAAGGGCAGCCGCTGCTTTCGATCGCCGACCTTCAATGGGTTCTGCATCGCGCTGGCCCCACCGAGACTTTGGCGGCAACTTTGATTCGCGACGGGAAAACGATCGAAACCCGCGTCGAACTCACCGCCGGTTGGCGCAGGGGCAACATCTCCTGGCGCGCGACCACGTGGGATCTGCGCCGCATGGCGACCGGCGGCTTGCTGCTCGAGGAACTTCCCGACGGCAGACGCGCCGCCCTCGGCCTTAAAGCGAACGAACTGGGCCTGCACGTGAAACACGTTGGCCAATACGGCGAGCACGCCATGGCCAAACGCGCCGGGTTCCTAAACGGCGATGTCATCGTCGCCGTCGCCGGCAATCGGCTGAGGGCGACGGAGTCAGAGTTGATCGCATCCGCACTCGCCTTGAAGAAAGGCGACTCAATGGAGATGACCGTGCGGCGCGGCGCGGAAACGAAGACGATGACCTTCCAGACGCAATAGGAAAATCCGAAGACCGCACTACAGAAAGCCGCCGGAAGTCCCGATTCCGACCCTCGCTGCCACGACAGATTCGACTAACCGTCAGGCCGACTTGGTCACCGGTTCATCTTCCGGCATCGGGAGGCCCTTGGTCTCGGGAAGGAACGGCAGGATCACGAGGCCGAGGAGATAGACGCTACTCAGCCAGCACGCGGCCTCACGGAACGCTCCCAACTTGGCTTCAGCTTTTACCACGGCATCGGCCGTGGCCGGCAGCGCCGCGACAGCGCGGTCGCCGAGGGATTTCTGGAGAACGCCCAGTGTGAAGGGACCAGTGGCCGCGATGAAGCGTCCGACGTTGTAGCAGAAGCTCACACCGGTGCTGCGGAGGCGGGTCGGAAAAAGTTCGGGCAGGTAGATCGCAAACCCGGCGAATAGCCCGAGCTGGAAGAATCCCATGACGGCACTCATCCAGAGATCCGACTTGCTCGTGAAGCTGGTGAAGAAAAAGACGGTGGCCAGAAAGGCCATCACAAAGCCAATCGCGAACGTCTTTTTTCGGCCGATGCGATGGGCAACTTTGCTAAAGGTGATCATGCCGGCGAACGCGCCGATGTTCTGGACGATGAGATTGTAGGCGGTCCATTGCCCCTTGGCTTTGCCGAGTGCAGCATCGGCCAAACCTTCGGCCCGAAGGGCCTTGTCGAGCGCCGGCCCAATAAGTTCGGGGCTGAAAAAGCCGACGCCCCAAAGTCCCACCACCCCAGCCACACAAAGAATCATCCCGCCCATTGCCGGCTTTCTCCAGCGCGGCACTCCGAAGAGATCGGCATAGGAGCCCATCTTCCTGCCACCTGCCGCAAGGCTCGCAGCCCTCGCTTGGACCCATTTCTCAGGCTCCTTCAAACGCACCATGATGAAGATGCAAAGAAACGCCGGCGTCGCACCGATCAGGAACAGATACTTCCACGAGACCAGCGGCGAAAGTCCGGCTACTGCCATTGCGCAGAGGCCCGCCGTGACATTGCCCACGGCGGACAGCGCCTGGAGCATGCCAAGCGCTTTGGGGCGTGCGGCCTCGGGCAACGCATCGGCCACCAGCGCCACCGCCAATCCGAAGACGCCACCGACTCCAAGACCGGTAACGAAACGGTAAAGAGCGAACTCAGTGAACGTGGAAGAAAGCGCGCTGAGTCCGGTGCAGACCGAGTAGAGCATGACGGTCAGCGCGAGGGTTTTCGCACGACCGATCCGGTCGCCCACCGAACCAAAGATCAAGCCGCCCATGGCCCAACCAGCGACAAAGATCGCGGTCGCGTAGCCGCCAAACTCCTTAACCTTCCCCGGATCGACGGAAGCGCCCCCGAGCACGGTTTGGACGGCGTTGTTGCGCGCCAAGATGAAGAGCTGCTGGTCGAGGCAGTCGAACATCCACGCCAGAGAAGCAATGAGGAAAACGGACCAGTGGTAGGGAGTCAGCTGGTTCCACCAGGGCCGGGTGTCGACGGGCAAGGATTGGTTTGCCATAAAGGTTAAGGGATCGAAGTGAACCGTGTTCCTACACTCCCGTCGACGGAACGCAAAGGCAGGATTTCCACGAAACAAAAAAGCCCGCCTTTGGGCGGGCTTGTGAAATTTTGGAAACCTACTAGGCCTTGGCCGCTTCCTTGTTCGCTTCAGATTTCGGCGCAGAAACACCCATGTCGGCACTATCGACCCACTCCAAGACAACCATCTTGGCCACGTCACCCTGACGTTGTCCCAGACGGATGATCCGTGTATATCCTCCGCGACGATCCTTACTGGCAATGGCAATTTCGTTGAACAGAATCTTCACAGCCGCTTCCTGATGGAGATCGGCCACTGCCAACCGGCGTAGATGAACACTCTTGGCGACCAAGTCACGCTTCTCGTTCTTGTCCGTGGCCGCGCCAGACGCATCCCTGGCCACCAGAGCCCGCCGTCCCAAGGTCAACATTTTCTCCGCAACGATCCGCGCGGCTTTGGCTTTTGCCAAAGTTGTGGTGACTCGTTTGTGCAGAATGAGGCTGCAGACAAGGTTGGCGAGCATCGCATTGCGATGACTGCCGGTGCGGCCCAATTTGGCCGTTCGCTTCAAATGACGCATAACAGTCTCCTAAAAATCAGTTCTTGGGCTCTTCTTTGGGTGCTTCGAGAAGTCCCGGTTCGAATGTCATTCCAAGCATCAACCCGAGGGCCGCAAGCTTGTCCTTGATTTCGTTGAGCGACTTTTTGCCGAAATTGCGATACTTCAGCATCTCCTGCTCCGACTTCATGGCCAGTTGGCCAACCGTCGTGATGTTGGCATTATTGAGGCAGTTCGCCGCGCGAACGGAAAGTTCGATCTCGTTGACCGACATGTTGAGAAGCTTCTTGAGCTTGGCTTTTTCGTCGTCGACCTTGGTCTCTTCCTTCTCGAACTCGATCGCGTTTTTGTCGTAACCGACGAACACATCCAAGTGGTGCTGAAGAATTGCCGATGCTTGCGTCAAAGCGTCGTCAGGCGTCATTCGACCGTCAGTCCACACCTCGATCACAAGTTTGTCGTAATCTGTCCGTTGTCCAACTCGGGCCGATTCTACGTTGTAACGGACCCGGGTCACCGGCGAGAACAGCGAATCGATCGCAATCACCCCGATCGCCTGATCAGGCTTCTTGTTCAAGTCACCGGGACAGAATCCACGGCCGATCCGGACTTCCAACTCGATCTCGACCTTCTTCTTCTTGTCGATGGTGCAGATCAACTGCTTCGGATTTACAACCTCGACGTTCTGATTGGTCTCAATGTCAGCGGCTGTGACAGCGCCTTCCTTGTTCACGGAAATCCGTAGCAACTGGGGTTCCCGCGACCCCTGCACCTTGAATTGAACCTTCTTAAGATTCAAAATGATATCCGTGACATCCTCACTGACCCCGTCCACGGTTGCGAATTCATGCATCGCCCCGTCTATCTTGATGGAAGACACGGCTGCACCCTCCAAAGATGAAAGGAGCACCCGTCGTATGGAATTTCCTACGGTGTGCCCGTAACCCGTTTCGAAAGGTTCTGCGATGAATTTGGAGTATGTGTCGGTGGCGTTGGCGTCATCTTTGACCAAACGCTTTGGCATTTCAAATCGAGCGAGGCGAACTGGCATGGTATTCCTTATGCAATTTTAATCTGACACCACATTACGTCCCGTGACGACTGCGGTGTCCATGTAATTGCTTGGCCCTAATTGGGCTGTGAACCGATCAACGGGAGTAAAATTCGACTACTGCTTGGACGTTAGCGATTGGTTGGATCTCCTCTTGGGTGGGGACACGCATGACCACCCCCTTGAAGTTTTCTTTATCAACACTAAGCCAATCCGGAACAGCGCGACTCACAGTAGATTCAAGCGCCTTCGCCGCGATTTGCCGGGAGACCTTGGAGTCCTTGATTTCGACAACGTCACTGACTCGAAGAGCATGAGATGCAATCCCCGCTTTTCTTCCATTCACTTTGACATGCCCATGACCAACAACCTGGCGCGCGTGGGCTCGACTAGTCGCGAAACCGAGCATGTAAACCACGTTATCCAGCCTAGTCTCCAAAATCTGAAGCATCTGTTCGCCAGTCACACCACGTCTACGTGTTGCCTCTTCATAAACCCGACGAAACTGGCGCTCAAGAAGACCGTAGTAGTAGCGGAGCTTTTGCTTCTCAATCAACCCAATCGCATACTCGGAGTTCTTGCGCCTTGATTTCGGCCCATGAACCCCAGGGAAATATGGACGGCGTTCAAGATATTTCGAAGGACCGAAAATCGGGATTCCGAATCGCCGACTGATGCGGGTGCGGGGACCTGTGTAACGAGCCATGAGAGTAGTAGTTAAAGTAGCCTTAAACGCGGCGCTTTTTTCGCGGGCGACATCCGTTATGAGGCACCGGAGTGACGTCTTTGATGGTTGATATCTCCAAACCAATGGCTTGGAGGGCACGGATTGCGGATTCACGGCCAGATCCCGGACCTTTCACGTGAATCTCAACTTCCCTCATACCATGCGCCATCGCTTGGCGCGCCGCATCCTGGGCGACTTGCTGGGCCGCGAACGCAGTGCTCTTGCGGGAACCCTTGAATCCTACACGCCCTGCAGCACTCCAACCCAACACATTGCCCTGCATGTCGGTAATGCTAACAACAGTGTTATTGAATGTGGCGAGAATGTTTGCCACCCCCGATGAAATGTTCTTAGACCCCTTGGCCTTAACGATCTTCTTTGCATTGGGATCGTCTGCAAGCAGTTCAGCAGCTGTCGGCGCAGCCACTGCGGATGGCTCGGCAACTCCGAGAACCTTAGCCACTCCCGCTATGGTACCTACACCTTCTGGCTTTGCCCCAGCTTTTTCAAGCGCCGCTGATTTAGCGTCTTTTTTTGGCGCCGCAGTCTTTTTGGGCTTTGT
>Ga0163144_10020562_pt1 | contig 13187 bp, 6 predicted proteins | sample OliLak19BULKMAT1_FD_123175 | JGI IMG/M metagenome (GOLD analysis project Ga0163144, IMG submission 123175) | Freshwater microbial mat bacterial communities from Lake Vanda, McMurdo Dry Valleys, Antarctica - Oligotrophic Lake LV.19.BULKMAT1 | ecosystem: Environmental > Aquatic > Freshwater > Lake... | reverse complement strand
TCTTGTCGCGAGCCGAGCTCGACAAGCTCTGCCCGCTGTTCCTCGACGACATGAGCCGCAGCGGAACGACCTTTTGCGAGGAGGTGGTCCGCGGTGTCTACGGAGGCCGCAAGGTCAACGCGGACGACTGCGGCGGCTGGGTCGGGCCCTATCCGCGGGGCACTTGCGCTAAAGGCAAGCTCCCGAAAAATGCGTCCTTGGACAGCTGCTGGTGCCTCGAGAAGCTCGGAGAGGCGTTTCGGACGGGCGATGTCGCCCGATGCGGCGACCCGGCGGCGTACGGCGACAATCTCTTCTGCTGGGGCTGCCTCGCGGGGCTGGGTTCCCCTCGAGCGTGCCCTCCGCCATGATCGATTCTTCGTGGCGCGAGTTCATCGCGGGGGGACTGCGGGGAGTGCCCGGGCGTTATCGAAATGAAGCCGCCCGCGCTCTCGCCCTCATCGAGCCTCTCGACTTGCTCTCCGATGAGATGCATCTGCATCATGTCATGAGCGCCTGCCTGCGCTTGACCACGCACCGCTTGGAGGACGGCCGCCTGCGCCCGTACCGGGACTCCGACGAGAAGCATCTTCTGATTGGGTCCGGCCTGCATCCCCTTTGCGGACATCCCTTCAATTGGTTCGCGCACGCGTCGGCTCGCGCGGCCAGGCTCGGAAGCGTCTTCGGCGTCCTGGACGCGCTTCAGTCGCTGTTGGCCCGGCTGCCCGACTGCGCGTTCCTGCATGCCGCGCGCGGACGCTGCTTCCGGTCGGTGTGGCGGTTCGCGGACGCTATACGCGAGTTCGACAAGGCGCTCGCCTTGCTGCCCGGCGACCCGACGATCCATGCGTGGCGCGGCGAAGCGCGTTTCGAACTGACCGATATCGCGGGGGCGCGCGCGGACTTCGACGCCTGCCTCAAGGCTAGGCCGCGGGACGCATGGGCCCTGGCGTGGCGCTCCGAGGCGTCGTGGCTTCTCGGCCGGCGTTCCGAGGCGCTGCGCGATCTGGACCTCGCGATCGCCGAGCGCCCGCGCAGCGGGGCCTTGCTCGTCCTGCGGTCGCGCCGCGACGGCTTCGAGCTTCTCGACAAGGCCGCCGAGCTGTCCCCGGCTTTGTTCTGGGTTTTCGCGATGCGGGGCCACGTTCGCCAGCAGAGCGGCGACCTTGCCGGCGCGGACCGGGACTTCAAGCGAGTGGTCCGGCTCCATCCCAACCGCTGGGCCTACGCGCGGCTCGGGGCCAACCGCCGGAGGATGGGCGACGAGCGCGGCGCGAGAAACGCGTTCGAGCGCTCGAGCTTTCTCGAGGAGGACGGCAAGTACGCCGGCGCCGGGTTCAAGGCTCTCGTGCGCTGCGCCGTCTACTCGGGGGTCGGCGGAGACTGCTCGATGGGCGTGGAGGACGTGGGCGATCTGACGCGGCGCCTAGCGCGTGACCCCGAGGATGCCCGCACGCGGGTGGTCCGCTCCTTCCTGATCGCGCATGATCTTTGGCGGACGGCGGAGCTCGGGCGAGCGGCAGCTGGCCGGCGGCATCCGCCGATCTTGACTTTATGGGCCTCCGCCGTCATGCGCGATCGCCCGGCCGAGGCGCTTGCGCTTCTGGACGAAGCGGTGCGGCGCGCGCCAGGCTCGGGCTGGCTCCACAGCATCCGCGGCAAGTGCCTATTCCGCCTCGGACGCGACGCGGAGGCGCTCGACGCGCTCGAGCGCGCGTATCGCCTCTATCCGGTCAATGAGCAAGCCTGCACGAGGGGCCTCATCCATCTGGCCCGCGGGCGGATCCGCCCCGCGCTGGATTCGATGAATCCAGCCTTGGAGGTCTACTGGAACAACACCGAGATCCTTCTGGCGCGCCGGGAGGCGAACTTCGCGACAGGGCTCTATGGCTCCGCGCTCGAGGACATGGAGTGCGCCGCCAGCGATGACGTCGACCTTTCGTGGTCTCACGGCGATCCGCGCATGCCGGCCCAGCCGGAGATGGCCTTGCGTCAGCTCGAGAGGATGGCCGCGAGCTCTCCCGCGGACGCGAGGATCTTGGCCTGGCGGGGGCGCGTTCTGTACGAGGAAGGGCGCCTCCTCGACGCGAGAGGCGACCTCGATCGCGCGATCGTCCTCGACGGCGGCTGCGCGCTCGCGAGGACCTGGCGGGCCGAGATGGCGCTCGCACGCGGCGACGCGCGGGGCGCGCGGAGCGACTTGGACGCCGCGCTCGACTCGAACCCGCTGCACGCGAGGGCATACGGAGCGCGCGCCGCGCTGCGCGCGCGCGGGGGCCGCTTTCAAGACGCGCTGGAGGACCTCGACGCTTTTCTTCAGCTCATTCATACGGACCGGGGCGCGCACTCACTGCGCGGCCGGCTGCTCCGCCTTTCCGGGGCCGCGGCCGCGGCCGCCGCCGACCTCGACTCCTACCTATTCCTCCATCCGCAGGAGCAATGGGCGCGCTACGAGCGAGCGCGAGCGCGGGCGGCGCTCGGCGATTTCGACGGGGCGCTCGAGGACTTGGCTGGAGTGAGCCTTTCGTGCCCGGCGTTCTCCTTCGGCGGCCGGCCCGGCCGCCCTTGGATCGAAGCCGACTGGAAGGCGGAGCTGTTCGCGCAGGCCGCGGGCCGCGGGGCTTGGGCCGGAGTCGTGCGGTATTATTTGGGCGACCCGGCCGGCGCCGAAAAATGCGTCGAGCCTCTATTCCGCGCGGCGCGCGGGAGAGACCTCGCGTGGGCGCACGCCCTTCGCGGAGGCGCGCGCCTTCGTTTGGGCCGCGCCGCGGACGCGATCGAGGACCTCGACGAGGCCGTGCGCCTGCAGCCGAAGACCGGCTGGTTCCGGCTCGTGCGCGCTGAGTTGGGGCTTATGACGGGACGCCGCGCGCAGGCGCTTACGGACATCCGGATCTGCGAGGCCTCCGGCCGCTGGAGGACTCACGCTCGCTGCCTTCGGGCAAAGGCGCTGTTTCTCCATGGAAAACGAGAATCCGCGCTCGCCTGCTTGGACGCCGAGCTCCAGGACCTTCCCGGGCCGCATTGGGTCTTCGCGTACTTGTACCGCGCGCGCCTCAAGAGGCTTTCGGGACGGCCCGCGGACGCGCTCCACGACCTGCGGCTCGAGCTCAAGGCCGCGCGCCCCGACAGCGGCTGGGTCCATTACGAGCGCGCCTTGGCCTCGGCCGCGCTCGGCCGGGCCGGCGTTCTCGTCGAGCTCGCGGCGGCCCTGCGCGAGGAGGTCGGCTCGTACGGAGGCTTCGGCCTGCCTCTGCTGCCGCTTGCGCCGTGGGAGCCCGCCACCGACGCCGAGGCGCTCCTGGGCGCGGGCCGCCGGAAATGGGGCCTTGTATGGCGGGGCGCTTTCCGCGTCCTCCACGGCTTCAAGGTCTCGGGCGAGCGCGACCTCGAGCGCGCGTCCAAGCTCGACTCGCGCTTGGAGCGGTCCAAGGAATGGGGGGCCTGGGAATTGCGCCGAGGCGGCGGCGCCAGCTGCCCGCCGCTGCCCTCGCGCCCGGCGAGCTGGTCGGCCGTCCAGCGGGAAATTGCCGGCGGGTCCGCCGATGCCGCGGCCTTCGCCCGGCGCGGAAGGCTGTGGGCCGGCGCGGAGCGTTGGACCGAGGCCCGCGACGACTTCGATCGGGCCGTGCGCGGCGGCTGGGACAACGCGCAGCTGCGGCTCGGACGGGCGGAAGCGGAAGCGAAGCTTGGAGCATGGGACGGCGCGCTCGAGGACGCCGAGACGGCGATCCATCAGGCTCCCGGGCTGCCGGCCGCTCGCTTCTGGCGGGCGCAGGCGCTCCGGGAGCTCGGTCGCGACGAGGAAGCTCTCGCGGAGATCGAGGCTTATCTGAAGTTCCGCCCTCGCGATCCGTCGGCCCTCATATGCCGCGGCGTTCTTCTCACGCGCGTCGGACGGTGGGACGAGGCGCTGGCGTGTTTTCGATCCACGGCCGGGAAGGTCCCGTCATTGGGACGAGCCCTGGCCGTCCTCAGCTAGCTCCGGCGAACAGCACCGGCGCCAGCTCCTTCGCGCGAGCGAAGGCGGCGGCCGCGGCTGCCGTCTTCCCGAGCGCCTCTAGGCTGGCGCCCGCTCCGATATGCGCCCATGGGTCGTTCGGGGCGAGCCTCAGGGCTTTGCGATAGCGAGCTAGCGCGGCGGCGGCCTTGCCGCCGAGCAGCAGGGCCCGGCCGGACCAGAGCAGCGCGGGGACGAAGTCGGCGTGATCCTTCAGCGCGCGCTCGAAATCGACGAGAGCTTCGGCGGCGCGGCCCTCGTGCAGCGCGAGCTCGCCGCGCCAGGACACGGCCCAGAAGCAGGACGGGTCGAGCGAGGCCGCGCGGTCGAGGTCTCGCCGGGCCGCGTCGAGCCGGCCTTCGCGGCGGTGGATGCCGCCGCGCCACGCGAAGACCCAGGCGCGCTGCGGATCGGACGCGATCTCGGGCGGCTCGGCGCCTAGGAAGTCATAGTCGCAGGAGCAGCGCCCGTCGATGCGTACGGCCTCCTCCACGTCCGCCCAAGCCTCGGCTGAGCGTCCTAGGTCGCGCAGGATCTCGCCGCGCAGCGCGCGGAACCAGGCGATGGTGGGGCGCGCTGCGACGGCCGCGCGCGCGTCCGCGAGCGCGTTCTGGGTGCGCCCCGCCTTGCGGCGCACGTCGGCGCGCCAGCCCCACGCGTAGGGATCGCCGCGCCGCTCTGCCTCGGCGAGCGGCGCCTCCGCGTCGGCGAGCTTGCCCGCCTGCCGCAGCGCTTTCGCGAGCACGACGGGCGCCCAGGACCAACCCGGGTCCGCCTCCGCGGCTCGCCGCGCGCTCTGCGCCGCGGCTTGCGAGCGGCCGAGTCCGCGCTCGCTCTCGCTCTTGAGGACCCACGCTCCGGCGGATTTCGGATCGAGCGCGAGCGCCGCGTCAGCGTCCGCGAGCGCGCCCTCGAAGTCCCAGCAGTGCCGCTTGGCCTCGCCGCGCAGGCAGAGCGAGTCCGCGCCGGGCTTGAGCGCCAGCACGGCGTCGCATTCGCGCACGGCGTCCTCATAGCGCCCGCAGCAGCGCAAGGCCTCGGCGCGCTTGAGTCGCAGATCGAGCTCGTCCGGGCGCTTGGCAATGAGCTCGCCGAACAGCGCCGCGGCCTCCTCGTGCCGGCCCTCCCGAACGAGTCGCTCGGCGTCCCTTGCGCCCTCTAGCGGCGCGCGCTCGTCTCCGAGCCGCTCGAGCAGTCCGGGCGCGAGCTCCTCCGCGCGCTCGAGCTCGGCCTCGCCTTCTTCGGAGCGGCCGAGGCGGAGCAGCGCGAGACCGCGCCAGACCGCGGCTTCGCCGTAGCGGGGATGCAGGGCGAGCGCGGCGTCGGCGGCCTTCAGAGCCGCTTCAAAGGAGCCCATGCGATAGAGGGCCTCGGCCTTCCATCCCACGATCCAGACCGATCCCTTATCAAGAGCGGCGGCTCGCTCAAGGTCGGCGAGCGCCTCCGGAAGCTTGCCCGTGACGAGCCTCGCGCGCCCGCGCCAGGCCGCGGCCGCCCCCGAGAGGGGCGCCAGACGCGTCGCGCGGTCGAAGTCCGCGAACGCGTCCTTCCAGCGGCCCAGCTCGCCGCGCGCGCGTCCGCGCAGCACGAACGCATCGGCGTCCTTCGGGAGCAGCCGGCATGTCCGCACGAGAGCTTCCTCCGCATCCGCGAAGCGGCGCAGACGCAGCAGCGCGTCTCCCTTCCATCTCCACGCGAGCCCGTTCTTGGGCCGGCGCTTGAGGAGGCGCTCGAGCTCCATGAGGCCCGGCTCCAGGCGCTCGGGCGCGGACTCCCAGACGTACTTGCCGTTGACCGCGTGGGCGTGAGACAGATCCACGAGCGCCGGCTCGGCGCGTCCGAGGGCGCGCAGAGCGTGCATGCGTTCGAAGTAGGACCATTCGACGTACGGGGGATCGAGGCGGATCGCCTTGTCGAGATCCTTGAGCGCCTCGAGCGGGCGGCCGGACTGCCGCAGCGCGCCGCCGCGCCAGGCATAGGTGAACTCGTAGTCCGGATCTAGGCGCTGGGCGCGGTCGAGCGTCTTGATCGCGGCCTTCGTCTCGCCCGCCCTGCGCTGATGCTCGCCTTTCCACGCCGCGATCCAGCCGCACGCGGGATCGAGCGCGACCGCGGCGTCGATCGAGCGGCGCGCCCCGGCCCAGTCTCCCACGCTGATCCGGCATCGCGTCATGTAAGCGAGCGCCCAGGCGCAATCGGGCCGCAGCGCGAGACATCGTTCCATATCCTCGAGCGCGCCGACGTGGTCGTTGATCTCCGGGAAGCGGCGAAAGTCGGCGCGGAAGGCGTAGGCCCACCAAAGCGCGGGCTCGCGCTCGAGCAGAGCGTCGAGCTGCCTCAGCGCCGGGGCCGCCTGCCCGGGATCGATGCGCTCGTCCAGGAGGATATGCAGGTTGTGCAGGCACTCGTTGAGGTGGAGGGACACGATGCAGTCCGCGAGCGCCTCGTCGGCGCGTCCCTGCTTCTTGCGCAGCCGTCCTCGCAGGCGCCAGCCCCACTCGATCGTGGGATCGGCGAGCAGCGCCTTGGCCGCGAGGGGCTCCGCCTCCGCGAGCAGGCCGGCTTCGGCCGCCGCGAACGCCTCGAGCAGCCCCGCGACCGCCGGGTCGAAGCCGAGCCCGGAGGCGGCGCGTGCGTCCTCGCGCATGGCCGCCGGATCACGGGGAGCGCGCGCGGCCGCGCGCCAGAGACGCCATCGCGCGGTGCGCGGCTCGGCAGAGATCGCGAGGTCGAGAAGCTCGATGGAGTCTGAGTCGCCCCTTAGCTCCCAGAGAAAGGCGCGCCCGGCGGCCGAGCCCAGGCTCGCCGACTCCTCGAGTAGCGGGAGTGCTTCGGCGCGCCGTCCCAGCAGGCGAAGCAAACGGCCGCGCTCGGCAAGCGCCTGTGACGAGCGACCCTTAACGCGCTTAAAGGCCGACTCCAGCTCTTCTCCGCGTAGGATCGCGGCCCGCTCGGGCAGGAAGCGGGAGTCGCGTCCCATGAACATGAGCTGCGAGAAGGCTCCTACGCAGCGGTCCGTCCATTCCGGCAGCGCGCTCATAGTTGAATTCTAACACCTTTGGGCCGCTCGGCCCCGTGCTGATTATAGTGTAGAATCAAAGATCGAAGCCCGTATCGAGAGGCGAGACAAAATGAATAAGCATGCATCTTTGGCTGTCTTCGCGGCGATCTTTTCGGCCGGCTTATGCGCGCGGACTGCGGCGGCGGGTACACTCGGCGGACTAAAGGCCAAAGTCGAGAGCTACGCCGGCTGCGAGGCCCCGCCTCCCCCTGGCGAGGCTTCCATCCGCACGCCCGCGGAGGTCAGTGCGGAGGCGCAAAAGGACCCGAAGCTTATCGACCAGCTCGAGACCTATTACGCCTATGAGGCCTTCATCACGGGCGATCCCGCACGCTGCACGCCGATGGCGCTGCTAAGAAATTCGCCGGATTGCCCCATCATCCTCGACGAGCTCCTTTTCGTCTCGGCCCGGAGGGGCCAACGCGCGGAATTTCTCGAAAAGTGCCGCCGTAATCCGGGCGGGGGGGCCACGGGCTTCACGAAAGAAAGGATGGCGGGGTATTGCGCGTTAATCGAGAAGCATTGGGATGACGTCGCCGGACTGTGCGCGAGCCTTGTGCCGTCATACGTTCACGTCGGGTATTGCCGGCCCTACTTCGCGAGCATCATCGGCGACGCCGGCGTTTGCGACGGCTGGAAAGGCATAGAAGGCGAGACCGCGGCGGATATCGAGCAGACCAGGCTCGAATGCCGCGGCAACGCCGCCTTCGTCAAAGCCTTCAAGGCCTCGAATGTCTCCCTGTGTGGGGAGTCGCAACGGTGCCGGGTATTGATGGGCGACGGTCCGAAGGTCCTCGCGGAAATGGCCGGCGGCCTCACCAGCCCCACGGCGCAATGGTTTATCAAGAAACACTGGAATCTTAAGGTGAAGGCCGCTCGTCCGCCCGTCGCGCCGAAGACTCCTCCGTCCGGTTTTAAGGGCTTCGCCTGTAAGGTCATCAAGCGCGTGGCGGGCCCCTAAGCGATCCCCGATGATGCCATCCCTCGAGCGGGCGCAAGCGCTTTCCGACGCGGGCTCCGTCGTTGAAGCCATCGAAGAGATCGACCGCCTCATCGGGCTAGCGCCATCGGTATTCCTCCGCCTTCGGAAGACGGCTTTCTTGCTGCAGCGTCGAAACTATGTCGAGGCCGCTCGGGAGCTCGACGCGGCCGCGGCGATGGAGCCGGGCGATCCGCGGATCTCGACCGCGCGTGCCGAACTCTACGTGATGACGGACCGGCTTCCGGAGGCGCGGGCCGAGTACGAACGGGCGCTCGAGCGCGAGCCGTCCGATGAGACGATGCGTCTCGCCCGCCTGCGCATCTTGATCCAGCAAGGCTCGGGTGAAACGGCCGCCGCGGAGATCGCCGCGCTGGCAGCGGACGGCTCGCCGCGAGCCCGTCTCGAGGCCGTCTTGTACGGGGGACTCCTAGCGCTCAAGCTCCGAGATCATCGCGGCGCGCGCGAAGCCTTTACCGCGATGATGAAGGAGCTGCCGCAGGACGATCCGGTCTCGATGCGCGCCCGATTCTATTGGGCGGCGTCGTTGGCGGTCGATCCCGAGTTTCGCAGGAGGCATGGAATGGACGCGACGTCCCGTAAGCCCAGCAAGCTTTATCTTTGCGGCCTGGGGATCTTCCCACCCTACACGGCCTCGCTCGAGGTGATACACGCCTTGAGCCTTTGCGACGTGATCTTCAATAACGTGGCCGGACCCGAGACGCGCGAGCTGCTCGCGGAGTTCTGCTCTGACATCCGCCCGGCATCCTATCAGGCCTGGCAGGATGAGCCGAAATGGGCCGACCGCATCTTCAGCGAGCTGGACAAGGGCAAGACGGTCGGCTTCATCACGCGCGGCCACCCGCTCGTGTTTGGCGGCCTGGCGGTCGAGCTCGTGCGGCGCTGCGCCGCGCAGAGCGTGGACCACCGGACGTTCGGCGCCGTGTCCTCGATCGACCACCTGCTCGCGTTCACGGGCAAGGGCTTGGGCGACGACTTCGGAGGAATCCAGGTCATGGACCGGCCGCCGCTCCTGCGCGCCCGGACGATGAACACGCACATCCCGCTTCTGGCCTGCTTCTACTCCGGCATGGAGACGAAGGCCGTCGTGTCCGAATTCCAGAAAAGCCTCCTGCGTTTCTATCCGGCGGACCACCTCTGCTGGATGTTCGGCCCGAAGTACGACTCGACGCCGGCCGTGGTCGCGGTCGGCGCGCTCGCGAAAGACTTTCCGACGGCGCACGCGAGCCTGATGCTCTACGTGCCGCCGCTCGCGGAAATTCCAAAGGCGCCCGCGCGGAAGGCGAAAAAATGAAGCCTTCCGCGGCCTCCGCCGAGGGCCGCAGTTATCTCACGTGCCTGATCGGCCTCCCGCCGAGCGGGCGCGAGGAGTGGACGGCAGCCCTCGGCCGCTGCAGGGGCAAGAAGGGCGCCTCCGCGATGCGAAGCGCGGGCAGGGCCTTGGCCCTTCTCGGACGCGGCCCCGAGGCCTTCGCGGCGCTCGATCGCGCGATCTCTCTCGATGCCGGCTCGCACGAAGGCTGGGCCTGGCGCGGCGAGGCGCTGCTGCTCGCCGGGCGCCGCGACGAGGCGCGCCTGGCGCTCGATCGAGCGGTCTCCCTGTCGAAGGCATGGCCTTGGGCCCGGTTTCTGCGCGCGGTGTGCCTGCTCACCGACGGCGACACCGAGGCGGCGCAGAAGGAGCTCGAGGCCCTCGCTCCGTTGCCCGAGGCGATGCTCGTCTCCGCCTTGCTCGAGGGACAACGCGGCGAGGCGAGGAAAGGCGTCGATGCCCTCGAGCGCGAACTCGCCCAGCGGCCGACCGGTCCGTTGTTCGCCGTCCGCGCTTTGCTGCGGCGGGGGCTTCGCGACCTCCCGGGCTGCCTCTCCGATCTCCACGAGGCGGCGGCGCTCGAGCCCTCGGCCTGGATCCTAATGCAGCGCGCCGACGCGCTAAATCGCAGCGGCTTCTATCGCCTCGCCCTGGCGGACGCCGCCGCGGCCTCGAAGGTCCTCCCGGATTCTCCCGAACCGCATCTGCAGGCCGCGAACATCTACTTCGATCAGGCGTTCTATCCCGAGGCGCTCGCCGAGATGGAGCTGGCGCTGGAGCTGCGCCCGGACGACGCGGCCCTGCTCGCGCGCCGCGCCCGCTTCCACCTGGTGCTCGGACGCCTCGAGGAGGCGGAGAAAAGCCTCGACCGCGCCTGCGCGCTCTCCCCCGGAGACGGCCAGCTTCGCTTCGACCGCCTGAATGTGATCACGCTGCGCGGACGCTATGCGGAGGTCCTCGAGCAACTCAGGAACGGCGCGCTTGACGAGCCTTTCAACTCCTACCTCACGGGCTACGCTCTGTGCCGCAAGGGCGACCGCGCCGGTTCGGTCGCGCACTTCCTGACGGCCGCCGAGCGCGCCGACGGCGGCTTCGCCGAGCGCTGCCGCTTCTACGCCCTCGTGTGCCGCGTGCTCTCGAAGCCGGAGAAAAAGATCGCGTCCCGCCCGCAGTTCTACCTGTGCGGCGTCGGCATCCACCACCCGTATCAGATCACGACGGAGATCCTGCGCGCGCTCGACTCGTGCGAAGTGATCTACAACAACCTGGGAGACCCGCAGGTGTCCGAGTTCCTGGGGCTGTTCCGAGCCGACATCCGCGCCGTGACGCGCGTCGACAACGAGCCCGCGATGGGCCGCGTGCAGCGCATCATCGCCGGGCTCAAGCCGGGCCGGACCTCGGGATTCGTGACGCGCATCCATCCTTTCATCTACCGCCGCATCGCTCGCGACCTCGTGACCGTCTGCGCGGAGAAGAAGATCAGCTACCGGGCGTTCGGAGCCGTCTCTCTGACCGAGGTCGCATGGGGCCTAGGAACCGCGGAGCCCGATCACGGCGCCAAGCGCGGCCCGTTCGGCCTTCGCGTCTTCGATCTCGTCCATCTCATCAAAAACGCCGGCCAGCTCGAGCCGGCGCATCCGACGGTCGTCTACGCGATCGCCAACGACGACGACCGCAGGAGCTTCGCCGCGCTCGTGCGCGAGCGCTACGCTCCGGGCCAGTCCGTATACTTTCTTGCGGGCTCCGGCGACCGCGAGCAGCAGGTCGTCTCGGCCCCGGTGAAGGATCTCGAGGCCAAGCTCCTGTCGCTCGACCTGGGCACCGTCATGTATCTGCCGCCGCGCCAATGAGGACAACATGGAAAATCTGATCATCTGCGGGCTCGGAGTACGGGTGCCGGAGGAGACGACGCTCGAGACTCTCCAGGCGCTCGCGGACTGCCGCGTCGTTTACAGCGACCTCGATGACGAAAAGGGCCGGGCCTGGCTCGCGGGCTATTGCGCGAAGCTCGAACGCCCAGCCTCGGCGGCCGCGGTTTTGAAGGACGCCGCCGGAGGCCGCGTCGGCCTCGCCGTCTGGGGCCACCCTCAGTCGTCGAGCCGCCTCGCGCGCGAGGTCGAGCTCGGCGCGCAGAAGGCCGCGCTCGCCTACCGCGTCTACGGCGCGATCTCTCCGATCGGCAGCGTCTTCGCCCGCTCGGTCAGCTTCCTCGGCGGAGACTACGGCTACCAGGGCATCCAATCCTACGACCTCGGAACGCTTCTCGACGACGCGGAAGCCGCGACGACGGAGCTGCCGCTCGTGCTCTACGCGGAGAGGGGCGAGCTTGCTCGATGGAAGGCGGCCTTGAAGCTCCTCTCGCGGGGCTACCCGGCGGGCCACAAGGCTCGCCTCTACGCGCCGGAGGGGGAGACCGAGGCCGTCCTGGCCGCGCTGAAGCCCGGGGACCGCTGCGTGGTCCTTATTCCGCCCGCGAAGCCGCTCGAGGTCCGCAAGAAGACATGATGACGCTGAGAGGCCGGCGCGTCCTCGTCACCGGGGCCACCGGCTTTATCGGCTCGGCGCTCGCGCGGCGGCTGGTCCGCGACAAGGCCGAGGTCCATCTTCTGGTGAGGTCGACTTCCTCGCCCGCGGCGCTCGGCTCCGCCTGGAGCCGCGTGATCAGGCACGTGGGCGACCTCGAGAGCGAAGAAAGCCTCGCCGCCGCCGTCCGCGCCGCGCGGCCGGAGATCGTATTCCACCTGGCGAAGCAGCGCGAGGGCTCGACGTTCGCGCGCGAGGCGGAGGCGACCCTGCGCTTCGCACGAGTCTTGAAGGCCGCCGCGCCCGGACTGCGGCGGCTGGTGCGCACCGCCCACGACGCGCCGGCCCGCGAAGACGACCAGACGCTCGCGCGCAGGCTCGCGGAGCTCGGCGTGCCGGCGGTCTCTCTCGAGCTCTTCCTCGTCTACGGACCCGGGCAGCCCAAGGCGGACTTCCCGCGCAGCATCGGAGGCGGGGCGCGTCCGCGGAAGCTTTCGGGCGCGGTCAAGGATTTCGTCTGGATCGACGATGTCGTGTCGGCGTACCTGCTCGCCTCGGACGCGGCCGGGGTCGAGGGCCTGACGATCCCGATCGGCACGGGGCAGGGCCGCACGGAGGCCGACGCCGCGTCCATATTCCTTCGTTTGATGGGCTCGTCCGATCGGCCGCCCGAAGCCGACGGTCCCGGCGCCGGGCACCCGGCGGATCCGTCGCTCGCGCTCCGGCATCTAAGATGGAGCCCGCGCGTCCTTCTCGAGCAGGGCCTCGCGCGCATGCTGGGCGGGCGTCCCGTCCTGCGCTTCACCCCCGCGGAGGAGCGCCGTCACATGATTCCGTGGCTCGGCGAACCGGGCGGCGCCAGGGCGAGGAGAGGCGGCGCGCCGCGCGCCCCATGGTCGCTGATCCACAGCGCCGCCGCCCATTTCCAAAAGGGGGACCTCGCGGCCGCGGGCCGCGACGCCGATCGCTTCATCGGCCGGCTTCCCGAGTCGGCCGCGGGCCCGGCGATGAAGGCCCTGCTCGCGGCGCAGCGCGGCGACCAGGCGGAAACGGAGCGCTGGCTGGAGGCGGCCGGACCGCGCGGTCCCGAGGGCTGGGCTCGCGCCCTGCGCGGCCTGATGCGCGCGCGCTGGGGCGAGCACGACGCCTCTCGCGAGGACCTCCACGCGACGCGCCGCGTGGAACAATCCGCCTGGGCGAGCGCCGCGCGCGCCGACGCCTATAACCGCGTCGGCTCGTACTCAAGCGCGCTGGCCGAGCTCGGACGCATGAGACGGGTGATGCCGGACAGCCCCGAGCCGGACCTTCGCGC
>Ga0163144_10020561_pt1 | contig 13187 bp, 9 predicted proteins | sample OliLak19BULKMAT1_FD_123175 | JGI IMG/M metagenome (GOLD analysis project Ga0163144, IMG submission 123175) | Freshwater microbial mat bacterial communities from Lake Vanda, McMurdo Dry Valleys, Antarctica - Oligotrophic Lake LV.19.BULKMAT1 | ecosystem: Environmental > Aquatic > Freshwater > Lake... | reverse complement strand
GGGCATCTGCTCGTCAGGATGGATCCTTCCCGAGCCAGGGTGGAGGTCGTGAATAAGGCGCCATTCAACGAAAAAAACCCGCCTCAAATTATTTCCTCGGTTGAAACCCCCTTGGAAGAATTTTTCTTTGTGGATGAATCGAAACAGTATTGGAAAGCCGCAAATGTCTCCAGTGGACAAAAAACGGTTCTGACACCCTCCTCCCCCGCCGCCTTTAATGAATTCCTGTCAAAATTCACCCTGAAAGCCGGGGCAAGGATCAAATCTGTGATGAGTGATGCCCTCGTTAAGGGCGCGGAAAACCATTTCTACGCAAGTTGCGCGGAGCCCAATAAACAATTGATTCCGACATTAAGCTCTATCCGTTGGCAATTTGCATCGGCCTATATCGTGGGTGAAGCCACCGGCGTGGAGAAATTCACTCCTGAGGTCAAAGTCATCCCGGTGAATGCCCCGCCTGATGTGCTGGGGAAAATGAATGAAATTCTCGGAAGCCAATCCTCGGCGACGGATACCTCCTCCCCCACAAATAACCCGCCACCGGTGGTGAGCCCATGAGCCAAGACGTCATCATCGAAGTCCATGACCTTTACCGCCGTTTCGGCCGCATCATGGCGGTTAATGGCATTTCATTCAGCGTGAAACGCGGAACGGTCGTGGGATTTATCGGGGCCAACGGGGCGGGAAAGACCACGACGATGCGGATTATGACGACCTTAGATTTTCCTAATGGAGGCATGGTCAAGGTCAGTGGTTTTGATACGGTAAATTCGCCTAATGAAGTCCGCAGGCGCATCGGATGGATGCCTGACGCTTTCGGTACATATGAAAATGTCACGGTCTGGGAGTACCTCGACTTTTTTGCGCGGGCATTTGGTTACAAAGGGGCTGACCGGCAGAAACGCCTTTTGGAGGTTATGGAATTCACCGAGCTTTCCCCGCTGGCTTCCCGTGATATGAGTAAACTCTCCAAAGGCCAGACCCAGAGGCTTTGCCTGGCGAGGACACTGATCCATGATCCGGAGTTACTCATACTCGACGAGCCAGCCGCCGGGCTTGATCCAAAGGCACGGATTGAATTCAAACAACTCGTCAATCTCCTGGCTCGTCAGGGGAAAACCGTTTTTATCAGTTCACACATCCTCTCCGAGCTCGGGGAGATGTGTGACACGCTCGTTTTTATCGATCAAGGCCGTCTCGTGCACCACGGTGATGCCCAAACCCTGAAAGCAGGTGGGGCAAAATCCCTGATTGAAGTCAAGGTATCCGAAAACGTGGAAACATTACTGAACTGGGTGTCGATGAATCCCGGGATGAAAGTGTATGAAACCATGCAAAATGGCGCACGCCTGACTTTCGAGAATCCGAGTGATGACTTTGCCCGTGAGGCATTACGCCGGATGATCCTCGACGGGATCGCCGTCAGCGATTTTCACCGGCAGGAACGTCGATTGGAAGACGTCTTTGTCGAGATGCTTAAACAATCGAATGCCCCGGCCACTACCCCGCAGCTACCGGAGAGAACCATGTCGGTGACTCCGCCGCCTTTACCCCCGCCACTGCTGACTCACCCACCCACCACATGAAATTTTCCTTTACTCATTTTACTGATCACCTCAGTCCGGTTCTCGTAAAGGAACTGCGTCAAGGCCTACGCACCCGCGCCTTTATTGCATTTTTCCTGATCCTGCAGGCACTCCTGATCCTGACTGTCTTCGGGGACTTGGGAGAATCTTTAGGGGCGTCGTCTAAGGGGAGGGGAGGCTCCTCCGAGGTTTTTTGGTTTTTTATCGGGGCCGCCCTCTTGTATTTTCTGCCCTTACGCGGTTTTTGGGCCGTGAGCACTGAGATTAAGTCGAATACTCTGGAGTTGATTTTCCTCTCCCACCTGACGGCTTGGAGGATCGTGGTGGGGAAATGGACTTCCTTGATGGCCCAGACATTCCTTTTTGTCTGTGCGGTATTGCCTTATATGTTGCTGCGGTATTTTGTCGGCGGGATTAATCTGATTGAGGATTTCCAGATTCTTTTGATCATGTTTCTGGGTTCTGCATGCCTGACTGCATTTTCGGTGGCCGTTTCCGCATTTAATTCAAAGATCGCGACGGGCCTCTTCAGTTTTGGCGGTATTATACTTATCTCCGTTTTGGGGGCATTCATCACCACTTTCGGGCGGCGGGGTACATCCATCAGTGAGTCTGATTTCTATATCATTTTTCTTTCTCTCGGCAGTCTTTTTCTGATGACGATGCTTTTGGTGGGTGCCTCGAAAATCGCACCACCTGCGGAAAATTTTGCAAAATGGAAAAGGATCATGGCCCTTTTGGGTTTGGTCATTTCTATTAGTTTTATGGCCTTTGATATCGCCCCAGAGTTATCCTTGGTTGTTGTCGCTCTTTTGACATTTTTCATCTGCTTTATTGCTCTGGGGGAGGAACCCCGTTTTATCCCGAGTATCTGTAAACCTTTTGTCAGGAAAGGGGCCTTAGGCCGTTTGTCCGGTCGTTTTTTCTACCCGGGATGGCCTTCAGGGGTGAGGTTTACCCTGTGTGTAACCGTGATTCTCTTTTTAGCGGCGAGTTTGTCTTCCGAGATAAATCACAAGTCCATTATTTTTACCCTCGCCCTCCTTGCCTCCTTATTGGCCCCGTTGGCTCTTTTAAAATTAATCCCGCTGAATTCGGAGGGAGTCGAAAGGCTCGGTTATTTCCCCTTACAAATCGGGCTTTTGATCGCTTCTTACGCGTTAATGATCTTAGCGCAAATTTTTAATGTCTGGCGCGATTTTATTGAGGTCATTATCCCCCACACGACGGTCGCCAAACTAGCCTTTGACGCAGGCCGCACGAATGACTGGGGAGTTCCCGCGGTTTATTTCGGTTTCCTCTCTGCGGCCAGCCTCGTCATCCTGATTGTCAAAATGATCCCCCTCGACCGTAAAATGCGGGAGACCGAACAAATCGCCATCCAAGAGATCGAACAAGAAAAACAAACCACGACTGTCTCCTAGGGCCCCGATTAGTCATTCGCCGTAAATTGAAAAGATTTGAAAAGAAAATCAAATTGTTGATACAAAAATCACAGTAAATTCTTTGGGAAGTCAGGCCGTCCCAAGAGACCTTTGAGCGTCGTTATTTTGTTTATCATTTTGACACCTTCTCTGCTTGGTTCGACTGCGGCCGGTGTTGTCGGATGGCGTATCTGGGCATCCGAGCTGTATTTTTGCCGACAGGATTCGCGCCGACGAATCGTGAAAATAACAGCCCGGGATTTTGGTTTATATGATTTCAGAGAATGTGCGGCGAAATGCTCGGGGGGTACGGCCCATGACGCGGCGAAATTGCCGGGAAAAATAGTTACTGTCTGAGAATCCGCATGCCTGGGAGATGGCCGTTATCGAGTGGCTCCCGTCTTTAAGGAGTTCTCCCGCCTGTTGTACACGGAGCTTGAGCAAGTAATCTACCGGGGAGGTACCAAAATATTTCCGGAATAAACGGCAGAATTGGGGTACCGAATAATGTGCCCGACATGCGAGGTCCTCTAAGCGTAGGGGTTCATGAAAATGAGTCTCCATATGACTGACCGTCTGGGCTAATGGCAGTGATGAGTCGTCACCGGGCGCACGGTCCATGTAGGCCCGGCACAAGAGCGCTACATACTGACTGAATACCCCTTTTAAGACCGTCTGATAACCCAGATTCTTTTCTGTAAACTCCCTGATCATGGTGTCGATAAAATGTCGGGCCTTTGTTCAATGTGAGCCTTTGAGGCGGAGACGGTTTTTGAATATACTGGCAGGATCAAGGACAAACAAAGCATGGTACCCGGCGAGTTTCTTCAAATCCTCTGATATTGGCCGTAAAAAATCGGCAGGATCAAACATCACGTGGCATTGATGTAAGTCCTCCATTTTCTCCAAAGCGTGGGTAGCCCCGGGATTGATCACATAGACGTCGCCAGCCCGGATGATATAATCCCCACGACCTGCCTGATGTAGAGCGGTGCCCTTTGTCACGAGGACTCATTCGGTAAATTCATGGCTGTGACGAGGGAATTTCCCCATGTGGGATCGGCCAGAGACGACTTCAAACCGGAAACCTGGAACGGCTTTGAGATCCTTATACCTGAACTTTTTTGGCATGATCGGATCATGCTATATTTTGATCATAAACTCAAGGAATAGCTCGGCAAGATTATCATATGCTCTTGTGACACAATTTGGATATCCCCCCCCTATGAAATCCTCCCATCAAAACATCCTCGTCACAAAACTCACCCTCCCTCACACGCTCTGGGAGCTGCGCACTCCGAAGGTGAAGAGCGTTAAAAAAATTCCCCTCGGGAAATCCACGCAGGCTCTGGCCGCTGGTGGCATATCCGTAAAAATTAAAACTGTTTTTAATCCAAAAATGAAGGTTTTTAAGAAGGACTGCGCCGAAGTCATCATTGAATTATACAACCCCGGCGAGAAACCGGTTTCCTTCAACCTAAAGTGGACATTACCATTCCAAAACCAAAAACAGGCACCGCGCTGGCTGATTCCTTCCCTCTTCTATAAGAAAAACCCGCAAACCTTCATCGCCTGGCTTCCTTCCATCGATGGGCCAAATGATGTCCCCAAACTGGTTAATGATTACTGGACCTTCCGCAGTGATCTCATGGCCGTGCCCATGGTCATGCCCGAGCGTCAACTAGGCGCCATGACAGCCATTGGTTTCGATAATAGAGCCGGGCAATTTGCTCTGGTGGGAGCCTGGCCCCGACGGGAGGAGCCCCGTCCGCGTGATCTTTCCTGCCACACAAAGGTCGCTGAACAAGTCGCCAAAGGCGAGGAGACCTCAGAGATAGAGTACACCACACTCGACCCGAAGGAAAAGAAGGTCATTTCTTTCTGGCTCTTTGATGGGGACGAAGACCCGCACGCCTACTCCCCTATCCTCCAAGAGACTTTCGCGCGCTGGGACAGCCAATACGAGATCACGCCTTGGTATCCCACTGCGGATGCCATGCATCACGCGGCACACGGCCTCTACGTCTGGCACTACGATGATGAATATCGTTCCCTCTGGGAAACAGGCCATTATTACCCCAGTGCCGCGACAAATCCCCAACACGTTCACCGCTACGAAATGCATACGGGATTCGTCAGCGGCACTCCCTACGCGCATGCCCTGCGCCAGTACGGCCTGCGTTTTGGCCGCAAGGATGAGGCCGAGGCGGGGCGCAAATTGCTCGACCATATATGCGAGAACCTCACCCCGTGGGGCAGTTTCTGGTCTTGTTATTATAAAGAGGGCAATCGTTGGGGCAGCGGCTGGCATTCAGCCGAGGAATGGCAGACGACGCCCGGCAAACCTTCACAAGAACTCCAGGCCCGCACACTGGCTGACGCCACACTTTACACTGCCCGTGCAGCCTTGGCAGAAAAAGCGAATCTCAAAAGTAAAAAGCTCTGGACCGATGCCGTCATTAAAAACTGTGACTTTGTCCAACGCATCCAGCGCAAAGACGGAAATCCCGGGCAGGGCTATGACAAGGACGACGGGCACGTCATTTACTGGGAAAGTCACGAAGGCCTCCTCTGGATCGCCGCACTCGTCGAGGGTTATCGCCTGACCGGGGAAAAATCCTATCTGGAAACAGCCTGCAAGGCGGGACGTTATTACGAAACAGCGGTTCGTGACGCCTACATCGTCGGCGCACCCGAAGGGGCTCGTTATCAGCCCACCTCTGAGGACCCGATGAATGGAATCATCTCCTACGTGAACCTGTGGATGGAGACAGGCGACAAACTCTGGCTCGAGCTAGCAGGGCTCTGCGGTGAATTCCTCATGACCTATCGCTGGCAGTATAATGCCGTCTTCCCCGCCTTGAGCACCTGCGGCATATACAAGATGAAAACCAAAGGCTGGGACATCTCCTCACCGAATAACGTTTGTCTCCACCCTTACGGTCTGGGCTGTGTCCCCGAGATGATCGAGCTCTGGAAAGCTACCGGCGACGCCTATCTCATGAAGCAGAATGCAAATTGCATTTTGGCCCTGCACCAGATGATGCCGCCGTATGACGGGTGTCTGGATGCCAAACGCGGCATGATGACCGAGCGTTATTACCAGACCCAGGATGACGGGGGCAAGGGACAGATCATGCCCGTGGCCCATAGTTGGTGTACAGGGCTCATCCTTCTGACGGGACTGACCCTGCAAGACAAAGGCCATCTCTACCTTGAGGAGGCCACGGGTGCACTCTTCGTCTGTGAAGCCGTGACTGTGCGCAAATTGCGCGGAGGTTATGAAATCACTAACCCCTGGATGACCGACCTGACACTCAAGCTTGTCGTCCGCAAAACCAAGGGCTCAAAGAAAAAGTATCCCGCGCAAATTGTGCTGAAAGCTGGCGAGATAACCACGCTCAAAACCTGAGTCGGTCCCGGTCAGATTTCCTTTTTTTCACCCTCCTAAAGGACTAAAGGAGTTTCATATCGGTTAATATATAATCCGTGATGTCCCGGGCGTCTTTACCCGTGAGTCCGTCCCCTTTCCAAAAGGGGGCATCGGGGTCCTTGACCACCCCGGTTTCCAGACCGATGTCCGAATTCCAGATTTTGAACGTGGAACACGGGCTGAGCTTTTCAGAGCAGGCGATGGTGTCCGAGCAGAAAGTCTCCCCGGTCGTGCAATCGATCAGGACAAAGGCCGCAGTCTTTCCATTAAAAGATTTTTCCAAAGTGCTTTGAGGGATCGTTAATGCTTGTTTTCCTGAATACAATCCGGATACGGTCGCGAGGAAAAACAGGGAGAGGAGGCTTATCTTCATCTATGAGTTATAGGGGCGGAATGAGGGATTTTGGAAGATTTGACGAGTGATAAGATTTTTTTTGCCGTGACGAGATCTGCGGAGTGGACTATACCCACCAGACGATGACTAAACTCTCCTCAAAAACAAAACCCAAGCTCCTGTGTTTCGGTGGGGCATGGGGAATCATGGATGATCCTCAACACCGAGGGATCACGCGCCGCGAGGCCATGATGATGAATAAAAAAGCGGGTTTTGACGGTGTCGCTGTCGGTGCAGACGGGGAAATGATCCGTGAGACTTATGAGATCGGGCTGGAACGTCTCACCGGTATCAGCTGTAATGAAGAAACTTTTCCCGGCCAGTTATTGCTGGGGCATTCGACAAATTCCCGCCGGATCAATGTCCAATTCTACGATCATGACACTCCCCCGAAAGTCGCAGTGAGGGGCTGGCTCAAACTCGAGAAATTTGCCGAACAACTCGGGGCCAATGTCGATCTGGAGGTTCACCGGGACACATGCACGGAGACGCCGGAGAAAACGTGGGAGATTGCGGAGCGTTACCACCAGGCGACCGGGCGTATGATCCGTATGAATTTTGATTTTTCGCATTTTGCCTTGGTTAAACACATCGGAACCCCGTATGCCTCCCGGCTCCTCGACCGGCCCGAGCTCATCCAAAATGCGCGACAACTCCACTTGCGCGCCTTTAACGGGCACCATTGCCAGATCGCAGTGCTCGACGGACGTGGCAAGCTGACTCCCGAGGGTCGCGACTACCTTGATTTTGTCGATGCCCTACTGAAATGCTGGCTTAAAGGCGCAAAACCCGGGGATGAACTCTGCATCCTGCCCGAGCAACTCACTTGGGCCGGATACCAGCTCACTACTTTCCCACCCGTCTGGGGCGACATGTGTGCGATCATGCACCAAGCCCGCAAGACCTGGGCGGAAGCCCTCTGATATCCCATTTTCACGCACAAGGTTTGCCTTCCTCATCCATTTAAGGGGAACAAAGCAAATTGTTCTTCTCACCGGGGTTGTTGTTGTTAGGGTCGGGTGTGGTTATGCAAAATACTTTATTCAGATTATGTGGTGGACGGGCAGTTTCCTCCTGTGATAACGGAGAGATTTGTTTATGAGTGGTGCCCGGGTCCAACGCCTGCGTATCCGAGTCAAACCGTCCGTGGAAGGGCATGTGCGGTGGGGGCATCCCTGGATTTACGCGGAGAGTATCCGGGAAGTGAACCGGGAAGGAGCCTGCGGGGAAACGGCGGTGATCTACGACCGTAAGGATGAATTCCTCGCCGCCGGGCTGTATGACCCGCATTCCCCCATCCGTGTGCGTCTGCTCGTCCGGGGGAAACCTGAGAATATTAATACCGCCTTTTTTAAAAGGAGGCTCCAAGAGGCTACAGCAAAAAGAAAACATTTTGCCCGGGAACAAACAGATGGGTACCGCATTGTCCATGGAGAAAATGACGGATTGCCGGGGTTTGTCATCGACCGTTATGCCGATACGATCGTGGTAAAGTTTTATACAGCGATCTGGTTTATCCATTGGGATGTCATCCGGCCACTGCTGGAGGAGCTTTTTCCCGGAATGCGCTGCGTGATCCGTTTCAGCCGCAATATCCAGTTACTCGCCCATGAAAAAATGAAATGGTCCGACGGGCAAATCCTTATGGGTAAACCGCTTGCAGGTCCTGTTGACTTCCAGGAAAATGGGATCCATTTCGAGGCCGACGTTTTGCGCGGGCAGAAAACCGGGTTTTTCCTCGACCAACGCGAGAATCGCCAGAAGGTGCGCGAATTATCCAAAGGTAGACGGGTCTTAAATCTTTTTAGTTTTACCGGAGGGTTTTCCCTTTATGCGGCGGCTGGGGGAGCGCGGGAAACCACGGATATCGATATCAGCAAACATGCTTTGGATAGTGCCCGGAGGAATTTCGAACTTAACTCGGCGAACGCAGCTGTGAGAGCATCGAAAAACCATTTTATCAAGGCAGATGCCTTGGAGTGGATCGCTGAGGATTTAAAACAATCTTTTGATCTGGTTATCATTGATCCTCCGTCGATGGCTAAACGTGAATTAGAAAAAACGGGGGCCATCCGGGCTTATACCCGGCTCGCGCGCCAAGGGGCATTACGGTTATATCCGGGAGGCATCCTGCTGGCGGCATCATGCTCAGCCCATGTCACCGAGGAAGAGTTTTTCGCCGCTGCCCAGGAGGGTGTCTCGTCAACAGGTCGCGCCTTTGAAGTGATCCACCAGTCCGCCCACCCTTTGGATCATCCGGCCACCTACCCCGAAGCCCGTTACCTCAAAGCCATTTATTTCCTCCTGAAAAGCTGAACTCGGTAAAAAACAGTTAATGGATAACTTTTCATCGAGGAACGGTCGGGGCTATCACCTTTAAGTCAGTAAAGGCCCCGTGCACTTTTCCTAAAAGATCGCTGGGACAGAAGGGTTTTTCCAGAAAGTTTGACATGCTCATATCAACACTAAAACCTTCAAGCAGGGGACCCGGATATCCGGACATAAAGACGACTTTTAATGACGGCCAATATTGCTTCAACCCTTTATAAAGCTCTTGCCCGTTCATTTTTGGCATGACCACATCCGTCAGGAGCAAATCGACTGGATGATCCGAGGTGATGGACAGCGCCAAGGCACTCTCTCCGTCCATCGCCGTATAGACATTAAAGCCTGAGTCGATAAGAATCTTTCGGCACATAGTCAGGATGATCATATTATCCTCGACGAGTAGAATGGTTTTTTTATGGGGGAGCGCGTAGGTGACAGGATGAGTCAGGGTTGATTGATGATCTGGCTGTTCCCCGGTTGATGCCACAAGAGGGAGGTAAATCCGGAAACAGCTTCCGTCTCCAGGCGTACTGGTCACACCCAAGAGCCCGTCATGTTGGCGGATGATTTCCATAGCTGTGGACAGGCCTAGTCCGGTTCCCTTGCCGATGTCTTTGGTGGTGAAAAATGGCTCGAAAAGACGGCTTAATACATTCGCATCCATGCCATGACCAGTATCGCTGACTTGAATCACGAAGTAGGAACCGGGTTTACCCTCCGGAAGGTCGTCCGCTTCCGAAATGGTTACCTCCTCGAGGGACGTGGTGAGGGTGATTTTGCCGCCATTGTCCATGGCATCCCTAGCATTGATGACCAAGTTAATGATGACTTGTTGGATTTGGGTTGTGTCCACATTGACCAAGAGATCATCTGCCACAGGGTCTAGGATGATCTTAAAGATGATATCCTCGCGTGTCAGGCGGTGGATGACTTTTGTGATATCCTGGATCATCTTGTTTGCATGGACTGGCAAAAGTTTCATCAATTTTTTACGCCCGTAAGATAAAAGTTGGCTCACGACTTCATTCGCCCTCTGGGCGGCCTCCAACACAATGGAGAGATCCTCGTGGATGCGAGACCCTTTTTTGGATTCCTCCAGGATTTGAGTCGTATAATAGATAATAGGAGTCAGCAGATTATTAAAATCATGGGCGATACCCCCGGCCAAGCGCCCGATGGACTCCACCTTTTGGGATTGAATGAGTTGTTCCCGGATTTTTTCACGGTCATGCTCCGCCTGTTTCCGCGCAGTGATATCAATGATTGCCGTCCGGCATTGTTTTCCTGATCCGGCAAGACATGACTCGATCCTGACAAAACATGGTTTATGGCCGTCCGCGTCCGGCAGTCCCACCTTATGGTCGGCTCCCGTGATGATCTCCACCTCGCAGAAGGCTTTTCCTTTGCTTTCGAAGGCATGTTTGAGGAATTCATTAAAAACGGGGCGTGAATCACTGCAAATAAAATCAACAAAACGCTGTTGGATCAATCGCGGACGTTGTGCATCTAGGAGGTTGGCAATAGTGAGATTTGCATGGAGAATGACTCCGTGGGTGTCGAGGGTCATGTACCCGATGGGTGAAAAATCATAGAGCTCGGTGTATTCCCGGAGACCGGCTTGGATATTTTCTTTATCTTGGTGCAGCTGCTCATTCTGCATTTCGAGCTCGATCTGGTGGATCTCCAGCTCTTGGATCAGTATCAAGTTGTCCAGATGTTCCGATGCTTTGGATGCATTCCGAGGATTTTTTTGAAATTTTTCTTCGGCACGCTGGCGCAAACTGGCGGATGTATCTGACTTTTTAATGGGATTTTCCATAACGATATTAGACGATCTTTTCCGATGATCAAAGCTAACGCCGAGTTCATGCTTTAGTGTCTGCCAATAAAAAATAGAATACAAGACTAAAGATTAAATCAGGCTTGCTCTCTTTTTTTTCACCGCATACCACTCCAGCCTTTCACCGGCATCTCGATCCCCATTAAAAATGGCTTGTGCATTTAAAAATACTGGCGGACAAACGAGTATCCGCTAGGGTTTATCACCGACTAAAATAACATTTATCCCCTATTATTTATGAATCAAATCGAAATTACCCATATCAGCACGACACCTGAGAGCCGTTGGAAAAAACAAAAAGTGCAAATTGCCTCCGGAAAAAAATCGAACCTTTATCTGGACGGTTCACTCCACCAGACTTTCGAAGGATTCGGCGGTTGTTTTAATGAATTAGGTTGGATCGCCTTGGAAAAATTATCCGTGGCCGACCGGAAAAAGGTTTTGGATGAACTCTTTGATCCGAAAGCCGGGTGCCGATTTAATTTCTGCCGGATGCCTATTGGTGCCAGCGATTACGGGGCGGAGTGGTATAGCCTGAATGAGAACGAGGGTGACTTCGCCATGAAGAAATTCTCGATCAAACGTGATGAAGAAATTTTGATCCCTTACATCCGCGAGGCGCTCAAACGCCGCAAAGACTTAAAAATCTTCGCCTCCCCCTGGAGCCCGCCCACTTGGATGAAGTTCCCAAAAGTCTATAACTATGGTACACTCATCTGGAAGCCTGAGTACCTCTGTGCTTATGCACTGTATTTTGTGAAATTTATCGCAGCCTATGCAAAACAAGGCATCCGGATCGACCAGATCCATGTGCAAAATGAGCCGGTCGCCGACCAGAAATTCCCTTCCTGCCTCTGGACGGGGACTCAGATGAAAGAATTTATCCGCGACTATCTCGCGCCCGCATTTAAAAAAGCCGGAGTCTCGGCGGAAATCTGGCTCGGGACACTGAATACCGATGATTATAATCATTTTATCCATGCCGTACTCAGCGATCCTAAAGCCCTCGCAGCGATTACCGGGGTCGGATTCCAATGGGCCGGGAAAGGCGCGATTGCCCGTACCGAGGAGAGTTGGCCCGGTATCAAGCTCATGCAAACGGAAAATGAATGTGGTGATGGCAAGAATAGCTGGGATTACGCCATCTACATTCATGAACTCATCCGTCATTACCTCAGCCACGGGGCGAATGCCTACGTGTATTGGAATATGGTGCTCGAGCCCCGCGGGAAAAGCTCTTGGGGCTGGGAACAAAATTCCATGGTCGTGGTCGATCCTAAAACGAGGAAGGCGACCTATACACCCGAATACTATGTCATGAAACATTTCTCGCATTATATTAATCCGGGAGCCGAACGCCTCGGTCTCGCTGGATCATGGACGAGTAATTCCACGGCATTCCAGAATCCTGACGGGTCTGTCGTGCTCAATGTGTGTAATCCCCATGCCCAAGCCCAGGAACTCACCTTTCAGCTCACGGAATCAAAAGTCTTCCGTATCCGACTGGAAGGACAATCATTAAATACCGTGGTCTTGAAAGTATAATGAGACTGACTGCTGCCTGAGAAAGTCAGATGTTATTTTCCGCAAACTGATCATAAGGCAGTGGGAAAAGGGTGAGTCACTGATATTTCAAGGGGCGACGCAAATTGCGCCTGCTCTTTTGAGGACTTCTCCCAAAAATCCTTACGACACAATAGAGCACAAATCAGAAGTTAAACGTCGAAAAATTAAAATTCCATAAGACAACAATTCAAAATACGCTGATGATCCGTAAGGAAGTTTGTATAAATACATACTCGGATGGACACAGACTTTTCTTAAGCCCAAACGGGGCAAAACCATACCAGCCCACGGGCAACGCCTTGGGTTTATCATCAAAAAAACAACCAGAGCCCTCTAGTGGCGACCCACTCGTCGGACTCCGGGATTTATGTGAGATTCCTTGTTTTCACCGCGCAATTTGCTCGGCGACGTTCACCTAGGCACACAAAACATCCAAAGATTTTTCCGACCGGAGGGATCAATCTCCCGTTTATCACTTTTATATGTGGAAAAACCTCAGATTCCATAAGATCACACTTCTGAAATCTCATATGATCAGAGTTAAAGTTTTTAACACCTTGGCCGTAATACCGTTTCAGCACCGTTGCCCCGCTCGCATCCCGCTGCTCTACGGGTT
>Ga0163144_10020560_pt1 | contig 13188 bp, 6 predicted proteins | sample OliLak19BULKMAT1_FD_123175 | JGI IMG/M metagenome (GOLD analysis project Ga0163144, IMG submission 123175) | Freshwater microbial mat bacterial communities from Lake Vanda, McMurdo Dry Valleys, Antarctica - Oligotrophic Lake LV.19.BULKMAT1 | ecosystem: Environmental > Aquatic > Freshwater > Lake... | reverse complement strand
GCGGGCGCCGTGGGCGGAGCCGTGAGCTCGCGGGCCTGGTTCGCGAGGGCCGCCGCCTCGCGGACGATCGTCTCCGGGTCGTGCAGCCGCGCGCGCAGCGCGTCGCCCGCGTTGTCCTGCGAGTCGAAGAGGCCCGCGCCGACCTCGTGCTCGGCGTAGGCGGGCATCGGCGTGACCGTGCGCCTGACGAGCTCCCGCAGGTAGAGGAACCAGCCGTCGGGAAGCTCGCGGCCGGCCGCCTTCATCCCTTCGGCCAGCACGCGCGCCAGCGCCGCCATCTTCTCGGCGGTGCGCTCGGCCGCGGCGGCCGTCCCGAGGACTTTCACTTGCGCCGCCGGAGCTGCGGTTCCCAGCACGGCGTCAGCGGCCGCGACCGCCGCCTGCGAGAGCGCTTCGCCCGGCCTAAGGTCGTCGACGAGGTCGGTCCAGGTGATGCGCGGCTCCTCGGGAGTGCCGCGCGAGGAGTAGAACTGCAGTCCGGCGGCGCTCGCCGCCGCGACCACGACCGCGAGGAGCCAGCCGGCCGCGGAGCCGTTCTTCGGGCCGATATTGCCGGCGCCGACCACGACGCCGACGCCGGAGGCGACGACGCGGCCGACGAGCATCGTGAGCGGCGTCCGGCGAGTCGTCGGCGCGGCCAAGGTCAGGGCGATCACGGCGGGGCCCTTGCCCTTCGCGGCCGCGGCGACGCGCTCGAGCGCGGCCATCACGCGGACCTCGGACACGCCCGCGGCGGCCCGCACTCGCACGAGCGACAGATCGGCGTCCGCGGGGATATCCTTGGGCTCGACCGCGCCGAGGTCGACCGTCATGCCGCCCGTTCCCGCCGGGGCGTTCGACAGAGGATAGAGCGGGAACGAGCGCCGCACGGTCCAGCCGCGGTGCTCGAGCGCGATCGTCAGCGCGTAGAGCTTGTGCTCGGGGACCGAGAGCCACAGCGCGCGGGACAGCGGCAGCGCGCCGCTCGTCGTCGTCTCGAACCGCTTGCGCGTCGCCTCGTCGAGCTCGAGCGCGGAGCCTTCCGGCGGCGACGCGAACAGGTCGAGCGCTCCCATCGCGGCGTCCACGCCGGCGACGCCCAGGCCGGCGGGGTCCATCGGGGTCGTGGGCGCGTCGAGCGGCACGCCCGCGGCGCGCGCCAGCAGCTGCACGAGCTCGCTCAGCGCGCCGGGCTTGGTGATCCCGTCGCGGTTCTTGATGACGAAGTCCGTCACGATGGGCTTCAGGGGGTCGGAGCGCAGGCGCGCGACGAACGCCTTGCTTCGAACCGCGATCGGGAACACTTTCGCGATCGTGCGCGTGAGCGCGTGGTTCTCGGGGCCGGCCGCGTCGAGCAGGTCCATGACGACGCGGTCGCTGAGCGCCTCGGGGGCCGCGTTCGCCAGGTTCGACAGCGACGCGGCCGCCAGATGCCGGATGTTGCCGCGCTCGGCGCGGTCCCGCACGCGCGCGGACAAGCCCTCGGCCTCGACGGGCGTCGCGTAGGCGCCGATCTGGCCCAGGAGCCACGTCGCGGTGTAGCGCGCGCGCTTGTCGCCGTTCCCGAGCTCCTTGACGATGCGAGCGATCGCCGAGCGGTCGCCGCGGCGCGCCAGCGCGTACGCGGCGTAGACGCCGATGTCCCACGCCTCGTTCGCCGCGGCCTGGCCGAGCAGCGCGTCCATCGAGTGCTGCCCGGGCATCTCGGCGAGCGCGAGGAACGCCATCTGCCGGACGCGAGCGTCGGGATCGTTGAGGCCAGCCTCGGCGAGGGCGGACAGCGAGCTCGGGGCCTTGAGGTTCAGGAGGACCACGGCGGCGCGCAGGCGCACGAGCCAGACGGGATCCTTCAGCGCCGCGAGCAGCGCCGGGACCTCGAGGTCGCGCGCCGAGGCGAACCGCCTCATGACCTCGACCTGCACGGCGTTGCCGGCGAGGGAGCGGGGGCTCGCGGGCTCCTCGGACGACTCGTCGTGCGTCTCGTCCTCTTGGCGCGACTGCGCCTCGCTCTTGGCGAGCTCGGCTTCGCGGAACGCGCGGTCCTCGGCGTCCTGCACCGCCTTTAGGCGCTCGAGCCAGCCCCACGCGTCCGCGGCCGGAACGGGCGCGGCGGACGTGAGGCGGCGCAAGAACCCGGAGGCGCCCGCGCCGAGCGCCCGCGTGCCGGCGGCCGCGACGAGCGACACCGCGGCCCACGCGTCGACGAAGCCCGCGCCCTGGAACCAGACGGGCGCGCCCATGTCGCGCGCGGAGCGCATCAGCACCGCCTTCACGGCGAACGCCATGTTCGCCGCGACGAACGGGGTGATCGCGCCCGTCGCGCGCATCGCGAGCTTGACGAGCAGCGCGACGCCGGCGAGCGAGGGGTTCGACATGGAGGTGCCGGACATGCCCGTGTGCTTTCCATCTTCCAGGTCCGACGCCGAACGCTGCGAGTCCTTCGACTTGGCCGAGTAGACTCCGTCCTTGTAGACGTTGTTCGAGCCCGGCGACGAGGTCACATCGCCGCCGACCGCGGTGATCTCGGGCTTGAGCCGGAACCGCTTGACCGCGTAGCGGCGATCGATATCGGGCCCGACCGAGCTGTAGAACGCGATCTCGGGCACGCCGTCGTCCTTGCTCTTCGCGGCGGCGGCGACCGCGATGACCTCTACGCCGGCCGCCGGCTGGCTCAGCGATTGGTCGAACGGTCCGGAGTTCCCGCCGCTCGCGGTGACGACGGGGTATTCGCCGGCGGAGTTCTTCTTCTTCGTGAGCTCCGAGAAGAAGTCCGCGAGATTGTCGGCGGAGGTGCCGCGCGAGCCCAGGCTCAAGCTGATCACGTCGACGCCCTTTTGGAGGGCAATGGCCGCCGAGCCCATTATTTCCCCATCCGACGCGCCGGGCTGGTCGCGCGAGAAGACCTTCGCCATCGTGCCTTTCGCGCCCTTCGCCATGCCGAGGAAGCCTTCGTTGCCCGAGATCGAGATGCCCGCGACGTGCGTGCCGTGCCCCATCCAGTCCTCGGGGCCCTCGTCGACCATGTCGACGACGTCAAGGCGCCCGCCGAAGTCCGCGTGGGTGGAGTCGGCGCCCGTGTCGATCCATAGGATCGAGCCGGCCGCGCCCGTGATGCCCGCCTGCCAGACGGGCTTGACCGCCTGCAGGTCGGCGGAGTCCGTCAGGTGGGTCGTGAAATTGGACTGCGAGTCGAGGATTTCCGCGTTCGCGCTCACGTATTTGCGGATCGCGGTCGCGTTGCGGCGCGGCACCGTGACGTAAATCTCCTGGCGGCCGACGTCCGCGCCGAACACGTGGCGCACGGTGACCTCCAGCTTCTCGAAGAGCTCGAGCTGCTTGCCGAAGCCGGCGTCCTCGAGCGACTTGCGCGCGGTCGCGCGGCCTTCCTCGGTGAACGACGCGTTCGGCAAGGAGCCCTCGATGCGCCCGCCCTGGATCGGCCGCAGCCACAGCCCGACCCGCGCCTCGACTTTTCTTAAGATAAGCAGGTGGCCGCCGTCCTCCAAGTCCACGCGCGTGACCTGGAACTGGCCGCCGTCCGTCGACTCCCAATATCGCAGCAGCTTCTCCCATGACACGACGCCGGGGTCGTCGGGCCCGAACGACAGGAACGCGAAGCCGCGGTCGCGCAGGCTGCCGTAGAGGCCCGTCATCAATTCGGAGACGCCGACGTCCTTGAGGCGCTGCGAGGCGATCTGGCGCCAGAGCTTGCGCACCTCGCCCTCGAACGCCTTCAGCGCGCGCGGCGAGCCGGCCTCCTTGAGGCGCTGGGCGCGGCTCACGAGATCGGTCCAGCCCGAGGCCTCCGCCGTCCCCGTGAACGCGTCACCGCGCACGACGAGCCGCGTCGCGAGCACGTAGAGGCTGTCGAGCTGCTTGAGCACCGCTTCGAGGCGGAGCGCCTCCTTCGTCAACGGCGCGGGCAGCGCGCGCGTGGCGCGGCCCAGCACGATCGCGCGGTACTTCGCGGGGTTCGCGGTCAGCGACGCGTGAGCCTCCCCGTCCTTCAGCAGCGTGACGCGCGCCGCGCCGTCTGAAAGGCCGTCGTAGAGCTTCGGGTCCTCGAGCTCCTTCGTGTCGGGATTGAGAACGAGGACGTCGTAGGGGCGCGAGAGCCGCAGCGACATCTGGGTCTGGGTCAGGGCGCGCTGAAGCCCGGACACCTTGATCTGCTTGAGCGCGCCGGGGCCCTTGAACTCGACCGTGCGCGCGCGGACCTCGGAGAAAAGCGACGAGACGAACGTCCGGATCCTTCCGCGCGGAGGGCCTCGCGGTCCGGCCGTCTTCATGTGGTGGAGCTCGTGGAGCAGGACTTGACGCAGCAGCCACGGGGTCGCGGCGAGCTCGGGCCGGACCCAGATCAAGCCGCGCGAGGCGAACGCGAACGTGAAGTCCTTGTAGCGGTTGTCGGGGCGGTACGCCTTGACGAGCGCCGCCGCGTTGCCGTCGATGCGCCCCTCCAAAACTTCCGCCCGCAGGAAAGCGCGCAAATCGGTGTCCGTTACGGACCGGCCTCGCCACATGGAGCCGATGAAGACGGCGGAGTCGACGACGGCGTTCAGAACGAACGCGCCGGTGAGCACCATCGCGCCGATCGCGAGCGCCGAGCCCAAGGTCGAGGGGGACGACTGTGCCGCGGAGACCGCGTGCGATGTATACCTGACGGCCTCGACGCCGGCCCAGATCAGGCCGGAGAAGCCGGCCAACAAGAGCGGGAAGAAAGCTCCGCGCTTCTCGCCTTCAGGTTTGGTCGGAGGTGCGGGTTCATGAACGTTGACGGGGGCGCCGTTCTCACGCGAGGCCGCAGACAGTTGAGAGGCAAAAGTTCTAGAAACGGAAGCATCGACACTGGCGCCCGTATCCGCGCCCAATTCGTTGCCGTTCAAAAGCCGTTCCCCGGTGATGCGCGCCGCGAAGTCCTGCGCCGCGGCGCTGCCGAAGGACTCGGTCGGGGCATTCGCCTTTACGCCTTCAACGACGGACGCGGCCGGAACGGCCGCGAAGACCGGCTTAGGCTGAACCGCGTTGATCTGAGCGGCCGCCGGAACGACGGCGGCGGCCGGCGCCGCGGTGATGACGGCCGCGTTGAGAGCCGGCGCCGCGAGCGACGGGATCAACGTATTTAGCGACGGCGTCAACGACAAAACGGATGGAGAACCCAACCCGGCGCCGGGAGTCGTGGGGAGCAGCCCAAACTGGGGTATGACGGACACCGGCGAGGAGCGGCCCGACACCTGTTGGGCGAATACCGAGGTTGCGCCGGGACCCCATGAGGACAGGAGCATCGCCGCGCTCAGCGCGGCGGAGGACATTCGGTAGATCGGCGTTTTTTTGTTTATCACTGCAAAAAGATCAGATCGGGATGCGCTTGTTCCGGCTTTTTCGGGTCAAGCGGGCGGCGCACCTTGGGCGGCCACGGCTGCTCGGAACCCTTATCGATTGTTTTCTTCGCGTCCTTCGTACGCGGCTTAGCTTCGGCGGGCTCCTCAGGTACCACGTATGTGCCCGGCGTCCGCTTCTTATAAATAATCTTCTTTCCGCGCCCGATCTCATACGGGAGCGCCACGCCGATCTGCGCGACCCAGCTGCGATACTGCAGGCGTCCCAGCGCCTTCAGCTCGGCGTTGAAGAAGGCGCTCCATTTCGGCCTTTCGTATTGAACGCCCGTGATCCAGCGTCCCTGGCTCTGCTCGGGCCGGTCGCTCGCTTGCCCAAGCACGTCCTCGATCAGGAACGTCCGGGATTTGAGCTCGAGCTTGGAACGCACGGACCCCGTCGCGTAGTTGTAGCCGAAGCCGAAGAACGGGGTCCACGAGCCGTAATTCTTGTGCCCGACCGCCGTCAGCGCGAAGCTGTTGAGGTTCCAGTCGATCTCGCCCCTCAGCTCGCTGTCGGCCTTGAAATTCGTGTCGACGTTGACGTTGAAATTGCCCCTGAGGCGGGTGCGGCCTTGGACGTGGTTGTAATGCGCGCCGAGGGTCATCTTCGGCAGGTCTTCCTCCCAGAGATCGAAATGCTGGCGGATGCCGGCGCCGAAGGAGTTGGTCTGGACTTGGGCGGTCATGGTCGGGGAGATCTTGTAGCCGGGAGGCGTCGTCGCGTCGGCGAAGCGGAGATAGGCGTCGCCCCGCCACGGCAGGCCCATGCGCAGATGGAGCGCCAGGTTCGGGAAGTTGGTGCCGTTAGGGAAAATATTGGAGCCACCTTGCTCTTGGAGGGCCGGGACGGTCAAAGTCGGAAAATCTTTCTTGTTGAACGGAATGTGGCCAACGCCGATAGACAGGTCCGGCTGCAGCGCCCAACCTTTCACTTCTCTCGGCGGATCGAACGTCGAACCGGCGTTGAAGGCCAAACCGTTGGCCATCTCGTGGCTCAGCCACTGAGTCATGCTGCGGAAGTCCTCCGACATGCTCGGATTCGCCGCCTGGACCGGGACCGCCGCGAAGATGAAAAGCGCGGCCGCGACGGCGGCCGAGCTTAACTTCAATGCTTGATGACGACCCGCGAGCGGCCGCGGTCGGTGGTCCAGTGGTAGGCTTGCGACCCGGGCTCGAACGTGAGGGTGGTCTTCATCCGGCTCTCACCCTGCACCTTCGAGCGCATGCCATGCTTACGGCCGTTCGGAGCGGCGTTTTTCTTCATTGGGTCCTCTGCCCTGATGGTAGCAGTCGACCCATCGCGCGGCATGGGCCCGAGGTCCCACGCTCGCGCCGACAAATGGCCCACTATAAGGGAAGCCCGTTAATTACTAAAAGCCTGGCACTTTCAGGCATGCCGCCTATAAAAGAGACGGGCGGATTCTTTCGAATCCGCCCGCCTTTGCACCCCTTGCGAGGGCGTCCGGTCAGGGGTTCTCGTAAACCTTGAGCTTCCCGTCCTTCTGCGCCAGGCCGACTCGGGCGTTGTTGAACATATTGAAGACGGCGATCTTGTCGGAGGGCACGAGCTCGGCCGGGATCAGAAACACGTGGATCTCGCCGTTCGGCTCGGTCAGGATGAACGTGAAGGACTTGGCCGCCTTGTCCGCTCGGCCGGCCTTGATGTCGTCGGTGTAGAACACCTTGTAGGACTGCCCCGCGACGACGACCGCGGCGCCGTTCGCGCCCACGGCCTCGAGCATCTTCTTGAGGGTGATGCGGACCTTGTCGTCCTCGTCGGCCGCGTTCTCGAGGATGATCTCGCTCTTCATCTGGTTGATGACGTTGGGAGCGAGATAAAGCTTGTACTTGCCCGCTCCGGATACGATCTCCTCTTCCTTGTCGAGCAGCCCCTTCACGTTGAAAAAGCGGACCTCGGCGCCGTCCACGAGGATCGACACGTAGGCGTTCTGCTGGCGGTCGAACGCGCCGCTGACCCAGACGTCCTTGCCGCCGAGCGAGTATTTGAGCGGGCTCTTGAGCTGCTTATTAAGGAGGGTCGCGAGATCGATGTCGCCGACCTGCGCCCCGGCGCCGGCGGCCTGGGGCTCGTCGGCTCCGAGCTGCGCGAGCACGGCGAGGCTGAACCACGCGGGCGACGAAACGATCTGGGCCTTCGGCATCTGCACGCTCCACTTCTGGGCGGACGGCCGGGGCAGCGGGCCGAAAGCGGCGGCCGAGAACGCCCGGTCCGCGCCGAGGGCGAGCGACTCCGAGCCGGTGAACGCGGCGGACGGCGTCGCGAGGGCGAGAGCGAGCACGAGTAACGTTTTCGAGTGGGTCATATGACCTCCGAAGCGGCCTTGGTGTCAGGCATTAAATCTTTTCTTCCGGCCTTTCAACCGGTGCGGGATTCTAAAACATGGTCCGGGTGATTGCAAGCGCAAAGGGACGCGGACGCGTCGAGAAAAGGACCTAGGCTTCGTAGGGATGCTTGTCGTCCACGACGAGGGGCGCCGGCACGGGAACGTAGAATATTTTCCCGCGGAACTCGGCCGCCCTCAACTCCGCCGGCGCATCCGTCCCGTGCTTGTGCTCCTCGACGAGGACAAAGACGCGGTAGCCGCGGCCGAGCAGATCGCGCGCGAGCGCGGCGGACGGCGCGTCGGGATACGCGGACGCGCCCGAGTAATACATCGCCTGAGGCGACTTGTAGTCCCTCACGTTGAACAGCACCTTGGGGTTGGGAACCTCGCGAAGCTTGTGCATCACGCGGCGGAACGACGGGTAATCGTAGACGCCGCTCCAGGGGGACACGGAGTAATCCGCGCGGACGCGCTCGACGGCGACGACGGCGGCCTGGGCGCCCACGGCCAGCAGGGCCGCCAGCGCCGCCGCGCGACGGCGGCCGGCGCGCGCCGCCCACAACGCAGCGGCGCCAAAGCCCCACAAGAGGCAGACAGCCGGCGCCGTGACGCAGACGTACCCATAAATCTTGGTCATGATCGATGAAAAAAACAGGTATGGAAGAAGGATCCAGCACAGCACCGTCGCCGAACCGGGGTTCTTGCCGCGCGACGCCTCTCGCAGCGCGTAGGCCAGGGCGGCGCAGACGGACGCCCAGACGAACAAGGCGCTTCCGCCGTACTGCGCCGGAAGAATCTTCAAGTACCACCACCAAGCGTGCGCGTGGCCGTCGATCGCCATGTCCAGGTGCTTCAAGACATGGCCCCCGAACTCTTGGCGCCACAATTCAGGCCAGCGGCTCCGGCAGTACAACGGCCAGGGAAGGGCCGCCGCGACGAACCCGACGAACGCGACGGACAGGAGGCGGACCGTCCCTCGGACGCCTCGCGCCGACAGCATGAAGGGCATGGAAGCCGCCAGGCCGAGCAATCCGACCGCGGAGTAGCATAAAGTCCCCAGGCCCAAGGAAACACCGGCGGCCGCGGCGAAGGCACGGCTGTTCCGCCGGGCCGAAGCGACGAATAAAAGAACCGTGAGAAAAATAAAAAACGTCGCCGCCACGAAAACGCTGTCGTTGGGGATACGCCCGGACACAAGACGGATCATGAGCGGGTTAACCGCGTAGAAGGAGGCGGCGAACAGGCCCGCGGGACGGCGCGCGGCGCCGAACAGCTCCTCGGCCAGCAGGAATATCAGCAGGATGACCAGCGTGTCCAGGACGACGGCGGGCAGGCGGAAAGACAGCTCGCTCTCCCCGAACGTCGCGATGCCGGCCGCCATCAGCCACAGCGGCAGCGGCGGCTTATGGAGCCAGACCCCGGCCCGCGTCCAGTCCTTGTCGTCCACGGGCAGGACCGCGTCGTCGTACAACGTGGGCGTGAGCGGATGCGCCGCCAGGTTCTTCGCCACTAATGCGTGATACGCTTCGTCCCACTGGCTGATGTACTGGTGGTCGGCCGCGCGGAAACGGAGCGCGAAGCCGAAAAGGATGATGAAGCCCAGCGCCGCCCGCGTCATCCTACTGGCCGTAAGCCAGGCGCAGCGCCAGATACTCGGGAAGGCCGGCCGCGCGGATCTTCGCCTGCACGGCGGCGACGTCGTAAGGCACGCGGAACACGCGGAAGGTCCCCTTCTCCGAGTCGTACACGCCGCAAGCCGCGCGGTTGTCCTGGTCCCGGGGCTGCCCCACCGAGCCCGGGTTGAGCGCGACGGGCGCCATCACGCCGCCGTAGATGCGCGGCAGCGCTTCCTCTTTGTCGTCGAGAAAACGCGACTCGATTTTTTCAACGTCCCCGTCCGCGTAGCGGAACAGCAGGGGCATGTGGCTGTGGCCCACGAACAGCGGCCACTTATTGACGAGGGGCACGTTGTCGCGGAACTGGAGCGGGCTCAGGAGGTATTCCTCGGCCGGATTGCGCGGCGTGCCGTGCGCCAGCGTGAAGGCGGGGGTCTCGAGGCGGGCCGTCAGGCCCTCGAGGAAGACGCGGTTCTCGTCGGACAGATGCGTGCGCGTCCACAGGACCGCGGCGCGCGCGTACTGGTTGAACCACTCGAGATCGAGGCGGTCGAGGACCGCCAGATCGTGGTTCCCGCAGATGATCGAAAGGTTCTTGAGGGCGCGGATACGGTCGAGGCACAGGTCCGGATCCGGGCCGTAGCCCACGAGATCGCCGCAGCAGATCCAGCCTTCCACCCCGAGATCCTCGAGGTAATCGAGCACCGCGCTCAGCGCCTCGTAGTTGGAATGGACGTCGGAGAAGACCCCGTAGATCACAAGACCTGGTTATACCAATTCTTCGCGGGCACGCTCATGCGGAGGCGCCGCCGTCCCGAAACGTTATGCTTCGGTGGGACCGGAGGCTTCGGGCAGGGCGAACGGCCCCTGCTGCGCGACCTTATGGCTCGTGGCCTCGCGCTCCGTGCCGCCCACCTTCTTGCGGAAGTCCACGGAGATGAGCTGGCTGATGCCCTTCTCCTCCATCGTGACTCCGTAGATGACGTCGGCGGCCTCCATCGTGCGCTTGTTGTGGCTCACGATGAGGAACTGAGTCTTGTTCTGGAACTCGCGCAGGAGCGCGACGAAGCGCTCGATGTTCGCGTCGTCGAGCGCCGCGTCGGCCTCGTCGAGCATGCAGAACGGCGAAGGCTTGACCATGAAGAACGCGAACAGCAGCGCCACCGCGGTCAGCGTCTTCTCGCCGCCCGACAGGAGCGTGATGCTCTGGAGCTTCTTCCCCGGGGGCTGCGCGACGATGTCGACGCCGGTCTCCAGGATGTTCTCCGGATCCGTGAGGATCAGGTCGGCCTCGCCGCCCTCGAACAGCACGCCGTACAGGCGCCGGAAGTGCTCGCGCACCTCGGTGAAGGTCTGGCGGAAGTTCTCGCGCGTCGCGTTGTTGATCTTGACGATCGCGGCCATCAGGTCGTCCTTGGCTTTAAGGAGATCATTTATCTGCCCGATCAAAAAGCGCTGCTTCTCGGCGAGCGCCTCGTACTCCTCGGGCGCGGCCATGTTGATGTTGCCCATCGCGGCGATGCGGCGGCGCAGGAACTCGATCTTCTCGACGTCGGCGACGACGCCCGCGAACTTGCCCTTCGCTTCCTCGGCCGTCATCTGCCACTCGTCCCAGAGCCGCGTCTTGAGCAGGTCGTACTTGGACTTGAGCGCCGAGGCGTGGACCTCGTGCTGGTGCAGGTCGGCCTGCGCCTGGTCGTGCCGGCCCTGGAGCATCTTGATCGTCTCGCCCATGAGGTCGATCTGGTTCTGCAGCGTCTGCAGGTTCTCGAAGACGGACTTAGCGGCGTTCTCGTGCCCCGCGAGCTCGGCCTGAAGCGCGGAGATCTCGACGCGCATGGCCTCCTGGGCTTCCTGCGCCTCGGCCTTGCGGCGGCCGAGCTCGTCGGCCTCGGCGGCGAGCCGGGCGATCGCGGCTTCAAGGGAGGCCTTCTCGTCGTCGAGCCGCTTGCGGCTCGACGAATAGGCCGCGAGCTCCTGCTCGACGCCGCGGCGGCGCTCGTCCTGGCCCTGGAACGCGGCCTTCTTGCCCGACAGCTCCTCGCGAGCGGAGGCGAGCGCCTCGGCGGCGTGAGTCTCGGACAGGCGGACCTCGGCGACGAGCGCCTCGGCGGCGGCGCGCTTCGCGCGCCTCTCGGCGATGGACTCCTTGGCGAGCGACGCGTCGGCCAGCGCGCGCGCGGACTCCTCGGTCGAAAGCTCGACGTTGCGCACGTTGTTGGCCAGCGATTGCTCGAGCTGGGAGAGGCGCGCCTCGAGCCCGTGACGGCGGCCCGACTCCTGCGACAGCGCGGCGGACATGAGCCGCGCCGCCTGCATGGCTTCCGTCAGGGCCGCCTCGTTGGCGGACCGGTCGTTCGCGAGCTCGGCGCCGCGCAGCTCGAGCGTCAGCACCTTCTCCTTGATGTCGCCGAGGTCCGCGAGCGTGGGCTGCGGGCCGTCCTTGGCGACCGCGCCTCCGAACACCCAATGCTCGCCGAACAGCGAGCCCTCGAGCTCATACGCCTCCGCGAAGAGGTGGCGCAGCGCCTTGTCGTGGCGCGGATCGTACTGAAGGCGCGCGATCAGCGGCTTCGCCTCGGCGGGATAAGCCCGCTCCGAAACCTCGGCCGGCAGCGAAGACAGCACGAGGAAGCGCGCGCGGCCGTCGAGTCCTCGACGACGACGGCGAACAGGCGCTCGCCCAGCAGATCCTCGAGCTCGGGCTTGAAGGCGTCGTCCACGCGGAACAATCCGCGCACGGTCCCCACGACGCCCGGGATGCCGGCGTTCAGCACGGCCTGCGCGCCGACCCAGTACGGGTTCTGGCCGCCCTGCTGTTCCAAAGACTCCGCGCGGGCGGAGGTTTGAGCGAGGGCCGAATGGAGGGTGACCGTCTCCTCGGACAGCACGCCCTGCCGCGCGCGCAGCTCCTCGGCGCGCGTATCGGCGGCCTGCGCCGCGGACTCGGCCGCCGCGAACGCCGTCTCGGCCAGCACGGCCTCCGCTCGGGCCTCGTCGAGCCGTCCGCGAGCCTCGGAGGCGCCCGCCTGATCGCGCTCGAGGCTGCGAAGCGCCGTGCGCGCGCGGACTTCGGCGCGCGAGAAGTCGGAGTCGGCCGCGGCCACGGCGCGGCCCAGCTCGTAGACGTCCTGCTCGAGGGCGCGCGCCTGTCCGTTCAGCGAATCCTTCATCGCCTGCGCCTCGGAGACGGCGGACGCGATGGCGGCGAGCTCGGCGCTCGCGGCCTCGGCGCGGGACTGCGCCTCGGCGAGCGAGGCCTCGGCGGCCGCGATGGACGCGGCGACGACGGCGATCTCGGGATCGATCCCCGCGGCGCGGCCGCGGTCGGCGTCGGCTTCCTTATTGGCCGCGGCGGCGCGCTCGTCCATGCCGGCGACGGCGGACGCGGAGCTCTGCAGGCGCTCCTCGAGCCGGCCGACGGCGGTCTTGACCTCGGCCACCTTCGCGTTCGCCTCGATCAGCCGGTTCTGCTCGCCGGTCTTCTCGAGGTTCAGCGCCGCGTGGTTCGCGCCCTCGGCGCCGATCTGCGAGCGGCAGAGGCCGAGCGTCTCCTCGACTGGCCCGATGCGCTCCTGCATCGACGCGAGCTCCGCCTCGATCGTGGAGGTCTGCTCGATGATGTGCGCGGCTTCCATGGCCGTCAGCTCTTCTTTATACTTCGCGAAGAGCTTGGCGCGGCGGGCGTCGCTGTCGAGCTTCTTGACCTGCTCCTCGATGAGCGCGACGGAGTCCTGCAGGCGGCCGAGGTCCATGTCCACGCGGTCGAGCTTGCGGAGGGCTTCCTCGCGCTTCGCGTTGTACTTCGCGACGCCGGCGGCCTCTTCGAAGAAGGCGCGGCGCTCCTCGGGCTTGCTGCGGATCATCGAG
>Ga0163144_10020558_pt1 | contig 13188 bp, 8 predicted proteins | sample OliLak19BULKMAT1_FD_123175 | JGI IMG/M metagenome (GOLD analysis project Ga0163144, IMG submission 123175) | Freshwater microbial mat bacterial communities from Lake Vanda, McMurdo Dry Valleys, Antarctica - Oligotrophic Lake LV.19.BULKMAT1 | ecosystem: Environmental > Aquatic > Freshwater > Lake... | reverse complement strand
TCGCCGATGGTTGCGCACACCCGCGCGGCCGGAGGCGACAACTCGGGGGGGTGGCGCCTAGCGTGGCAGGCGTCTGAGGGGTCGTAGCGCTGGCGACAGCGCGGCGCGCCTCAGACGTCTTTGCCCGCGGGGCCGCGCGGAGAGGCGTAGGCTGGGACAACGTCCCACCCGAAGTGTTAACCCGTTTTGCGTCGCCACCCCTTTTGGTGCGCCGGTGGGACGTTGTCCCAGCCTACGCCTTGAGCCCCCCGCCCCCAGCGTTCATGCTGAACGCATTCTCCGGCCCTCTCCCCTGCCCTTTGAATGGACCAAACGCTTGGCCTTCAACGATCCCAATCCCGCGTCAGATTGGCAATCCGTCGCTGCCAAGATCCATGCCAGCGGCCGACAGATCGTCATTGCCGTCACCGGCGGCGGCAGCGGCGCGATCAGCGCCCTGCTCCAAACTCCCGGCGCCTCGCGCACGATCCTGGAAGCGGTCGTTCCCTACTCGCTCGCCGCCTTGACCGACTGGATCGGCGCCAAGCCAGAGCAAGCCTGCAGTGCAGCGACCGCGCGAGCCATGGCGATGGCGGCGTTTATGCGCGCTCGCAAACTCGTTCCCGACGCCGCCCCGGAGACATGGCTGGGCGTCGGCGCCACGGCAAGCTTGGCGACTGATCGACCCAAGCGAGGCGAGCGCCGTGGTCACGTCGCCTTTCAGACTTACGATAGAACGTTTGAGGCGACGTACTTCCTAGATGATCTGCCTCCTGTTCGAGAGTCTGACGAACAGTTTGCCGCGTCGCAAACCCTAGCGGTCGTCGCTAAAGGCTGTCAGCTCGGCGCCGAATTCGTGGACCCGCAGGCGGCGCATGGGCATGGCGTCTTGGCTGCAGAAGAGGACACGGATCTGCTGCTCGGCCGCAAGCGTCTGAACATTCGCGGCCCGGGAAGCTGGTGGGATTATCTTGATGATGATTTCGCTTCCTCCATTCGCCTTCTATTTCCAGGCGCCTTCAACCCGCCGCATGTGGGGCATCTTCGCATGGCGGAGGCCGCAGAAAAGCGCCTTGGTTGTCCCGCTGTTTGGGAACTGTCGATCGAGAACGTTGATAAGCCGCTCCTCGATCTCATCTCGATGGACGAACGCTTTGTGCGGTTGCGAGAGATTGATAACGATCGCTGGATCGCCCTCACCCGCGCCCCCACCTTCCGCGAGAAGTCCGAACTCTTCCCCAACGCCACGTTCATCGTCGGCATCGACACGCTCGTCCGCATCGCCGACCCCAAGTATTACGGTGGCGAAGAATCGCGTCGCGACGCGGCGATCGCAGAAATCGCTTCCCGCGGCTGCCGCTTCCTGGCGTTCGGCCGAGCGGTGGACGGAAAGTTCACAGTGCTGAGCGACCTGACGCTGCCGCCGGCGCTCACGGTAATTTGCGACGAAGTCCCCGCCACCGAATTTCGCGAGGACGTTTCCTCAACGGAACTGCGAAACGGGCCCGCCAACTCCTAACGCCCATTTAGCCCCGCCGCTCGCGGCGGGTGCCACTGGCATCTTGCCAGTGAGAAGTGTCGAGCGAGTACCCACTTCAGCACTGGCAAGATGCCAGTGGCACCCTGCGTGGTTCGCATGCTCACGCCTTGGGGCCGAGTGCATGCCACCCGAATTCAGGTAGGCTGGGGCAACGCCCCACCTGAAGTGCTTACCAGCTCGACACTTCAGGTGGGGCGTTGCCCCAGCCTGCAGTGCGTGACGGATGCTATCGTCGCCGTTAGAATACGAATCTCGTTTCGATCGACATTCTCCCCTGGCATTCCCGGCCCGGAGTTCTCATGCGATACGCTCTTGCCCTGCTCTTCTCGCTTGGATTGATCATTCCCGCGCATGCGGCGGACAACTGGCCGCAGTGGCGCGGTCCCAACGCCTCGGGTGTGGCGGCCGCAGGGGATTACCCCGTGAAGTTCTCGGGCGAGGAAGGCGTCGCCTGGAAAGTCGACGTCCCCGGCGTCGGCACTTCGTCGCCCGTCGTGTGGGACAACGCCATCTTCCTCACCACGAGCGAAGAGAAGCAAGACACCGTGATCGCCTACGGCTTCGACGGTAAGGAACTCTGGAAGAAAACGCTCGGCCCCGGTGAAGAGGGAGAGCACAAAATGGGAACCGGCGCCAACCCATCACCGGTGACCGATGGCAAGCATGTCATTACCTATTTCAAGAGCGGTCGCGTCGCCTGCCACGACCTCGCCGGCAACGAACTCTGGCAGACCAACCTTCAAGAGCGGTACGGCGAGAACACCCTCTGGTGGGATCTCGGCACGTCGCCCATTCTGGCCGCCGGCAACGTCGTCTTCGCCGTCATGCAAGCGGGCGATTCGTACCTCGTCGCGCTCGATCCGGCGACTGGCAAAGAAGTCTGGAAGGTCAAGCGACAGTACCAGCGCCCCGACGAATCGGATCAGGCCTACACCACCCCACAGGTGGCGAATGTCGGCGGCCGCGAGGTGATCGTCACCTGGGGCGCCGACCATCTCACCGGTCACGACGCCAAGACGGGCGAACTGATTTGGGAAAGCGCCGGCTTCAACCCGAAGGAAGAGGGCATGTGGCGCGTCATCGCCTCCCATGCGATGAACGACGAAATCGCCGTCGTCCCCTTCGGCCGCGGCAAGTTCTTGGCCGGGGTAAAGCTCGACGGCTCCGGCGACGTCACCGAATCGGGTCGCATTTGGGAAGAGGAAGCCGAAGGCCCCGACGTGCCGACGCCGATTGTCGTCGGCGAGAAGTTCTACATTCTCACCGACGCCGGCAAGCTCTTCTGCCGCGACCTGAACACCGGCAAGGAGCTCTGGAGCGGCACGCTGCCGAAGGGCCGTGACAAATACTTTGCCTCGCCGGTGCTGGCCGGGGACAAGCTCTACTCCGTTCGTGAGGACGGCGTCGCCTTCGTCGTCGACGTCAGCGAAGGTTTCAACCTGTTGACCGAGGATGGCAACGAACTCGGCGAGCGAGTCATCGCGACGCCGGTCCCCGTGCGCGACCGCCTGCTAATCCGCGGCGACGATCACCTCTTCTGCATCGGCGCCAAAGCAGACGGCCCCGCCGCGACCAAGTAGCCGCCGGTCAACGACCGGCCGGAGCGGCGATAGAATAAGGCTGAATGCTGAAGGAACAAATCCCTTCAGCATTCAGCATTCATCCTTCAGCACTCTCCTCCCGCTCCGGCGGGTCGTTGACCCGCAGCTGGGGTTCAGAAGATTAACCACGAAGGCACGAAGATCACCAAGAAACACGAAGGAATGCGAGGGGAAGGGAAGAGTAAAAAAACAGGCGACGAAGTCAGATCTCCCTGATGATTTTCTTCCTTCTCTTCCTTGGTGCGTCTTTGTGCCCTTCGTGCCTTGGTGGTTAGTCTTTCTCACCGCTCGGGTGGCTCGTTGACCCGCGGCTGCGACGGGCTTGAATTGCGGCTCCAGCGGCTCCCCCGTATACTGGCTGGCTTGCTCGAATTCCCTTGATCGACGGTAGTTGCGGCGATTTTCTCTCCCGGGCGTGCGATGGCTGACACCACTCAATTTCTCACCGCGGCGGCTGCCCGGCGGCCCCTGCTGGTCGGCGTCGACGTCGGCGGCACGAACATCAAGATTGGGATCGTCGACGACGGCGGCCGGCCGGTCGCCTACCGTTCGATCCCGACCCACGAAGAACGCGGCCCCGCCGATGCCGCCGAGCGAATCGGTGCCGCGGTGCGGTCGCTGGTTGACGAATCGGGCCTCGACACTGGCGACGTCGCCCGAGTCGGGTTGGCGACGCCGGGGCCGATGGATCTAAAGGCGGGGATGTTGCTGGGGCCGGGGAACTTGCCCCATTGGCATAACTCGCCGATCCGCGATTTGGTCAGCCGAGCCTGCGGCTACCCGGTCACTTACGTCAACGACGCCAACGCCGCCGCCTACGGCGAGTATTGGGCCGGCGCCGGCCGCGAGTACCGCAGCATGGTGCTCTTCACCATGGGGACCGGCATCGGCGGCGGCATCATCGTTGAGGAGATGCTGGTCGAAGGCGTTCACAGCTGCGGCGGCGAGTTGGGGCATATCATTATCGACTGCCATCCCGATGCCCCGCTGAACACGCTCGGCATTCGCGGGACGCTCGAAGGATACTGCGGCGCTTACTCCCTGATCCGCCGCGCGGAGGAAGCCTTAGCCGCGGGCGGCTCGAGCTCACTCCGCAAGCGGCTCGAGCATGCCGAGGAACTGAACCCGAAAATGATCGCCGAGGAGGGAGAGTCGGGCGACCAGCTTTGCCTCGATCTGATCATGGAGACGGCCCGTTACATGGCGATCGGCGTCGTGACGGCTGTCCACTCGATCGACCCTGAAAGCGTGGTGATCGGCGGGGCGATGACCTTCGGCGGCGAGGGGAACGCCCTGGGCGAACGGTTTATGGCCTGCATCCGCGAGGAAGCGACGGCCCGGATGATCCACAGCCTGCGCGGTAATATTCATATCGACTTCGCCCACCTCGGCGGCGACGCCGGCTACATCGGCGCGGCCGGCTGGGCCCGGCGAGAATACCTCCTGGCGGCGACGGCGAGGTGACGAGAGGGGAATGCTGAAGGATGAATGCTGAATGCGGAGGGAACGGCTTGCATGCCGCCACGCTTGAAGCCAATTCATTCCGCATTCCGCATTCATCCTTCAGCATTAGTTTTTGATCGACGTTCTATGACTGCTCCAAAGTTCATTCGCAATTTTTCGATCATCGCTCACATCGACCACGGCAAGAGTACGCTTGCCGATCGGTTGATGGAGATCACCGGCGCAGTGAGCAAGCGTGAAGCGAAGGAGCAGCTGCTCGACGACATGGCGATCGAGCGGCAGCGCGGCATCACGATCAAGGCCCGCGCCGTCACGATGCACTACACCTACCAGGGGCAGAAGTACGAACTGAACCTGATCGACACGCCCGGGCACGTCGACTTCCATTACGAAGTGTCGCGCTCGCTCGCCTGCTGCGAGGGAGCCGTGCTGCTGGTCGACGCCTTCCAGGGGGTCGAGGCGCAGACGGTCGCCAACGCTTTCGCGGCGATGGAGCATGATCTCACCATCGTCCCCGCGATGAACAAGATCGACCTCAACCACGCCCGGCCCGACCAGGTCCGCGAGGAAATGGTGCAGACCCTCGGGCTCGACCCCGACGAAGTGTTGGGCTGCAGCGGCAAAACGGGACTCGGCTGCGAGGGGATCTTGCAGGCGGTGATCGAGCGAGTTCCCGCTCCCAGCGGCGACCCGAAGGCGACGCTGCAGGCGATGGTCTTCGACGCCCACTACGACGAATTCCGCGGCGCCATCACCTATGTGCGGGTCATGAACGGCACGGTGAAAAAGGGCCAAAAGATCAGGTTCATCCAGCAAGGGACGACCCACGAAGTGGTCGAACTGGGCCACTTTGCCCCACAGCGCAAGGCCGCGGCGCAACTCAGCGCTGGCCAAGTCGGCTACCTCGTTTGCAATATCAAGTCGCTCGGCAACGTCCAGATCGGCGACACCGTCACCGTCCCCGGCGACTGCCCGGCCGAGGCGCTCGAAGGATACGAAGAGCCGAAGCGGATGGTCTTCTGCGGCCTTTACCCTTCCGACGGCCAGGACTTCAAGCAACTGCGCGAAGCGCTCGACAAGCTCCAGATCAACGACCCCAGCTTCGACTTCGAGCCTGAAACGAGCGACGCCCTCGGCTTCGGTTTTCGCTGCGGTTTCCTCGGTCTGTTGCATATGGAAATCGTGCAGCAGCGACTGGAAGAGGAAGCCGACATCGATCTCGTGCAGACGGCGCCGAACGTCACCTACGAGGTCGTCACGAAGTCGGGCGAGACGCTCGAAGTCCACACGCCGCAGCGCGTCCCCGAGCATGGCGACATCGAAGAATTCCGCCAGCCAATCGTGCGGGTCAACTTCATTCTGCCGACCGAGTACATCGGCGGCATCATGAAGATCTGCGCCGATCGTCGCGGCACGTATGTGCGGACTGAGTACCTCTCGCCGACGCGGGCGATGCTGGTCTACGACCTCGCTCTGGCCGACGTCATTTACGACATGCACGACCGGCTGAAGAGCACCACCCGCGGCTACGGCACGATGGATTACGAGATCCTCGGCTACCGCGCCGACGACCTCTGCCGGATGGACATCCTCGTGAAGGGGGATCGAATCGACGCGCTCAGCATCGTCTGCAATCGTGCCGACGCCGATTCCCGCGGCAGGGCGATCATCAAGAAGCTGAAGGAAGAGATCCCGCGGCACATGTTCGAAGTCTCGCTGCAGGCGGCCATCGGCACGCGCGTCGTCGCCCGCGAGAACATCTCCGCCATGCGGAAGAACGTCACCGCGAAATGCTACGGCGGCGACATCAGCCGCAAGCGCAAGCTATGGGAGAAGCAGAAGGAAGGCAAGAAGCGGATGAAGTCGATCGGCATGGTCGACATCCCGCAGAAGGCGTTCCTCGCGGTGCTGGAGACGGGCGAAGAGGCGGGACAGAAGAAGTAGGCTGGGGCAACGCCCCACCGGAAGCGAGAAATCGCTCGGCGCGCAGGTGGGACGTTGTCCCAGCCTACGCCAACTGCTCGATCATCTCTTTCGTCGCCGCTTCGACCGCTCGCTGCCAATGCTGATCGCCGAATTGCTCGGCGTATTCTTTTCGCGCGTGGGCGAAGATGATGCCACGGCTGTTGTTAATGACGGCGCCCATCCGATTCGCGTCGAACGCCGGGGCCACATCCTTAGCCGCTCCCCCCTGGCTGCCGAAGCCAGGGACTAAGAACCAAGTGTGCGGCATCGCGGCGCGGAGCTCGGCGAGTTGCTCCGGGTACGTCGCCCCGACGACGGCGCCGGCCAGGCCGTAGCCGCTTTCGCCGACGGTCTGCTTAGAAAACTTTTCGACGAGAGACGCTACTTCGTTGTAGACGCGCCGGGGGCGGGACGCCCCGGCTCGCTCGGATGGGGTTCCTACTTCTAGATCCTGCAACAGCCCGCCGCCGGGGTTGGATGTTTTCACGAGGACGAACAGCCCCGCGCCGCGTTCGCGGGCGACTTCCACAAACGGCGTCAGGCTATCCTCGCCGAGATACGGACTCACCGTGAGGCAATCGGCGCCCCAGGGACTTTGGCCGCGACCGAGTAAGCCGCGGGCATACGCCTCGGCGGTCGAGCCGATGTCATTCCGCTTGCCGTCGAGAATCACCAGCAGCCCGCGTTCCTGGGCGTAGCGAACTGCCTCGGCGAGGACCGTCATCCCGTTAGGGCCGAGCTCCTCAAAGAACGCCATCTGCGGCTTCACGACCGGCACGAGCGGCGCCACGACGTCGATCACGCCGCAACAGAAATCGAGATAGGCGTCGGCCCGGCCGTTCGGCTCCGCCTCGCGGCCGGTGGTGATCGGCCAGGGGAGTTGTTCCCAACGGGGGTCGAGGCCGACGCAGACGGCGTTGCCGGTGCGGCGGACCGCGGCGGCGAGTTGATCGGTGAAGTGGGGCACGATTGGACGGCTACCGTTATGCGTGGATCAAGGCGAGAGGGCTCGATAAGTCGAGCCAACGTCGCGTGATTCTACGACATTGCGGCGGCCCAATACAGGAGTGCGGCCCCATACGCATCAGGCCGCACAGCGATGGCGAACGGCCCGCGGTTCGATGGGGCTGAGTCGATTAATACTGCGAACTAATCGACTCTTCGCCATTGCGGCTGCCGAGGGCGCGCCATGTGAGAACGTCGATGCTGTCGCTGATGATCGAGGTGTGGCCATCGCCGAAGGCGACGACGACCGCGCCCGGGTGATCGCTGCGGGCTGCGTAAATGCCATGCTCGCCAGGGGTGTCAGCGATTGAACTTGAGATTCCACAATCGGTTCCCGACCAATTGGGTGGGGCAACGTGATTGTATTGCGTATTGGCATAGCCAGCGAAGGGCCAACCATTCGACCAATCATCGCCGTCTGCCCAACGGCCTGAAGTCATGAAATTAAAAGATGCGTCAATCGCTGGCGTGTAGGTCTGACAAGAAGTGAAGTGAGGCGAGATGATCGCATCAAGCGTCTTTGACGTGCCAAATCCGCCGTTCGCGTCACGATTCGGGGACGTGATCATGTCTGCCTTACTCGGCACGTCGCTTGCGGCGTTCTTCGCTGAGCCTTTCGTGCGTTCGGCGAAAAAAACAGTATTTGAAAGCCCGTCAGTGTACTCGCCGGCTTTCAGGCCATTTCTTCCCATGGAGAAGGCGCCGTTCCCGCCGACGGAGTAACCATCTGCGGTTTGAGCAGTCGAATTGTTCTGGACTGCCGGCGACGCGGAGCCGCCAAAAGGAGTCGATCCTCCCAGATTGGAGCGGTAATTGTTCTCCGAAATAATCCGCCCGGTGTTGGCGTCACTCGGGCAAATGAAGATGCCGGCGGCGTTCGCGTAAGCATTGTAATTGACGTTATACGGCGTGGTCCCGCTACCGGTTGTCATCTGTAAAACTTGGCCGACCTTAAAATTAATCTGGTTGAATATGTTGGCTTGTTCCATGTATGGAAGCAACCAGACGTGTACTGAGTAGAAACCGGTCTTCGTGGTCGCATTTTGCAGAACAGAGTTGTAGTTGGTATAGCCGTTCTTCACGGCGCCGTTCTCGCTCCAGTCAGGAGCAAGCCGACCGGGAGGAAAGTACTTCTTCGCTGACTCGTAATTCGCCGCGCCAAGCGCCATCTGTTTGACGTTATTAACACACGACGTGCGCCGCGCCGCTTCGCGCGCAGCCTGAACCGCAGGTAGTAATAGCGCTACTAGAACTCCAATGATGGCAATCACCACCAGGAGTTCAACGAGGGTAAATCCGCGCGCACGACGCGTATGCATGGCCTTGTCCTTTATCCGTCAAAGCCGCCCGACTCTGATGACTTTGGTCTCTACCAATACGATGGGCGGCTGCCTGGGACCGCTCGCATCATAACCGGTTTATGTTAAGGGAACGCGGAGCATTCGCAAAATGAATTTTCGGCGATTGGGGGAACTAACCACCAAGGCACGAAGACACAAAGGAAAGCACGAAGGAAGAGGAATTGAACCGCCAAGGACGCCAAGAGCGCCAAGGGCGCCAAGGGAAGAGAATGGAACCGCCGATAAACGCTGATGGACGCAGATAAAGCAATTCTAATCCTCCCATCCGCGTTCATTTGCGCTTATCGGCGGTTCCATCTTCTTAGTCGTTTCTTCCGTCGTGCCCGTTGTGCCGCCGTGGTTCAATTCCTCCCGCATTTCCTTGGCGAACCTTGGCGGTTAATAATTCGACGTCGACCCAAACCATACGGTGGTCGGAGCTCGGAAAAGGGTGGACGCCGACGAGTTTGAACAGCGGATCGGTCGACTCCGGCCAAAAGACGCCCGACGTAGCGACCTTCAGATTGGCCGAGGGGAGGACGTAGTCGATGTGGAGGTTGCCGGGGCCGGGGTTGTCGGCGGGGTCGCAGGTGTCGTGGGCCGGATCGCCGCGGTGGCGCGTGTTGGCGCCGGCTTGGAGCTTGGCTTGTTCCACGGCGCCGAGCGACGCGGGGGGCGGGTACTTGAGGACTTGGGGGGCGCTCAGGAGCGCTGAAATGCCGGCAGGGCCGTCGCCGTCGTAGGGATCGCCGTTGAGGTCGCCGAGGATGATGAAGGGGGGGGAAGAGGTTTGCGGTTGGAGGTTGGGGGGCGGGGGGGAGCGCTCCGCTGGCGCGTCGCGGCTAATGGTTTCCTTTCCCTCCCTTTTCTGACCTCTGACCTCTGACCTCTGACCTCCCTTAGCGACAATTCCGCCCTGTTGGCCTTTGTCATCCACGATGAAGGCCCCCTGCTCTGCCGGTCCGGTGTAATCGACCCAGAAGCGGATTTCGTCGTGATTGCGGCGGCCGTTGCGGTCTTCGGGCCCGTCGAACGTCGGCGGCGTCGGGTGGGATGCGAGGATGTGGATCCGCTGGCCGTTCACCAGAATCGGCACGTCCCAGTGGCTTTTCGACGAAAGGGGAAACTGTTCCAGAACCTCGGCCGAGTACCAATCGTGCGGCTCGGGCGTCGCCGGATCGTCGGGAAGCTGGGCGTCGGGCATGTCGCGCCAGCGGAAGTTTTGGAATGTGCGCACCGCGGCTTCGTCAATCGGAAACTTCGAGAGGATCGCCATGCCGTACTGCCCGTGGTAGCGTCCGTAGCCCCAGGCGTCGGCGGCGTAGGCGTCGCTGTTCGGCTCGGCGTCGATGGCGCCGTTGCGGCCGAGGTCGAAACCGGAGTGGCGGCCCGTATTTGACGGCGCGCGAAAGCGGTGCGCGAATTCGAGAGGCTCGGCGGGGCCCGCAGTCGACTGCGAGACATTCTGTGGGACCGCCAAGTATTTTTCGCAGAACGTGGCCAAGACCTCTCCCTGAGGATCGTCGTCGATTTCGTTCAGGAGGAGTACGTCGGGGCGAACGCGCTGGATGATCTCGGCGATGTGTTGGGCCTGGGAGTCGGTTCCTGTCTTGAGCCGCGCTAAGATTTGCCCGCCATTTTGGTCATAAAGCGAGACGTTGAATGTGGCGATGCGCACCCTTTCGGCCGAATTGGCAGCGGGAGCGAACGCGGCGATTGCCGCCCAGGCGGCTAGTAACGGAATCGAGTGACGCCGGCGGAGTAGCATAGGAACAAACGGCTTAGAGGTGATCGCGGACAGCTACGGCTTTGCCATGAAGAGTTGCGGAGTCTGCCGTTAGATCGGGCAAAGCGGCGGAGCGGGACGGGTGCCGCCGGGGCAGCCTGGATCATACTCAGAGTTGGTTAAGATAATCCGCCGGTGCGAGCGAAAATGGATAACTCCCGCTCTAGCAACAGTTTGCGATCAATGGCGTTCTAGGTTGTTTTGACGAAGTCCTCGAAGCCAGCGTAGGATAGCCCACCATTTGCGCAGCCGGGCATACCCTTTGCTGCGATTGGAGGGCCGTTCATTGGCGCACTGCGCCCCCGATTCGGCGTTGAGGCGGTCTATTCTCGCGGGAACTCGCGAAAAGTTGCTCCCTCTTCATCAAGAAGACACAACTTACAGGTAGAAGGAAGAAGCCCGGCGCGCCGACGAGGGCGTCGCTGATTTGTTCCCCATGCGAAATGAGGAGTCAGCGGAGCCGCTTTCTGGCTGACAAACCTGCTAGACTAAGAATTATTGCGAGATCGCTCGGACAATGCAGATGGCTATTGAAGAATCAAACGTTGATATGCGTACGCAACGAAGAAGCGAGTGCAACTTAAGTAGAGAGGAATCGTCGATGACTCAGCGAAGTGTCTGTATGTGCCTTAGCGGGTTGTTCCTGCTTGCAATCGCCGGGAAGGCGACGGCCGCCCCGTACTTCACGGACGGGTTCAGCTATGCCGACGGATCGCTTGTGACGGGTTCTGGCGGCAATTGGGTGACCCACAGCGGCACCGCCGCTCAGATGCAGGTGCTCGATGGCAAGGCGGTCGTAGCGCTAGTCAGTACTACTGCAACCGAAGACGTCAATCGGAATATGGGTGCGACGTTAGCAGCCGGCAGCACGTTGTATTACGCTGCATCGCTCAATTTCGAGGATACGCGGACGACCCCCGGCACGGGTTCGCTGGGGAATAGCTATTTCATGCACTTTAAGGATAGCGGCACCTTCAATTTCCGCGGCCGACTGTACATGACGGCTGGCTCGACTCCTGCAACGTTCAAGCTGGGCGTGACTTCGTCGTCGGGAACATTGGCAACGACCTGGGGAAGCGACTTGTCGTTCGGGACGCAATACAGCATCGTCGTGTCGTACACCGCCTCGCTGAATGATCCGCGGGCCACGATTCCCGATCCGTTGGATCCGCCGAACACCATGCCGAATCCAAATTTCACGGGCCCGCTGTCTGGCAACGACGGCTTTGCCAGCCTTTGGGTCAACCCGATCAATGCGTCAAGCACCAAGATCACCGATATGGCTCCCCCAGAGAATGTTGCCACTGATCTCGTAGAAGGCATGAGCGCGTTGGCGCTGCGGCAAGGCGGCAATGGCCCGTCGAAGGCAAATATCAACGTCGTTTCCATCGGCAGCAGTTTTGACGAAGTGCTGGCCGCGATCGGTGGAAGCCCGACGACCTTCAGTCCAGCCGACTTCGACGAGGACGGCTTCGTCGATGCCGACGACTTGGCGACCTGGCAGGCGGCTTACGGCTCGACTGACGCGGGCGACGCCAACAACGACAACGTCTCCGACGGGGCCGATTTCCTGCTCTGGCAGCAACAGTTCACGGGCCCGGGAGTCGTTTCGGCGATTCCGGAACCTGGAACGCTGCTGTTGGGAATGGCCGGCGGTTTGGCGCTGGCGGCGACGGCGCGTCGTCGCCGTTAGTCGGCAAGCCTCGTTGAATCGCTTTGAGTAAGCGCCTTGGCCCCGCCCGAGCTTTCGGGCGGGGTTTTTTTGTTGCGCGGAGTGAGGCCGCGTTTGCGGATTATCAAGAGTAACAATTGCTTCCCGGATTTGGTCGGGCAAGTTATACTGACCCCGCGTATCCAACCGCCCCGCGTTGCCCGCCGCCGGCAATATTCGAGACCTGTCCCCGCCGCTCCGTAGGGAGCCTGTCGCTAGTCGCCGATGACTGCGACCATCTGAGGGGCGCCTGCCTCAACGCTCGCTTGAAGAGATATGTGAAGTGATACGTGAAGAGGTAAATGTCTCTTGAGGTTAGTCGTGTGAGCCGCAGGGCGCCGACGAACAGTCGTTGAAGCCTCTTGCTGGCGAATCAACGACGGCCCGTCGGCGAACGCCGCCTCCGCCAGCGCCGAGTTGGAGAACGGGAACATCAAAGCGAATTTACGACGTTGCATTCAGCTCGGGACTACTGGGAGAAATCGATGAGTAAGAACAACTTGACATGGAAGTTCTGCAGCCTCGGTTTGACCGTTCTTGCCATGGCCGCCGGCGCAGCGGACGTTGGCGCCGCGGTTTCGTACACGGGGACGCCGTACACCCAGGGCTTTGATTCGTTGCCCAATACGGGCGCGACCAACGCTTGGACGAATGACTCGACGCTGCCGGGATGGTCGCTCCTGAAGCGGGCCGATCCGGCATTGCCGGCGCCCTATGTAACGGCGCCGATCGCGTCCATTGCTGCCGGGACAGGAAGCAGCAACACTGGCGCGATGTACAGTTTCGGCGCGTTGGAC
>Ga0163144_10020557_pt1 | contig 13189 bp, 7 predicted proteins | sample OliLak19BULKMAT1_FD_123175 | JGI IMG/M metagenome (GOLD analysis project Ga0163144, IMG submission 123175) | Freshwater microbial mat bacterial communities from Lake Vanda, McMurdo Dry Valleys, Antarctica - Oligotrophic Lake LV.19.BULKMAT1 | ecosystem: Environmental > Aquatic > Freshwater > Lake... | reverse complement strand
CACGACCACCCTCATCGAGATGACCTGTCCGGGGAAGACCGAAGACCCGATGGCCGCGTTCGAGTTGTGGCTTTCCAAGGCCAAGGGCGTGGCGGCGTGCGATTTTTCGTTTCATATGGGCGTGACGCGCTGGGACTCAGCGTCGGAACAGGCTTTTCGCGAAATTGTCAAACGCGGCGTTCGTTCCTTCAAGGTTTTTCTTGCGTACAAGGGGGCGCTGGGGGTGGATGATCACGAACTCTACCAGACGCTCAAACTCGCGAAGGAACTGGGGGTTGTCGTGACGGCTCACTGCGAAAACGAAACGCTGGTCGATGAGCGGCAGAAGGAGTTGTTGGCGGCGGGCAAGGTGGGACCGCAGTGGCACGAACCATCGCGCCCCGTGCAGGTCGAGGCCGAGGGTGTGCATCACCTGATGACGTTCGCCGAGTTAACCGGGGCCGAAGTGTACATCGTGCATACATCGTGCGCAGAGGCGGTCGGAAGCGCGGTCGCGGGGATGGCCAAGGGGGTGCGGGTGCATATCGAGACCGTGATCCCGTACCTGACCCTTGACAAGACGTACGCGGAGAAGCCCGACTTTGAGGGGGCCAAGTACGTGATGTCGCCGCCGATCCGCGAGAAGAAGCACCAGGATTTTCTCTGGGATGCGCTGCGCACGCGCCTGGTGAGCACGGTCGCCACCGATCATGCGCCGTTCGACTTTGAGACGCAGAAGGCGATGGGGAAGACGGCGTTTACGAAGATTCCCAACGGAATCCCCAGCGTCGAGAATCGGGTTGACCTTCTCTACACGTATGGCGTGGCGACCGGACGGATCAGTCTTAACACGTTTGTCGATGCCGCCAGCACGCGGGCGGCGCGTATCTTCGGGCTAGTGGGAAAGGGGACGATTGCGGTCGGGGCCGATGCGGACATCGTGGTGTATGACCCCACGTATCGGGGGACGATCAGCGCCAAGACGCACCTTATGGCGACGGATTACAACGCGTTTGAGGGGTGGGAACTGAAAGGGCGGTCGAGCGTTGTTACGGTGCGGGGCGAGGTGATGGTGCGGGATGGGAAGTTTGTGGGCAACCTTGGGAGGGGGCGGTTGGCGCCTCGGGTCGCGGGCGGTTGAAACGACGATCGGACGGAAAAAAGACGACGAACTCATAGAAACGAAAGGCACGTGCCTCGTCCAGACTGTCACGGCCCGAAGTCATGCCACCCGGATTCCGGAACTTCATGCAAACTCCAGTCATTCACATCACGGGTCAACTGATCGTTCCCAGCGGAGAAGGTCGCGTTGCGCTCGCGCCCGGACATATCGCCGTGCGGGGCGAGCGGGTCGTGCATATCGAGACGGGCCGCATTCTTCCCAAGCCTGATTTCGGCGGCGAGGACTGCATCATCTCGCCGGGCTTCGTCGATACGCACCTGCACCTTCCGCAGTTTGATTCGATCGGCATCGATGGGCTAGAACTGCTCGATTGGCTCGAGCGAGCGATTTTTCCGGCAGAGTTGAAATGGAACGATGTCGATTACGCCCGTGCGATGGCAGGGCGCGTCGGGCGAGAACTGCTTTCATTCGGCACCACGGCGATCGGTGCCTATGCCACTTCCAACCACCTCTCCGCACAGGCAGCGATTGACACTCTCGCTGGCATGGGCTTCGCCGGGCACGTCGGGCAGGTGCTGATGGACCAGAACGGCCCCCCCGATCTGCTCATCCCCGCGCCCGCGGCGTTGAGTCAAGCCTCGACCCTCCGCGCCGCGGGTCGAGTTCGGCCCGCCGTTACGCCCCGCTTCGCGGTTTCTTGCTCGAAGCAAATGATGCGCGGCGCGGGCGTGCTTGCTCAAAAAACGAACTGGTATATCCAGACGCACCTTGCCGAGACCGTGCGAGAGTGCGAATCCGTGGCTTCGATGTACGGTGAGAAGTCCTACACGCACGTCTACGACCAGGCGGGGCTGCTCACGCCGCGGACGCTGCTCGGGCACGGGATTCATCTTTCCGATGCCGAACGGGTGTTGCTGCGCGAGCGTGGAAGCGTCATCGCGCACTGCCCGACGGCCAACCGCTTCCTCGATGCGGGCACGATGCAACTCAACGCCCACCGCCGGGCGGGCGTTGGGGTGTGTCTGGGCACCGATGTCGGCGCGGGGCCGGATCGCGGCATGATGCGGGTGGCGCGGGCGATGATCGACGCGGCGAAGCAGGCGGGAAACGCGGGGGCGGGGGCCGGGGGACTTGGCGGGGCGAACGCGGATATTCCCTCCGCCGCGGAATGCTGGTGGCAGATCACCGCCGGGAACGCCGCGGCGCTCGGGCTTGAAGGGTGTGGTCAGTTCACCACGGGCGGCTGGGCGGATGTGCTTGTGATCCGGCCCACGACGAACTGGCGGGCCTCGCCCGACCCGCTGGCGACGCTGATGTATTCGTGGGATGACCGCTGGCTGGAGTGTTGCATGGCGTCGGGAAAGATGGGATGGTCGAATCAGCCGTAACCTCGTTGGCGTACCGCCCGCGTGCCTGCTACGCTCCGGGCTGTCTTTTGGGCGGGTTCTCGCCCCCATTCCCCACCGCGTCCGAGTGATTTGAGGAACAACCGATCATGAGCAATCCGTACGAACAGGCCAATGGCGGGTCACCTGTGCCTCCCCCGCTTGATGGCCGACCTGTGAAGTTGAGGCAGCCCGCGGGGCTGGTGGTTCTCTTTCTGACGGAGATGTGGGAACGGTTCTCGTTCTACGGGATGAAGGCTCTGCTCACGTTGTACCTCGTCACGGTGATCGCCGTCGGGTCGCTGGCGCCGGGCGTATACACCAACACGCTCGAAGTGACCGAAACCACGAAGGACGCCGCGGGCAAGGAAACCGAATCTGTCCAGCGGCGCGTCTTCGTCGTCGCCGTGGACAAGCCCGGCGTGGGCGCGGAAGTGGCCCCCCCGGTGAAAAGCACGGGCGACCCGAAACTTAAACTGAGTCTGCGCCAAGCCAAGGCGCAGGGCGACCAGTCCGATTCCGTGCCGGATCCGACGGACAAGGGCGGGCCGGTGGTGGTCTCAGGAAAGCCCGGCGGCCCGTTTGTCAACGATGAGACCTACTTCACGCTGACCAACCCGCTCGCGGAAAAGGTCAAGTACAAGGTAGCGATCAATCGCGGAGGCGAGACCCAGACGTATTTCACAGTCAACGACAGCCCGACACAGGCTGCGGGCGAACTCGAACCCAATAAGTCCGTCGATGTGAAAGTCCTGGTCAACCGCAAACAAAGCGGCATGAACTGGGCCAAGGATCGCGCGGGCAATGTGATGGCGTGGTACACCGGGCTTGTGTACCTGCTTCCGATCTTCGGCGGACTGATCGCCGACAGGTTCCTGGGCACGCACCGATGCCTGCTCATCGGCGGCAGCATCATCGCGCTGGGCCACTTCGTGCTGATGGGTGAGACGCTGACTTCGTTGTATGCGGGGCTGGGCCTGGTCATCCTCGGAACTGGTTTCTTCAAGTCAAACGTTTCAACGATGGTGGGGCAGCTTTACCACGATGGCGATCCCCGGCGCGATGCGGGATTCACGATCTTTTACATGGGCATCAATCTGGGCGCCTTCATCGGGCCGCTGGTGTGCGGCTGGCTGCGGAACAACTACGGGTGGTCGTGGGCGTTTGGCGCGGCGGGTTTCGGGATGATTCTGGGTTTGATCGTCTATTCACTGGGTCGGCCCAAGTTCCTGCCCACGATCGGACTCCCGCCGCGAAAACTGGCCCGGGGTGAGGTCAAGACCAACGTGCCGCTGACTTTCGAGGAGAAGCAGAGAATCTCCGTGATCTTCATCATGGCGTTCTTCGTCATCTTCTTCTGGACGGCGTTCGAGCAGGCGTCGGGTTCGATGGCGTACTTTGGCGAGGAAAGGACCGACAGGTCGCTGCCCGAATGGCTCGCGTTCGCGGGCACAAGGCCGGATGGGGGCGGGCCCGCCTTTTGGCCCACCGAGTGGCTGCAATCCGTTAACCCGCTCATGATCCTGATTCTGGCGCCGCTGTTCGCACAGATGTGGGTCGGGCTGGCGACCCGCGGCAAGGAGCCAAGCACGCCCGCGAAGATGGCCATCGGGCTGCTCACGCTGGGAATCGGGTTCCTCTTCATGGTCTTCGGCGCGCTCTCCGGCGGCGATGGCGGGGCCAAGATTTCAGCCATCTGGATTTTCGCCGCGTTCTTCATGCACACGTGCGGCGAACTGTGCCTTTCGCCGGTGGGCCTGTCAATGGTCACCAAACTCGCCCCGCTCAAGCTCGCCTCCGGGCTTATGGGAACGTGGTTCCTCGCCAACTTCATCGCGAACTTCATCGCCGCGCAACTGTCGGGCCAGTCCGACAAGATCATCGCCTCGGGGTTCATCCTTCCCGGCTATGCCGGTTACTTCCTGATCTTCGTTCTCTTCCCCTGCATCGCGGGCGTGGTGCTGATCTGCCTGATCAAGCCGCTCAAGAAGATGATGCACGGCAAGGGCTGATCCGCTTTGCTTACTGAAACGCAAACGGCCCCGAACAATCGTGTTCCGGGCCGTTTTTCATTGTTCGTTGAGCACTTAAACGGGCTTTGTGACCACTTCGACAATTGCCCACCCATAGAGCACCGCCGACACATACACCAATGTCCACAGCCCCGCGTGCACCGCCACCAGGATCACAAGATTATCCAGCGTGACACGGAAAAGCCCCCACACGACGGCAACATACGCCAGGCACGCGAAAAACACCTCATCCACGCGGCTGGGGATCGGGATGTTCAGGTGGAAGACCAGTTGAAACATCGCAACCGCCAGCCCCATCCTCGCCGCGGCGAGGGCGAGGTCGCCCGTCTTGTGCTTCGCAAAATAGGCCGTCACGGCGACCGCGACGACACCGGTGAGCGTGTGAAACGCGGTGAGATAGCTGGTGAGAATCACATCGGGGAGCCATGCCCGGCCGCGCGAGGCCGCCGTGACCCCCGCCGTGATGACGGCCCCGATGAGCAGCCCTCCCGCCACAAACCCAAGGTGTTCGGCGGAACCCAGGCCGGGCTTGATAAAGACGGGGCGTTTGCTCGCGGCGTAACTCGAATCGCCATCGGGCGCGGGGATCGGCCCCGCCCCCTTGAGCGCCCGCTCTACTTCGGGATCGCGGGTAAAGTCGGCATCCTCATCGAAGTCATCCATCAGCCCCGCATCCCCGACGCGATTGGGCCGCTGCTCGGGCTTCTTCGCACCTGCTTCCACAACGCGGCCGCGCGGCAGGGGCGTGTCACTCGTGGGGCGGTTGGGGAAATCATCCGGGGGCTCAAGGTCGTAAATGGGCTTTGGCTCGCCGCCGGATGGGGCGGAGAATGCGGGCGATGCGGGGGGCGGGGATGCGGGGAGCGAGATATCCGGTCCCAGCCCGTCTTTGTCGTTGTCGATGCTCATTGCGTTGTTCATCTCCGAAAGGTGGGATCACCTGTGCCTATCGCGGTCTTCTCTCTGCGGTCTGTGTATTCACAGCTTTTCCGCGCTCCCGCATCTCCGGGAATCTACCGTTTCAATCCCGGCACACCGCCCTTAATGAAATACTCCATGAGTTCATGGCCCGGATCGATCTGCAAATCGCTTCCATCTGCCGCTTCCTCGCTGAAGGGCCGCTGCACCGCGCTCCTTACATACGACCCCGCGATGAGAAAGGGTACGGGAGTGGCATCGTGCTTGCGCGTCGAGCACAGCGTGTAGTGGTCGGGCATGATGAGCAGCCGCCAGCCGCGGTCGCCGCTTCTTTGTTCGGGATCGCCGCACGCCTCTTGCAGCGCATCAAGCACCGGGCCGATGATGTGCTTGTCGATGGCTTCGAGGCTCGAGACCTTGGTCTTCCAGTCCCCCTGGTGCGAAGCCTCATCGGGGGCTTCGATGTGGCTGCATACCAGATCGAACCCGTTGATGGCCCGGATGGTTTCGCGCCCCTGCGTCGCGTAATCCGTGTCGTGGTAACTCGTAAGGCCGGCGACATCCAGCCGTTCCCAGCCGATATACGCCGCGATCCCCGCGAGCAGATCGACGGAAGTGATCATCGCCCCCCGCACACCGAAGCGCTCCTTGAACGTGGAGACGTTGGGCCTGGTCCCCTGCCCCCATAGCCAAGCCATCGTCGCCGGCCGCAAGCCCTGCTCCATGCGCGCGAGGTTCACTTCGTGCGTAGGCAGTATTTCCGCCGAGCGGGCCATCAGCCGCCGCAGCACATCCGCGTCGCTTCCCGCGGCCACATTCCCCGCCCCGCCCGGAAGATGCTTTACCCACGGCTCACGCGGGATCGCGTGGGGCGCGACCGTCGCTACCTTTCCGTACCCGCGACCGGAAGAATCGATGAGAATGTTGCGGTAACTCACACCCGGCGTCAGCACCATGCTCTTCACGAGTTCAGGCTCGGTCCTCTGCCAATACCTCATCAGGTCCGCCGCAAGCACGCGGCCTTCCGAGTTGGTGATCGCCCCGGCGGAGTGATCGAGCATCAGCCCCTCATCATCGGTGCCGGGGCGGCCAGTGGTGACGAGGTTCAGGCGAAAGATCCAATCGTTGGGTCCGGGTGAAAGCCCCAGCGCCGCCGCTTCAAGGGGCGCCCGCCCGGTGTGATACCGAGTGGGGTCATACCCCAGCAGACTCATCGAGCAGACATCGCTGCCCGCTTCGAATCTGGGAGGAGTCGTGTACGCCGCGCCAACCCGCCCCGCCGCGGCGGCCCGGGCAAGATTCGGCATGTGTGCTGCCTCGAACGGAGTCTTGTCGCCGAGTTGTTCGAGGGGGAAGTCGGCGGCCCCGTCGGGGATGATGATGACGTATTTCACTTGAGGGAGCGTAGGAAACGGGAAACGCACAGGAGGGTGGGGGCCGGCGCTGGGGCGAATCATCGACGAAACATCCATTGCGGGATCGTGGTCAATCGGAGAGTCATCGTCATAGTTGGGCCGACCGGGGAAACAGGCGTTGGACTACGGCGAGAAGAGCGAGGGCGGAAATGCAACGGGCGGAGTCGCTGCGAGCGTTGAAGTCCGAAGTGGAGTGCCGCGCCGTCGGATGCTCTTGACTGCCGTTGATGGCCTCGCGGGCGCGGTAAGCGGCGCGGTCAGTTTCTGGTACAGACCGAACAGATACTCGACGCGGGCGCGGTCGCTAGGGAACGCGGCGGCGCGATAGCACTTATCAACCGCGCGATCAAGCGCTTTGTGAGCATCGCGCAACGCCTTGGGCATGGCGAGCGCGTCGTAGAGGTCGGCGAGGCTTCGGCCGCTGTCTCCCACACATTGTGTACGGCATTTCAAAACGGCATGGGCAGCGGACTCCACGCCGCTTCGCGGCTTCTCGCTCGCTTCCGGCGGCCAAGGGAAGTTGTTGTAAACAGCGGGTGAATAACTCAGGCGGGATTCAAGCCGCCCGCACACGGTTCGCACCCAGGCCATGTGCATCGCCGAACTGAGCACCCCGAAGGTGTACATGTCCGCGTTGGCAATCAACTGAATCTTGTTGCTCGGCACCACTTTGGGAAGCAGGAACGCGATCGGGATGTACCGACGGCTTTCCGATGAGACCTCCGGGATGGCGAGGAAGTGTGTTGTCGGCTGGCGGTCCTGCGTGAAAAGCATCGGCGTTTCCGCCGCGTCGCGTACGCTCCGCGTCGGGCTTTTCAGGCGGTCGGCGCGAACGGCCCGAACCCTCGCCTTCACCGCCGGAAGGCTGTTCAACTCGCCGGAAGTCATTCCTTTGAGCCATAAACACCAGCGCTGGTTCCCGTGCAGAAACTCTTCACCTCCGAGAAAAGGCCGGAGCCATTTCCTGGCTCCCGGTTCCTCGGCGAGCAACGCCGTGCGTTCCGCCTCATCAAGGACAAGATGCCCGCCATCCGTAGGCTGACTGCCTTTGTTCATTGGGGGAACAGTCGAGAGCGGATTGCCGCGGGATTCAAGCACGACATCGGGACCATCCACGAGGTAGGCGTTGATGTTGTTTGCGGCGTGCCCAACCGCCGAACCGTCGGCATTCTCGTCGTAGGACACAAGCACCCTGTCTGAGCGAGCCTTCAATCCGAATCCAACGATCACGACATGAACATGCGCCGCTCCGCGTGCTTCGCTCTCCCACGCGAACGTTCTGTGCGCCCAGTGGATGAAGAGTGATCGCCCCCACCCCCACAGCGCCGCCGCGAGGATTCGTGCCTGCTCACCCTGCGTGATGCTGTTGGTCGACACAAACGCGCCCAGGCAATCTCCCTTCATGTACTTCGCCGCCAGCAAGTACCAGCACGCGACATAATCCAGCCGACCCGCCTGACGATGCACACCCGTCCATACCGCGTCGTGATCCCGCTGTTGCTCGGCGCTGCGCCACTGGTGGCCGATGAACGGCGGATTGCCCAGCACGAACGAGCATTTCTTCGCGGGCAGCACGTCGTTCCACCCGATCCGCAGCGCATTTCCCACCCGGATACTCGCGCTCTTCCTCAGCGGTAGACGCACCACGGGCCGCCCGAACGCTTCACCCACGCGCTGATTCATCTGATGGTCGATGAGCCACATCGCGACCTCGGCGATACGTGCCGGCCACTCCTCGATCTCGATCCCGTGCATCTGATCAACATCCACCTTGAGCCAGGCATCGAGGTTCAGACGATCCTGAAGCCGCGCGCCCCCGTGAAGCGCCGCGACCGTTTCAAGCTCGAGAACCCGCAACTCCCGGTAGGCCACCACCAGAAAGTTGCCGCACCCGCACGCGGGATCGAGGAATCGCAATGAGGCGAGTTTGTCCTGAAACGCCGCGAGTTTCTTCTTCTCTCGTCCGCACGCGGCCAGGTCTGCCTTCAAGTCATCGAGAAACAGGGAGCGGAGCAGCTTCATGATGTCCCGCTCACTGGTGTAGTGCGCGCCGATCTGTCGCCGCTTCACTTTCCCCACGTCCCCGGCCATGATCGACTGAAAGAGCGAACCAAACACCGCGGGGGAGATGCGAGACCAGTTGAACTCACAACACTCGATGAGCGCAGTCCGCATGGGGCCGTCGAAGTCCGCGAAGCCCAAGTCCTCTTTGAACAGCACGCCGTTCACGTACGGCAAGGCCCGCAAATCCTCGGGCAGTTTCGGTGGGCGGCTTTCCTTCGCCTGATCGAGCACCTTGAAGAAGCGCGCGAGCAGCGCCCCAAGGTCGCTTCCATCCGCGCGTGAGGATTTCACGAGCGCCTTGAACTCTTCGTTCTCAAAGATCGCGGTATCGTCCGCGAAGAGGCAGAAAAGCACCCGCACCAGGAAGCGTTCCAGCCTGTGCCCGGTGTACTGACCACGCTCCAACGCCGTGTGCAGCCTTCCGAGCATCTGCACCGCTTCGATGTTGATGGGGTCCTCGGGATCAACCGGCTTTGTGGTATATCCCGACAAAAAGCCCAAATGGTTGATGTTCTCGTGAAGTTTGGCGGTCGCGAACTTCGCCGCGGGCTTGGACGGATCCTTGGAATCAAGGTCGTAAACTGCGATCGAATCAAAGTCCGAAACAACAATGTACTGCGGAACCTCGTTCGCTCGACCTTCTCGTTCCAGAGATTGAACGTAGTCAAACCCCTGGCTCGCGGCCTTTGATAAATCCTGCCCGCGGCTCTTGTGCTCGCCGAGCATGACCCCCGCATAGAACACGTCAATCCGGTCGTACGCCCCCGTGAGGTTCTTCACCTTTTCCTCAAAACTCGCGACGCTGCGCCGCCGTATCCCAAAGACCGCAAAGAGCTCAACCCAGAATGACTGGGCATCCGCCCGTTCGCTCGCGGCGTCTGTCCATTCCGCGGCGAACCGCATGGCATTGGCGCGAATTTCTGACAGGGATAGACGCATGTGTGGACAGAGTGTACTTCGGGCGCAGCCCGCCCGCCATCGCGCGGCCTGAAATGTCACTTTCTAGCGTGGTGTTTCCGATTGCTCGCCGCAAACGCGAGTGAGATCAGCACAATGACCGCGAGGGGGATGATTAAACCGGGCGAGAGCATGGGCGCCACAAACCCGGCCGCGATCAGAATCCAGCCTAGTCGCCGAAAGTTGCTCCAGCGGCGAACGAAGCCGTGGCGAAACTCGCCATCGTGGCGGCGCGTTCCACTGGCCGACTCTTCCGCGAAAACCTCTGCCCCGCAGCGCGGACAGTCCCTCGTATCAGCTGGCAGCCCTCCAAGCGGGTTGCCACAGGCTATGCAGACGACGCCGGGTGCGATGGTGGTCGCCCGTTCATCGACATCGACGTTGGCCCAGTCGATGGACCCTGATTGCTGTTTGAGTTCGCGGATGAAGGCCGCGGCCCGTTCGGCATCCACGCGGCGGACCATGACCTTGATCGGATCGGTATAACCACCCTCCCATTGCAGCATGTTGGATGCGCCCGCGAAGACGCGAGCCGGGATTCCCTCTGCCTGCAACGCCGCGGCGAGCGAGTTACCTTCAAACTCGGTTCGCGCCGAGGTCACCGGGATGAGGATATCGGGGTCTGTGTTCAAGGATCGTTTGAGACCTGATCGTATCGCGAAGATCATGTGCCGGTGGCCGTGTAACGCACATTCCGTTCGGCCATCTGGGCGAGAAGGTCGTTGACAAGGGAAGGGTGATCGGCGATCGCTTCGGGCGCGTTGACCCCCGGCGATTTGAACTTCCCCGAGGCAATCATGCGGGCCACAATCGTGCATGGAAATCCCGTGGTCCGGGACATACTGGTGCTTGCAGTCGCGCGGTCGTAGTAATCGAGCAGATCCCAGCGCAGCGTTGTGGGCTTACCGCTCTTCCTGCCGGCGCAGGTAATCCGCATGACCGTCAGGTCCTCCTCCCCCGGTTCATAGGTCCACTTCGGGAACATCAGCGTACTCGTGACATCGAGCGGCCGCACCTTCACGCCATTCACAACGATCTCATCTTTGCTGAACAGCCCCGTCTCGCGCATCGCCCGCATGAGCGCGATGTGGCCCGGATACCGCATCGTCTGTTCTTTCATAAACGGCACGTTGTATCGCTTGCCGACAGTCTCAATCAGGCTCCGCAGCCCATCGGTGTTAAAGGCTTCCAGCGTGCCAATCCCATCAAAGTCCAGAAGCACCGGCTCGGAGAGGGCTTCCTTGGTAACGACCGCGCCATGCTCGACCAGACGCGAGGGCCGCGTGTATTCCTCGATCACATCCGCGGGCGAAAACGCGGCCTTGTACTCATACGGCCAGCGTCGCTCGCGGGGCAGCCCGCCGACGTAAATTTCGATTCGCTCGCACTCATCCAGTTGCGAAGCCCCGTACGCGGCGAGAATGTTGCTCATCCCCGGCGCCACGCCGCAATCAGTGACCGCCGTGACGCCCTTGGCCTTCGCAAGCGCATCGAGTTCAAGGAAATCCTCGGCCATGAAGGAAATGTCGCAGTAGTTCTTCCCCGCCTCGATCACCGTTCTCAACACATGATACCCGATGCGGCTGGAAAGCGCCCCCAGCACCAGGTCAAAGGGCGCGATCGTGGATGTGACGATGGCGGCGCTGGAAAGGTCCGCGGCGATGGTCTTGATTTTGCCGGGAAACTTCGCCGCGGCGCGGGCGAGCGCCTCGGGCCGAACGTCCGCCAGCGTGACTTCAAAGGCTGGATCGCCTGCCAGGTCCGCGGCCATGACCGAACCAACCATGCCGGCGCCAAGAACAATAACACGGGTGCTCATACGGCGAGCGTAGGAAGCGGCATGGGGTGGTCCGGTCGTCCCGACCGGGCGGCTCTCGGACTCGGAAGTTCGATCCCCCTACCTCACCATTGTCCAGTAATAACTATGCTATTGCTCCAAAAACGCCAGGTGGCGCTTTTAAGGCTCACACCAATTGCCTCGTAACTCGGTGTGCCAAAAATGTTTCAAAATAAATTTTTCACCCCCAGAATCACAGCACCAAACGCACTTCCAAGTCCGCGAAAAACCAGAATAATGACCACACAAACGCGCCGCGCGGGGGGATATATAGAGAGGAGAATTTATGCGCCGGCACACAGCACCATTCCCGTCCACACCCGACCACTCCGTCCCCGTCCGTTCTTCCATGTGCCATGCTCCGCCCCGCGAATGTCCAGATAACTACCGAACAACGAAAAAAAGCGCAAAACCATGAACACATAAACTGCGCGCCCCCCAAAATCGAGTCATAAACCCTTGAAAAACAGCATCTTACAAAACCACCCTCTGTGCATTTTATGTGTTCAAACTCAAACTCCGATTTGGACACTTGAAACGCGCGCCTCCCAAGTCGCGTCAAAAACTCCTGTAAAAACAGCCTCATTCGCATCCCCCAGCGCGCACTTTACATGTTCATCAACTTTCCCGCACGCTTGAACACTTGAACACCAATCGTGCATCCCCACCCGCTGACAACTGACACCCGACAGCCGACACCTCCACAGAATACCTTTCCCCAAATGTCCAACCCCGCCCACATCCCCGTACTGCTCCCGGAAGTGCTCGCCTCTCTCGCCCCCGCTCCCGGCGAGGTCTACGCCGATTGCACCGCGGGACTGGGGGGGCACGCCGCGGCGGTCGCGCACCGCCTTGGCCCCGGCGGCACGGTCATCCTCAATGACCTGGATGCGGGCAATCTTGCCGCGGCGGGCGAACGAGTTTCCCAAACCGTTCCCGGCATCCGTCTCGTCTCATTACACGGGAACTTCGCCCAAATCCCGTACGCCGCAGAAAATGCCGGATTGGCCGTCGGCGTGCTGCTCGCCGATCTGGGTTTCGCCTCCCTTCATGTTGACCGCGCGGAGCGTGGGTTTTCGTTCGGAAAAGAAGGCCCGCTCGATATGCGAATGGACCAGTCAAAGGGGGTGACAGCTGCCGAACTGGTTGCCTCCATGAACGAACGCGAACTCGCGGAAATGATCGCGGAATTCGGCGAAGAACGTCAGGCCGGACGGATCGCAAGAAAACTTGTTCAAGAGCGCGCCAGGACACCGATAACAACTACCACCCACTTGGCCGAGCTTATTCGGGGTATCGTGGGGTGGGGGGCGGGAGGTGGCATTGATCCGGCCACTCGGACTTTTCAGGCGTTTCGCATCGCGGTGAATGATGAGATCGGAAGCATCGGAGCGTTGCTCGCGGCGATTACCGCCGATGGAAAGCGACTGTTGCGGGATGGACGTGGCAGATGGTTGTCTCCGGGGGCGAGGATTGGT
>Ga0163144_10020556_pt1 | contig 13189 bp, 12 predicted proteins | sample OliLak19BULKMAT1_FD_123175 | JGI IMG/M metagenome (GOLD analysis project Ga0163144, IMG submission 123175) | Freshwater microbial mat bacterial communities from Lake Vanda, McMurdo Dry Valleys, Antarctica - Oligotrophic Lake LV.19.BULKMAT1 | ecosystem: Environmental > Aquatic > Freshwater >... | reverse complement strand
TTAACTAAGATATTCCATTTATTTTACTCAGAATTTCGTGGATAATGAAGCTACAAAGTGGGCGTTACAGACAATCGCTCCTGCTCATGCCTGCATACCGTCCATCCTGGGCGTTAGCCCCTCAATTTCGAATAAGGGAGGGGGGGCGGAGCACGCAGAGAAGGGGATGTGTTTTATGGAAAACATGGTGCTAATTGTTCCTACATTTAATTGAATTTTCTTGGTTGTAATGACGGGAATTCTTGTAATTTATACTGCCGCATTGACACGATGCGGCGTCGGTGATAAAGTGCTGACAACATAAGGAAATTTATGAAAACAAAAAACGCCTCTCAATTTTTAATCGCTTCGACGGTTTTTGCTATGTTAAACATTTTGTATCTATTTCTACTAACTCAAGCGCCCACCATTGAATCCAAAAATTTGGCCATTTCATATGATGAGGTTTCGACACAATCAGCTGCAGAATTATTCCCTGGTTCTATTACAAATTAATTAACGTAAATCCTTGACCGCTACTTCGTTCAAATCCACACCCACTAAATCATCCAACTCAACTGCTGTGTTAAGAATCATGGCGAGTATTTTGTGTGTAGGATGTAATGATCGCTCCTCTTACAGACCTGGATTTTGATAAAAAGGAAAGAGTGGAGCAAAAACACTAACTTTTAACTAAGATATTCCATTTATTTTACTCAGAATTTCGTGGAAAACATGGTGCTAATTTCACCTATGTTCTAAAAACTTGGATTAAGCAATTCCATACACTAGGGGATATTTAACTTCTAAAAACTATGTGTTATTAGAAGTTAAATGAAGGTTACCGAGCTAAAATATAGTAAGTCAAAAATCGATAAAGCGGGTGAGGTCTTAAAAAATTTAGGGCCGAAAAATTTTAGGCGATATATATCTTGAAAATTTCCGCTAATTGTTTCTATATGTTAAAACAAGCGACCTTCAGTTCTTTCCAATGGTCGAGAGCTGGTCGATCAATCCAAGGTTGTAATGCCATTAGACTGTGGGCCTGTCCAAAACAAGTTCGGACCGCTGGTACGGGAAGTTCTTGAGCTTTGGTTTCTCCAGTCAAAGGCAAGTCTGTTGGCCGCTTCGTCTCTGAGGCCATATAATTAAAAAGCGAAATACTTCCCCAAATTACAAAGCCACTTATTACAAATATTCCCAAGGTCCCTATCATGACAAAAATCTTGATTGTTCGCCTAAATTTTGGCTTTTCTTTCCATAACTTTATAAACTCATAAAATATAACTTTTTTCATCTTTACCTCTCTGCAAAATTTTTGCTTTGAAAATATCTTGTAATTTTTCGAGCTCTAATTCCTGTCAATCCCGTAAACTCTACTCACTAGCGCGAACACGAGCATCCACTATACCCTTAAAGTCTTGGGGGATAATAATTGTGTTAACCTTACCGGCCAGTACAGCTTGGGCTATAGTTAACTGAGCTTGTACACGCATGTACTCCAAGTTCTTAGAGTTGGAAGAGAGTAGAGTTTGACGTTCAGATTCTTTACGCGCCGTTTGAACCTCATAGTCTTTAGCTTTCAATTCATTTTGCGCCGTTATGACAGTACGGGCACTGGCCATAAGTGCTGGGTCTATCTCTAGATTCTTAATGAACACCTGATGGATACGAACTATTGTGTCCAACTTCTCTTCAGCGAATAATTGTTGAGCACGGTTACGAATCTCATCTTTAATCTTTTCGCGATTCTCATTAGCTGATAATGCGTCATACTTAGCTACGATATCAGAAGCGGAAGTAGTCATAATATTTTGTACATACAGACCTAACGGATACAACTCAGATTGGTCATCCATAACAGCATCTCTACCTTTATATTTAACAATCAACTCCGCAATACTTCCGGGCGCAATTGAGTAAGTATAAGTTAAATCCAAATCATTCAGATTAGTCCTATCTTTAGTCTGGGGTCGTAAATCAGTTAAAAACATAGTCATTTCGTTAGATACGTAGTGACGTACATTCCCGATAATAATCTGGTGAAAGCCTACGGGCAACTCTTGCGGTTCAACAGTACCATTGAAAGTTACACGAATACCCACATGACCTGTTTCTACCCTGGTGCAGCCGAAGTTTAACAGGGATGCTACAAGCACAAGACCTACCATTATTTTTTTCATCATCATATTATTTCCTAATTTAAAATTGTTGTTGATGGCATAGGAGCACGTAAGATATTAAACGGCCAATGCGAAAGTAAAAACGAGCGGAACAGGCAGATTCCCCTTTCACCTCATCCTTAAATCATCGGGATTGCTTTTAAAGTTCTAGAACTGAATGATCGATATTATCAAATATACAGAACGATTTAATTTCGTTAATTTTAATAAAAAAAAATTGGCTTAAGTGCCTCTATTGGGAGAAGTAAAAATGACTGGTGATAATAATCAGGGCTACAGCGAAGAAGAAGCTTATTTTTTCAAGCTCAACAAGGAACTAATTGAAAGAAAACGTAAGGAATTAGATTCCATAAAGATCGTAAAAGACGATAAGAATTCTGCCTATTGGATGATATGCCCAAAGTGTGGAAGCTCGCTGCAGGAAGTAGATTTAATGAAAATTAAAGTAGATAAGTGTACTGGCTGTCATGGCATTTATTTTGACAGTGGCGAACTTCAGATTCTGCTTGAGAGCAAAGAACCCAAAGGCTTCTTGAGTGGAATAAAAAAACTTTTAAGCAAGTCAGCCTAATAATGAAAAAACTTGAGCACTTATTTGAAATCATAATTTTCCAGAGTCGATGGATTCAGGCACCAGTTTATGGCGGTCTTATTGTTGGTGCCATGCTTTATACATATAAGTTTTTTGTAGAACTCATTCATCTCTGCGCTACAGTGGGTTCGATCACAGAAGAAGTTCTTATGATGGGAATATTAACACTCGTAGACGTTACGATGGTACTTAATCTTTTGGTCATGGTCGTCATCGGAGGCTATGCTACGTTCGTCAGTCGTTTGGACCTTAATAAGCACGAGGATCGACCCGATTGGCTTACAAAAATTGATGCTGGAACTCTAAAAGTAAAATTGGCCGGTGCTTTGGTTGGTATCTCTGGAATTCATTTGCTTAAGACTTTTATAAATATTAGCAACAAAGATTTCGAGCAAGTGAAGTGGCAAATAATTATTCACGTTGTATTTCTGCTTTCCACACTGATGCTCGCTTACACTGAAAAAGTGCTTCATAGCAATCATAAAACCTGAATGATAGGATAGAAAACCGGATCGTCCTAACTTTTAATTAGATTTCAGAAATCAATTTTGTAAATTCCAGCAATTTTTTCCAGAAGTTGCTGTTTAGTAAATGGTTTCACCAAAACATTTTGTACGCCTAACTGCAGCGCTCGGTGCACATCTTCTTCTTTTAAATAACCAGAAATTAAAATGTACTTAATATTTTTGAATTTCAACGTGCGCATGGATTGTTCAATAAAAGAGAGACCATCTTTAGTTGGCATAACTTGATCTACAATGACTAAATCAAAATCTTGATTCTGCATTTTTTGCAGTCCAGTGAAGGCCGAATCAGCGGTCATAATAGAGTCAAAGTAGGGATAGAGTTTCAAAATAGTTTTAATGAGAAGACAAATTTTATCTTCGTTATCTATGACTAAAACATTTAGCATCCTCTCCAGCTGTACCATCTTATTTCTTCAAGCTATTAAAAATTTGTCCCAAGACTTCATCTTTATTAAAAGGTTTTTTTATAAAATCGGAAATTGAAAGTTGTTTTTTATCTTGTGAGAAATTCACCATCATTTCAGGCGAGCTCATATAGAGAATGGGTATATCGATGCCACTATCTCTAAGGCTTTTGGCAAACTCAGTTCCTGTCATCTTTGGCATTTTATAATCAGTCAAAACTAAATCTGGTCGCATATTTTGTACAAACTTTATCGCCTCTGGGCCATTTGTGGAGCCGATAAAAATATAGCCTGCTTGGGATAACATTTTATTTAGTAAATTAAGCACCGCCACTTCATTGTCTACCACTAAAATCTTCTTTGAATCGTTGACTGAAAGTTGACGAACTTGGCCTTCACTGTGGATATAACTGCTCACTTCGATCATGGGTAGTTCAACATTGAATGTGGCGCCAGAAGTTTGGTTTTCAGTGGCGTAGAGTTTTCCGTGATGGGCATCAATAATTTGTTTGCAGATCGAAAGGCCTAGTCCCGTTCCTTTGCCAGATTCTTTGGTGGTGAAAAAAGGTGTGAACATATTTTTAATATTGGCGCTCGCAACTCCCATGCCGTTGTCAGAAATATTGATCACGAGGTTGCTGGTTTCATTTGATCTTGAGACAGTAATTTCAATCTTGGGTGATACTGGTGATTTTTCTTCGATGGAATCGATAGCATTTTTTATTAAATTGATGAGCACTTGTTCAATTTTTGATTTACTGACTAATGCCACTAAATCATGTTGAGTGCAATTAATTTGTACGGCAATTTTTAGATCATCAATTCGAGTAGAAAGTAAAAGTAGCGAGTCTTGAATGAGAGTTTCTAAGTTGTAATATTCTTTGTCATCTTGCCCCGCATACAAAAATGATTTCATATTAGTAATAATTTTTGTAATACGATTGAATGAATCTAAAATATCGATGGTGCATGTTTTTAAAATATCGCGGTGAACGATTAAATCTTTTTCATCTAGTAGGGCTTGTAATAACTCGCAATTTCCCACAGCAATGGTTAAAGGGTTATTAATTTCATGAGAAATATTTGCAGTCATTTCGCCGATGGTGGCCAGCTTATCAGCTTGAACTAATTGCGCGTGACTTGATTTTAACTCACTAACTAATTCTTTATAGCGATCATTGAGACGTTTTTCAATGCTGAGGTTAAGAAAAGAAAACACAATATTTTCGTCATGCATGTGCATCTTAATCACACCGTAATAAATAGCATCAACATTTTGTTCAAAAATAAAGGATATTTCTTCAGTGATAAGAGGCGTTTTAGATTTTTTAAAGTCTTCGAAGACTTGTTTTAAATTCCCGTCTTTAATCACTAGTATGTCTTGGATTTGTGGATTTCCCTTTAGCTTTCGAGGAGTCATCTTGGAGAAGGGGATAAATTGATGATTGTAATAAGCAACTTTGCCGCTTAAGTCAGTAATGATAATCGGAGTCAGAAGTTCATCAAAAATTAAATAATCCATGTCTATCTTTTGATATAAGTTATAAAACGAAAGTATTGTTGTTCGATATTATCAAATTCGATGTCCTCTGCATTGCAGTTAGGACAACTCTTTTTGGGAGCTTTCAAGTTTTGCACTTCATTAATCAAAATTAAATACTGGACTTCTTTATCGCAAGCTTCACAAAAGTAGGGCGCAAAAAAAGATTTTACTTTGATATTATCGCGAATGAATCCTTTTACCATGCTTAGTTGTTCAATAATAACCTGAGGGCAATTTTCATAAGTGATGTTGACCGCCACTGGCAATTTATTTAAAAGACCAACCCATTCCCTAATACCACATGAGTTAATGGTGGTTATGCCATTAAAATCAAAATTAATATTTGTTCCTTTAATTCCTAAAAGGTCATCATATTTAAAATCTTCATCAATCATGCCGCTGATTATGACGTTGGTATCGCTGCCTGAATTTTTAATGGTGGTAGTGTATTTACTGTTCATAATAATTCAAAATAGTAGAGCGATTTTGCTCTAGTTAAATTGTCCTTTTGTCTTTTACTTTTTTCTAAAATCCAGAAAAACTCTGTGAATTCTCCTGGCTTAACATTTATGGCAACTGCCGTACTGTGGGAAAAGATCAAGTATAATCCGAGGCCAGCTCCACCTTTTTTATCTTGTGGTACTTTTTCAACCATTGCTCTATGTAAGGACGTAATAAATTTATCCCAAGACAGTGAGCCATATTTATCTTTAACAGAACAAATAAAGTATTGTTCATCAAAAAAACAATCAACATTGACTGGCGATATATTACTTAGAGCAACTTGATTGGAGCGAGTAGTTTGACCGTGTCCTGAAGCATTGTAAAAAGCATTGGTTAAAAGTTCATTCAAAATAAGTTGAAAATGATCTCGATGAAAATCCCAAGTGATCTTTTCGTTTATTTTCTTGAGCAGCACTTCCTGCTTTGAATTGATTTCAGTATTGTCTTTTAATTCCAGTTGAACATGATGATGGTTTGAAGTTAGAAAATGTCTGGGAGTATATTTTTTATCCAGCAGAAGACAATGCAATAATGCATTAAGTACGGTCGCATCTTTTGTATGATCGCCGCCCAGTAGTTTATGGATATTATTTTTTTTACAAAGTTCGATGTTTTGAACGTTGTCATCAAAAGAATAACACAGGACAGGCTTAGTGTACTTGGTATAATTTTCTAGACTAGTGACAGCTAAGTCCGCCTCAGAAGCATTAGCAGTACGTTTGAAATCTTGAGATGCATGCTCATCAATATTGATGTCAATGTCACTGAAAATTTTGAACGTCATACTTTTTTTACCACTAGCAAAGTGATGTCATCATCATTTGCTCTTTCTTTTTTAAAATCGTTCAAGTGCTGGAACGTCTCATGCACCAATAACTTCGGGTCCAGTTTAATAGTGTCACATAAAGACTTTATAAAATTTCTCTGGCCCCACTTTTTTTCTTCCATGTTGTTGCAATCGATAAGTCCGTCCGTATAAAAGATGATAGCATCATTCTGGTTTAATTCAATTTTGGCCACTGGGTATTCATTATTCAGCTTTTCACCCAGTCTTGGGCCATTAGCTTCCAGAAGTGGAGTAAAAGATTGTTTTGTGATGCCCTCATTACTGTTAATAAACAGCAGCGGCGGAGTATGAGAAGCATTGGAGTAGAGAACTTGGTTATTGTTCTCATCCACAATGGCGATAAATGCTGTCATTAAAATAGTTTCACCATTGTCACAAATGGCATTATTCATAATAGTTAGAATTTCGTTCGGAGAGTTAATAAGATTTGGATTTGATTTTAAAAATTCTTTTAAATTGCTCAAACAACAATGAGCAGTCGCGGTAATAAGTGCCGCCGGTACGCCATGTCCTGTAGCATCGGCAATAATTAGAATAGTTTTCCCACCCCAAGATAAATGTCCCCACCAATCGCCACCACATTGCGAGGCAGGAATTAATTCGCCATAAATTTCTAGCTTACCTTTTTTAATAATATCTTTTGGGAAAAAAGCATTTTGTACGATTTTGGCCACGGCGAGTTCATTTTCCATTTTTACTTTTTCTTTCATTTCGTCCATATATTGCACGATTTTATCGGACATGAAATTAAAAGATTCCCCCAGAGCACCGATTTCGTCGTGATTGGGAATATGCACTCGCTCAGAAAAATTACCTTCTGAAATCTTCTCAGTTAAATTAAAAAGTTTACTGAGGGGTTTGGTCATGGTTTTTGAAAAGATAATGGAGGTCAAAATAGCAAAACAGATTAAAGCGGCAGTGAAATAATAGGATTTCGTGACTAGAATTTTAATCGCTAAGAAGGCATCACTTTGCGGGATAAGACTTAAAATATACAAATTGCTAGGTTCAAGTTTAGTAAATGAAGCGAGATAACTTTCATTTTTAGTTTCAAAGAAAAAAGCTCCAGAGGATAATTTGCTGGGGATTTTGCTTTTTAGAATATTTAAATCAAGATCGTTTTTGGAGTGATAAATAGGTGTTAGTGACCCATCTAAAATGACAGTGTCGTAAATTTTTTCTTCATCCAGTCTTTTAAAAGTATTTTCTAAGGATATTCGCGCCACAGCGATGGTGTTTTTGTTGGGTCTGACGGCCATAATAAAGTGTGGGATTTTTTCATTGGGAAAAACCAGAAAACCAGATGGCGTTTGCTCCAGTTGACCTAGAATTTGTTCATCTAGTTGATTGACATAAGTTAAATTTAAATTGAAATTTTTAAGGATATTTTTTTTAATAAGTCTTTGGGTGCGCTGAAACGTAGTCCCATCATTTTGGTAGTAGGAAAGGGTGAATATTTCTTGAGTTTTTAAAAGCGTGTGTCTAAATAAGTTTTTATCGTAAGGTACAGCTGCTAGAGCATCGAGCGTTAATTTATGAGCACTTAGTTTATTAGCAATATCGGTCGCAATCAGGTGATTGTAACTAAGCGCGCTCTCGTAAATATAGGCCGATTTATCCTTTTTAAATAAATCCTGAGCAAAATAGGCAAAAATAGAAAAGGCAATAATAATTAAAAATGAATTAAAAAATATCAGTTTGTATTTAATGGGAAACCAATACTGGTCATTTGTTCTTCTGGTGTCCAAAATTTTCCTCCGAGGTATAATAATTATAAATGAATACCGCCTTAGGAAAAAGTTCTAAATTAGCAGATTATGATAATTTCATAATCACGCTGCTTTTTTTGGCGATGATTTTCTTTTTGTATCAATTTTATAATCACAATTATGAATCTCCTTTTGATTCTAAGAAAGAGAAGATCGCTCAACTACTTTCCTCTAAAAATATTGTGAAAAGAAAGTTCACCGGTCAGACCTCATGGTTTGACGTCAAGGGTGGACAAGATCTTTATGTGAATGATTTTGTCTACAGTCACGATGATTCTGAGGCGCAAATTAAATTCGAAAATAATGATCAAATACAAATTTCACCCAATACTCTTTTTCAATTAAAAAAGCACAACGATCAAATCGAAATGGGTTTGACTTCAGGATCTTTTGTCGCGAATTTTTCTAATGAGTCAGGTAGTCGTGAATTGACAGTAAATGTTCAAGGAAAAAATATCGTTTTAAAACCTGTCGGCGAATCAAAGCTAATCATCGGCGTTAGCGACAAAGGAACTGAAATCACTCTGGCCAAAGGGGAGATGAAAATCAATGGTAGAGAAATCAAGGTTTCGCAAAAAGTTACTCTTGATGGGAAAGATGAGAAACAAAATAATTGGCAGGTGCAAGATTTAAATATAAAAATCGAATCCCCTGCAGATAATGCCAAATATTATTTTGATGGATCTCAAGATATTCTTTTTCGTCTCAAGGACAAAAGAAATGGGCAGTATCGTTTTATCGCCTCTAAAGATGTTTCCTTTCGAGACATCATAGATCAAAAAGAATTTAGTTCACCTGTCGTGGGTTGGAGTTTTTCAGAAGATGGGACTTATTATTGGAAAGTTCAAGAGTACTCCGCTGAAAATAAAATTATTGGGGAATCAATCCCGCAAAGTTTTTTTGCGATAAAAAAAATAACGCCCACTTGGAAAAATCCTGAAGACGAAAATTTACAAATAATTGAGTCATCACCAAAAAACATTCGCTTAGATTGGTATACTCAGGGCACAACTTTATTTGATGTAGAAGTTCGCCACAATAATCAATTAGAGCTGCAGACTGTTCAAACTAATAGTTTTTCTTATACGCCAAAAGAAGGTGGCCTCTTCGATTTTAGAGTGAGAACGAAATACGACGATCATTATTCAGATTGGAGCGCACACAAAATTGTTCAGGTGTCTTACTTGCAGACTCCGCCAGTTCCTGAGTTTCTAGATTATCCAACTCCCGAGGCGCTTTATTATTTACATCCTAGTTATCCAGTGCAAATTCGTTTTGCTTGGAAAATGTTGATGGGGCTGCGTTATCATTTTCAGTTAAAAGCAGATGAAAAAGTAAAGTTCGATGAGGAAATAACTCAAAATTTCTATGAGCATTCAATTGAGAAATCAGTAGATCTAAAATGGCGCTTGCGCTCAATTCATGCGCTGGGTGTTTATAGTTCTTGGACACCTTGGATGCAATCTAATATTACTGTTCACAGGCAAGATAAAGATTGGTTGCCGATTGATGGTAGTGAAGTGGTTTTAAGTCGGCCAGATCAGTTAACGCAATTTCAGTGGGGAGCAACCAGTGAAGAAGTTGAATTTGAGCTTGCAAAAGATGAAAACTTTCAAAATATTATTCACAGAAAAAGATTATTAGAGAGTCAGTTGGAAATTCCCATTGCCGAAGTGGGGACTTACTATTGGCGAACTCGCTATGTCAGTGCGAGCGGAAAGACCATGTATTCACCTCCCATAAGAGTGAAGTTCAGACCAACACCTCCACCAGGAAAACCAGAAATTGATTCTGAAATTTTAATCAAAATTAAAAAACGAGCAAAACGCACTAGTCTATTCAACAGAGCAATGAATTTAATTTTTCCACAAGCTTATGCTGCGGATGATGATGCCGCAGAAATTAAGTTACAAAAAAATTCTCAAGCAAAATTCTATCATGTGCAGATTTTTAAAACTGAAGGCATGGAAGAATTGCTTTATGAAACAAAAAGTAAAAAAGAAATTATCAAATGGAAAAAGGCCAATGCAGGAACTTATTATCTTCGTTATTCCATCATTGATCATTGGGAGCAAGAAGGACCGTTTTCGGATTTATCAAAATTAAAAATTGAAATGGAAACGGATAAAAAAAATGAAAACAAAAAACAAACCGCACTCAATCAAGAAGTGACATTGCATGCACCGGTGGTTTTATTTAAGCGCAAAAATGCAGAAATAGGCATTGGTCTCTCTCCCACCATGTTTAGCTTCGAAGAAACTCACAGCACTCATACTGCCAACTACGATGGCGTCGCATGGGAATCCTTACAATTATCCATACATAAAAGTTTTTCTCAAATAGAAACTGATATCAATACTCGTTATTCAAAGGGAAAAGTTTTTACCAATCAAGATTTCTCCTACCTCCAAGGAAATTTAAGTTTTTTATATAATTTTGAAAATCCCAAATGGATTAAACCAGAATTAGGTTTAAGTTTAGAAAAATATAATTTTTATGCTTATCAAAATGCGACAAGTCTTACGGCGGAAAATAAAAGTTTCACCGGAATTTTTGTAGGAGGAATGCTTAGTTTTGTCGCCCCCATAACCATCAAGGCCAATTATACTTTAGGTGAAAGTGCGGGGCCGAGTGTCATCCTTCGGTATCATTATCAAAATTGGTTACCCGAAGTTTTTTATCATGAGCGCTCTTATGCAAAAAGCTCAGACGAAGTTTCATTTACGGCGATTGGTGTGGGTGTTTCTTATCTTTATTCTTGGCAGTGATTTACCTAGTTTGTAGAACGGGATGCATGCTCGGATAAAGAACACCTAAAAGATTAATAAGTCTATCAATCGTAAAATCTTCAATATGATAATGCAAAACTCGACTCATGACGGTTTCACTTATTTTTAATGTCTTTGCCATTTCTCTTTGACTCATTTTAGAAACTTTTTTAAAAATAACGAAGTGTTCACATAATTCATATTTAAATTTTTCAGCTGCAGTTGCATTCTTTGGTAATGCTTGGGTCGCTGGAGCTGTATTAAATTCTTTGCGAATTTTTACTAATGTTTTTTTTGATGGAAATTTAGTCATTTCGTTCTCCAGTGTATCACAGCTTTATAAATTTATAAAGTTTTTGAAATCAACACTGTAAGATGCAAAAAAATCAAAGTGAGATATAACTTAAGCCTTTGGAATTATTTAGTAGGTTAGAAAGGTATTGAAAAAAATGAAAAGGGCCCGACTAGCGGGCCCCAGGTTTTTAAATATTTTCTAGCACTTTTCCACAAACTTGAGTGACTCCATTCCAGAAGCTGGCCCTATTAAAAACTCTTTTTAACATTCCCTGATCAATACTTAAGTACATTTCATCGACTGACCTTTTGATAGTGCTACCACCTGCATTGACTTGTAAAAAACATTGCTCAAGAATGTCAGCGTTAGATTGACCTTGAAAATTGATAGTTGTTTTTTCAATCCTACCTCTTACGCTAATTGCTCTTGGCAGAAAGTTTTGACTTAACTCAAATTTATTGGCGATAAGCTCACACGCACTTTGTTTAGACCAGAAAGATGAACCGTTGTGGAGTGTCTGCGTTTTTTGACTACCAGAAACTAAAGTGATGTCGTCGAAGCTGCTCCCTTGACCTGCTAATCCCGCCAAACATTCTTGAAAAACTTGTCCACGATCAAGAGTGTGAAAGACTAATAAAGTGGTTTCAACAATCGCCACACTTTTTACCCCAAAAGAAATCTCTGGCACTGGAGCTTGCGGCGGCAAGGGACGAATGATATCACCACGAATGGTTCTTAAAGCGGTGAGTGCATGTTGCAAAACATTTTCTTTTATTTCCGCAGAAAGATTTTCATAAGTGCGTGTCGCTAGCGCCTGGTTTAACATCTCTAAAGTTTGCTGCGTGCGCCCTTCAATACTCTGATCAGCTTTACTCATCATTGGTGTTAAAAATAAAATGGTAATCAATAATATTTTCATTTCTCTCTCCTTAAAGTTGGGCCTAATTCAAAGCCTTTGTGCACTTCTAACAGAGGAGAAATAAGATGATAGTTTTTTTATTCTCAGTCACATGTTGTTGGAGAATGGTGCGCGCGAGCATGTTAGTTTTACTCGTTCGGTGTCAAAGTGGAACTAGTTTTGTGGTTTTCTCTTCGAGAAATTAGGAATCAGTGAGATGAAAAAAATAAAAGCGACTAAATAAATAAAAGTATTTTCATGACTGACACGACTACAAGAAATCGTCGAATCAAAATTTGGTTTTAAAGCTGAAGCTGTGTTGTTTGCTGCGAGCGCAGTTGAGTATGCTGAAGGTGTTATGGTTCCCGTGTTTGCAATGATTCCATCCAAATCATCAAGACGAATACGTCCACTTCCTCCATTACCTCCGCCTCCGCCTTTAGTCGCAGCTGGATGATTTCCACCATTCCCACCTGTTCCGCCAGCTGCTGTTAATGTGCCAGAAATAATAATTTGATTTTCTGCTTGTAAAAAAATGGCGCCACCAGATCCGCCGCCGCCGCCGCCGCCGTACTGTCCTCCAGCTCCACCAGTTCCGCCTCCCCGATTTCTGAACTGCTGGAAGAAATCAGCGGGGTTGTTAGTGTTGGTCCCTGTTTGGCCAGGAGTCGTCGTACCGGAAGCTGTACTTGTCTTTACGCTCGCACCAAACGCGGATTTTAGTGCATTCTGCATGGTCGTGGCATTCACTTCTGCTGGAATAGGTACGACGATAAACTCGCTCTCATCGTCGGCTGAGGCTTCATCAAGCTCCATTACAAACTTCTTGACTTCTTCGAACAGCATCGGCTGTGCTACCACGATCAATGCGTTGTTCTTT
>Ga0163144_10020548_pt1 | contig 13193 bp, 4 predicted proteins | sample OliLak19BULKMAT1_FD_123175 | JGI IMG/M metagenome (GOLD analysis project Ga0163144, IMG submission 123175) | Freshwater microbial mat bacterial communities from Lake Vanda, McMurdo Dry Valleys, Antarctica - Oligotrophic Lake LV.19.BULKMAT1 | ecosystem: Environmental > Aquatic > Freshwater > Lake... | reverse complement strand
TTGGTCAGGGTGGAGCCGACCCCGCCGATGAGTTGGCCGGAGAAGGTGCGGTCTCCGCCGTTGCGACCGACGGTGAGATTGGCGGTCCCGAGATTGAGGGTGCCGCCGATGTTTTCGGTGACGCTGGAGACGATGCTGCCGGACAGGTTGCCGAATTCCTGATTGTTATTGTTCAGGTTCACCGTGGCGCCGGGCTGGATGATGACTTCCGCGCCGGTGATCACATTCTGATTCTGGAACGTGGAGATCACATCGGCCGCCGTGAGGCTCAGGGTGCCCTGATTGACCTGGATATTGCCCTGATAGCCCGCGATGGGGCTGGCAATTTCCAAGGTGCCCGGGCCGTACTTGATGAAGCGGGTGGCCAGGGTGTTGCTGTTGTTGTTCCGGTAGTTGGCCAGCGTGGCGCTCAGCGTGGAAACCGCCGCGTCATCGGTGTAAAGCGCGAGGGTGTTTGTGCCGATGCTCAAGGTGCCGTTGGAGATATCAGCCCCGTTGTTCAGGATGATACCCGCCTGCCCAGGAGTGCCCGAGGCCGGATTGCCGAGGCTGAGCCGATAGCCGCCGAGGTCGATGGCCGAGTCCGAGCGGAAGGCATAAGCCGAACGGTCTCCGGTGAGAAGGCCGCCCACCCCGCTGACGTCGAGCAGGTCGGTATCCGCCGCGGCGGTATCGAGATCGACGCCGCTGGCCGTATAGGTCGCGGTCACGAGGTTCGCCCCGGAGACGCCGGCAAAATGCGCGGCATTGGTGGTAAAGTCCTGAATGGCCGCCCAAGTGCCGATGGTGCCGTTGCTGACCGCCGGGGCGGCCGTCAAGGCGAGTTTTTCGTTGCCCGCCGTGCGGATGTCGGTGGTGATGCCTTTGACCGTCAGGGTCGCAGCGTTGGTCCGGACGAGGGAACCGAAGGTGAAGGTCGTGCTGGTCCCGCCAGAATTGTCCACGACGAGCGCGGCATTGCCCGAACCGATGTTCAAGGCCCCACTGCTGGCGGTCGTATTGACCGCGCCGGTGTTGTTATTGAGGCGCAGGGTGCCATTGCTGACCGTATAAACGTTGTTCGTGCCGAACGGATTTCCCGCGGCCTTGGCCTCGCCGATGAGGGTGCCCTCGGTCACGGTCACGCCGCTGGTGAAGGTGTTATTCCCGGAGGTGGGATTTAGGATGACCGTGCCGCTGCCGACTTTGTTGATGCCACCGGCGCCGGCGCCGCTGATCGTGCCGCTAAAGGTGGTATCGCCGCCGCTGACCGCGGTGAGCTTCAGACCCCGAGTGGAAAGATTGATGCCGCCACTGAAGGTCTTCACCCCCGCGTCGAGACCGCCGAGGGTCTGGTCGCTGCCCGTGGCGGTATTGATGAAGTTCCGATTGATCGTCCGGGTGCCGGAAGCCAGAACCTGGCTGAAAAGGTTGTTCCGGAAGGTAATGTCCGTCACGGCCGTGCCGAAGGCGTTATCATGGGCGGCGACGAGGTAGCCTTGCGAGATGACGGTAGGGCCGGCGTAGGTATTGTTCCCGCTCAGCCAGAGAGTGCCCTGCTCGGATTTTTCGAGGATGTTCGCGACAGCTCCGGCCACCACGCCACTGACGGTGACCACGGCACCACGAGTCCGCAGAACGATGCTGCGGTTGATGTTCAAAGTCCCGGTGACTTCAAGACCGTAACCGTTGTAGCCGTCGAAAAAGACCGCGCTGTTGACGCCGCCGTTGGTGGCGTAAGTACCGGCATGACCGATGGTCAGGGTGGGGATCTGCACGATCTGGTTACTGGAAGAGCCATTCATGGACCCGACCGTGATGACCCGGGTCGAGTTGTCAGTGCCGCCGGTGGTGGCGACCACGTTATTGACCACGAAAGGCCCGGCGCCATCGAAACGGAATTCCAAATCCGACCGGCGGTCGTTGGTGGTATTCAGGTTGATCGTCGAAGTGGCGAGACCGGCCGCCCCCACATGCCCGAGAACCAGACGCCCCTGCTGCACGTTGGTGCTGCCCGCATAGGTGTTGTCCGCATTGAGGATCAGGCCGCCACCCTGGCGTTTCTGCAGGCTGACCGCACCGGTCCCGGTCTGGCCGACCACACCATTCAGAACCAGGTTGCCGAGGCCGGAGTGAAAGTTGTTGTCGTCACCCACGTCGAAGAAGGCCCCGCGGGCCGTGGTTCCATTTTCCAGCGTGGTCGCGCCAGTGAAAATGGTGTTCATGAAGGTCGTGCCGATGCGGTTAACGGTCAAGCCGCGATCCGCGTCATCCATCCGCATCGTGAGGGTGTTCATCGTCACGTTGCCGAACTGACCGCCGCCGAGGGCAATGGTCCGGAAAACGGCGTTGCCACCCTTCACGTAAAGATTGCGAGCCCCGTACTGGGTGTCCGTAGTCCCGGTGTAGGAAAGAAGCGGATTCACCCCGACGCGGAGTTCACCGGCGCGCAGGGAGATATTGTTGTCGGCGCCCATCGCGCCATTCTGGCCGACGACGAGGATGCCGCCGTTGCCGATCAAGGTCCCGGCCGTGAGCGCGGTGCCCACAGTCTGGGTAATCGTGCCGGTGTAGTTCTGGGCATTCGGCAGGTAAACCAACCCCCCAATATTGGTCAGACCATTCTGATCCTGGGCGCCGACGATCAACGGGAAGGCCCCGCTAATCACATTGGCATTGGCAATGGTCAGAGTGCCGCCGCCGCTGCCGAGGCGGATCGCCTGCAGGCCGCCGCTCTTGTCCCGCCCCGTGGAGGAAAGGGTGCTGCCGGTGTAGGTGCCGTTGCCGGTATCCGCACCGAACCAAACCTCGACATCGGGCGCGACGGTCTTGATCTGCCCCGGGATATCCCGCTGGAAATCAAAGTTCCCGCTGAGCTGGATGGCAACCCGGTTGCGGCGATCGTTGCCGGTCTGCTGGTTGGCGAGGGTGAAATCATAACCGCCGGTGCTCGGAATGCCGGTCTGGGCAATGGTACTGTGGAACTGGATCTCGCTGCCCGCGCCATAACCGGCGCCAAACGCGATGGTCGAGGCGCTGTTGTCATCCTGGTTCTGAAGATAAATCGCCTGGCGTGAACCGATGCTGGTCGGGCTATCGATGCGCAGGACCGCAGCCGAGCCGACCTGGATGTCGTTCCCGGTGACATTGGCGCCGGCCGTGCCCGTGCCGTTGCGCAGCCAGAGCACACCCTCCGCCACCACCGTGCCACCCTCGTAGGTCTTGGCTCCGTCGAAGAACAACACCCCGCCACCCCGCTTGACGAGACCGCCGTTACTGAGATTGCCCGTGATCGTGCCCATGACCCCACGCTGCGCCGCGGAAGAGTTGCCATCCAGACGGATGTAACGCTGCTCACCGCCGAAGTCGATGGGGTTGACCATGGTCACCGCATGCGTGGCGTTCATACCATTCAAGGTGAAGATGCCGGGATTAAAGGTCGCACTCCCCCAGACCACCGGCGCGCCGGCGCCGCCGAAATTCACATCGATCGGCGCCCCGTAGGCGGAAAAGCCGACACTGCCACCACCGCCACCACCACCGCCGGTGAGCTGCACTTCACCGACACCAGCCCCGAGCGCGCGTGTGAAATCCCGATCGGTTTCGTAGGCCGCCTGGCTCAGCCCGGAGCCATTCATGTCGAAATTTCCGCCGCCGAGCGCAGTGATGTTTTTTGCGCCGATCGGCTCACGGAACGCACCTTCGCTGAGATAGGTGGTCCCGGTGTAGGTATTATTGGCAAAGAAGGAGGAGGTGCCAGGGCCGGTCTTCACGAGGGAGACCGCATTTCCGCCATTGTCGACGATGGACGACCGGATGTTATTGCTATTGACGCCAAGGAGATACAGCTCATATCCGCTGGCCGCGCCGGCGGTGAGGAAAGGAACGGAAATGGTGTGGGTCTGGTTACCCGCCGTGATGATACCGCCGGAATCCACGACGAGGGTGGTGCCCGGGTTGCCCGTGAGAGTGCGACCGCCCGTGGTCTCCTGCATGTTCAGAGACTGAACCGTCCGATTCGCCGTCAGAGTGACCGTGGGTGTGGTGGTGAGCCTGATGTTCTGCCCGAGCGCCCAGGTGTTTTCCGCCGTATTGAGCGCTTGATCAGCCGCCTCGAGCTTGCGATAACCGAAACCAGCCGAAGCCACAGGGACGTATTTGAGGAAGTCGGAATCGTAATAGGCCCATCCGCCGACGAATGGCACCGTGGTCGGACCCGCCTCCAGGGCCGAATTGATCAGACGATGTTTGGCCGAAGCTCCCCACTCCGCGGTAGCGCCACCCGTCAGGTTATCGATCGCCAGATTCAGAGTCACACCCGCATTGGGTTTCTGAATGTCGGCGAAGGTCATGGTCACCGAACCCGCATCCGCAGAGCGGATATAAATACGGTTTGCCCCACCCTCGAGAGTAAGGGTGCCAAAGGTCTGCGCGACGGCATAATCAAAGAGACTGGTCAGCGTGCCATTGAACGCAGAGTTTTCAATATTGATCATGCTCGCCCGCATACTGATGGGGGCCGTGGTCGAGAAACGACTATCCGCGAGATCATTAAGACCCCCGGCGCCGCTGCCGAAGTTCAGACGCAGGAAGGAATTACGGAGATTCAACCCTGCGATGTCCGCGTAGGGGTTATTACCCGGAATCGCGGACCCAGTATTCGAGCGAATCTCACCAAGGTTCGAGGTGATGGTGCCGGAATAAGTCTGGCCTGCGGTAACGTTCGACAATTGGAGGCCCGACATGCCGTAGTGAATAATGTCACTCCCCCCGGTAAGGACACCTGCCAGGTTGACAAACCCTACTGCACCGGAAACCGTCAGAGTCTGATCAACCGTCGTCGCGCCCGTAAATGCGAGCGTGCCATAATCGGCCTGGATCCGGGCCGCCCCACCGAGAATGACCGCACCGGAAAGCACGTCCTGCTCCCGACCCAGCATTTTGCGAATCGCTCCCTGACCGAGGTGGCCATTCCCCGAAATCGTGAATATCTCGCTGGAATTCCACCCCCCAGTCGTCTCGGCACCAATTCCACCGGAGTAATCATTGTTCGTCACGAAACTCGCCCCGCTATTGATCACCGTGTCATTACCCGCCCCGACCGCCCCAAGGACCGTGCGATTATCCCCCAGCGAAATCACCATCGTGTTGCCGGCATTCAACGTCGTCACGCCGGTATAAGTGCTTTGCGCGCCGAGAATCAGCGTTCCTGCACCATCCTTGGAGAAAGCGGCCGGCCCACCCCCACCGCTGATTATACCATTCAGCACCAACACCCCATCGGTGACGTCCACCGACAACGGCTTGGCGGCAACGATGTTGGCATTGATAATATCCATTCCGATCCCCACCTTGGAGATGGTCGTAGAGACGACGTCGTCGAAAGTCAGCGAGAAAGCGCCCCCCGGCGTAATCACAAAACTCTCCTGCCCGGCCGTATCACCGATGACGAGACTCCCCAGCGTGATCCCCTGACCCAGAGTGATCAATTGATCGCCCGCGATGTTCAGATTGAGCTGGGCAATATCTGAGATCGCATTGGGGAACGCCGCGTCCCAATTCGCATTCGAGTTCCAGGAATAACTCCCGGCAGCGGTTTGCGTCCAGTTGCTGGTCACAGCATTGGCCGCCTGCTGAATCCCGAGCGACAGGGCCGTCGAGAGGACGAGCCAGGAGGACAATCGGCGGATAAAAGCCTTGGAGTGGCGGGACTGGGAACGCGAGCGATTGAGATTCTTCATGTACATACGGGTGAGATCTTTTTTGGAGTGTTGGGGAGCGGGGAGGGGGTCGGGCACGGGGGATTTCACCTCGCATCATGGAAAAGAGTACACCCCAAGTCAAAGATTTATTTCGGAAAAATACGGAATTCCACGACGGGGAGTGACGGGTGGGGTCTGGGACGAATTCCGGCCGCGCTTTTATCCCATTTTCGCCCGTCCTCCGGGCTCAGGAATCCAGGCCTCAAAAAAAACGCCGCTTTGGGCAATCACCTCGGAATCAAGGATTCATCGGCATTTCCGGGCGATCAAACCTCCCCCCTCCGAGGCTTACCCCACTCTCTTCGTTTGGTTGGCGATCGGTCTCGTCAGGAACCACTCCCGATCAGCGTCCAATCAACGCGGCGGCTGCGCGAGCAACCGCTCAACTAAAAGCCGGGTGAAAATTTTTGCACCAGCGGGGTTGAGATGGGCGTCGTCTTTACGGAATTGAGGATCGAAAAGGATGGGGAATGTGCCGGGGTCGCTCAAATCGATGATCGGGAGGGCAGGATTGAAACGCGGGTCGGGATAATAAATTTCCGACTGGGTGAGCGGGGGATGAAAAAGGACGAGCCGCCCGCCGCGCGCAGCGATGACGCGGCCCTTTTCCCGGAGCACGCGCTGGCTCTCGGCATCGCTGAAATAAGGCTGCGCGGGCTTTTTCAGGCGGTCGGCCACCCCCTTGCGAAGTTTTTTGAGATCGCCCGGACGCATCTCGCGGAGTTTGTCGCCCTCGTGATAACCGTCGAACCGCGCGCCGAGATTGGCCGACGAGAGCGTCTCGGGTGGTTCGGCGAGAAAAGCGTCGGGCAGCCACTCCAAACCGCGGCCGAGGTTCGTGGCGCGGGCCAGCGCGGGCGGTATATGATCCAGGAACGCGCCGATGCTCGAAAAACGATCGCTCCAAATCCCGAACCAAGTGTGCTCGTCGGAACTCGTGATCCACAAGGTGGCGCGCGTAATCACCCCGCAGCGTTTGAGATCGTGCCAATAGGCCAGCCGCAGCGTCCCGCGGGACTCCACATCGAGATTCACGCGCAGCGCGTTGCCCTCGACGAGAACGTATTGGAGCGGCTTCGTCCGCTGCGCGAGCACGGTCTCCAGCACGTAACTGTCTTCGGGCGGGCGCATGCCATCGAAGCCGAGATTAAACGACCGCGTGGGCCGGCCACCGGCGGCCATGAGTTCGTCGAACAACTCCGGAATGATGTGCCGATAAGTGCGGCTCGATCCGACGAAAAACGTGTCGTACTCGTCGCCGTGGGCGCGCAGCCATGCGACTTTCGGCTGCACTGCCGGGACGGGCGGAAAGGGCAGGCGGCGGCGGACGACTTCACCGCAGGTCAAGGCGACGATCGCAAAAATCGCGACGAGCATGGCGCCGCGCGCAAACCGTGCGCGGAAATGATCGATCGCCCCGGAAGGCTGATCTGCGCTTGTTTCGCGGGCGGTGCTCACACGCGGGCCAGCGTCTCCCGCAAGGTCGTCGTCATCGCGCGCTGCCGTTCTTCCACGACCGCGCGCGCCTTCGCCGCCTGCGCTTTCGCCGCGACCGGATCTTGGGCCAGGGCAAGCACCGCGGGCGCGACGCGCGCGAGTTCGTCTTCGTGATCGAGCGTGAACAGCCAGTCGTTCAAACCGAGGTCGCGCCACATGAAACCTTTGCTCGTCTGCTCGGCCCAGCGGCAGACGATCGCGGGGATGCCGCGGCCGATGCACATGATCGGCGAGTGCATCTCGTGACCGAAAAGTCCCGCGCTCCGGCGATAGGTGCTGAGCGCTTCGTCGGTCAGCCAGTAGGTCTCGCGCCACACGCATTTCGCGCGGGTTTCCGGCGGCAATTTGTCGTAGATCATTTCCTTGTTCACGGCCATCTGCGTCTCGTCTTCGGGGCAGAGGAGCACCTTCAAATCGGTCTGCTGCACGACGGCGATGATGGCCTCGCGCAGCGGCCGGCAGTCGTGCTCTTTCATCGCTTCGTTGCGCGCGTTTTTCTTTTCATCGAACGCCGCTTTTTTGCTCGGGATCGTCCAGTACGGCGTAAAGCGGAGGCGCGGAATGCAGCACAAAAACTTCCCCTCCTCGAGCCCGTGCGCCTGGAGGAAAGCGAGCGCCTTGGCGTCGTCGGCGAGGTCGGTGGCGAAGGCGCCGTCGGGCCCGAACTCCATGAGCGGCGCGGTGCAGCCCTGGCTCTTCGCGAGTTCGAGCGACACGGAGTCGCGGAAATAGACGAACTTCGCGCCGCTGAGCACCTGGATGGTCTGGGCCAGGGAGGCCTCGGAAGCCGGCTTCGTGGCAGTGGAGGTGGTGACGGAAAAGGTGATGCCGAAGACGCCGTAGGGCTTGCCCGTTTCCTGGCTCCAGCGGAGCACATCCTTCTCCGCGACGAGCGACGGACCGGAGCCGTGCAGCAGGAAATCGCACTCGGCAAACGCCGCCTTCAACTGCTCGGGATCCTTGATAATCACCAGCTTCGGGAAGCGCCGGGTCAGCATTTCCTCGACGCCGTTGTCCACCTTGCTCGGCCACAGCCGCACCTCGGTCTCGGGCAGATATTTCTCGAGCAAAGCGAGCACGCCCGGCGTGTGTGCGATGTCGCCGATATTCACCGTCTGCCACGAAGAGCGGAGCAGGATGCGCGGGCGGCGTTTTTCCTGAGCGTGAAGCGAAGGGGCGAGAACTGCGGCGAAGCCGGCTCCGACAAATCGACGGCGAGAGATCGGGGTCATGGTGCGAGCAAACACCGAAGCTCCGCCGGACGGAAGTTTTTCCAGCCCAGCAGCCGCGCCGCGTTTCACTCCCACCCACCGGAGTGGCGAGCCGGGCGGTTCGCGGCAAAATCCAAATCGCCGGCACGGCACGATGCCGCGCCGGATTGCCAAATCATCGCCCCGGCCAAATTTCCCCGCGCCTTTAACGCTGCTAAGGTTTTCCGTCGCGCGGGATGGTGCTCGGCAGTACGTTTTCCGCCGCTTTCCGCTTTCGCATGCTCCCCCGCTCTCTCCAATTTCTGCTCCTCGCCTCGGTGCTGGCACCTCTAGCTCGCGGGGCGGTCGCGCGCGAACTCACCTACGAGCGCGACGTGCGGCCGATCCTCAAGCACCACTGTTTTCACTGCCACGGCGAGGGCGAGAAGCTGAAGGGCGGCGTGGATCTGCGGCTGCGGCGGTTCATGGATCATCCGAGTGAAAGTGGCGCGCCGGTCATCGTTCCCGGCCAGCCAGCGGCGAGTGAGATGATCAAGCTCATCCGCGAAGGCGAGATGCCGGCGAAGACCAAAAAGAAGGTGCCGCCGGCGGAGGTCGAGATTCTGGAACAATGGATCGCGCAAGGTGCCAAGACCGCGCGGCCCGAGCCGGAGCAGGTGCCGAAGGTCTGGATCACCGAGGAGGAGCGGGAATTCTGGGCGTTTCAGCCGATCCGCAAGGCGCCGGTGCCGAAGGTGAAGGATACCGCGCGCGTGCGCACGCCGATCGACGGCTTTCTGCTCGCGAAGCTCGAGGAGCAGGGCTTCGGCTTCAATCCCGACGCCGACAAAACGACGCTCCTGCGCCGGTTGACGCTCGACCTCACCGGCCTGCCGCCGACGCCGGGTGAAGTCGCGCTCTTTGTCGCCGACACCGCCCCCGACTCCTACGAGCGGCTCGTCGATCGCCTGCTCGCCTCGCCGCACTACGGCGAACGCTGGGGCCGGCACTGGCTCGATGTCGCCGGTTACGCGGACTCCGATGGCTACAACGACGCCGATGTGGTGCGGGCGTGGGCTTTCAAATATCGCGACTACGTCATTCGCTCGCTGAACGCGGACAAACCCTTTGATCAATTCATCCGCGAGCAGATCGCCGGCGACGAGATGGTCACGCCGCCCTTCAAGAATCTCTCCCCGGATGCCACGGACAAACTAACCGCCACCGCCTTTCTCCGCATGGTGCCCGATGGCACCGCCGGCGCCGCGACGAACGAGCAGGTCACGGCGCGCAATGCCGTGGTCAGCGAGACGCTCAAGGTCGTCTCCTCGTCGCTCCTCGGCCTGACCGTCGGCTGCGCGCAATGCCACGAGCACAAACACGACCCGATTCCGCAGGCCGACTACTACCGGATGCGGGCGATCTTCGAGCCGGGCTTCGACCTGCCGCGCTGGCGCATGCCTGCGGGCCGGCTCATCTCGCTCATGACCGACGTGGAACGCGCCCAAGCCGCGGAGGTGGAAAAGGAGGCGAAGGTCGTGGACACCGAGCGCAAAGTGAAGGAGGACGAGTTCATCGAGAAAGTGCTCACTTGGGAGCTCGAGAAGAAGGCGGAGGAAGTGCGCGAGCCGTTGCGCGTGGCCTTCCGCACCGAAGTGAAGAAGCGCACGCCCGAGCAACTCAAGCTCCTCAAGGAGCACCCAACGATCAACCAGCTCAGCGGCGGTTCGCTCTACCTCTACGACCGCACTTACAACACCAAACACGAGGCCGAGCTGAAGGTCTTCACCGAGAAAGCCGCGGAGGTCCGCAAGCGCAAGCCAGTCGAGGAATTCATCCCCGCTTTCACCGAGACACCCGTGGCCGTGAAGACGCCGCCGGACACCTTCCTCTTCTCCCGCGGCGATCCGCAGCAGCCGCGCGACAAAGTCGCGGCGGGCGAACTCAGCGTGCTCGCCGCCTTTCATCCGACGACCATCCCCGAAGCTTCCGCCACGCCTGCACGCCCAACGACCGGACGCCGGCTCGCTTTCGCCGAGAGCATCACCGACGGCAAACATCCCCTCACCACCCGCGTCCTCGTCAACCGCGTGTGGCATCACCACTTTGGCCGCGGCATCGTCGGATCGCTCGCGGACTTCGGCCATCTCGGCGAGCGCCCGTCGCATCCCGAGCTGCTCGACTGGCTGGCGGGCGAGTTCGTCGCGCGCGGCTGGAGCCTCAAGGCGCTGCATCGCGTCATCGTTACCTCCACGGCTTATCGCCAGACCTCCGCGCACATGGTGGAAAAGGACCGCGTCGATCCCGACAACCGCCTGCTCGGCCGCATGAACACGCGTCGCATTGAGGCCGAGGCGCTGCGCGACGCCATGCTCGTGGTCAGCGGGAAATACCATGCGAAGATGTTCGGCGCGCCGGTGCCCGTGATGATCGACGAAGACGGCCAGATCATCGTGGGCGTCGATACCAACGACACCGCCGGCCGCCCGAGCGGTAAATACGTTCCGCTCAACGGCGACGAATACCGCCGCAGCCTTTATGTGCAGATGCGCCGCAGCCGCCCGCTCGGCATGCTCGAAACCTTCGACCTGCCCCGCATGGAGCCCAACTGCGAATCGCGCAACGCCTCGACCATCGCTCCGCAGTCGCTCGCCATGATGAACGGCGACTTCACCCTCACGCAGTCGAAGTTCTTCGCCGAACGCGTCGCCCGCGAGGCCGGCGCCGACCGCAGCGCGCAGGTGAAACACGCGTGGCTGCTCGCCTTCGGCGCCACACCGAGCGAGGCCGAGGTGAAAGACGCCACCGAGTTCCTCGGCAAGCAGACGACTTATTTCGAGAAGAATCCTTTCAAGCCCACGCCCGTCGCCAAACACAAGGAAGCCGCGCCCGCCGAGCCAACGCTGCAAGCGCTCACCACCTTCTGCCAGGCGCTGCTGACCTCGAACCAGTTCCTGTATGCAGACTGATCAAAGCTCGGCCACGGAGCGCCGGGGAGCGCACCCGTCCCGGGTGCTGGTTTCGGCGTCTCGCCGAAACGAACTTTCCGGCAGGTCTTCCCGGAGCGGAACTCTTGACTCGAATTTCGCCGTCGAAAAAATCCGCAAAGGCGGGACGCCTTCGCCAGCACCCGGGACGGGTGCGCTCCCCAGAATCCTGCCATGAACACCTCCCCCCACGGCTGCCTCAGCCGACGTCACCTGCTTCAGCGCGGCGCCTTCGGGCTCGGCGGCTTTGGTCTCGCGTGGCTCTTGAATCAGGACGGACTGCTCGCCGCCGAACCGAACAAACCCACGCTCGAAACGCCGCACTACGACCTGCTCCCGAAGAAGCCGCACTTTGCCCCGCGCGCCACGGCCATGATTTCCATGTTCATGCAGGGCGGCCCGAGCCACGTGGACCTCTTCGATCCCAAACCCGCGCTCGACAAACTCGACGGCAAGAAATTTCCCGGCGAGGTGAAATACGACGACGCGGCGCACGCCAGCACCACCGTCCTCGCCAGCCCGTGGAAGTTCCAAAAGCACGGCCAGTGCGGCACCGAGGTCAGCGAGTTGCTCCCGAATTTTGCGGGGATCGTCGATGACGTCGTCCTCCTGCGCGGCATGCAGAGCAGCGTGAACAACCACGGCCAGGCCATCTACGCCCTGCAAAATGGCCGCATCCTCGGCGGACGCCCGACGCTCGGGAGCTGGCTCACCTACGCGCTCGGCTCCGAGTCGCAGGAACTGCCCGCCTACGTCGCGCTCACCGACCCGCGCGGACTGCCCGTGCTCGGCGTGGAAAACTGGAGCAACGGCTGGCTGCCCTCGATTTACCAAGGCACCACTGTCCGCGCGAAAGAGCCGCGCATTCCTAATCTCGACGCTGCCCCTTACCTCAAGGGCGAAGCGCAGGAGAACTACCTCGGCTTCCTCAACAAGATCAACGGCGCCCACCTCGAGCGGCATCCCGGCGAGACCGATCTCGAGGCGCGCATCGCCAGTTACGCCCTTGCCGCCAAGCTCCAGACCGCCGCGAAAGAAGCGCTCGATATTTCCACCGAGAGCGAGGCGACGAAAAAACTCTACGGCATCGACGACAAAGCCACCGAGGACTTCGGCACGCGCTGCCTGATCGCGCGGCGGCTCGTCGAGCGCGGCGTGCGTTTCGTCCAGCTCTTCACCGGCAACCAGACGTGGGATCACCACAAGGGAATCTACGGCAGCCTGCCCGCGGCCTGCAAATACGTGGATAAGCCGGCGGCGGCACTGGTCACCGACCTCAAGGCGCGCGGCCTGCTCGACACGACGATCGTGCATTGGGGTGGCGAAATGGGGCGTCTCCCGGTCATTCAGTACGAAGGCGCACGCGACGTCGTCGGGCGCGACCACAATACCTACGGCTTCTCGATGTGGGTCGCCGGCGGCGGCTTCAAAGCCGGGATGACCTATGGCGAAACCGACGAGTTTGGCCACAAGGCCGTGAAGGACATCGTGAGCCATCACGACTACCACGCCACGATCCTGAAGCTCTTCGGCCTCGACCACGCCAAGCTCGCCTTCCAGCGCAACGGCACGCCGGTTTCACTCACCGACAATCAAGGCGGCCGGGTGGTTTCCGAGATTCTGACTTAAGACCGGAAACCCGGCGCCGTGACGTGTCATACCAAATTGGTGAAATGATCAGACACCTGCCCAGCCCGGAGGGCTGAAGGAAATTAGCTCCGGGTGAAACCCGGAGTTTCGGACCACCATCCGATGCACCCCGGAGGGTGTGCCGGAAG
>Ga0163144_10020547_pt1 | contig 13193 bp, 10 predicted proteins | sample OliLak19BULKMAT1_FD_123175 | JGI IMG/M metagenome (GOLD analysis project Ga0163144, IMG submission 123175) | Freshwater microbial mat bacterial communities from Lake Vanda, McMurdo Dry Valleys, Antarctica - Oligotrophic Lake LV.19.BULKMAT1 | ecosystem: Environmental > Aquatic > Freshwater >... | reverse complement strand
TCGTAGCGGCGGATGCCGGTCCGGTACGTGAACTGCGCGCCGACTGGCACGTTGCTGCCTGGACACGCCTCCAGCGCGCCGAGATCATCTGGTTCGGTGTTTGGTGTGCTGCCATTCGTCCACGGCAGGCTCGGCAAGGTCATCCCGCTCACGACACAACCGCCTACCTCGGCGTGCGCGTCGGTGAGCGGTTCGGGGACGCCGTCGCCGTCGAGATCGACGAAGCTCAGCTTGGTCCCCGGCATGCCGCCCGCCACCGATGGATCTCCCAGCTCGGTCCCTTTTCCGTAGATCGCGGCGCCTGCGTTCGTCTCCTCGAAGTCGTATTCGAGCGGGCCGTAGCCGAACGTCACGGGCGGGAGCACCGTCAGCTCGTTCGTATCGTTCCAGGTTTGAAGCTGTGTGTACGCGAGGACGCGCAACGGCGCATGCCGGTGGGTGCAGCTCGCAGCGTTCATGTCGTAGCTGAGCGAGAGCTTGCTGCGACGCTTCCAGGGCGGGCCTCCCTGCTCGCTGACGAGGGCCTGAATCGCCAGGAGCTTCCGGGCGCCCTCGTAGCGGCGGATGCCGGTCCGGTACGTGAACTGCGCGCCGACTGGCACGTTGCTGCCTGGACACGCCTCCAGCGCGCCGAGGTACTGGAGCTCCTGGGCGCTCGCAGGATCGTCCGCATAGAGGAATTCGATGCGGGCGTGCTGGGCGGTGCCGGGAGCGTGGATGTTCTTGCCGTACTCGATGCTCGCGAGCGCGATGTCCACGACCGTGTTCACCACGAAGCCGTTCCGCGCCTTGCCCGTGACAGGCAGGTAATTGTAGACAATCTCGTTTCCGGCCGCGTCCACCGACCTCGACAGGAACCAGCGGCCCTCTCCACCGAACGCCGGCGAAGTGCCCTCCGTCCGCTCATCCCTGGAGTACAGGCCATGCCCGTAGTATTCGACGGAGCCGTCGAGCCGCCTGGCGATCCAGTAGCCCGCTTCAGAGGTCACGGACAGGTGCTCGAAGCGGGCATATCCGGTGTCGCCCGGCACGCGGTACGCGGCGACGCCGGGCCCTGTCTCCGGCTCGTCCACCTGCACCAGCCGGTGCCCGTTGACCTGATACTGGACCTCGCCCACACGGCCTGCGCTGGTGTCCACCGCGATCATCGGAATCGGCAGAGACCACCCGGCCGCGACCCCGCCGCGCAGCGGTGAGCGCGACCCGTAGACGAGCGCGATGCTGGGTGTCGCGCCGTTCCGGTTCGGCGGCACGGCGAACGGGATGCGGTGGGTCGCCTCGCCGGTGGGCGACACGGCCTGCTCCTCGTCGCGCGTGGGAGGCGCGCTCGACTGATAGGCGACAGGCGCCGGCCCGGAAGTGAACACGTCACCCGGCGCCGCCACCGACGTGCCCAGCGCCGTGAGGAGCGGTAGCGCGGATACGAAGGCCGCTGTCCAGCGCCGCGTCCGCGTGCGATTGCCTCTCGCTCCCGGCGCCGGAACAGGCTGCCTGACCCTCGAAGGAATAGAATTGGCCGTCATCGAACGTCTCCTCGCTGGGAATGTGCAAAGCGGGTATCGGAGGTCTTCGCGGTTCGAGACCGGAAATGGAAGGCGCTCATTGCCATGCGCGGCGCGTTCGCAAGAGCCGAGCCACGGCGTCCGCTGCCGGGTCGACACGGAAAGCACGGCCGGCCGCCGCGGCGGCCCTCTCTCGCGGACTGCGGTGAGCGTTGCATGCAACCGGCGAGGTACGAGCGCCCCTGCGCGGCGAGCGCGATCGGCGCGATCCCGACGCAAAAGCCGGGACTGCGCGCTCGATCGTGCGGCGGGGGTTGCATGCAACGCGACGTCGCGGCGCGGACGGCTCGGGCCTCTCGAAACGGCGGCGAAGGCTGCGAGGATTCCGCCCCCCCGAAAGGCCCGCCAGGTGACCGCCACGCACTCGAGAGCGAGATGAATGAGAAGTGGGCGATCGTTTCCATCGCGATGGCCCTCCTCGGGACGACCCCGGAGCCGACGTCCTCGAGGCCTCTCCGGCGCGCTCGCTACCAGATGCTTCGCCGCCGCGAGAGCTCGGGCCCGCCCGCTCGCGATGGCTCTTACGGCTCGGGCGTTTTTGTGGGACCGTCGCGTCCGTCATGGCCGGCGACCGGCGCGAGCAAGCGGCTCTCTCTCGGGTGCAGCGCGTCGTGGCGGAGCGCTGGCGGCTCGACCGGCTCGTGAAGGTCGACAGGTGGGCCGCGAGGTACCAGGCGACGGGGCGTGACGGACGGTACGGGCTATTGAAGATGCTTCACCCGGAGCTCGCGCGCGACGCGAGCGCCGCGGGGTATCTCCTGCGCGAGGGCCGCATCGCGCACCTCGTGGGCCATGCGAACGTGATTGCCGAGCAGGACGAAGGCGCGACGGAAGAAGGAGCGCCGTTCGTCGTGCTCGAGCTGCTCGCGGGGGACACCTTCGCTGGCATCGCGGAGGCGCGGCCTGGCAAGCGCCTCGGCGTGGCGGAGGTCCTGCACGGGGCGCACGAGGCGCTGGAGGGGCTTTCGGCCGCGCACGCGCGTGGCGTCGTGCACGCGAGCTTGAAGCCCGACAAGCTGTTCTGGTTGCGCGATCACCGCGTGAAGGTGGTGGGATTCGGCGACGCGCGCTTCTTCGGGCCGGGCGCGGCGCTCGCGGCCGACCCTCGATGGGGCGAGCCGAAAAGCACCGGAACCGCGGCGTTCATCGCGCCGGAGCAGGCGCTCGGGGAGTGGCAGCGGCTCGACGGTCGGACGGACCTGTGGGCGCTCGCCGCGTCGATGTTCGCGCTGCTGACCGGGCGCGCGGTGCGCACGGAGCCGAATTCGAACCAGCAGCTCCTTGCCGCGGCGACGAAGCCTGCGCCGCGCATGGCGACGGTGGCGCCGGACGTGCCGCCGGACGTCGCGGCGATCGTCGACGCCGGGCTGGCGTTCGATCCGTGCGAGCGCTTCCAGGACGCGCGGGCCATGCAGATGGCCGTCCGCGCGGCCCAGCGGGCGAATCACGCTGTTGGGGCCGCCCTGCCGAACAGGCCGGCCACTGGCAGCATGCCTGTCTTCGGGGCGCCGCCCCCGCCGAACAGGCCAGTCACCGGAGCATCCCTGTCTTCGGGGCGCCGCCCGTCGCGCCCGCAAGCACGTCGAGCTGCCACGGTACGCCAGGGTCGAGGTGGTGGAGGGGTCGCTCGATCAGCTCATCCCTGTAGAGCTTCGCGCCGATCTGGTACTGCATCTGTGCGATCAGAACAGCGAGTTGGCATTATCGATCGTGCTCGCTGCTCCATGGCTCTCGCCGTCGGAGAAGGGTGGCGGCGGTGACGGGAAGATCGGCGACGACGTCGACTGGCAAGTGGCGGTCGGCTCTGCAAGCCATTCGCTCGAACGCATTCCCCGCGCGGGCAGGCGGGAATAACTTGCGTGTCATCAAGCCGGCACGGAAGTTGTTTACGAACGGGCGCAGCGGCGCGAGGGAGAGCGGTATTGTCTCCGCAGCCGATTGCAAGCAGAGGAATCGGCATGTGTGCTCGGAATGCTAGCGAGATGCAGGAGCAGAAAGACCCGATGCGGCCAGCCTTGGAGGACGCCTACCGGGAGCTCGAAAACGCTCGAGGCGTGGCAGGGCTCCGCATGCGCCGGGACCGGGCTCGGAACGTGCCGACCGTCGCTCCGATCGAGGTCGACGCGCGGAAACAGACGACGGAAAGGGGGGCGCCCCTCGCTCGTTCGGTGGGCGCGACGCGAGCCGCTGCTCGGCTGGCGTTGTGCTCTCTCCTGTTCGGATGCAATCTCGGCGCGTGCGTGGTGATGCCAGCCAATTTCGGTCCCCTGCCGCACGACTCCTACGCGAGCATCGACCGGAACGGGCAGCCGCTGTCCGCCTTGGAGATCGCCAGAGAATACGACAAAAGCAGCGGGCAAGAAGCGTGCACCAGTCTGTTCGGTGGTCTCTCGTTCGTCGCGTTGCTCGAGGTCGCAGCAGGAGATGGCGCGAGAGCCGTCATGCGAGAGCCCACTGGCTCGGATTGTACGACCGAACCGGGGCGGGTGGAGGGGTCCGTCTTCGTGCTCCGGGTCTCCTGTCCCGCGGCCGCCGGCGGCACAGACTCTGTGGCCGACGTTCGACTGGAGCTCAAGAGCAAAGGGATACGGATCGAGACCTTTCTCTACCAGGCACCCACGGACCCGGACCGGCTCAGGATGGGCATGTTCCGTGAGCTTCGAAGCCGACTGATCCGGCTGCAAATCATGGCTGCGGCTTGTTCCGGAGAGGGTTGAGTCAGCCACCCGGACCGCTGTCTGCACACCTCGGTTTGCCATTGCCGCGAGCGGTCTGACACGCGCTCGTGGAACCCACGTCGATGAGGGTCCCGTGGGCCGGCGTCACCTTTTGTGAGCAGCGTTCCTTGCCACCCTGCAGGAGGCGCCACGTGTAGGTCGAGGTCTCCTGCGCGGTACCGTCTCGTGGCTCTATCATCACCTGAAGTGGCAGGTAAGTCCTGCTGCCGAGCTCCAGCTTCTTCGTCATTGAAGCCCCGGTCTCTGTCCACGTCCGGCCATCGGTGGCGACAATGGTGGTCCAGGTGCCGTACCACATTCCACTCGGCGGCTCGATCTGCATGGTGACCTCCCGGTCTGGATCGATCGAGCAGGGAGCGCAGATCACGAGCTGATCGCCTGCGCTCACGCCTTCACAGACGGCTCCGTACGGTGGAAATTTACGCTTGAGATCGACTTTGACCATCCGCGCGTTTCGCGCGCGCTTTCCGGTCTCGACGATGCCCTCCTCATTAGTCTTGAGATCCTGCACTTCCTTGCCGATGGTGACGGCGACGCTCGCAGTTTTGGCCGGCTGCAAGCCATTTTTGTCGACGAAAACGACGCTGAACGAGAGAAATGGCGGGCGGAGCAGCCAGCCCGCGACGACAGCCGCCACAGTGATCGTCAGTGCCGCAGCCGCGGCACGCAGCCACACTCCCCAGGGAACTCGCAGGGCGATCCCCTTGCGCAGATACAGAGCGGGGATCCACCACTCCTCGTGTCCTGCAACCTTGGATAGAGCAAGTGCCTCGCGAGCGGACGCCATGGCCTCTTCGAGCGGTCGCCCCCAGAGGAGCGCCTGGTAAAGCGCACGGGCGAAACGATTCGCCGACGCGTCCTGAATCGCGCCCTGCATTGCCACGACCGCGAGCACCTGCGCGCCGAGCATGTCGTGGGCCAGCGTTGGCGCAGCCGAAGGGCCGATGTCCGCGCCGTGGCAACAGTTCAAGATCGCGAGCGCGAGCCTCGGCTCGTTTCTCACGAGCAGTGCGAGCTCCCCAGAACGGAGCTTCCGGTATCCATCCTGACAATCCTCATCCTTCGTGCACGCGATGGCGAGGAACGCGCCTTGCTCGTCATGACCACCATGCCCCGCGAAATGGAGCACGTCCCAGTCCTTCTTGACGAAGACGTCCTGCAACTGCTGGATGTCCGGGTTCTCCAGCACTCGAAGCGTGATGGCACCCAGCCAGCGGGCCCAGCGCGTCGAGTGCTCGACGTTCGCTCGCTCTTTGGAGAGATCGAGCTGCGGGGGCAGCGCCTTGGGCGACGAGAGTACCAACAGAACACGCAGTCGTCCCCGCCATCGGTTGCGCCGCGCGTCGATGGGGACGCTGATTTCCGGGACTCGCACGACAGGGGTGCTCAGATTGCATGCGATTGGAACCGGCCCTTCCGCGAGCGCCTCCCACACGGCGCCGTCGAGGGACAGGGCGTTGTTGGGATTGATACGAACGGAGATGCGAAGCCCGGCCCCCCGCGTCTTGGCTGCGGCAAGCGCCGCATGGTACTTGTCGAGAGCCTCGTCCACGATGAAGGTCCCGAAGAGCTTCTGCCCGAGCTCGATCGTCGATTCTTGCCGACCTGCACCCGACGCATCCAACTCGCGGGCACCTTCGATTGGATGGGTGGGGGATGCGGCGGACGAGGTTCCCCGCGACACGGACCGAGCAGTCGACGAGGATGTCGGACTCAACAGATCGGTTTGCGGCGACACGGGCTTCTCAATGGTCGCGTCCCCCTCGGCCGAGCGACACGAGACGCGATATCGCCCGTCGCCGAGCGGATCGATCTTCAGCTCGAAGTCTTCATATCGCATCCGCAGCGAGTAACACGGGCGCCGGCTCCCGACAACCTCCGGCCCAGTGCGGCTTTCCCTTCCTCGCCTTCGAGAACCATGGGCGGAACAGCACAGAACGACCCGCCAATGGGTGGAGGAGGCATTGCGGGCCGCCGGCACTGCCACTGTGCGAAAGCGCCGTTTGCCGGCAGAACAAGTCGTGTGGCTCGTCATCGACATGGCCCTGTTTCAGAACCGTTCCATTGCGGAGGTCGTGGCCAAGCTCGACCTCGCCCTGCCGGGCCGCTCCGAGCCGTCGGATTGGCCACCAGCAGATGGGTCGGAGCGCTCGCGATCCGGTGCTATTCATATGGCACTTCGCCATCGCCTTCGGCGCCAGCCGTTTGAAGAGGGAGCGACTGTCATCCGTGCTGGCGACGCAACCTGCGGCGCCCGAGCTCGGACTCGGCCAGGAGCCTCCTGGTCGCGCGGCGCCGCGCGCGCATCGCGGTCCGGATCCCAGCGGCGGCGATCAGCAGGAGCATGACCGAGCCGCTCCCGCGCACATCGCCTTGAAGGCTGCAGCCGCCGGCCGCGCTGGTGCCGTCACAAGAGACATGCTCGTTCATGCACCCTTTCGCCGGATCGCAAGAGTCCGCTGTGCACGGGTCGCCGTCGTCGCAGTCTCGCTCCTCGTTCATGCACCCTTTCTCCGGATCGCAAGAGTCTGCTGTGCACGCGTCGCCGTCGTCGCAGTCTCGCTCCACGTACATGCAACTGCCGTTCTGGCAAACGCTGTCTCCCTCGCACAGCTCGCCGGGCCCGACGGAGCACAGCGTTCCGTCCGGATCGTACTCGTATTCGCAGTGGTTGTTCATCGCGCTCGGGTCGTTCGGAACGCACGTCGCGCTTTCACACGAGTTGAACGCGGGACAACCCCCGCAATAGTCCGGCTGGATCAGCGCGAGCTCCTCGAACGTCAGGCCCGATGTCGCAATCCAGGCAGCGAGCGCCGGGATGCGCATGTCCGGCAGATAAGCGTTGTTTGCGATGCGCGACACCTCCCGCGCCAGCGCGGCGTTCCCCGACTCGATGACGATCTGCGCGACCGCGCACGCGCGCCCGCCGCGGTCGATGAAATAGGGGACACGCCTCCCCGGAAAGTCGTCATTGCGCGGGAGCTCTCCGCGTTCGCGATACGCCCGCAGGACATCGAGGTTCCGCTGCCGGGCCGCGCGCAGGGCCTCGGGCAGCGACGACGTGTCGCGCGAGCGCAGGAGTCGCTCGACGCGCTCGAGGTGCGAGCGAACCCGCGCCCGGTCGCTCTCGAACGCGACGCTGGCTGGCCGCCTCCACGCGGCGAAGGGCGCGCGGCGGACCAGCCGGACGTGGGCATTACCACTGGCGATCGCGCGGCGTGGCGCGCGGCGACGTAGAGGCGGGGAGCGAAACGACCTGAGCATGGGCAACCTCCATTGGCCATGCTACCGCCCGACGAGACCGCGTCCTTGTAAACTCGGGCGGCGGACCAAAAGAACCGGGCGCCGTCGTCGCCTCCACGACCCCGGTCTCGATGTCCACCGCACCGTCCCGGAGCGGCGCGCCGTCCTTGTCCGCCCTCTGCACGAAGCGCAGACGCACCCCGGCGCTTCCCCTCGGAGGCGCGCCAGGAGGGCAGGCCCGACGTTCTCCACGAAGCCATCGCTGGTCCGCAGCGTGAACGTGCGAACGAGCCGCTCGAGGTCGAGGTTCTCCTGAGGCCTCAGGACCGCCTCGCCATCCTGCACGAGCCGGCTGACGGGCTCGCGAAGCTCGAGCGCCCGTGGTGTGGGGACGAGGCTGCGCCCGGCCCGGACCAGGAGCGGATCGCCCGTCGTTTCTCGCAAGCGCGCGAGCGTCCGGCTCATCGCCGAGGGGCTGAGGCGCAGGCGGCGTGCAGCGCGCGCGACGCTCCCCTCGGCGAGCAGCACGTCGAGCGCGACGAGCAGGTTGAGGTCGGCCACGCCTGGAACTTACCAAGCCTGGACCCGGACATGGCGCCGGACGCACGTGTCGAGTGCGAATGCCGCGTCTACCGCCATCGAGCGCGAAGACTACCTTCGTGCAATCGGCCTTCTTCCCAAGGCGAATGTTCGCCCACGGGTTCTGCTTCATCCGCGCCGGCTCCGGCATCACCAAACCGGCCGACCTGAAGGGCGGCAGGATCGGCCTGCTCGGTTATCAAAACTCGCTCGCGCTCATCGTCAAGGGAATGCTGATGCACAGTTATGGTCTTCCCGTCACCGACGTCACCTGGGTGACCAATCGCGAAGAGCGGGTGAGCGGCAAGCTCCCGCCGAACATCGAGGTCCAGCATGTCGAGGGGGGAAGGCGGCTGGAGGATCTCCTGCTCGCGGGAGAGATCGACGCCCTGGTGGAGCCGGACCTGCCCGAGGCGTGGCTCCAGGGCAAGGGCACGCTCGCGAGGCTCTTTCCCGACTGCGAGAAGGAAGAGCGAGCCTATTACGTGAGAACGCGGATCTTTCCGATCATGCACCCCATCGTCGTCAAGAAAGAGATCCTCGACCGAGACCCCTGGGTGGCCACGAGCCTCTACGAGGCGTTCGAGCAGTCGAGGAGGCTCTACCGCGAGCACATGCGGCAGCCCCATCGCTCGAGCTTCGTGTGGAACAAGCTCGAAGAGGAGCGCCAGTTCTTTGGCAAGGATCCCCATTGTCAGGGGCTTACGGAGAACCGCCACGACGTCGAGAGCCTGATTCGGTTCGCCGAGGAGCAGGGGATGCTCCTCCGCCCGCTCGGGGTCGAGGAGCTCTTCGCGGAGAGCACCAGAGGCACGTGAAGAGACGCGCGCAGGAGGCGTCCGCATGGAGCTCGACACGGCGCAACCCGGGATCGTGTTCACGCTGCGCGTGAAGTGCGCCGCTCGACGTGCCGGCCATCGCGCCGGCTTTGAAAAGTGGCTTGCCTGAGCCAAGGTTGATGCTCCATGCCCAAAGCCGTCTGGGTCGCCTTGCCGATCGCGCTGTTCTTCGCCGTCATCGGTGCGCTCGCGCTGGCCAAACGGCCGCTCTCGCGCGTCGCGCTCAACGTGCTGTCGAGCCTGCTCCTGCTCGCGTACGTCGCCATCACGGCGGGGCTTGGCGTCTTCTGGGTGGCCAATCAGCAACTGCCGGTCTTCGACGTTCATTACCTGTTTGGTTATGGCACGGTCGTGCTGCTCACCGTGCATCTCGCGCTCAACCTGCGCGTGGTGCTCGCCTTTTTGCGACGCCGCAACAAGTCGAGCGGCGCCGAGCCTCGCGCCCCGCGGCTTCGTCTGGGGTGGATTGGGGCGGCGATGGCCGGCCTGTTCCTGGCGTTCGCCCTCGGCGTGCGGCACGGCAAGCTCGAGCTCCGCGTCGGCGCCGGCAGCGGCAGCGGCGGGCCGACGTGGCTCGAAGCGGTGGAGCAGTACCACGAGCTGTCGTCGCACTCGCAGCTCGGCTTGTTTCGGCGGGCGCCGAGCGTCGAGTGGGGCGACGCGCCGCCGCCCAAGACCTACCCCGGTGCGCCGCGGACTGGACTGCCCGCGCCCGCTCCCCCTCTCGTGGCGCGCTCGGTGAGCGAGGCGATCCGCGGCCCCGGAGCCGCTCGAAAGACCCCTGTCGACGCGGGCGCGCTCGCGTCGATCCTCCACCATACGTCGGGCGTGACGCACGCTCGGGGCGGCTTTCAGCTCCGCGCGTCGCCGTCGAGCGGCGCGCTGTTTCCGGCCGAGGTGTACGTCATCGCCCGCGGGGAGGCGGGCATCGAGCAGGGGCTCTACCACTTCGACCCGCTCGATCCGGCGCTGGAGCGGCTTGGCGACGCGCCCTCGGCTGCGGCGCTCGGCGTGAGCCGCGAAGCCTTCGGCGACGCGCCGGTGGTGGCGGTGGTGACGGCCGTGCTCCGCCGCACGGGGCACAAGTACCGCGATCGGGCCTATCGCTACGCCGCCGCCGACGTCGGCCATTTGCTGGAGAACCTGGCCATCGCGGCCGCCGAGCACGGGCTCCACGCCGACCCGCTCGCCGTGTTCGACGACACCCTCGCGGCAGAAGGCATCGGTGTCGACGGCCGGGAAGAGGTGGTGCTCGCGATCGTCCCGCTCGCCGCGCGAACGGACGGCGGCAGCCGAATGGCGAGCGTGCGAGGGTATGTGCCTGTCGACGTTTTGTCGAATTCGCCGGTCGGAGTGACCAGCGTCGTCCACGCGGCGACGTCCCTCCGGCGATTGGGGCCGAAGGCGGCGGAAACAATGCCTGCGGTCGGAGCGAAAGCATTCCTTCCCGAACCGGCGCCGGCGCCGCGGACCGCGCTCGACACGATCGCCGCGCGCGAGAGCAAGCGCACGTACACGGCGGCGAAGATCCCGTTCGCGACGCTGGGCGCGCTGCTTCGAAACGCGGCGGCGGCTGCGCCGCTGCTCTCTGCATCGGTGTCCATTCATGTCCTCGCGGCGCGCGTCGACGGGCTGGCGCCGGGCGCTTACGTCTTCGAAGAAGAGACGCGGGCGCTCGTGCCTCTGCGCGTGGGGCATTTGCAGGAAGACGCGTACGCCGCCGCGCTCTCGCAGGACGCGGTGGGCGGTGCCGCGGCGGTGCTCGTGCTGGCCATCGATCGCGATCGGATGCTCGCGGAGGGCGCCCGCGGCTACCGGCACGCGTACCTCGAAGTGGGGATGCTGGGCGAGAGGCTCGTGCTCGAAGCCACGGCCCACGGCCTGGGTGTCTGTCCGGTGGGCGCGTTCTACGACGACGATGCGGCCGCGCTGATCGGTGTCGATCGGGCCCGCACGTACGTGGCGCATTTCATTGCCGTCGGGAGAATCGACTGAGGATCGTGCCTTCGCCGCGGCCCGCTTCCCCCACTGCAAAGGTCACTTGCAACAAGCAATACGGCGGCCGACATTGCAGGCGGCCCCGCTCGTGGCGCTGCCGTTGGCCTGGATCATCGTCCCGCTCGCGCCGGCGGGCGTCCAGTTGCTGCACGTGCCACCGCTCGGCCCGGTGACGTAGCGGCCGAACGCGGGAGAGCCGCCGGAGACGTCGTAGAACGAGTTGAGGTCGATGTTCGGATCCGCCCACACCCCCGCCGCAGGGATGGGGATCCCGGAGCATCCGCGCGAACGTACCATCGACGAGCGGCCCCGCGGCAGGGGGCCGCCGTGTGCTAGCATCACGGCCACGCCATCCTTGCTGGAGACTGCCCCATGAAATGCGTGCAACTCGCCCTGGTCGCGCTGATGACGGCTGGCTGTGTCGGCCAGCAGGAGTACGTGAGCGCTCCGGATTGCCCGGCCCCCGCGGAGGAAGAGTCCCTGGTGGACCCGAGGTATTTCGCGGGCACGTGGGAGGGACAGGGCTGCCAGAATGACGGTCCCTGCTGGACGGTGACGGTGGCGCTCACGGGGGATGAGCAAGGTCAGCCGACAGGGGCGGTCGCCTACCCTTCGGATGGTTGTGCGGGTCAGCTCGAGTTCGTTCGGTGGGAGGCGGGGGATGTGGCCGCGTTCAGAGAGCGCTTCAAAAACCCCGGGAAGTGCGTGGCGGACGGCTGGTTGCGGCTCCGGCTGCTCGATACGAAGACGCTGAATTTCGTGTGGTCCCACCCCGATGGTCGGGTGGCCGCGGGGACGACTCTTCATCGCCCTCGCTGACGCCGCTGTGCGGCGCGAAGGCCATGAACATGCCCTCGCGCTCGAAGGACCAGGGCGTGCGTGAGTCGCCGGGGCAGATGTCCTGCCCATGAACCGCGGCGCCTCGACAGCGTCCTCGTTGCCCAGGCCGAGGGTGCCATGCCACCGAAGCGCGGCCTTTCGCCGGTCAATCGGTGGATTTGCAATCGCCCGCGCAGCCATCTCCGGGGGCCTCGTTACCGTCGTCGCAGACCTCGCCGCCGTCGAGGCGATCGTCGCCGCACCGGGGAGCCGTGCAATCCGTCCGGCACGCGGATGGCTCGGCGAAGGCCTGGAGGATGGCGGTGGGCAGCGAGAGTGAGATCGTCGTTCCGTCGCCGTCGACATAGCCCCAGCTCGTGAGGCTCGCGATGACGTTGGAGTCGACGACGATCTGCCACGAGCCGGGGAACGGAACGCCGCCGAGGACCGCGCCGTCGGCGTTGTGGTGATAGCTCCAATCGCCGATCGCCGTTCCCCCGCTCGACAACGAGAGCTCGTTCGGCTCGTCGCCGAGCGCGATGAAGACTCCGCTCGGGAGGCCGCTGATCGTTTGTTGAACGGCGCCGTCCCCCTCGTCCTGCCCGGTCGAGTCGAGATCGATGCCATGAAACGTGAAGAGCGAGAGCCCGGGAGCGGCCGCCTCTTGATAGAGCAAAAGCCGAGAGGCGTGCAGCGCTTCGAATCCGGTGTGCGCGCTCTCGGACGAATAGTCGTAGAAGGCAGCCGCCGTGGCCTTTCGCGTCAGCGGCGTCACCGGGGTCGAGAGCTGCTGGTTGATGAGCAAGATCGCCGGCCGGTCTTCGTTCGCCTCGCCGAGATCGCACTCTTCTGCGGCCTCTACCGCGCCATTCCCGCAGGTCTCGGGGACGAGATCACGCTCTTCAGCCTGGAGGCCGCTACGCGCCCCGCACGCGGCGACCGCAAAGGCGATGCCGCCGAAGCACGCGGTGCTCCACGAGAAGAGCCGGAGCCTGGGTGTGGGGCGCATCATGGGGGCGAACTTAATGCATGGCGGGGGCGAATGGCACGCGCTTACGAACGCAGGCCAGAGCCTCGACCAGTGGCCTCCGCCAAACCATCCGAGGCGCGGCGCGCGGCGTCGCTCGCGGGTTGTCCGGTGCGGACCCTCGGCGCGAGCCCATCACGGGACGATGACCCTCCTCGGCCCCGGCGCCCCGGCAAAAGGGAAACGCCTCGCGACCGGGCCGGGCTTCGGCACCGGCCGCGAGGAGCTACCGAGCTGCAAGCACGGTGGAACGTGGACCTAGAAGCAGCCGCCCGAGACGCCGGAGACGCCGCAGCCGCCCGAGACGCCGCCGATGCCGCCGATGCCGCCGATGCCGCCGCAGCCGCCGGCGACGCCCGAGACGACGCAGCCGGCCGAGGCGCCGCCG
>Ga0163144_10020546_pt1 | contig 13193 bp, 5 predicted proteins | sample OliLak19BULKMAT1_FD_123175 | JGI IMG/M metagenome (GOLD analysis project Ga0163144, IMG submission 123175) | Freshwater microbial mat bacterial communities from Lake Vanda, McMurdo Dry Valleys, Antarctica - Oligotrophic Lake LV.19.BULKMAT1 | ecosystem: Environmental > Aquatic > Freshwater > Lake... | reverse complement strand
TTAAATTTTTCGCATCACTATCAACTAATATTCCAACTGTTGTAAGTAATAGTGAAACCGATAAAATTGCCAGTAATTCTTTTTTATTTGTCATAATACTCGGATTTAATTGTTAAAATTCAAATGTGATAGCCTTCCTCACAGCGGTTCTCGGTTTGTAAAAAACGAATACTTGGGCGGCCTAAATGACTATTATGAGGTTTTTTGAGTTTCAAAAGCAGGGAAACCAATCTTTATTGGTCAAATTTTGAATTAAAGTGGCAAGCTTCCAACCTAAACGTTAGTAAACCGAGAATCGCTGCTAGGCAACTGTAACGATCTTAGTAGGCTTCAGGGCTTCAGCGCCTCAAACCGAAACCCCTCCTCCCCCAAGCCCTCCAACACCCTCGGCAACACATACCTCAAATTCCGCTCGGCCTTCAAACTATCATGCAGCACCACAATAGATCCAGGCCGGGCATATTGCATCACCTGTTGCAAGCATGTGTCCCCAGAAATTTTTTGAGAAAAATCGCCACTCAAAATATCCCACATGACAATCTGGTATTCGCTCTTCAACGCCTTTAACTGTTGGGGCCTCAAGCGCCCATAAGGCGGACGGAAGAGCTTGCTGTTGAAAACCTGGCGGCATTGGGCCACATTTTCCAGGTAGGTATTGGTATCCGTTTTCCAGCCGTTCAAGTGGTTGAAGGTGTGGTTGCCAACCGCGTGGCCTTCCGAAATTACCTGCTGAAAAACCTCCGGGTGCTTTTGAACGTTGTCGCCCACACAAAAGAATGTCGCCTTGGCGGCATAAGTGCGTAAAGTTTCCAGCACCCAGGGCGTGACCACGGGTATTGGGCCATCGTCGAAAGTCAGGTACAGGATTTTTTCAGTCGTGGGTACCCGCCAGGTGTAGGAAGGCATCAAAAACGGTAGAAAAGCGGGCGTTTTAGCGAGAAACATGTCGAAATATATGTAAAAAGCCGACCGATTGTAAACTCCCGGCTTTTCAGATTACACCGCAAACATAAAACCCCTATTTTTGCCCCACAACTAACGCGACGGCTGAATCTTCAAAACATCGGTCCGCCGCGTTTTTCATTCCAAGAAAATGACTAAACCACGTATACGATTTGCCCCTTCACCCACCGGCGCGCTGCACATTGGCGGCATGCGCACGGCCTTGTACAACTACCTTTTCGCCCGCCAACACGGCGGCACATTTATCCTGCGCATTGAAGACACCGACCAGGGCCGCTACGTGCCAGGTGCGGAAGATTATATCATCGAATCACTGCGCTGGGCAGGTTTGGTGCCCGACGAAGGCGTTGGCTTCGGTGGCGACGATGGCCCCTACCGCCAAAGCGATCGCAAGCCTATTTACACCAAATATGCCCATGAACTGGTGCAGCGCGGCCATGCCTACTACGCTTTCGATACACCGGAAGAATTGGACGCACACCGCCAGGAAGAAGATAACTACACTTACAACCACACGACACGCAGATCGCTGAAAAACAGCCTTACCCTGGGCGAAGCGGAAGCAAAACGCCGCCTGGATGCCGGGGAAGCTTTTGTGGTTCGATTGAAAATAGAGCCTGGGCAGGAGATTCACGTACATGACCTGGTCCGCGGGGATGTCGTGTTCCAAAGCAGCGAACTCGACGATAAAGTACTCCTAAAGGCAGATGGTATGCCAACGTACCACCTGGCCAACATCGTGGACGACCACCTGATGCGCATCACGCACGTGATCCGCGGGGAGGAATGGTTGCCGAGCACCGCGCACCACGTGTTGTTGTACGAAGGGTTTGGCTGGACGGATACGATGCCAAAATTTTCGCATTTGCCGTTGATTTTGAAGCCTGTGGGCAATGGAAAACTCAGCAAGCGCGATGGTGCCAAGTTTGGCATTCCGGTATTCCCCCTCAGTTGGAAAGGTGCCACGCCGGAGGAAAGTTTTGAAGGATTCCGGGAAGCGGGGTTTTTACCAGAAGCGCTGGTTAACTTCCTGGCGCTGTTGGGCTGGCACCCGAGCGACGACCAGGAGATGTTCACGATGGAGGAGTTAATGGCATCCTTTTCAATAGAGAACATTGGGAAAAGTGGTGCCCGTTTTGATTATGAAAAGGCCAAATGGTTCAATCAAAAATACATTCACGCCATGGACAATGCGGCGCTTGCAAAGCTGGTGCGGCCTTTCGCGGAAGCAAAAGGATACCAGGTGAGCGAGGAATATTTGGAGTCTACCATTGGGCTGATGAAAGAACGCGCGACGGTTTTGCCAGACTTTGTGGACGCGGGTTATTACCTGTTTGAACCCGTAAAAACCTATGATGATGAGGCCTTACAGAAAAAATGGAATGCAAACCTCGGCCCGTTTTTTGTGGAAATGACAGAAATCATGGTTACTTTTGAGCCATTCGCAAGTCTCGAACTGGAAGAAACGGTAAAAGCTATGATTCAGGAGCGCGGGCTGAAGCCGGGGGATGTGCTGCCGATGCTGCGTATTGCTTTGGTGGGAACGATGAAAGGCCCTGCTGTTTTCGATACAGCGACCGTTCTGGGTAGAGAAGAGACGATTCAGCGCCTGAAAGTATTTTTGAAACATGTTCAGGCAAATTGAGTTTTAACCTACAAAACAATCAAATGGAACAGCAAAAGCCGCCCCAAACGCCTTCGAAGGACAAACCATTGAAAGATGTTGAGATGTACGTCAATGAGTTTGGCCAAATTGTGCGCGATGTCAAGTTGGAAGACATTAATGCCTTCCTGAATGAAAATGTGCCGGATAAGAAATTAGAAGAAGTAGAAGATGACAGACTGAAAGATTAGCACGTATCTTCGGCTTACCTGAACGAAAAACAAATACCAAAAACTGGTGCTATCTCACATTGTCGAGGCTAATCCTTTTAATCCCGAGATAGTGCCCATTCCTTGAACAATCCGGTCGAATCCCAATCGCCGGAAATGCCATACATCCAAATATGACAAACCGGTTACGCAGCACTTTGCGGATATTATTTTACTGTGTGGGTCTACTGATAACCCTCGCAAACACTACGCGCCTGACTGCCCAGCCGGGCTTTTTCAATTTCAACTATAATGGCCCCGATTCTATTATTGTCGGCGTGGATTGCAACAAAGCGCTGCAGGGCAATATCCCCAACCCGGTTGTTACTTCTACCATTGGTGCCATCATCACCATGTCGATGTTCGACGATGTGGCTTCGGGCTTCCCTTTCAACCAGCTTTTTACAGCAGGAGAAACGGCACATGTGTATTGGTTCGTAAAAGACAATATGGGGCACTCCCATTCTTTTGAGTTTTTTATTAGATTTGTCGATAGAACTCCGCCTGTTTTCAACCTGTTGGGGATAGGCGATACATTATACTTTGCCTCTGTGGCGGAAATTCCGTTGGCGCCGCCAATTATCCCTATTGCGGACAATTGTACGTCATTTAACACCACATTCATGGAAACGACCCGCCCGGACACTTGTTTGGCAGGAACCTTTACCCGTACGTGGACGGCAACAGACTTGGCAGGCAACAAATCCACCTTCAAGCAAACCATCATTATAGCGGCGGACAATACGCCACCGACAATTACTTTCCCTCCCCAGAATGGTTCGGCCCCATGCAATGTGCTCAATACGGCTTATCCTGCTTGGCGGGCTGCTCAAATGGCCGCCTTTACGGCGCAAGACCCTTCCGGCATCAAATCTTTGACGAACAATGGCCCCGCAAGCTTTCCGCCGGGTTGTAAAGTCCCGCTCACGGTAACCTTCAAGGCAACCGACAATTGTAACCTGATGATAGCGACTACGGCGGTGTTTACGACATCCGATTCCCAAGGCCCAGTTGTCGTTGTTGCGCCAAAAGATACCGTTGTTTACTGTTCCCCGGGAGGAAACCACTTGATAAAGCTGAACGAATGGATCAATAAACGGGCCTATTCCCAGGTGTTTGACTCCTGCTCCACACCCATGACCTACTCCATGAAAAGAAATAATGTGCTGGTTGATTCTGCGGGTGTGGTTGCTGCTTTTTGGGCAGCCTTCGACAATGCTTGTGGCACTCAAATGGTTGGGAGCAATTTGGTTAATAGGGTGTCTGCCTTCGTAACGGTCGATTTTTTTGCCAAAGATGCGTGTGGCAATGAGACATCTGTGGGGAAACGCACCTTTGCGGCAGTGGATACTTTGCCGCCTGTCATCACTGGGATAAATACCACCGAAGAATGTGGCGGCGGTAATGACCAATCAGTGCTCCAAGGCTGGATAAACGCCAAGGCCAACGCCACTTTCTTGGATGATTGCTCGACGGCTTTTTGGACGGGATATTCCTTTACAACGTCCAATGGCCAGTCAGGGTCCGGTACCTTCAACAGCGGCCCATACCCAACCATTGTAGCCAACAATTGCAACTGGTTTACCGATGTGACCTTCTTTGCCAGCGATGAATGTGGCAATGCCAGTTCCAAGCCCCTGCGCTTTCAAATTGTTGACAACACGCCGCCTGTTTTTACGGGTTTAGCACCCAATATCACCGTTTATTGCCCACAACCCTTACCCGCAGTGCCCGCTGCGACCATTACGGACAACTGCGATTTAAGTATGGCCATTTCCTTTACCCGCGTGTACAAGGATAGTATTTGTGCAGGATCATACACGGTACTGACAACCTGGAATGCCACCGATGATTGCGGCAACTCGACCACCATTACCCAGAATATTTTTGTGCAGGATACAACCCGGCCCGTTTTTACCCTGGTGCCGATAGGTCTGCTAATGCGTTGCGATACTTTCGCACTTCCTCCTGTACCGGTGCAGGGGATGAACATCAATGCAACGGATATTTGCAGTCCGGTCGTCAGTATTACGACCACTGCTTCTTCTACCCAAAACCCGAATCCGAATCTCTGTGGGCATTACTCCTACAATATTACCCGCACTTTTAAAGCAACCGATCAGTGTGGGAACACCCGAACAGCCACGCAATTGATTTCGGTCTTAGATAATCAGCCGCCTGTACCGGGAGGCGTGCTGGACACCACAGCGTTGTGCAGTGCACTGATGCCTTTTCCGGCACCAGCGCCTATTGCGGTTGATGCTTGTGCTAGCCCAACAGCGATTGTATATGGTACCACCCAAACCATCCTTGGTGCCTGTGCTGGACAATATACCTTGAAACTCAATTGGGTCGCCAGCGACGTATGCGGCAACCAAACCGCCTTTCAACAAACCGTGCATGTGGTGGATACCGTTGCACCTGTTTTGAGCAATATCCCCGTCAACATCACGGTGGAATGCAACGCCATACCCAATCCACCAAACTCCAGCAGCTTTAACGGGGCCGACAATTGCGCGGCCAATGTGACGGTGAGCTTGGCCGAAATAGAAATCAGAAACCCGAACCTGAACAGTTGTGACCACTGGACGAACTTCACCCTCCGTCGCCAATGGACCACTACGGATGATTGTGGCAACGCCCGCACGTATACCCAAAACATACAGATAGTGGACACAACGCCGCCCGTATTGGTAGCGCCAGCAGCCATTACGCTGCCGAATGATATGGGAAATTGCGGGACGACAATTCCGATTCCTGCCCCGCAATCGGTCTTTGACCTTTGCACTTCTGGCACCAATATGGTGTCATTGAAAGATACCATGCCGTTAACAGGCGTCATGGGCCAGACGGTGCCCGTAGATACGATGGTGTTTCTTTTTTCAGTGCCCAATTCCCTACCCCTTCAACCTGCGATAGGCAATGTTGTGTTGGGTATTTACATTGAAATGGCAGATGCGGACGGAGCACAGGAATACTTCAATATTTACGGCGAAAACGGGGTTTTTCTGGACACTACCGCAAGGACCACAAACCCTTGCATTGCAACGCCCAGTTACAAAGCTGTTACCATAACAGCGGCCCAATTCAATGACTGGGCAAGTGATGGCGACCTTGTCATCACCCTGGCACCCAATGGTTTTGGGGCCAATGCCATAAACCTGATCTGCCCTGGTATGGTCAGGTTGAACCTTGATTACAGCTACAGCTCGCAGCAAGTACCCCTTACGTTAACCTATACCTTAGATGGTGGGCCGGCCGCAAACTTCCCGCCACCTGGCGCTATCTTTTTGGGTGTAGGGGCACACACCGTCGTGTACACGGCTACAGACTGTGTTAACAACAGCAGCACCGCCTCCGTTCAAATTCAGGTAAACGACATCCAGCCGCCTGCTATCACCGCACCCGCGCCCATAATCGCGTATGTAGGGCCAGCAATTTGCAGCACGGCTGTCAAATTGCCCTTTCCGACCATCACAGAAAACTGCAGAATGTCGGGAACGATTATGCAATCATCAGTCATTTATCCGCTTTCGTTTATAACAGATCCCGATGCTCCCGGGCTGATTCCAGCCGATGTAATTATGAGTATTCCTGCGCTGACCCCCAATGCTGTTGGGAATGGCGTATTTAGCATCAAATTCAAGGGCGACAATGATGGTTCACGGGAGTTTTTCAATATTATCCAAGGCGCCAATCAAATCACCACCACTAATTTAAGCACGCCTGCCGGCACTTGCCAGGATACCATTGTGACCAGTATCGCGGTATCGCCGCTGGCCATCAACACTTGGGCGGCTTCAGGCATGGCCGTGTTTCGCGCGGAAACCAACACCAATCCCGGACCATTGTTTAATTTTGACTTTATCAACCTTTGTGGCCCGCAGCAACCCAATGGGACAGATGGCATCAGTTTTATACAGTTGATGTTGCAGTACAGTTATGCGATTGTAAATTTTGAAATAAAAAAGGCCAATACCATAGTAGCTTCTGGCGCTGTTGTTGGCACTCAAACGATGGTGAACCTGGCGCCGGGTGCTTATACCGTAAAATATACCACCACTGATAATGCCGGGTTGATCGGAATGACCACTTTCCCGCTTACGGTGTTGGACACGATAAAGCCGCTTGCCAAGTGCCTGCCCAACCTTACCGTAAAAGTTAACCCTTCAGGATTGAACGACTTTGTATTGCAGCCAGCTGCAATAAACAATGGCAGTACCGATAATTGCCCTGGTGGCCTGACCTACAGTATGCCCGCAACGATTTTTAAATGTGAACAGGCCGGTAACAGTTACATCGTCAACCTAAGTGTCACGGACGCTTCTGGTAATATTTCTATGTGTTCTACGATCGTCAAGGTGGAAAGTGTGCTGCCTTTGCCAAGCTTTGACCCGGTTTGTGAAGGTGACACCTTGCAGTTGTACACCAATCCGCCTGCACCAGCATCGGCATTTTCATTCAACTGGACAGGCCCATCCTTCAGTGTTACGCAGCAAAACCCTGCCCGGTATAATGCTCCCCTTTCCTTTCAGGGATTATACACTGTTACTATTTCTGGCACAACGGGCTGCACAGCAAGCGGCTCGGTAACCGTGAATTTTGCCAATCTTGCGGTGCCTGATATTTCAGTTTCGGGGGGAGTTGGGGCTTTCTGCCAAGGGCAAAATATCATCCTCAATACACCAACCAACCCCAACAATCCACAAGATGTGAATTACTTGTGGTACGCCGATGCCTCGCCAAGCCCTATCCTGTTGGCGACAACAACGACAAATACCTACACCATTTTTCAACCTTCTCCTGGTCAATATCGCTTTTTTGTAAAGGTGAAGATTAAGGAATGCTTGACACCCAACTCGATTTATATAACGGTAAATGTTTACAGCCGCCCCGTAGCCCTGGTCGGAAACGACTCCCTCAGTATTTGTGCGGGCGATTTGCTGGCCTTAAGCACCCCGATTTCGGCGCCGGGTTTGACTTACTTGTGGACAGGTCCTAGCCTTAGTGGGTTTACCAGCCCATTTCAAAATCCAACGGTTACGAATGCTGCGACCCCTGTAAACGCTGGAGTTTACACTTTAAAAACTTTCCAAAACGGCTGTGAATCCATTCCTGCTGATACGACATTTGTAACGATACGGTACACCCCTCCAAAGCCAACCATTATCAATACTTTGCAAGCCTGTGTTGGAAATACCTTCACTTTTTGGGCTTCAAATGGCGGCGGCATTGTTGTTGCTTATGAATGGCAGCACCCCGTGTTGGGCAGTTTTACGACACTGATCAGTCAGTTTCCCATTCCAAATGTCAATGCCACGCATTGTGGAAAATGGAAAGTGCGGACCAAGAGTGCAGCAGGTTGCTTTTCGCCCTGGTCAGATGAGGTGGATTTTTGCCCACAGGCATACCCGAACCTGATCGCTAGCGCCAATAGCCCGGTTTGTGCGGGTTTCCCGGTGAGTTTAACCGCGATGGATTCGATACCTGGGCTGCCCCTTATCTATACCTGGACCTTACCGAATAACAACCAAATACCTGGACCAAACCCAACCATCGCACCTGCCCAAAATGGCATTTACCGGGTGATCGCCCAAACCTCTTTTATGTGTGCCGATACGGCTTTTGTCACGGTACAAGTCACAGCTCCGCCGGTGATTACGGGCATTGCGAAGATGTCTCCGATTTGCGTCGATAGCTTGAGTAATGCTTGTTTGATGCCTTCTTTTACGAGTCCCTATGGCAATGTCAGCTTTATGTGGACCAAAGTGGGGGCGCCTGGTTTTATGGATAATAACAAAGACCTATGTTTTACACCAGTTGCATTTGCCAATAACGGTACTTATTCGCTTGTCATAAAAGATTCACTGGGTTGTTTTTCTACGCCAGCTTTTGACAGCATTACGGTATTGCCCTACGTAAAGGTGCCTAAGTTGACCCTCACGCCAACACCAGTATGCGCTGGCGGTACCGTGACTTTAATGGTTACGAATAGCAGTGATTATAACGGTGGAGCAACACCGGAATACCATTGGATTACGCCACAGGGGACGGATACGTTTACCAGCGCCTCAATATTGGTATTGGCCAATGTTACAGTAGCACAATCGGGCAACTATAAGGTGTATGTGAAAAAGGGTGCTTGTCAATCGGTATTTTCAGACATCAAAACGCTGGTAGTGAACCCGATTCCGCCAACGCCGGTGGCAACAAGCAACCAACCCCTTTGTATTGGGAGTACCTTGCTTTTAGCGGCCAATGCCATCCCTGGAGCCACGTATTCCTGGATTGGGACGAATTTCGCCTCCGCAGATAAAGACCCGGTGCGATCAAATGTGTTAGCGAGTTTTGAAGGAACTTACACCGTTCATGTTGTGGTGAATGGCTGTGCTTCGGGTACCAGTACGGTATATGTTGATGTAATGGTACCACCAGCAACCCCAATAATTGCACTTCCAGCACAACCGCGTATTTGCCTGGATTCGTCCATTACGGAGTTTATAAGGGTAAGTAATCAGGTGTTTGGCGCTATTTATTCATGGATAGACCTTGATAATCCAGGTGATACCCTCCAGCATTCAACAAATCACGTCTTGAATTATGGGAATTTGCCCAGCACAGCGCTCACACCAGGCTTGCACCGGTTTCAAGTGTCAGCCTGGAAACAAGATAACCCCAATAACCAGGGTTGTAGCACGGTTTGGTCCAACATCGTTTCTGTGTACTTTGACACTATTCCAAATGTCATTGCCGCCACTGACCCGAGCCATCCAGCTTGTGTGACCCCTGGCTCGAAAATTACCCTCCAAGCAGTGCCTCCATCCAATGGGATAACGGGCACTTGGGCCTCCGTTGGTTCCCCAGCAGGTTCTGTGGAAGACCCCTTCTTTCCGACGACGCAATTTGTCGGCATAGCGGGCAATACCTACACCTTTTCCTGGTGCCTCACCAATGGCGGCTGTGCCAATTTTAGTTGCACCAACCTGACAATTACCGCAGTACCGCCCGAAACAGCCAAAGCTGGCGTCGACCAATATATTTGCAACGGCACCAATATATCGCTCAACGCCATACAAGGCCTACACTCCCCAGGTAGCTGGAGCCAATTGAATCAAATAGGTGTGGCCGTCGCGGATAGCCTGGAGCCGATGTCGCCTGTTACCGGATTAAACCCCGGTAATCAATACTTCTTTACTTGGACGCTGGAAGACATCGGTTGTGGTGCGGCATCGGATATGGTGAGCATTTATTATTACAGTGGGAAGCCCAACATTACCGGAGATCCATTTAATTGCACGGGTTCAGATTGTTCGAATCTGCAATCACAGGGCTTGCGCAATTGGGAAACAGGCAAGTGGACAGGTCAGCAAAATACACTGACTTTCACACCAGACAATGACCCTATCACGACAGTTTGCAAATTGGTGCCTGGTATTAACACCGTTTTTTTTGAAATCAACAACGGTGTCTGTGGCAGTAACTCCCGCGACACCTTTGAAATCACCTATGAGATTTTTCCAAAGGCAAATAATGATGCCGTGACGGTGCCTTTTGGTACGGCGACCACTTTCCAAGTGCTGACCAACGATATTTTGCCGACAGATCCACCGACCGTTACCATTATTACGAACCCAATGAATGGGACGGTAACGGCGAATAATTCCAATGGCTCTTTCACCTATCGGCCGTTTTCAGGCTTTAGCGGGTCAGATGCTTTGGTGTACAGCATCTGCAACTTAAAATGTGGGACTACGGCTTGCAGTAACGCCACGGTGTTCTTTACGGTAGGTGTAGCGGGCGTCTGCGATATCCCCACCATTATCACACCCAATGAGGACGGGTTTAATGATGAGTTTAAAATCCCCGCCGACTGTTATTTCTTTGGCGAAGGGCAAAGCACTTTGGCAGAAGTTACCATATTCAACCAGTGGGGCGATCATGTTTTTAATGACAAAGCATTTTTACCATCCAGCGCTTGGGACGGCAGGTACAACGGTGAAAGATTGCCAGCAGGCACTTATTACTGGGTCGTGAAGTTTGAAGCAGAAGACAGCGCACGTTCAGGATTTTTATTGATTCAGTACTAAAAACCGATCTATGAAAAAATACTACTTATTCATGCTTGCGGTTTCCATTCCTGTCCTTGCCGCCGCGCAACAAGAGCAGATGTTCACCCAATTCATGTTCAATAAAATGGCCTTTAACCCAGGCTATGCGGGCAGTTTTGTTTCCCCGACGCTGACAACGGTGTACCGCCAACAATGGATCGGGCTGGAAGGCGCCCCCAATGCGCAGGTGCTCTCGTACAACCAGGCAGCGGTAAATGGACGGGTAGGCATCGGCGGCACCATTATGCGCCAACAAATAGGCATCAGCACAAACCTGACATTCGATGTGGCTTATGCCTACCGGGTAAAAATGCAACGCGGTACTTTTGCTGTTGGCTTGCAGGCCAGTATGCGCAACATCCGGCAGAATTGGGCAGATTCTAGGATTGTTCCCATCGACCAAAATGATCCAGGGATTCCTTTAGATACCAAGAGCAAGTTTTTGCCCAATTTTGGTGTTGGTATATATTATTTGCCGTATAATGATGGATGGTATGCAGGGCTTGCTATTCCGCGACTGGTGGGCAACAGCATTGATTTTGCTGAATTTGGCTCTATATTTTCAAAAGAGGTTCAACACATCAATGCTATGGGTGGCATCACTTTCAAACCCAATGAAGATTTAAAAATCACCCCGCAGGCCTTGTTCCGCTACGCCATTGGAGCGCCATTCGACGCAGAAATGAATGTAAGTTTATTGCTAAAGGAAAAATTCTACGGCGGAGTCACATATCGAGTGGGTGGAGACACCAAGGCGCTGGGTGAAAGCGTTGATGTCATGCTTGGCATGCAGATGACCGACAACCTGTTTTTCAGCCTATCGTATGATATTGGATTGACGCGCTTGCGCAAATTCAATGCTGGATCGGTGGAAGCAACTGTAAGGTGGTGGTTCAACCCGCCCGCACAAGGAGAAGTTGTACCCGATAGGCCGCCATTCTAACATTACATAAAACAACAAATTTCGCAATACATGAAGCAAAAAATAATCCTCTTATTGCTCCCATTTTTCTTGTTATCCCTGGCTTTCGGTGCTTTGGCGCAAACCTCCTCTAAAAGCAAGTCGAAAGACCGGTTTCGCGAAAAGGATGATCGCCGCTATCCGGTCCGTCTCGAGAACGCTGCGGCTCTGAATCAAGTGGGAACCGACTATTTGCCGGCCTATTATGACAATGGCATTGTGTTCGTCACTGCCCGTTCTAAAAAAGGGCCCCGCGATGTGAGCAGCAAAGAGCCTTACACGGAGCATTATTTCTCCGCTTTTGACGTTTTAGGGAAATTGCAGCCACCAGAAAAATTCCACTTTAATGATTTGAAAAGCACAAATTTCAATGAAGGCGCTGTTGCGTTTTCCCGAGACCATAAATTGGCACTCATTTCCCGAAATAACAACGAAGATGGGGTGCTGAAGGTTGGCAAAAGTGGCAGGTCGACCCTGAAAATATACAAGACTTATTTTGGGTTCCCAGATTGGACCAAACCCGTGGAAATGCCTTTTAACAGTGATGATTATTCATGCATGCATCCAAGTATCAGTGCCGATAACAAAAGGATTTTCTTTGCCTCTGACATGCCTGGCGGGTACGGCGGCTATGACCTGTACTACGTTCAAATGACGAAAGAAGGTTGGAGTGCGCCCGTAAACCTTGGCCCAAATATCAATACGGACAAACAAGACCTGTTTCCCTATATCAGCTTCTCCGGCACGCTTTATTTCTCCTCCAACGGTCGCCCCAACAGCATGGGTGGCATGGATATTTATTATGTCAACAACCCACTGAATAATCCGGAGGAAATCGTGAACATGGGCGCACCTTTTAATTCCGAAGCCAATGACCACAGTTTTATCATTGACGAAGACGGGTACAGCGGCTATTTTGCCAGCAATCGGCAGGATATGAACTATGGCAAGGACAATGGCAAGGATGATATATTTCAGTTTTTTGCCCCTAAAGGCATAGAAGGCACCGGGAAACCGGAAACGAATTCCGCCCGGATTTCTGTCATCGACCAGAAGACAGGCGAGCCATTACAGGGTGCAGAAATCCGCATCCTACAACCTACCGATGATGGGTTTATCAGCAGCGGTGCCACCGGAGATAGCAGTTTTTATTCGATGGATTTGGTGCCCCGGCAAGACGACCCGAATGCATTTACCTTGTCACTGGTGCGGAAAGGCGCTTCTGAATTGGGTGCCCCGTCTTTGTATTCCAATGCTGAAGGCGGCGCTATTACCGATTTCACCCGCTT
>Ga0163144_10020544_pt1 | contig 13193 bp, 7 predicted proteins | sample OliLak19BULKMAT1_FD_123175 | JGI IMG/M metagenome (GOLD analysis project Ga0163144, IMG submission 123175) | Freshwater microbial mat bacterial communities from Lake Vanda, McMurdo Dry Valleys, Antarctica - Oligotrophic Lake LV.19.BULKMAT1 | ecosystem: Environmental > Aquatic > Freshwater > Lake... | reverse complement strand
CCCAATTGAATTTTTCCGGCACGAAGTGCCGATTTAGCAGCCTGACGGGAACAGAGGGCCGTCCTCTCGCCGAATTCCGGAATTGAATACGTCATGTTTATCGCAAGTCCGACAGGCTGCTAGACGCTCAGGCCTGGCAAAAGGTGTCAACGGTGCCGCGCCCCCAATGCGTCAGGGGCCCGTTGCCGGCTTTCCCGCTTTCCCCCTTCCACCGTCTTCGAACCGCCGTCGCTCAATACGGCCCGCGGATGTGCGCCGCGACTTCGCGCTCATAGAACTCCGCGAGCTGCCCGTGCAACGCCGCGCCCAGCGGCGGCAGCGCGGAGACGTGGGCGTTGGCCCGCGCCTGCTCCGGGTTGCGCGCCCCGGGGATGATCGCACTCACCGCCTCGAAATCCAGGCACCAGCGCAGCGCCATGTCGCTCATGGTGATGCCCGCGGGCACCAGCGGCTTCAGCGCATCCGCCAGCGCCACGCCCTTGGCGAACGGCAGACCCGCGAAGGTCTCGCCCACGTTGAACTGCTGCCCGTCGCGGTTGAAGTTGCGGTGATCGTTCGCCGGAAACGTCGTCGCCGCGGTGAACTTGCCCGCGAGCAGCCCGCTGGCGAGCGGCAGCCGCACGAGCAGCGCGACGTTCCGCCGCTTCGCCTCCGCGAAGAGCGTGGGGATCGGCTTCTGCCGAAAAATGCTGAAGATGATCTGCAGCGCGGCGACGCCCTCGGTGCGCACGCAGAAATCCGCCTCCTCCATCGATTCCACGCTCACGCCGAAGTCGCGGATTTTTCCTTCCTGCTTCAGCTCGCGCAGGTGCGCGAACACCTCGCCTTGCTTTAACACCTCGAACGGCACGCAATGGAGCTGCGTGAGATCGAGCGCGTCGACGCCGAGCCGCGTGAGCGACGCCTCCGTGTGCTGGCGGATGCCGGCCCGTGAAAAATTCTCCGGCCAGCCCGGCGGCGAGAAACGCCCAAGCTTCGTCGCAATGTAAACGCGCCCGCGAGCCGCGGGAGTCTCGCGGAGGAAGCGGCCGATGAGGTTCTCCGCCCGGCCCATGCCGTAGACGTCCGCCGTGTCGAAAAGCGTCGTGCCCGCCTCGTCGGCCGCGCGCAAGGTCGCCAGCGCCGTCTCCTCGGTGACATTGCCCCAGCCCGCTCCGAGCTGCCACGTGCCGAGCCCGACCTCCCCCACCGCGCGCCCGGTGGCGCCGAATGTCCGTGTGTTCATCGACGCCGAGCGTGCCGCCGGCTCGTGGCAGGGCAAGCGCGCCGCCTACTATCCAACGGTGATCGGCACGAGCGTCATGGTGTCGTTGCCGAAAATGTCGATGACCTTCACGGCGATGGTATAGCGGCCCGGCCTTGGGTAGGTGTGCGTGACGGACTTCAATTCCAGGTCGCGGTCCTGCCGGGTGCGGAAACTCTGCCACTCATTTTCGAAAATGTAGGCGCCGGTCCAGCGCTCCTCGAAATCGAGAAACTCGCCTTCGTCTTTCGTGACTTCCAGCAACTCGCCCTCGACGCCCATTCGGCGCGGGACTTTGATGATCTCCTTCCGGTTCTCGTAATCGAAATCGACCGCCCAGTAGTCGACCCAGTCGGTCCATTTTTTCGTGAGCACGTCGCGGGTGATGATACCGTTCTTGTCCTTGCTGATTTTGATCAGCTTGCCCTGTTCGCACACGACTTCGCTTTTGCCTTCCTTCAACTCGGCGGTGATAGCGTCGGCGATGCCTTGCGAGTAATAGACCGAGAAGTCCGAGAGTTCCACGGCGAGCGCCAGCTTGTTCTTTTTGTCGAAGCGCGGCGTGACTTCGATGTAGGCCACGTCGTGGAAGCGCACCTGGCCCTTCTCGACGGCGCGGCGGTCGAAGACTTCGGGCGGGATGGTTTTCGGCGCGAAGTCGATGCCCTTGTGCTTCGCCTCGTCGAGCACGGCGGGGAACAGGCCCATCTCGAACTCGAACGCCAACACGTCCACACGCGAGGCCCCGCGCTTGCGGCATTCGATGATGACCTCCTCCACGAAGAGCCGACCCACCGGCAGGTTGATCGGACCGACAACCACGAGCCGGCCCCCGTTTTTGCCGTGGAAGAAACCGGCGTCGGGCAATAGCTCCGCGCGGTAGGCCTTCAGGATGAGATCGCGGAACTCGCGTTCCTTGCGGGCAAGCGCGTCGGCCTTCTTCTTCGCGGAGAGATTGGCGCCGACATTGAGATAAGCCTGTCGCTCGTAGCGGCCGAGATTGAGCACCTCGAAAGCGCGGAATGGTTTGCCGGCGGACTTCAACTCACGCTGCACCTGGATGAGCCTCTTGCGGGTGGTGTGGATGCCGAACTTGCCGAGATCGGTGGCAATCCACTTGCGACCGAGTTTTTCTGCGACCGCCGCTGTTGTGCCCGAACCGCAGAAGAAGTCGGCGACGAGGTCGCCTTCGTTGCTCGATGCAGTGATGATGCGATCAAGAAGTCCTTCAGGTTTTTGCGTTGGGTATCCGAGGCGACCTGCTCCGGGCGCGGTAGAAATCATTCCGATGTCATCCCACCAGTCCTTCACTTTGACTAAGGTGTAAGTGCCCTCATCGTCCTTGTAATAAGTCACATTTTTGTTGCCGCTTGGGAGAACGTAGGACTTTTGGCTGGATTGGTTGAAGATCGGTTTATCGGTCCTCGAATAGCGGAAAATCGTATGGTGTTTCGGAGCAAACCCGGCCTCACCTGCACCGCCGGATTTATAGCACCAGATAATCTCGTTTTGGTGATGGTTTCGACTGAATACCTCGTCCATCGCCAACCTGATCAGTCCGCACATTCGCCAGTCACAATGCAGGTAAAAAGTTCCTTCATTGTGGAGCAGATCTCGCATCAGAATCAGCCGCTCATAGATCATCGCGATGAACGAATCCGCGCCGCGCCCCCACGTGTCGCGGTAGGCGATTTGTTCGAGGAGGTTCGGCTCCTTGTGAAACGTCTCGCCGCCGATCTCGATGTCCATCGAGAAGTCGGCCCCAACGTCAAAGGGCGGGTCGATGTAGATGAGCTTCAGGCCACCGGCGTCCTCGATCTGGCGGCGGAGCGCGCCGGCTTTGAGCGACGAGAGGATGAGCTTGTTGTCGCCCCAGATGAGCTTGTTGGTCCAGCCCTTCACCTGCCGCCCGTCGGTGTCGAGGGACAACTCTTCGTCGGCGGACTTTTCCTTTCGCGGTTCGTCGATGTGTTCGAGCGTCTGAAACGGAAGGATCGCGGTGCATACTTCGCGGGTCTTGCCGTTCCACACGAGTTCGACCTCGCGTTTGTCAGCGAAGAGCAGGAAGCGGTATTTCTCGGGCAGTGGCTTGCCCTGCTCGATGAGCTTGATGAGGTCGCGTTTCTCCGCGTCGGAAAATTCGTAGCGGTCGGTGTCGGTCGGGCGCGCCATGGTCAGGATTGGTAGTCGGTGAAGCTGGCGGCGAGGGCCGCGAAGGTCGTGGGCCGGTGCTGCTCGAAACCGGCCTCGTCCACGTAAACGAAGCCGTAGCGCCGGCCGGGGACGCCGCCCTCGGCAGACTCGGCGGCAGTGGCATCGGCACACCACTGTTTGAGGCGCGCCATTTTCTGCGGGAGGTCGAGTTCCTCGCGGCCTTTGGTCTCTACGAGCCAGATGGTGCCATCGGCGGTGCGGACGATGAAATCAGTATGGTAGTTGGCGAGGTCGCCGTTGGCGCGCACGTAGTCCAGCTTGAAGCCCACGGCCAGGTAGTTCTTGGCGTGGGCCGACACGTCGGGCGCAGCTTCGAGAAAGTAGGCGAAGCGCAGCTCGAAATTTCCCGCACGCGGTTCGCCGACGATCTTGTTGAAGAGACTCTTCTTCGGCACGACGTGCTGGCGGTAGTCAGTGCGGAAGGGTCGGGTGTCCTTCAGACGGATGCGATCCTCGATGCGCGTGGTGCCGGTCTGCTCGATGGTGAGGGCGTTGATGGCGGCCTTGAACGCGTCGTAGAGAATCTTGCCGGCGTCGGGCTCGGAGAGGTTGCGCAGCACGACCGGGTCTTCGAGATCGACCGGCGACGGCGCGAACAGATGGTCCCGCATGAAGTCGCGGACCTTCGGGTAGAGCACCTCGTAGCCGCCGACGAGACGGAGGTCTTTCAGCAACTGCCGCGCGAAGAAGGCGACGACGGAGCGGTAGTCGGCCACGCCGGCGCCATCGAGCGTGATGGTGTGATGCACCTCGGCTTCGAGCATCGTCTTGAAAACGATCTCGCGCGTTTCCTCCGGCGTGAACGGCTTCAGCGGCAGCGTGCGATTGCCGAACGCCGCGGGATCGAGGCCGGCAAGATTTTTGAACTCGCGCTGGTAACGACGGCTCAGACGCGGAAGCGGAATGTCGAGAGCGTCGAGGTCCTTGTTTTCGTCGTCGGCGTCGACCTCGACGATGAGCGATTCGTGGCGCTCGGTGCCCTCGCCCATCGGCACCCGCTCGAAACTGACACCCTCGCTCTGGATCGACTCAACGAAGTCCATGAACCTCGGCGTGCCCAAGACTGTCACCGTCTCCTGCACGCCCTCGTTGCCAAAATACATTCGGCGCAGGCCGCGGCCGAGCGTCTGCTCAGGCAGGATGTCGCTCTTGGTTTCGTAAGAGCGGAGGCCGCAGATGACGGTGACGTTGCGAACATCCCAGCCCTCCTTGAGCATGAGGACGGAGACGATCGCTTTGAAAGGCGACTTGAGGGTGTCGATCGAGTTGGCCTCTTTGCGGAGCTTTTCGAGTTCCTCCTTATTCTTACCGGAGGCGGCCTCGGAAATCTCACCGTTGTTCTTGGTGTGAATGACGAGCACGCCACCCTGCAGCTCGGGGCAGATTTTCTGGAGGTATTCGCCGACCTCGTCGCAGTTGCGCGTGTCGTCCACCATGACGAAGAGCACGGCCTTTTTGCCAAGTGCGTGATGCTCAGCCTGGCTTTTGCGCCACTCCTCGACGCCGAGGCGGAGGTAGTCGTCGTATTTCTCGGTGAAGATGGAACTCTTGCGATCGGTGAGCTTCGCCCGGCTCGCTGCGTCGGGGAGGACCGGGTGTTTGACCACGTTCTGATGGATCGCCTCGACGAGCGGATAATCGGAGACGGTCTGGACGAAGATGGCGCCGTTGTCGTGGCGCGGCGTGGCGGTGACGTCGATCTGGAGCGCGAGACGGCGCTCCTTCTGGAGCATCTTGTGGTGGATGTCCTCGATGGACTTGAACCACGCCATGCGCGGGTCGTGGATGTGGTGCGCTTCGTCGTTGAAGACGGCGAGTTCCTCGATCTCGCGGACGATCTCGCCGAGGTCGGTCTTGCTGTCGGTGGTCTTGCCGGCGGGCTTTTCGCCGAACGCGTCGGCGAGAAAGTAGTCGCGCAGATCGTCGTCCTCCAACGACGGGTCGCGGACCTCGCCGAGGAATACACGGTGGATGTTGGTGAGAAAAAGATTTCCCGTTTCGCGCACGAGGCGGACGTCGTCCTGAATGTGCAGCGTGAGCTGGAAATCGTCGCGCCAGTTGCGGCCCCCGTGACCGTTGGTCGGAAGAATCGGGTCGTTGAAAAAAATCCGGAGCCCGTCGAAATCGGCGCGCAGCCGATCGAGAACGATAATATTGGGCGCAATGAGGAGGAAATTGCGCGCGAGTGTGGAGTCGGTCTCGTAGAGCCGGTGGAAGAAGCTCCACGCGATGAGCAGCGAAAGGACCTTGGTTTTGCCGGCGCCCGTCGCGAGCTTGAGCACGTAGCGCGGCTAGTCCTCGGCAAACATGCCGCTCGACACTGCGCCCGAGGCGTCGAAGCGGATCAGATCGTATTTGTCGCACGCGCGGCGGACCTCATAGAGCCAAATGACCGTCTCGACGGCTTCGCGTTGCGCGAAGTAGTAGCGGAAGGGCGAGAGCGAGTGATCGGCGTTCTCCGTCAGGTGCTCGGTCTCGAACCAGTGGCGAAGCAGCGCAAGCGAGGTTGTGGAGGCGCCGGGATAGCCACGGCCGCGCCACGCGTGGACCTCCTCGCGCACCTTCGCGACAAACGGAGGCAGAAGCTTTTCGTAGGCGGTGCTGCGCAGTTCTTCGGCAGCGGGAAACCAACGCTGCGCAGGCACCAGCGGCGCGTAAGGCGACGCCGGAAAATCGGGGTGTAAGGCCACAGGGCGTGAACGATCGCGCGTCGTTCAGCCCTGTCGGGATCGGTTCCCACACGGACTTTCTTGGTGCCCAAAAACGAAGGAGGGGCGTGTCTACTAACGCCCCACCTCAGGCACCTAGGAGAGCCCGCATGAGAGCGCTTTCGGCACGCCCCCAGTCGGGGGCGTGCGTCGAGCGGTGTCTCAAGCGTCCTGAAATTTCCTAGGTTTCGAGGTGGACAGCAGCCGAAGCTACGCGAAATGGAGTTTGAGTTGGATTAGTCGGTCAGAGAATGAGCGAAGGTGTTGGTTGAACTCCGCAGTGCGTAGGCCCGGGCCTCGCTCTGCGCAAGCGCGCGCTTGGGAAAAGGTGGCCTTGCAAAACCAACCGACCATTCGCCTAGTGATTCCATGGCCACCGGTGTCGTTGCTCCTCGCCGCAAGAAATCCTCGAGCCGACTGCGCGTGCGTGCCGCGAAACCGCGGAAACCCACGGTTCGGGTCATGAAGCTGGACCTCGATGCGGAGGAAATCGCCCTGCACGCCGCCATCTCCGCGGCGGTCGCGCGCGACCTCGGTCGATGAAGCAGTGGGAAATCTGGAAGTTTCCCTATCCCTCGGCTGAGCGGTCGCACTGGTTCGTCATCCTTTCCCCGTCGGCTTGGTGCGAGCAGGTGAACAACCCCGTGGTGAACGGATTGCTTTGCGCCACCCTGCGTCCACTCGGACGGGAGCTGAAATCACACGAGGTCAGGCTCGATCTCGCCGACGGCATGGATTGGGACACGGTGGTGAAATGCTCCCACGTGCACGAATTGCCGAAGAGCAGCGCAGCCGAATGCCGTGGTCCAGTAACCGCGCCACGTCAGCGGAAAATCGCCCAAACTCTCCGAGCCTCGCTGGGGCTGGGTTGAGGACCGCCGCCGGAAAAGCGTCCGCCCGCCAACCTCAAGGCGACACCAGCGGAGTCCGCTCCAGCGCGATCAGCGCGCGCAATTCGGCGAGCGCGGACGGCGCCTCCACGGCGAGGAGAAACTCCCACGCTGCCAGCACGCGCCGATAAAACAGCACCCGCTCCGCCGCCGTCCGGCGGCTCAGCGGCGCCTCCGCCTCCTCGACGAACCCCGGCCCCGGGCCGATTTTCCCCGCCGCCGCGCGCACCGCCGGATCGGCGGCACGCTGGCCCCACGCCACGATCTGGGCGCGCCGCGTCGCACCCCAGCGCGCCACCGCCTCGGCCTTCCCCGCGTCGTAGGTGGCAGGCTCGGCGTAACCGGACTGCCAGTAGATTTCGTTGATCAGCGGCGTCTCCCCGCGCAGGAGCAGGAAATCCCGGCCGCCCTCCTCGAGCTTCAACAGGTGTTTCTCGAAGGCCTCCGCCGCCCCGAGTTGCACCGTCACGCTGCCCCCGATCACCGCGGCCTTCCAGGCCGGTCGCAGCGTCTCGCTCCACGCTTTGCGCAGCTCCGCCATCTGCCCGCGCCGGCCGCCGCGCAGTCCGCCCGCGCCGCGCTCGCCGCGGCCGCGAATGGCCGCCTCGAGCTGCGACCGCGTGCCGGTCAGCAGCAGATCTTTCGCCGCCGGCGCCTGCTCGGCCAGGCGCTGCGTGAAGCGCGCAAACTGCGCCTGCCGCTCGGCCAGCGCGGGGTCGGGCGGGCGCGCGGCCATTCCGGGCCCACCCGTGTCGACGTTTTTCTGATACGCCACCACCGCCGCGTGCACCGCGGGCGTCACCGCCAGTGTCCCGGCCAGTTTCGTCTCAATCAGCCGCGCCCACGCCTCGAGGTAGTGCTCCGAGGTCGCGCGGGGCTTGTCGATCGTCTGATCCACGAGCGTCGCGGCCTCGTGCGCCTGCGCGAACGAAGCCGCCACCGCGTGCTTCCGCCGGCCGGTCATGAGATCGATCCCGAAGAGATTCTCCGGCAAAAAGCGTTCGTAGCCCGCCCACAATTCCGGATCCGGCGCGGCGTCGCAGCCCGCGGCGATCGACTCTTCGTCCGTCGCCGTGAACCCCGCCGCCGGCAGCCGCACGCCCGGCGCGGTGCCCGCCGCCCAAGCCGGCAGCGCGGTGAACCACGCCCGCGGCGGCGTCATCTCCGGGGCGACCGCCAGCTCGTGAAAGCCACCCGAATGACACTGCGTCATGCTGAACACCACGCGCCCCTGCCCGATGCCGTCCGCGATTGCCTGGCGCAGCTCCGTCACCGTGAGGATCTCCTTGTCGTCGGTGATCCAGCCCGCGCCGCGGCGCCGGCCGCGCTTCAACTGCCACATCGTGATCGCGCTCTCGCGCGTTTCCTTTTCCCCCACGAGCTCGCCGTGGTCGCCAACAAACAGATACAGCGTGCCGCCGCCGCGCACCGCCGGGAGAATCTCGTCGCGCAGCGCCCGGAGGAAACTCTCGCGCGTCGCCGGCCGGTTGCGCGGCAACACCCCGGGCACCCACGACTGGACGAGCGTGCCCGCGCGTTTCAACTCATGCCGCGCGTCCGCCAGGATCGGCGGCGCCCCTGCGCGGTTGCCGGCGCCAAAAAAAACCCACACCGACTCCGGCCGCGCGATGCGCCCGAAATACTCCGCGACCCCCTTCGCCTGCAGGTATTGCGAGTAGTTGTTGGTGAGCGGCGTGCCGCCGCCCGAGAGCAGCACATAAGCGTCGCGCGGCCTTTCTGCCGCCGGGACGACGCTGATTGTCCGCGCCGACGCTGCGCGGGGCTCCGCGCTGACCGCCGGACCCGGCGAAGGCTTCGACCCCGTGCCGCATCCCACCATGCCGGCCCCCAGCAACGCGGCCAACCCAGCCAGCCGATGGAAGGGAATCGTCACACCCCTTGCTACCCACCCCGCCCCACCGCCTGCAAACGGGAAACCACCCGCCCGCCCCACCCGGGTGCAACTGAAAGTGAAGTCACTTGCCCAACCAAGGCCACCTCGGTGCGGCCGACCCACCCCGCAGGTTTGTCACGTAATACGTGACAAACTGATCGCGCTGTCCCAGTGGGGGCGGGCTCGTTTGTCACTTAATAAGTGACAAACCGTCGCGGCCGGACGGTGCGGCGGTGGCCGGGGCACTGACTTCACTTTCAATTACACCCGCCCCACCCCCGCCCCACCCCCGCCCGATCTCCCGCGCTCCCCCGCACGCCCCCGGACAGTGTAACGTAATTACGTTACACTCTACGCACACGATTGTCGGCAAAAGCACGCTTCTACATCGGAAAAGTGTAACGCGATGCGTTACACTCTGGTTTGGTCGACGGGGCGGGTAACGGTGGCGTTACCGTTTTCGGGTCGCGCCTGACCGCGAGGGGAAGCGTGATGCGGGGTGCACGGGCCGGGAAGAAAGGCGGCGTTTGCGTCTCTCACCCTTCTTCACCACCGTCCTCGCTCCTCTCATGCTTCGCCGACTGCCGTTCGTTTTCTCGCTTTGCCTGCTGCCGCTGCTGCTCTCGTCCCGGGCGCTCGCCGTGGATCGACCGATGCACGTGAAGGCCTCGTTCGTCACCGCCGACGCTTCCGTGCCACCGGGCCAGAGCACCATGGTCGCGCTGCGCTTCGTCCACGACCCACACTGGCACACGTATTGGTCCAACCCCGGCACCGGCTTGCCAACCACGATCAAGTGGGAGCTCCCGCCCGGGTGGAAGGCGGGGCCCATCCAGTGGCCCGCTCCGCGCGTGCTGCTCGACAGCAAGAAAAACGTCGTCGGCAACGGCTATGAGGGCGACCTCCTCCTGCCCGTCACGCTCACCGCGCCCGCCGACGCGAAGCCGGGCGAGAAGGTCACACTCAAGGCCGCGGTCGACTGGCTCATGTGCGAGGATATCTGCATTCCAGGCAACGCCTCGCTCGCCTTGACTCTCACCATCGCGGCCGAGCCGCCGGCCGCCGATGCCACGTGGGGCGAAAAGATCCGCGCCGTCGTCGCCGGTCTCCCCCGCGACGATCCGGCGTGGAAAATCAGCGCGACGCGCGACACCCGGAACGTCACGCTCACGATCACTCCCGCGCCACCCGGCGGCCACGTGCCGAAGGGGCTGCACTTCTTCTCCGCGGACGGCCTCACCAGCTACGAGCTTCCGCAGGTCGTGAAGCCCGACGGCCGCGGCGGGTTCACCGTCACCGTGCCGCTCGATCCCACCGGCCCGCAGGACGTCAAACAACTCCTCGGCGTGCTCACGTCGGCGAACGGCTGGGCGGCCGACGGCAAGCTCCGCGGGCTGCGCGTGGCCGTCGATCTGGCTCGGCGGAGCGGAGCCGCTTCCGGCGCCGACGGCACGGGAAGCCGCGCCGCTACTTCCCTTCCAGCCACCCTCTTCCTTGCGCTGGTCGGCGGCTTGATCCTCAACCTGATGCCCTGCGTCTTCCCCGTCCTGGGAATCAAGATACTCGGTTTCGTCAACCAGGCTGGCCACGAGCGCGGCAAGGTCATCGCGCACGGTCTCGTCTTCACGCTCGGCGTGTTGCTTTCGTTCTGGTCGCTCGCGGCGGTGCTCGCCGTGCTGCGCGCCGGCGGGGCCGAGCTCGGCTGGGGCTTCCAGTTGCAGGAGCCGGCCTTCGTCTTCGCGCTCGCCGCGGTGATGCTCGTGTTCGCGCTGAACATGAGCGGCGTGTTCGAGTTCGGCCTGCGCGCCACGGCCGTCGGCTCGGACCTGCAAATGAAATCCGGATACGTCGGTTCGTTCTTCACCGGCGTGCTGGCAACCGTGGTGGCGACGCCGTGCAGCGCGCCGTTCCTCGCCCCCGCGCTGGGCGCGGCCCTCGCGGTCTCGACCGTCGAGTCGTTCGTCATCTTCACCACGATCGCGATCGGCTTGTCCGCGCCCTACCTGTTGCTGTCGATTTTCCCGCAGGCCGTGAAGCTGTTGCCCCGACCGGGGGCGTGGATGGAGACCTTCAAGCAGTTCATGGCCTTCCCGCTCTACGCGACGGTTGGTTTCCTCCTCTGGGTGCTCGCGGGGCAGATGAAGGAGGACGGGCTGCAGAGCGCGATCTTCGGGCTCGTGCTCCTCGCGCTCGGCGTCTGGGTCTACGGTCGCTGGACCGCCCCCGGCGCCTCCGCCGGCCGCACGCGCTTCGGCATCGCCGGGCTCATCCTCTGCGGCGCCGCGGGCGTGGCGCTGGGCTGGCCGCAGGCGCCGAAATTCGCGTGGGACGACTGGAGCCCCGAGACGGTCGCGAAACTGCGCGCCGAGGGCCGCACGATCTACGTCGACTTCACCGCGCGCTGGTGCGCCACGTGCCAGACGAACAAGAAACTCGTTTTCAGCTCCAGCGAGGTGATCGATTATTTTGCGAAAAACAAAATCGCCGCGCTCCGGGCCGACTGGACGAGCAAGGACCCGCGCATCACCGCCGAACTCGCCGCCTACGGCCGCTCCGCGGTGCCGTTCAACGTCATCTGGAAACCGGGCCGGGACGCGCCGGTGTTCCTGCCGGAAATCCTCTCGGCCGGCACGGTCCTTTCCGCGCTGCAGAAAGACTGAGCGCAGGGATTGGCGGGCGCGGGACGCTCAGCGAGCGGGTGCCGCCGTCTCGCACACGACGCGAAAACCGACGTTGAAGACCGGCTGCCACGCGGGATGGTCCAGCCGGGCGGCACTTCGGCTGCGCCGCACCGGATCGAAGAACGAGCCGCCCCGCACGACGCGACGGCGGCCCGGGGTCGGCGCGTTGCGCCCATCGTCGTCGATATACGGATACGGTCGATACTCCGAACGCGTCCACTCGGCGGCGTTGCCGTGCAGATCGAAGAGCCCCCAGGCGTTCGGTCGGTAGCTGCCCACCGGCGCGGTCACCACCGCCCGATCGTCGCAACGCCGATCGCTCAGGTCGGCACCGTCGAGCATCAGGTGTTCGAGGCCGCCGGACTGCTGGCGAACGCCGTTCTGCATCAGGCCCGCGCCGAACGACGCATCGCCGAGATTGGCCCACGGGGAGAAATCAGCATCGAGGTCGCCGAACGCCAGCGGCGTCGCGCTGCCGGCGCGACAGGCCCATTCCCACTGCGCCTCGGTGGGCAGCAGGAAGCGCCGGCCCGTGCGCTGCGTCAGCCACGCGCAAAAGGCCATGGCATCCTCCCACGAGACGCCGATCGCGGGCTGCCGCGGCGCGTTGAGCGGCAGGCCTTGATCGTCGGGGCGCGCGTGGCGCTTCCCATAGTAGCGCGCATCGAAGTCGGGCCGAAACTGGCGGAACTGCTCGTTCGTGACCTCAAAAGCTCCCATCCAGAACGGCCGCGCGATCTCCGTGCGCGCCACCGGCTGCTCATCGGCCGGCCCATTTGGCTCTCCCATCATAAATCCCCCCGCGGGGATCGGCACGAGCTCCAGCGTCACGCCCGCACCCAGTTCCACGTGCTGCCGCTGCTCCGCCCCGTCCGGGAAACTCCGCACCAACACCTGGCCCGCCGACGCGGAGAGGATCGGCCGGGCGACCGGCGCGCTCGCGGCCGGCGCAGCCAGGGTGGACTTCGTTGGGAAGACGTTCTCGGGATCTTCCGGCGGGCCGCCGAACTGGCGGCGCAACGCCATCCGGCGCTCGTGGACTCCCTCTGGCAGCGGAAACGCCTCGCCCCACGTGCCGTGACACGGCGCGTTCAAATCGATCCACGTCACGACCCGGCTCCACGACTCGGGGTCGAGCGTCACGCCATGGTGCCCCTTTCGGAGCAATTGCACGAGGGGGCTGGTATCCGCGTGATACGCGCCCGGAGGGAGCAGACTCACGTCGTCTTCGATGCCGACGCGGCGCACGTAGGGGACAAGCGCATCGTAGGCGGGCGTGTAACGCATCCGGCCAGCGGTCGCCGCTTTCATCTTCGGCGGCATGCGCTCGACGCCGAGTTTGCTGAGAAGCTGGCCGGTGTAGCCTTCCACGAGCTCCTCGCGGCGCAGATCGGGTGGCGCCGCCGGTGTGCCGTCGTGACACCGCACGCAGTGCGCGTCGAGGACCGGCTGCACTTCGCGCGCGAAGTCGAAGCCGCGCGGCGGGCCCAGCCACGGCTCGATCGCGCGCGGCGGCTGGCGCGCGGCCAGGTTGTAAGTCGGGGCCGGCACCCGCACCGGACT
>Ga0163144_10020542_pt1 | contig 13194 bp, 9 predicted proteins | sample OliLak19BULKMAT1_FD_123175 | JGI IMG/M metagenome (GOLD analysis project Ga0163144, IMG submission 123175) | Freshwater microbial mat bacterial communities from Lake Vanda, McMurdo Dry Valleys, Antarctica - Oligotrophic Lake LV.19.BULKMAT1 | ecosystem: Environmental > Aquatic > Freshwater > Lake... | reverse complement strand
ATCGAGCAACGCCATCGCCGGCAAACCGAGTGCGCACGCGGCCTTGACCAGGTCCTCAGGTTGGGAGGAGCCGCGCAAAAAACTAAAAGCGCTCCGCGCGTGAAGTTCAATGTAGGACACGGGCTCGGAAAAGAAGAAAAGGGAGAAAAGGGATAAAGAAGAAACGGCTGGAAGGCGGATGCGGGAAAAGAAGAAGGGAGAAAGGAAAAATGGGTGGAACGGATGGGGAAAAAGGACGAAAAAGCCGGCCTCAGGCGTTTTCACGCCGGGCAAGGATTTCAGGATTTATAGTTTCTTCTTTCTTCTTTGTCGGCCGCCCGATTTCTTCTTTTCCCTTAATCGTATTCTCCTTCTATATAAAACGCCTCATCGATTTGTATAAGGCGGTAGAGGCCGCCCTCGGTGAGGGCGATGTCCCATTCGAGGCGGGCCCAGGCGCGGTCAGTTTGCCACCAGTCGCCGCTGCTGCGCCAGGGGCCGCGAATCGTGGCAATGACGCCTTCGAAGCGATCCGTATGGACGTAGCTGGGTTTCTTTTCGGTGGGGGAAAACTCAAGGGTGGCGCGCAGCGGCGGACGAAACCGGCGCAACGGCAGACCGACCGGCGGATGCAGCGGCGGCTCGGCGGGCGGCGGGACGACGGCGGTGGGAGTGACAAGCTTGAAGGCGTCAGGCCGGTGGGTGTCATCGCGTTGAGGCGTGCCGACGCGGTCCGCGTTTACCAGAGCTGCGACGCGGGCCAGCGTTTCCGCAAAGCCGTGGGGATCACGTAGGCCGGTATCGAAGAGCCCGTGTTGACGAACCAGCGGGCGGGTCGGAGTGAGTCGGAGTTCAAGGGCGGTGATGGCTTCCGCCGTTTGCAGCGACTCGAGATGGGTGTGGAGGGTGCGAAAGAGAATCTCGGTGTCGGCCGTGGGCTCAGGCAGGCGGAAGCTGCGGGTGAGCCGGTTGTCGTCGGCCAGTTGCAACGTGAGTTCGATTTCCGCGGCGACGAGTTGGGCCGCGCAAAGCTCGAGAGTGAGTCGATCCAGCAGGCGACGGAGAATGAACAATAACGGCTCCAGCGTCTCGACTTCCTGTTCGAAGGGCATCGTCGCAGTGAAATGTTGCCCGGGGACGACGAGGTGAAGCGGCCGTGGTTCGCCGCCCGAGGCCCGGTTCCAGAGCATCAGGCCGACGGTGCCGAAACGGCGGACGATTTCATCGCGCGGCAGGGAGGTGAGATCGCCCAGCGTACGCAGTCCCCACGTGGTGAGAATGGCGGCGAGTTCAGGTGGCGGATCGGCGGCCACGAGCGGGAGTGGCGCGAGGAAGGCCTTTTCGCCGGTGATGGCGAAGACGCGGTGGGATTCGGGGAGGCCGGAGCGATAGGGGATCGGCGCTTCCGCGAGGCCGGGGGTTAAGTTGAGTTCGGACTGCGGGATCGTCGGGAACGCGAGTGGATGGCCTGACTGCGGCGGTTGTCGGGTGAGATAAACGGTGTGACGGTCGGCGGCGGCCCGGGCGGCGTAGAGGGCGAGCAAAGGCGTGCGACCGATGCCGGCGGTGGCGGGCAGGCCGAGGGCGTCGAGTTGAGCGATCGCGGTGGCGGCGAGCGGTTGAGGCGCGGTGCGGCTGCCTTTGAGGTCCGCGGTGCAAATTCCGGGTGAGGTATCCTCGATGGCGGGAGAGAGGGTGAACGCGACGGCGAGGAGGGCGGCGCGGGCTTCGGCGTCGGCGTCGGCGTTGGGGGCGCGAATGAGCAAAGTCGGACAACGCGCGACGGCTTGCGGTGCCGTCATGCCAAGTTGGATACCGCAGGCCCGGGCGGCGGGATTGGCGGCGAGGAGCAGTGATTTTTTATGGTGGTTCGCGAACAGGGCGGCGGGTTTCAGCGCGGCCTCCGGTTCCGTGCGCAGCACGGCGTGCAGCGCGAAGTCGGCGATGTGAAGGACGGCGAACATCGGTTCAAATAAATCTCAATGTTGAGATTTCACCTTCTGTGTTCATCCGGCGGCGGCCTGGACGCGCTGCCGTTGCAGGACGGGCGTAAGTTCGGTGGTGAGGATAAGGCGCTCGCGGTCGAGGGCAGTGGCCTCGTGCGGATTCGAGAGTTGCAGCCGCAATTGCGCGCTGGGCACAGACGGGCGAGGGGTGGCGACGACCAAGGCAAGATCGGAGGGCTCGACAGCGCGCTGCAGACGATACCATTGCGTGGCGGGCGTGCGGCGCAGATCGCTTTCGGGCGCGCGGCGCAGATCGAGGAACACGAGACCAAGATTGGCATCGCGGGCCAGGAGGTCGGTGGCGCTGAGCGCGGCGGTGGTGGAGGCGCAACGGACCCAGACCAGATGCGCAAGAAGGTCCTCGGTGAAGGAAGCCGGATCGAAGGAGTCGGTGCTATCGATCAGGGCGACGCGGGTGCGGGTGGCCCGGGTGGCGGTGAGCAGTTGGCCCAGCAGCAAGTGGCTGCCGCAACTCGGCGCAGTGCAGACGATCTCGGTGAGCGCACTGAGGGGAAGGCCACCGGTGGCGTCATCGAGTGAGGCGATGCCGGTGGGCAGCAGGCGGCCCATCGTGCGGGGTACGGTGGGGAAGCGCTCGGCGAGTTGACGCCGGAGCGCCGCGAGCTTGTCGGACGCGGCTGCCATGGGAACGAAGACCGGAAAACGAAAGCCAGAAATCAGCGTTCACAACTGCCGGTGGGACCACGGGCGGAACCTCCGCCAACGGCGGAAAAACGATCGGCCGCGGAACACGTTGATGACGTGAAACGCGTGCAAATCCCGAAGCAGGGAGCGGGGGAGTGATCCTGGTAAACGCACCGGAGGGGATTCCCGCGCATCTTGCACAAAAAGCCGCGTCAGTTCGGAGCTCAGCCGCAAGCGCGTACGGGAGACCCGGAAGCCGCGGACGAAACGGAAGCCATGGACGATCCGGAACACGTGGTCGAGGAGTGTCAGCGAATCCTGGGAAGGCGCGTGACTCCGATTGGAGTCCAGCCGCGGCGAAGGAGCCGGAATCGTTGAATCGAAAGAGACTGATTTCATTCGCGGTGAGGCGAGATGCGCGGGCGTTTCCGAGGGGACGCCTAGTTTACGTGCGTGCGCAGGAGACCGATCATCACGCCCTGAATGATGAGTTCCTCGGCGGGGAGGAGATCGGGATAGCGTGGATTTTCGGCGCGGAGAAAAGGGCGGCCGCGTTGGAGCAGATAGCGCTTCAGGGTGGATTCGCCGTCGATCAAGGCGGCGACGATGTCGCGGGGCCGGGGTTCGCGCGGGGTGACGAAGACCGTATCGCCATCGAGGATACTGGCGTCGATCATGGAGTCGCCGCGGACGCGGAGCGCGAAGAGGGTGGTGTTGGGCCGGACGCCGAGCGTGGCGGTGTCGACGGAGATATAGCTGTCGGGCTCCTGTTCGGTTGCGACGGGCAGACCGGCGGGAATGGTGCCGAAGAGCGGGATTTCGGCGAGGGCGCCCCGGCGGGGATGAGAGGCGGGGAGGATGCCGCGGGCTTTGCCGTCGAGTCGCCGGATGGCGCCTTTTTCCGCGAGGGCATCGAGGTGGCGTTTGATGCCGAAGGGACTGGCGAGCCCGAAGTGCGCCTGGATCTCGCGCAGCGACGGCGAGACCCCTTGCTGGCGGTGGTGGGCGTTGACAAAATCCAGGACCTGCTGCTGGCGGTCGGTGAGAGGAGCACTCATTAGTGTTCAGGTGAACACTTTTTTGGGCGGATGCAAATCCAGAGATTGGAAATCCGCGGTCGGGGCGGTCGGGCAGCGTTCTGTTATCCCCGCGTGGGGGTTGAGCGCGGATGCTCTGCCGTCTGTCTAACCCGGATAGATCCGCCTACGCGTAAATATGCAGCCAACTGGATTTTAGTCGTGGCGAGAAGCGTAGGGCAGGTCTGTGACCTGCCTCGGCGGGTCACAGACCCGCCCCACTTTAATCCGTCGAGCTGGATTGCCGCGCCTTCGTTCCTCGGGCTAATGCGTGGTGGGCGGGGCTACCGCTTTTTCTTTTTCCCGGTCTTGGGCTCGATGTTGAGGTACGTCTTGTTGAGCATCTGGCTTTCGTAGAGCTCGAGGAGACGCACGCCCTCGCGGGGCTTCACCTGATCTTTGCGCGTGGCGGCATCGATCTGGTTCTTCATCTTCCGGCACAGGTCTTCCTGTTGGTATTGCACGCCCTCGATGACATCGGCGATCCGGCTGCCGCTCAGTGCCTCTTCAATATAGAAACCGTTGGGCTCATCGTCTTCGAGGAAGACGTGCACTTCATTGACGCGACCGAACAGATTGTGCAGATCGCCCATAATATCCTGGTAGGCGCCGGTGAGAAAAATGCCGAGGTAGTACGGCTTGTTGTTCAGCGGATGGAGCGTGATGAAGTCATTCTCATCCTCGAGGTCGATGAAGGATGAGATCTTGCCGTCGGAGTCGCAGGTGATGTCGACGAGGATGGCGGTGACCGTGGGCTTCTCGTTCAGGCGGTGCAGGGGGGCGACCGGGAACAATTGCTTCAAGGCCCAGTGATCGAGCAGCGATTGGAAAACGGAGAAGTTGCAGACGTATTGGTCGGCGAGGAGCGTGTCCAATTCGTGGAGTTCTTCGGGTTGGTAGCCGCTGGTTCGGCCTTCCTTGGCGATCTTTTCGCAGATCTGCCAATAGAGTGATTCGGCGGCGGCGCGGTTTTCGAGATCGAGATAACCGAGATTAAACAAGGAGAACGCCTCCTCCTTTTTCTGGACAGCGTCGTGGAAACGCTCGAGGCGGCCGAGCTTGCCCTTGTTTTTGAGCATCACCTCGAGATCGGTGACCACCTTGTGCTTTTCCTTGGGCTGGTGCTCGTGGCCGAGTGATTCACGTTTATTGATGCGCTCAAACACCTCGACCACGAGGAGCGAGTGGGGGGCGACGATCGCACGACCGGATTCGCTGACAATGTCGGGGACGGCAACGGATGAGGCGGTGCAGATCTCGCGGATATTGAAGACGACGTCGCGGGCGTATTCCTCCATCGAGTAGTTCATGGACGACTCGAAATTGGTGCGGGAGCCGTCGTAATCGATGCCCAGACCGCCACCGACATCGAGGTAGCCCATGGGAAAACCCATCTTCGAGAGCTGACAATAGAAACGGGTCGCTTCGACGACCGCGTTCTTGATCGTAAGAATGTTGGGGACCTGCGAGCCGATGTGGAAATGCACCAGCCGGAGCGCGCCCTGGAGCTTGGCGTTGCGGAGCTTTTCGCAGGCGAAAAGAATTTCGGCGGTGTTGAGGCCGAACTTGGCGTTGTCGCCGCTCGACATGGCCCATTTGCCTTCGCCGCGGGTTTGCAGCTTGGCGCGGAAACCGATGAGCGGCTTCACGCCGGTTTCCTCGGCGAGCGTGATGATATCGTCGAGTTCGGCGAGTTGTTCGACGACGATGATGATCTTCTTGCCGAGCTTACGACCGAGGAGGGCGAGGCGGATGTAGTCGTGATCCTTGTAGCCGTTGCAAATGATCAACCGCTCGGAGCCCTCGTGCATCGCGAGCGCGATCATGAGTTCGGGTTTCGAGCCGGCCTCCAACCCGTAGTTGTATTCCTTTCCGGCGGCGACGATCTCATCGACCACCTCGCGGAGCTGGTTGACCTTGATCGGAAACACCCCGCGGTATTTGCCATCGTAGCCCTCCTCCTTGATCGCCTTGGCGAACATCTCGTTGAGCTGGGTGACGCGGTAACGCAGAAGATCCTGGAAGCGAATCACCATGGGAGCCTTGAGTCCCATCTCCAGTGCCTCCTGCACTACGTCGAGCACACGGATGCCACGGCCATCAACGAGCGGCTGCACGTTGACGAACCCGTCGTTATCGACTGAAATATGCCCGGAGCCCCAGCGCTTGAACCCGTACTGTTCTTCGGATTTGGCCGCCGACCAGGCGGAAGAGGATTTGTTTTTCAATAGAGTTGAATGAGAGTCGAGAGTTGAGAGTGAAGAAGCTGCAAAGCAAGCGCTCACCCACGTTTGCCTTCACTCGGCTTCCAACTCGCATATCAGTACTTCTCGGCTTGCTTTTGCCAGACGTGAATCAGTTAGATGCATGTTTTCTTCTTTCAAACACTCCTTCCCGCGATGTCGAATTTGTCCTCACTGATCAGCCTGCCCCAGTTTCTTGCTCAGACCACCGCCCCTGCCGGGCAGCCCGCCGGGGGCATGCCATCGATGATGATCATCGGTTACGTGCTGCTCTTCGCGGCGATGTATTTCTTCATGATCGCGCCCCAACGGAAGAAGCAGAAGGCGCACGAGGCCATGTTGAAGTCGCTTGAGACTGGCGACGAGATCGTCACGACTGGGGGTATCTTTGGCGTGATCACCAACGTGAAGGAAGACCGCTTCATCGTCCGCATCGCGGAAAATACCAAGATCGAGGTCGGCAAGGGCTTTGTTCAATCGGTGTTGAACAAGGAAGCGGCGCCGGTCGCCAAGAAGTAATTTCCGGGGCCAGGGACAGGCCGGTTTGCGCCTTCGCGCGTGCATCGTCTCCCGGCTTCCGACACCATCGAATTTAAACCCAAACGATACATGCTCAAACGCAACCTCTGGAAGCTCGTGCTCTGCCTCGCCATCGTGGTGTGGGCCGTGTCTCAGCTTATCCCCGTCAACGATACGCCCTTTGTCGACTATGTGCGGACGCACGCCACGGCCAAGCCGGCGGAATTCGCCCAGCTGATGGACGAAGCGGCCGCGCGTCGAACCAGTCTGCAGGCCCCGAGTGAGTTCGTCGCGCTCAAGCAGATCGGGAAAGAGCGGCGGCTCGATCTGTCGCAATACTTCCCCCACATCCGGTTGGAGGAATCACTGCGTAATGTCGAAAAGCGGAATGATATTCTCCTCGCGGAGTTGCTGCGTCTTTCCAAGGGCCGTTTGCAGCTGGGGCTCGATTTGCGCGGTGGCGTCGCCTTCACCCTCGAGGCCGTCGAAAAGGCCGGCGAGGAAATGGACCAGGAGCAACGGCGCGAGAAACTCCAGAAGGCGATCGAGATCATCGGCGCCCGGATCAACGGCCTCGGCGTCGCCGAACCCATCCTTCGCCCGATCGGCGACAACCGCATCGAAATCCAGCTCCCCGGTGTCAGCACGAAAGACAACCCGGACGTGGTCGATCAGGTGAAGGCTCCTGCCCGCCTTGATTTTCGCATGGTGCATCCGAACCTGACCGCTGGACCTGGAGTCGAAACCCCCGCGGGTTACGAAATCAAGACCTTGGATCACGAGGGGCGGCAGGGTGAGGTCAGCGTGGAAGAGATTTTCGTGAAACGCATCCCGGAGATGACCGGTGAGATGGTTTCAAATTCGTTCGCCCGCCCCGATATGTACGGCAAGCCCGAGGTCATCCTCGAGTTCACCGCCGAGGGCCGCGCCCGCTTTGCGGATGTCACGCGGGCGATCGCCGAGATCGGTCAACGCGGCGGCCCGCTCGGTCGCCTCGCCATCATACTCGACGGCCGGCTCTACTCCGCGCCGACGGTGCGCGAAGAGATCGACAGCGATTCCGCCCAGATCACCGGTAATTTCTCGGACCGCGAGGCCATTAACCTCGCCAATGTCCTGAACAACCCCCTCGACGTTGAACTCCGCGTCATGGAGCAGTACGAGGTCGGGCCCACCCTCGCGGCCGACTCCGTCCTGAGTGCGCGCAACGCGTTCATCTTTAGCACGGCGCTGACGATCTTCTTCGTCGTTATCTTCTACACCTTCGGTGGCCTTGTCGCCGCCATCGGTATGGGCGTCAATGTCATGATCACGCTGGGTGTGATGGCGAGCATTGGAGCCACGCTCACGATGCCCGGTATCGCGGGTATCGTGCTGACGCTGGCCATGTCGGTTGACGCAAACATCCTGATCTTCGAGCGCATGCGCGAAGAGTTGAAACTGGGCAAGTCGCTCGGAGCGGCGCTCGAGGCCGGTTTCGACAAGGCTTGGAGCGCCATTCTCGATTCAAACGTCACCACGTTCCTGGTGGCCGCGATCATGATCGGGCTGGGAACCGGCCCGGTAAAAGGCTTCGGCGTTACCCTCGCGATCGGTATTTTCTCCACGATGTTTGCCGCGGTGGTCGTCAGCAAACTCATCCTCGAGTGGCTGGTGCACGGCCAGGTGATCAAGTCTTTGAAGATGTTCTCAATTCTCCAGAACACCAATTATGACTTCCTCAAACATGCGAAGGCCGCGTTCATCGCCTCCGCGGTGTTGGTGGTGGTGGGACTCGGAGTCGTGACCTACAAGGGAAGTTCCATTTACGGCATCGACTTCCTCGGTGGCGATATGGTCTCGATGACCTATGGAAAAAAAGTCGAGATTGCCGAGCTGCGGCAGACGGCCACGCAGGCTGGTCTCCGGGATGTGAGTTTCTCCTATCAGCAGCCTATTGGCGCCGAGCGGGAAATTCTGAAGGTAACCGCTCCGTTCGACCAAGGTCGTCCATCCGTCAACGCCCTGCAAAAGGCACTGCCCGCCGCCAATCTTGAAATCGTCGGCGAGACCCGCATCGGGCCTTCCATCGGTGAAGAGATTCAGTGGAACGCGCTGTGGTCGGTTTTCTGGTCGCTCGTGCTCATCCTTCTCTACGTCGCGTTTCGCTTCGAGATGGGCTACGGCATCGGCGCCGTGGTGGCCACGATCCACGATTTGCTGCTCACGATCGGCGTCTTCGTGCTCTTCGATCGGCAGTTCAACGCCTCCATGGTGGCGGCGATATTGCTGATCGCCGGTTACTCGATCAACGACACGATTGTCGTATTCGATCGCATCCGGGAAGAATTGAAACTCAACCCGATCGGCACCTTGCGGGAGATCATCAACCGTTCGCTCAATCTCACGCTTTCCCGTACGATCATCACGGGTGGCACGACGCTCCTCACCGCGGTCACCTTGATCGTAACGACGAGTGGCGATGTGAACGATATCGCGTTCACCCTGCTCATTGGTGTGATCACCGGCACGTTCTCCTCCCTCTTCATTGCGACTCCGGTCTTCTACTGGTGGCACAAGGGCGATCGGAAGCACGTGGAGGCGCATCACGATATCGCGCCCAAATACGAGTGGCAGGGCACCAGCAAGGCAGCTGAGTAATTTCTTTCGTCCCTGCGCCATGTTACTGCGAGGAGCAAAGCGACCCTGCGATCCACCGCCCCGTGGGTGGATCGCGGCACGCGCTGTGCTCTTGCTGGCACTGGCACCGTGATCGACTGACATCTCCCTCTGCATGCGCTGGACCCACACGCCGCTCCCGGCCGATGAGGTCGAGGCGCTCAGCAAACGCGCCGGCGTTAGCCGGGTGCTGGCGGAGCTTTTGTTGCGCGCCGGCCTGCGCGACAGCGACGCCACCACGGCGTTTTTGCAACCGGCGCTCGCCGGCCTCAACGATCCCTTTCTGCTCCGCAATCTCACCGCGGCGGCCGCGCGACTCGCGCAGGCGATTGCCCGGCGCGAGCAGATCGTCGTGCTCGGTGACTACGACGTCGATGGCGTCAGCAGCACCGCTCTGCTGGTGATGGTGCTGCGGCGCTTCGGGCTGAACCCGCGCTTTGTCGTGCCGCGCCGCTCCGAAGACGGCTACGGGCTGTCACGCAGCGCGATCGATCGCGCCTTGGAAGGAGGGAAGCCCGATCTCTTCATCGCGCTTGATTGCGGCACCAATTCCCATGCCGAGGCGGCTTATCTCCGCGCTCAGGGCATCGATGTCATGGTGATCGACCATCATCGTTCGAAAGAACAGGCGCTCGATGATGAGTGCCTCCTGATTAATCCGCACGTCAATGCCTGTGCGGACAACAGCGATGGCGCCTGGCGGAATCTTTGCACCGTGGGTTTGGTCTTCAAGCTGTGTCACGGATTGCTGAAGCAACTTAGGGCGGAGAATCATCCGGTGGCCTTCCGGGTCAAACTGCGGGATCATCTTGATCTTGTCGCCCTCGGGACGGTGGCGGATCTCGTGCCGCTGCTCGGTGAGAATCGGATTCTCGCCCGGCACGGACTCCGGATCCTGCAGGAGACGCAGCGCCCCGGTTTGCGGGCGTTGATGGAGGTCGCTGGAGTGAAACCGTCCCAAGGGATCACGCCGACCGATATTTCGTTCCGGCTCGGACCTCGCATCAATGCCAGCGGGCGGCTGGCGGATGCGGCGCTGTCGGTTGATCTGCTGCTCAGCGACGAGCCAGTATTTTGTCGGGAAACGGCTCTGCAACTCGATGTGTTCAACCGCGAGCGGCAAGAGATCGAGCGCGCGATCACGGAGGAAGCGGAGCGGTTTATCGAGTCGGAGTTTCTTGCGCATGCGGGCGTGGTGCTGTTCGCGGAGAATTGGCATCCAGGCGTCGTCGGAATCGTCGCTGGCCGGGTGACCCGGAAGTATAACCGGCCGTGTGTGGTGCTCGGAAACGAAGGAGACATGGCGAAAGGCTCGGGGCGAAGCGTGGACGGGATTAACCTCGTCGACGTCCTCGGTACCTGCGGAGAGCATCTGACGAGCTGGGGCGGGCATCCGATGGCGGTGGGCGTGGCTCTGCCGAAAGTGCATTTGGACGCCTTTCGGTCCGGCTTTACGGAAGCGGTGCGCGTGCACGCCGGAGACGACATCGCGGAAGCGCGCTTGGATCTCGCGGTCTGGCTGACGCCGGAGCAGATCACGGAGCGGCTGATGGACGAGATGGATTCGTTACATCCCTTTGGTCAGGGAAATCCGGAGCCCGTGTTCGGGGTCAAAGGCGTGGTGTTGCGGCACCCTCCGGAGATTTTCAAAGACCAGCATTTCCGGTTCTTCTTTGATGATGGACGGGGGCGTCGCCTGCATGGTGTGGCCTGGAAGATGGCGCACCGGAAGCCGCCGCTGGGAACGCCGATCGACCTCGCGGTCGAGTTGAAGTGGAATCACTTCAACCATCGGAAGCTGCTGCAAATCGGCCTGATCGACTGGCGCGTGGCGGGGTGAGAGGAGAGCCTTCGCCGGATCGACAGCAGGAACATCGATTCGGTTGGTTCAAACGGAGATGGGTGGCGCTCGGACGGAAGCACAGATGCGCCGGCAAAGTTATCTTCGCGAAAGCCAGCGCCTCATTCACTGATCGTGCTCCAATGTATACTGGAAGGCCGCTGAGGTTCGGACGACCGACGAGGCGCCGCGGCGCAAATAGACGAAAATTATGGCTCGGAAGGGGTTTTAAGGTTCAAAGGCAGGTTGTATTTCCGATTACTCCACCCCCTTTCCGCCATGTACTCTCCCAGTCGTCGCTCATTTCTGAAAAACTCAGCTCTCGCCACCGGCGCGGGCGTGGCGGCCAGCCTGTTGCGGCCGTCGGTGTGGGCCGCGCCGGCCGGCTCCAACGATGCCATCCGGGTCGCGATCATCGGACTCGGCACGAAGGGCCGGCAGCACCTGCAGGTGCTGGCGGCGCGCAATGACGTTCGCGTTACTGCCCTGTGTGATCTTGACCAGACGGCGCTGAGTAGCGCGCTGAAGGGCGAGGAGGCGAAAAAAATCGCGCCGTTCACCACCACTGATCCCCGGGAGATCATGGCGCGCCCCGACGTCGACGCCGTGATTGTCGCCGCCGGCAACCACTGGCACGCGCTGCTCTCCGTCTGGGCCTGTCAGGCGGGCAAGGATGTCTATTGTGAGAAACCGATGACCCACACGGTGTGGGAGGGCCGCAAGATGATCGAGGCCGCCCAGAAATATGGCCGTATCGTTCAGGTCGGCACGCAGTATCGCTCGGAGAAGGGACTGAATGAAGGGATCAAATTCATCCACTCCGGCCAACTCGGGAAGTTGAAGCATGTCCACGCGGTCTACTATGGCCCGCGCGGTTCCATTGGGCAGCGCAATCCGTGGTATCCGACCAACCTCAACTATGACCTGTTCTGCGGGCCCACGCCCATGGTGCCGCTCGAGCGCAACAAGCTGCACTACGACTGGCACTGGACATGGGACACCGGCAATGGCGAGCTCGGCAACAACGGCGTGCATATCCTCGATGCCGCCATGCGTATCGTTCAATCAGATACGCCCGCCCGCCGGGTGCTCGGGATCGGCGGCCGGTATGTCCATGGCGGCGCCGCAGAAACGCCGAACGCGCAAATCGCCGTCTACGACTTTCCCAACGCTCCGGTGATTTACGAAGGCCGCGCGCTCACCGCCAAACCCGGGGTGAGCTACATGGATGCCGTGGCCGGGATTCGCGTCGGGGTGGTCGCGTATTGTGAAGGTGGTTACCTGACTGGGCTCACGGGTTCGATGGCTTACGACAACGCCGGCAAGTTGATCCAGAAGTTCGCTGGCGACGGCGGCGGGTTGACGCATATGTCGAACTTCCTCTCCGCCATCCGCAGTCGCAACGCCAGCGAGCTGGCGGCCCCGGTGACGATTGGCCACGTGTCGGCCTCGCTCTGCCATTACGGCAACATTTCGCTCCGCATCGGTCAACCGGCCGATTCCGCCACGATCGCGCAGTCGCTCGCTCCGATTCCGGCGGCCGCCGCCATTACGGACGGCATGAAAAAGCACCTGGCCGTGCACGGCGTCGACGTCGAACAGCAGAGGCTCGCCCTCGGTGACTGGCTTCAGGTGGACGGCGCGCAGGACACCGTGGCGAGCGTAAGTTCCACCGACCCGGCCCGGCTAGAACGTGCCCGTTTCCTGGTGCACGAGGTGCAGCGTCCGCCGTATGTCATCCCGGAACAGGTGTGAATGGGGGCTGGCGCTCCCGGCTCCAAAGTATTCCGGTGCGGATCGGTGAGCGGCCGCCGGGCGGCATCTTTCGGTCGCTCCCATAGACTGCGCCGGAGGTATTACCTGAAAAGATCGGTCGCGGTCTGGCATGTCTGTAACCGGTAACAGGCAGACCCTATGGTTCGGCGCCCGCTGCAAGCGCGCTTCAAAGCCGGCCAGCGAGGTGCGCAAGCGCGCCCGCTGCGCTCGCTCGTTCGTCGCCACGATGCAGTTGGATCCTCTCGTCGTTGGATTTGGGTTCGGCATGGTTCGCCGCCCATCGTAGCAGAACCACGCCGTTGAGTTACGCACGCTTGCCGAAGCTACACGCCACAACTACGCGAGGTTCGGGGAACCTTTTGAATTCGGTCAAAACTACCAATTAACCAGCATATACGAATCGAAAGCGGAGCACTTCCGTGCGCGTTACATTCCGCACAACCTCAAAATTT
>Ga0163144_10020541_pt1 | contig 13195 bp, 10 predicted proteins | sample OliLak19BULKMAT1_FD_123175 | JGI IMG/M metagenome (GOLD analysis project Ga0163144, IMG submission 123175) | Freshwater microbial mat bacterial communities from Lake Vanda, McMurdo Dry Valleys, Antarctica - Oligotrophic Lake LV.19.BULKMAT1 | ecosystem: Environmental > Aquatic > Freshwater >... | reverse complement strand
GCGCCGCGCGCTGCTCGTGGCGGCCGCCGCCGCGCCCCTCGTGGTGTTCGCCTGGTTCGCGCTGACCCTGGCGCTGGCCGGCGGCGAGCTCGGGCACGACGAGGCGACCTACGCGGTCGGCGCGCGCAGCTGGGTCACCGGGGTCGACCTCGACCACTACCCGTCCTACCGGCCGGTGGGCATGCGCCTGGTCGCCGCGCCGGGCTGGCTCGCCGGCGGCACCGTCGAGGACTTCCGCCTGATCGCCGCGGTCTACGCGACCGTCTGCATGGTGGCGCTGTGGGGGCTGGGCCGCCGCGTCGTCGGCGGGCTGGCCGCGACCGTCGCGATGATCGCGGTCACGACGAGCGTCGAGGTCCAGCTGCGCGCCGCCGAGATGCTGTCCGACCTGCCGTCGCTCGCGCTGATCTTCGCGCTGCTGTGGATCCTGATCCGCGAGCTCGAGCGCGACGGCGGCCCGCGCTGGCCGTTCGCGCTCACCGGGCCGCTGGCCGCCGGCGCGTTCTACGTCCGCTACGGCTCGGCGATGATCCTGATCATGATCGCGGTCGCCGCGGTCGTCCTGTACCTCCCCGTCGTGAAGCGCCATGGGCGGCTGGTGGCGATCACCGCCGGCGCGTTCGTGGTGTGCCTGATCCCGCACCTGCTCCACAGCCGGGACCTCACCGGGACCGCGCTCGGGATCATGCGCGGCGCCAACGAGGCCGCCGGCCGCCGGTACTACGGCGAGGGCCTCTGGTACCTGTACCGGCACTTCCCCGACAAGCCGGGCGGGATGATCCTCGCGGTGGTCGCGTTCATCGGGCTCGGCTCCGGCCTCGTCCATTTGATCCGGTTCCGGACCGACGCGCTCCACCGGCGGATCGGCCTGGTCTGGCTCGCCGCGACGCTCCAGACGCTCGCGGTCGGGTTCGACGCTCACGGCGAGGCGCGGTTCGTGTTCTTCGGCGCGTTCGTCTACACGCTGCTCGGCGCGCACGCCCTCGTGCGGCTGACCGACGGCGCGCCGCGCCGCCGGATCCTCGAGGTGGCGATCCCCGCGCTGCTCGTGATGTGGCTGATCGCCCGCGAGGGTCACCGCGACGCGATCACCCACAACGTCCGCGACGTCCGCGACAGCGAGGTGATCCGGGCCGCCGCCGAGGCGATCCTCGCCGACGCGGACGGCGAGCCCTGCGCCGTGATGTCGCCGATGGTCCCGCAGCTGACGTGGCTCACCGGGTGCGCGCCGTTCTCGATCTCCAGCCGCACCGTCGCCGACGTGTTCGGACGGATGCGCGAGACCGGCCGGCCTCACCAGTACGTCGTCACGTTCGCGCGCGCTCCACGGAACCCGAAGGCCGAGCGGCTGCGCGACACGATGGCCGAGCTCGAGCAGCCGCCGCTCGCCGTGATCCCCGACGCCGCCGGCACCTGGGGCGACGCGGTCGTCCACCGCGCGAAGCGCTGACTACTGGCGCAGGATCTCGGTCGACGGCTTGGGCGGCTCGGGCTCGACGGTCGGCGTCGGCGTCACGCAGCCCGCCTCGACCGGCGCCGGCCGCGACGGATCCTTGCCCTTGCCGTTCGGCGGCGCCTGGAACGTCGCGAGCTCGGCCGTGATCTCGGCGAGCAGGTCGGCCTTCTCGCGATACGGCATGAACGCGCTCTTGAAGCCCGCGATGATGATGTCCTTGATCGTGTCGAGCGACCAGCCGTAGTGCTGGTGGCACAGCCACAGCTCCTTGGTCACGGTCGTGTCGGTGATCAGGCGGTTGTCCGTGTTGATCGTGATCCGCAGGCCGTAGTCGACGAAGAAGTCGACCGGGTGGCCGCCCCAGCCGGTCGCCGCCTTGGTCTGCAGGTTCGACGACACGCACACCTCGAGCGGGATGCGGTGGTCGTTGACGTAGTTGAGCAGGTCGCCGTTCTCGACCAGCCGCGTGCCGTGGCCGATCCGGTGCGCGCCGCACTTGTGGATCGCCTGCGCGACCGAGTCGGGACCGAACGCCTCGCCGGCGTGCGCGGTGCAGTTGATGTTGTTGTCGATCACGAGCTGGAACGCCTGGCGGTGATCCTTGGCCGGGTTGTTCATCTCCGCGCCCGCGAGATCGAAGCCCACCACGCCGCGGTTCTTGAACGCGACGCACAGCTCGGCGATCCGGATCGAGGTCTCCGGCGTCATCGACCGGATGCCGCACAGGATCACGCCGTAGCGGATCCCGTGCTCGCGCTTGGCGTGGCGCAGCCCGCGCAACACCGCCTCGACGACCGTGGTGAGCCGCAGGCCGTTGCGCTGGTGGAGCAGCGGCGAGTAGCGCACCTCGATGTAGCGGACGTTCTCCTTCCACGCGTCGACGGCCAGCTCGTACGCCGTGCGCTCGAGGGCCTCCTCGGTCTGCATGACCGAGAGCGTGATGTCGAACGCCTTGAGGTAGTCCTCGAGCGAGTTGCAGACGTCGCCCGCGTAGATCAGCCGGAACAGCTCGCCGCGATCGAACGTCGGCAGCTTGACGTTCTGCTCGCGGGCGAGCTCGAGGATCGTGTCGAGGCGGAGCGAGCCGTCGAGGTGGCAGTGGAGGTCGGTCTTGGGGAGCCTCGCGATCAGCTCCTGGGTCAGCGCGGTCATCCGGCCGTTATAGCCCTACTTGCAGCCCTTGTAGGCCTTCTTCTCGGTCTTGTAGGTCTTGTCCTTGGCCTTGTACGTGTTGCCCTTGAACGTGTACGTGCGGATCGTGTGGGTGCCGTTGCTGTTCTCGAGCCACTGGAACAGCTTCTTGGCCTTCACGATCACGGCGAGGTCGTCGACGATCGCGCAGCCCTTGCCGCGCCAGTGGACGTCGTCGTACTCGATGAACAGCTCGAGCTTCGCGCCGGACACGCCGAGCGCCTCGTACTTCGCCGCCTTCTCCGCGCGCTTGGCCTGCTGCGCCACGCTGATGAACGCCTCGAACTTGGTGCCCCAGTCGATCATCCCCTGGCAGTAGGTCTGCCTCGCGGCGGTGATCCCCTGCTGCGTGCCGTTGAGCTTCACCTTGGCATCCTTCGGCACCCCGCCGGCGATCGCGTCGTCGACCGCCTTGGCGCACGCGCGACCCTTGTCCGCGGTCGCCTCGCCCGCGCCGGTGTTGTAGCCCGCCGCCGACTCGGCGGTGGGCGGGCTCGCGTCCTTCAGGAACTCCGCGGCCTCGCGCAGCGGCACCAGCGCGCCCTGCATCGCGTACTGCCGCGCGTACTCCTCGCAGATCCACGGCGCGTCGCCGAAGTCGATCTCGAACCAGGAGTCGCCGCGCGCGCTCTGCCGCATCTTGGGGTGGTGCTGGAAGCTGCCGGTCAGGACATCGGTCGCCTTGAGGCCGTCCTTCTTGCCCTTCGCGATCACGGCGTCGCACTTCGACGGCTGGTAGTACTTGTCGGTCAGCCACCCCGCGTACCAGGGGTCGGTGCCGATCGCGCCCGCGAAGTTCGCGAGGTTGCCGGAGGTGTCGCTCGCCACATCCGCGCGGGCCGCGCCGGGCGCGGCCACGAGGGTGGCCAGGAGGAGGGTGCAGGTCATGGTGGTCTTCATCGGGATCCTTTTCACTTGCAGGCCTTGTAGGCATCGGCGGCGCGGTCGAACACCTGCTCGGTGATCTTGTACGTGTTGCCCTTGAACTTGTACTTGCGCACGGTGATGTACCCCCAGTCGTCGGTCAACCAGAAGAACAGCGCCTTGGCCTTCGCCAGCTTTTTCGGGCTTTCGTCGGCGAACTCGGTGCAGCCGGGAAGCAGGAACGAGCCCACCTTCTCGAGGAACAGCTCGAGGCGGTCGCCCTTGATCCCGACCTTCACGTACGGGGCGATCAGCGCCTCGTACTGCGCCTGCTTGTACGCAGGCAGGCTGTCCTTCCACTCGTTGCCCCAGTCGAGCATCGGCTGGCAGTAGGTCGCGGCGAAGGTATCGAGGCGGACCGCGGCGCCGCCGGGCGTGTTGATCGCGACCGTGCGGTCGACCCCCGTCGCCTGGGCCTGGTCGACGGCCTGCTCGCACTTCGCGCCGTCGAGCAGCAGGTCCGCCGCGAACTCGGCGCCGACGTCGTCCATCGTGGTCGTCTCGCGGCGGTGGAGCGGCGTGGTGAACTCGACCAGCGGCGCGACCGCGGGCACGATCGCGCGGAGCTGCGCGAACCGCTCGCAGATCTTGGCGCCGTCGGAGAACGCCATCGAGTAGTTGTAGTCGTCGGCCTCGAGGACCGCGCCGCCGGCGACGCCCGGGAAGTGGCCGAACAGCGGATCCTGCACGCGGTCGGAGCCCTTCACGCCCTCGGCCTTCATCTTCGTGAGGTGGTCGCGGCAGACCTTCGGATCGCGCGCGAGGTACCCCGATCCGGCGTTGGTCCCGTACTCGGCGACCTCGTCGATCCCGCGCACGAAGTTCGCGAGGCCGTTGGCCGCGGTCCACATGAGCTGGCGGTGGTCGGACTCGGCATCGGCGTGCGCACGCCCCGCGACGGCAACCGCCGCGATCGAGGTCCACATCAGGCTCTGCATCCAGGTCTTGCTCGACATCTCGTGCTCCTTGCTCCTGGGACTTCGTGTCCCGTTCGCTGGGAGTCATCGGCAGGCACGCGCCGCGGTTGCGTACTTTCGTACGCCAATCTCGTGTTGTTCGAAATCACCCCGGCGGGGTGGACAATCTCACGAGTGATCTCGGGCCCTTAGGGCTTCACGCGCCGCTCGAGGCCATCGAACACCGCGCCGGCGACGTTGCGGCCCTCCAGCTCCTCGATGTGGCGGATGCCGGTCGGCGAGGTGATGTTGACCTCGGTCAGCTGGCCGCCGATCACGTCGATGCCCGCGAACAGGATGCCGAGGTCGGCGAGGGTCGGCGCGATCGCGCGGATGATCTCGCGGTCGGCGTCGTCGAGCTCGGTCTTCACGGCGCGCCCGCCGACGTGCAGGTTGCCGCGAGCCTCGGTGCCCTGCGGGACGCGCAGGACGGCGCCGATCGGCTCACCGGCGACCAGCAGGATCCGCTTGTCGCCCGCGACCGCCTCGGGGAGGTAGCGCTGCGCCATCGTCCACCGCGTGCCGGCGCCCGTCGAGGTCTCGAAGATCGACGACGTGTTGGCGTCACCCTCGCGGACCACGAACACGCCAAGCCCGCCGTAGCCGTCGACCGGCTTGACGACGATCGCGCCGCCCTGCTCGCGCAGGAACGCGCCCAGCCGGCGGCTGCTGCGCGTGATGATCGTCGGCGGCGTCAGCTCCGGGAACCGCAGCACCGCGAGGTGCTCGTTGAGCTCGCGCAGGCCGCGCGGATCGTTGACCAGCAGCGTCTTGCCGCGCGCCTGCTCGAGGATCCACGTCGCGTGGAGGAACGCGACGTCGACCGGCGGATCCTTGCGCATCATCACGAGGTCGAACGCCTCGAGCGGGATCGGCGTGCGGTCCTCGCACGAGAACGCCTCCTCGGCGCGCGACGCGTGCCGGACCAGCGTGAGCTGCGCGTCCGCGACCGGATCGTCGTGCTCGAGGCCGAGGTGATCGATCTGGCAGGTCCACACCTCGTGATCGCGCCGCGACGCCTCGAGCATCAACGCGTACGACGTGTCCCCGGCGAGGCCGAGCCGCTCCAGCGGATCGACGATGAACAGGACGCGCATGGCTAGTTCTCGGTCGGCGTGCCGCCGCTGACGTCGGCCGCGGCGACCACGGGGATCGCCCCGGACTCCTCGCCGCCGACGGTGGCCTTGGTGGGCAGCAGGTGCTCGAGCCCGTGCTTGCGCAGGCGGTAGTAGAGCGTGGAGCGGTTGATGCCGAGCATGCGCGACGCGCTCGCGATGTTGCCCCGGCTCTTCTCGATCGCGGCGACGATCTCCTTGCGCTCGCTCTCGAGCAGGCGCTCGGCGAGCGGGCGGCCGTCGTCGCCGGGCGAGGCGGCCGGCGCCGACACCTCGTGCAGCGTCGCGGCGGCCGTGATCGTGCCCATCGCCGGCGTCGCCTGGTTGCCGCGGCGGCCGAAGTCGAGGTGGGTCGGGGTGATCTCGCCGTCGCGCGCCAGGATCATCGCGCGCTCGATGATGTTCTCGAGCTCGCGGACGTTGCCCGGCCAGTTGTACTCGCGCAGCCGCAGCAGCGCCTCCACCGTCGCGCCCGCCGGCCGCACGCCGAGCGTCCGCGCGAACTTCGCGACGAAGTGGTGGGTCAGCGCCGGCAGATCCTCGAGCCGATCGCGCAGTGGCGGCAGGTTGATCGGGAACACGTTGAGCCGGTAGTACAGGTCCTCCCGGAACGTGCCGTCCTCGATCATCTTCTCGAGGTTCCGGTTGGTCGCGCTGACCATGCGGACGTCGACCTTGATCGTCTCGGTGCCGCCGACCCGCTCGAACTCGCGCTCCTGGAGCGTGCGCAGCAGCTTGATCTGCACCTCGATCGGCAGGTCGCCCACCTCGTCGAGGAACAGCGTGCCGCCGTCGGCGAGCTCGAACCGCCCGGGGCGGCGGTTGACCGCGCCGGTGAAGCTGCCCTTCTCGTGGCCGAACAGCTCGCTCTCGAGGATGCCGGGCGCGAGCGCCGCGCAGTTGACGCGGACGAACGGCTTCTCCTCGCGCGGCGAGTTGATGTGGATCGCGTGCGCGACCAGCTCCTTGCCGGTGCCGGTCTCGCCGCGCAGCAGCACCGTCGACGCGGTGGGCCCGACCTGCTCGACCTTGAGCAGCACCTCGCGCAGCGCGCCGCTGTCGCCGATGATGTTGCCGAAGTCGAACGCGCCGTGGATCTGCTGGTTGAGGTAGCCGGTGTACTCGCTGAGCTGCGCGGCGAGCCGGCGGTTCTCGTGCTGGAGGTGGAACCGCTCGATCGCGTACTGCAGGACGCCGCGCATCTCCTTGGCGTCCCAGGGCTTGGTGATGTAGCGGTAGACCTGCCCGAGGTTGATCGCCTCGATCAGCACGTCGACGTCGGTGAACGCGGTGAGGATGATGCCGACCGCCTCGGGGCGGATCGCCTTGGCCTCGCGGAGCAGCTCGAGCCCGGTCATCTTGGGCATCCGCTGGTCGGTGACGATCAGCGCGACGTCGTGATCGGCGAGGAGGGCGAGCGCCTCCGGCCCGGACGTGGCGGTGAGCAGCTCGAACCCCTTCCGGAAGTTGAACCGGAACGCGTCGAGGTTGTCCTGTTCGTCGTCGACGACGAGGATCGGATAGCGCTTCGGATCGAGGGTCATTCGCGCAGGCACAAGATAACGGAATGGCTGGACCGCGGGGAGGACCGGGGACACCTTCGTGTCCTACATGTACGTAAAAGTGGCCCGCGATCGCACCCGTTGATAGCGTGATCGCGTGGCCCCCCTTCGTCGCGCTCCGATCGCCCTCGCCGCGGCTCCGCCGGCGCGCAAGCCCATGGCCAAGGCGCGCCGCGTCTCGCTGTTCGAGCGCGAGCTGCGGGTCCGCCTCGCGCCCGCCGGCCTCGACCTGCTGTTCGACGAGGCCCGCGTCCTCACCGAGGGGCAGAGCGAGGGCGGGCGCTACTTCGGCTCGACGATGATGACGATCGACCTCGCGCGCGTGCAGGCGCGCGTGAGCGACGACTGCGACGACGGCTGCGCCCGCAAGGTCGCGGGCCTGCTCCAGGACGACGACCGCGCCCGCGTGCGCGCGCGTCGCGTCGCCCTCGCCGAGGCCGTCCGCGCCGGCGGCGCGATCGAGGATCCCGTGATCGACGTGCGCGTCCACCCGCAGGGACGCGCGCTGCACCTCGACTTGAACGTGGAAGCCCGGAGGACGAAGTGACCGAGCTGTTCAGCATCCGAGACGTCGCCCGCATCTTCGCGCTCCAGGAGTCGCGCCTGCGCTACTGGATGCAGACCGGGTTCGTGGCGCCCACCGTCCGCAAGGGCGGCCGCTTCTACTACACGTTCCGCGATCTCGTCGGCGTGAAGGCGGTGCGCGACCTGCTCGCCGCCGGCCTGACCGTGCCGGTCGTGCGCAAGAACCTCGCGTCGCTGCGCGAGGTGCTGCCGCGCGACACCCACCCCGCCTCGCGGCTGCGGATCTGCTCGGACGGCGAGACCGTGGTCGCGCTCGCCGACGACGTCGCGTTCGAGCCGCGCACCCGCCAGGTCGTGATGGCGTTCGAGGTGCCGGGGCTCGCCGATCAGGTCGCGCAGGTCATGGCGATGCCGTCTGCGCCGGCCAAGCCCGACGCCGTGCCGGCTTCGATCGACGACGATCCCACCGACGCCAACACCGACCTGACCTCGTACCGCTGCTTCCTCGAGGCGTGCACCGCCGAGGATCGCGACGACCTCGAGCTCGCCGAGCACCTGTACCGCCAGGCGCTCGACCTCCAGCCGTCGCTCGCCGCCGCGCAGACCAACCTCGGCAACCTCTGCTACCGGCGTGGCGACGCCGCGTCCGCGCGCACGCTCTACGAGCAGGCGCTCGACCACGAGCCGAACCAGCCCGAGGCCCGCTACAACCTCGGCAACGTCCTCGACGATCTCGGCGAGACGGAGCTCGCGATCGCCGAGCTCCGGCGCGTCACGATCGCGACGCCCGAGTTCGCCGACGCGCACTTCAACCTCGGCCTGTTGCTCGCCCGCGTCGGCGGCCACGGCCAGGCGCAGCGGCACCTGACGCGGTACCTCGAGCTCGACGGGGATAGCCCGTGGTCGTCGCAGGCGAGGGAGTACCTGGTGTCGTTGGCGGCGTAGAGCGCGGGCCCGGAGAACAGAGAACAGAGAACAGGGGACCGGGAACAGGGGACCGGGAACCGGTAAAGCCAGCGGTCTGATCCATACCCGGTTCCCGGTCCCCGGTTCCCGGTCCCCGGTTCTCTGTCTGTGGTTCGCCGGGCTCCGAAGGGAATGCCTCCCGCGCGGCCGTCGGTTCCCCGCCCGATGACCCGCCGGAGGATGGTCCTGATCGCCGCGGCGTTGGTCGCGATCGCGGCGGCGCTGCTGTGGTGGCGGTGGCCGCGCGAGATCGCGAAGGCGCCCGCCAAGGTCGCGACGCAGACCGAGCGCCAGGTGCCCGAGCGCGCGGCCGCGGCGACGAATGCCGCGCCGGTCGAGGTCGAGATCGCGCAGCCGATCACGCTGTCGCCCGCGACGGTGCAGGCGGCGCCGGACGCGCCGGCGGGCGAGCTCGCCGGCCGGGTGCTGAACTGGGGAGACGGCTCGCCGGTGGCCGGCGCCGAGGTGACGATCGCCGGCGCGACGGGCGCCGCGAGCTTCGTGACGGACGCGCAGGGTCGGTTCGTCGCCCGGCCGTCGGAGGCCGGAAAGCACCGCATCGTGTCGGCGTTCGCCGCCGGGTTCCTGCCGTGGGCGCCGGATCCGGATCGCAGCCCGCTCGAGCTGTGGTCGCGCCCGGGCCTACGGATCGACGGCGTCGTGCTGTACCTGGTGCCGGCGCTGACCTACCACGGCACGGTCGTCGATCCCGACGGCGCGCCGGTCCCGGACGCGGCGGTCACGATGCTCGACGCGGCGTGGGGCGAGCGCGCGGCCGCGCCGATCGACGACACGTTCACCGCGGGCGCCGATGGCCGGTTCGAGTTCCACGCGCCCGACGACGCGCTGTTCGAGGCACGCGCGCCCGGGTTCGCGCCGGGCCGCGCGCGGCTCGACGGGCCCGCGCAGGTGTCGCACGAGCTAAGGATCGTCCTCGGCGCGCGCGACGGCGCGGCGGCCGCGCCGCTCGCCATCACCGGACGCGTCGTCGATCGTCAGGGCGCGCCGATCGCCGGCACGCGGGTCACCGCCGACCCCGCGGACCACCTCGGCGTCTCCGGCGAGGCGATCGCTGATGCCAGCGGCGCGTTCGCGCTCGCGGCCCTCGATCCCGGCCCCCACGCGGTGCGCGCCGACGCCGACGGGTTCGCCACCGCCGCGATCGTCGCCGAGGCCGGCGCCGTCGAGGTCGTGATCACGCTCGACGACGGGGCGCGGATCATCGGCCGCGTGCTCGATCCCACCGGCAAGCCGGTGCCCGCGCCCACCGTCGTGGTGCAGCAGAGGGTCGGCCTGGCGTCTCGCGCGGTCGCCGTGGTCTCGGTGTTCGACGCCGAGGGCCGGTTCTCGATCGACGGCCTGGCCGCCGACACCTACGAGGTGGTCGCGCAGGCGGCGGGGTTCGCGCCGTCGGCGCCGTCGACCGCGGTCGCCGAGGCTGATCCCGACGACGTGATCGTCACGCTGCGCAAGGGCGCGACGCTGGTCGGCACGCTGATCGACGGCGACACCCGCGCGCCGCTCGAGAACGGCAAGATCACCGTCGAGGGCGGCGTCGGCGACGGCTCGTCGGCGGTGCCGGTGATGACCACCGCGATCTCGCGCGCCGACGGCACGTTCGAGCTCGCCGGCATCGCGCCCGGCCGGCGCTCGATGACCGCCGGCGCGTTCGCGCACCACATGGCGATCGTCGGGCCGTTCGAGCTCGCCGACGGCGAGCGGATCGGGCCGGTCGCCGTCGAGCTGACCCCGCTCGGGCCCGGCGAGACGCCGCAGATCGAGCTCGCCGGCATCGGCGCGAAGCTGTCCGCGCAGGGCGACGTGCTGCGCGTCGACGGCCTGATCGCCGGCGGCGGCGCCGAGCAGGCCGGCATCCTGGCTGGCGATCACCTGCTCGCGATCGACGGCACCTCGGTCACCGAGCTCGGCATGGACGGCTCGATCCAGCGCATCCGCGGACCGGTGGGCACGGTGGTGAGGCTGCGGGTCCAGCGCGGCGACGCTGCCGCCTCGGAGATCGCGGTCACCCGCACCAAGATCAGAGCGTGATCAGCACGTACAGGTAGACGTACGGACCGATGAACAGCACGGCGTCGATGCGATCGAGCATGCCGCCGTGACCGGGCAGCAGGCTGCCCGAGTCCTTCACGCCCACCGAGCGCTTGAGCAGCGACTCGAACAGATCGCCGAGCTGGCCGAGGATCGCGCCCGGGATCGCGATCGCGACCACGTCGAACCAGCTCAGCACGTCGTCGAGGAACGCGAGCTTCATGACGACGACGGCCGCCGTCGAGCCGGCGAGGCCGCCGATCGCGCCCGCCCAGGTCTTCTTCGGCGACACCGCGGGGTAGAGCTTGGCGTTGCCCAGGAACCGGCCCGCGAAGTACGCGCCGGTGTCGCCGACCCACGCGATCAGCAGGATCAGCGCCACGAAGTCCGAGCCCTTGGGCAGGTCGCGCTTGCACAGCGACAGGCACGTGCAGGTCAGCCCGACGTAGACGATGCCCATGATCGTGTACGCGGCGCGCTGCGCCGAGGTGTCGATGTCGCCGAACCGGAACAGGTAGTAGAGGCCGGGCGGGATCACCGCGAGCATGACGGCGACGAGCGGACCGGCGAGCAGCAGGCGCTCGCCGGTCGCGTGGTCCATCTCGACCCAGTGCAGCGCCACCGGGCTCAGCCAGTACAGCGCGGCGGCCGAGGCGCCGCCCATGATCAGGCCCGCGACCCGATCGCGCGGGTCGGGCAGCGTCATGCCGAACAGCTCGCGCATCGCGAGCAGCGACGCGACGAACATGAGCACGAACGTCGGCTCGGGCTGGTCGAGGTGGAGGATCAACAGCACCACCGGGACCGCCACGACGGCGACGAGGGCGCGAGAGGCGAGGTTACCGAGCGCCATCAGGGCTCCACGTCGGAAGGGTTCACGTTGGCGAGCTGCGTCGAGGTCAAGCCGTAGCGGCGCTCGCGCGCCTTGTAGTCCTCGAGCGCCGCGTACAGGTGCTCGCGGCGGAAGTCGGGCCACATCACGTCCACGAAGATCAGCTCGGCGTACGCGAGCTCCCACAGCATGAAGTTCGAGATCCGCCGCTCGCCGCTGGTGCGGATCAGCAGATCCAGCGGCGGCAGCGCGGAGGTCGGCAGGTACGCGCTGAACCGCTCGGCGTCGATCGCCGCGGGCGCGAGCGCGCCGCTGGCCACGTCCCGCGCGACGTCGCGGATCGCGCGGGCGATCGACTCGCGGCCGCCGTAGCTGAGCGCGAGCGTCAGCGTCATGCCGGTGTGGTGCGCCGAGTCGTTGCGGAGCGCATCGAGCGGCCCCTTGACGTGGGGCGGCAGGCGCTCGACGTCCCCGATCGCCAGCAGCCGGATCTGGTTGTCGAGGATCTCGGCGCGCTCGTCGTGGAGGAACTCGCGGAGCAGCTCCATCAGCGCGGTGACCTCGTCGAGCGGCCGCGCCCAGTTCTGGGACGAGAACGCGTACAGCGTCAACGCCTCGAGGCCGAGCTCGCGCGACGCCCGCGTGATGTCGCGGACGCTCTCCGAGCCCTCGCGGTGGCCGTCGATCCGCGGCTTGCCGCGGGCCTGCGCCCAACGGCCGTTGCCGTCCATGATGATGCCAACGTGGCGCGGAAGCATGTCTTCTCGACGAGGGACCCCGGTTACCACGGCGACTCCGGCCGTTGCAACCAGGGGGTTGATCCCCTACGCTCGAAGCAAGGTATCAGCCAGCCATGGGAATCTTTTCGCGCCTCGGCACCCTCATCAAGAGCAACCTCAACGACCTCATCACGAAGGCCGAAGATCCCGAGAAGATGCTCAACCAGGTGCTGCTGGAAATGCAGCAGCAGCTGGTCGAAGCGAAGAAGGCCGTGGCCGTCGCGATCGCGGACGAGAAGAAGCTGCAGAAGCAGTCCACCGCGGAGACCGACAAGGCGAAGGAGTGGGAGCGCAAGGCGATGGTCGCCGTGCGCGCGGGCGACGACGCCCTCGCCCGCCAGGCGCTCGTCCGCAAGAACGAGCACGAGACGATCGCGACCCAGTACCAACAGCAGTGGGCGCAGCAGAAGGCCGCCGTCGACAAGTTGAAGGACGCGCTGCGCCTCCTCAACAACAAGATCGAGGAAGCCAAGCGCAAGAAGAACATCCTCATCGCGCGCAAGAAGCGCGCGGAGGCGCAGCAGCAGATCGCCAACACGATGCAGGGCCTCGGCGACACCAGCGCGTTCGACACGTTCGATCGCATGGCCGACCGCATCGCGCTGATGGAGGCGGAGGCCGAGGCGGGCGCCGAGCTCGCCGGCGAGCTGAGCGGCGACACGCTCGAGTCGAAGTTCCTGCAGCTCGAGCAGGGCGGCGGCGCGGCCGAGGAAGATCAGCTCGCCGACCTCAAGGCGCGGATGGGCCTGATCGCCGCGGCGCCGAGCACGCCGCAGCTCGCGGCCGGCGCCGAGGCGTCGGCCACCGGGTCGCGGTCGGGCACACCGGCCGCCGCCAACG
>Ga0163144_10020540_pt1 | contig 13195 bp, 6 predicted proteins | sample OliLak19BULKMAT1_FD_123175 | JGI IMG/M metagenome (GOLD analysis project Ga0163144, IMG submission 123175) | Freshwater microbial mat bacterial communities from Lake Vanda, McMurdo Dry Valleys, Antarctica - Oligotrophic Lake LV.19.BULKMAT1 | ecosystem: Environmental > Aquatic > Freshwater > Lake... | reverse complement strand
ATCCCGGCGCTATCCAGAAGTGTCGAAAACAGGCTGACCAGAGAAACCGTGGCAGAAACTCTCTGCCCTCCTGAAAGGATCCGTCGCGGATCAAAGACCAACAACGGAACATGCAGCGTCGACTCATGCAGCATGTAACCGTGAGTGCTTTCGCCGTGCTCGCCGAGGCTCTCACCATGGTCCGCGGTCACCACGACCACCGTTCGTTCAGTTTCACCCGTTTGCTTCAACTGGTCGAGCATCCGACCGACCAGCAAATCGACGTACGCAACCTCGCCATCGTACAGGTGAGTGTCGTATTCATCTGAAAACTCGTCACGGTGGGGGACATACGGATCATGCGGATCATACAAATGCATCCAGCAGAAAAACGGCTGGCCGCTGCCGGTACGTCGCCGCCGTTTCAGCCAGGTTTCTGCCGCAGCAACCACATGCCGGCCGTCTCGATAGCGATCCAGTTCCTCTCCGCTGAGTGTCGCGGAAGAGAGGTCGTCATCGTAGACTTTGAAGCCACGGTTGAGGCCGAAACGGGCATCCAGGACAAACGCAGCAACAAAAGCCGCCGTGTCATAGCCGCCATTTGCAAATATCTCGGCAACTGTCGGAATGGACTCATCAAGGCCATTCTCACCATTCGCCGGGATTCCATGTTCCGGGGGCCACAAACCGGTCAGCATCGTGGCATGAGAAGGCAGCGTCAAAGGAGCTGCAGCATACGCCCGTTCAAAGACCGTGCCTCGCTGCGCCAGTTGATCAAGGCGAGGAGTCTTTGTCGTTTCGCTGCCATAAACACCAACTCGATCGGCACGCGTGGTATCAAGCGTAATCAACAGAACGTTGACCGGCTGACGGGGCCAGATCCACCATGCAAGGCCGGCCGCCGCAACAGCGCCACTGGATACCAGTCCGAATCGTCGACGACTAATTGGCATATGCGGTAGAAACTGCTGTCACTGGAAGTGGACGGCCCCGGGACAGAAACCCGATCGAACGGAAGGATCAATCGAGCGAAAGACGACTTCCGTCGTCTATCCGCAGCGGCCGGAATGGGAACCGGCTTCAAGTCGCATCCCTTCCATCACCCCGTTCGCTCAGTGTCGGGTACTGTGTTGAACTTTACCGGAGTGGGAGAGCGAATCCAAGACTATCGCTCATCGATTGAATCGCAACAAGCATGGAATGAAGCAGAGAAAGGACGCTGCTCTTTGCTTTGAGTTGCGTCCCCCTCTTTCCGCCCGGAGACGCTTTTTTTTGGCAAACCCATGTGGGAAATTTTCGAATTTGGCCTGTCAATAACCCAATGTGATTTCTTCACACAAAACGGAAAAAACCACCATTGGGAATTGTGATATGCCTAAAATCTTGTTTACACTGCAGTTGCACAACTTTGAGGCACATCCGTTTTCATTATTCGCAGGATGCCGTCAGCATCACTCTTAGCATGATGAATTTGGCCAGTTTTCGGTGATTCCAAGAATTGGTATGGACTTTGCTGGAAGGTTGAGTGGATTCGAGAATCAATTCGTGTGTGGCTGTCACCACTCGGAAGTTGATTGATCTCAAACTGGGCGTGATCTGCCTGCATTTCTTTTGCAGCAGTTGTTTTCAGGGTATTGATCATTCAGTTTGAATAGGAGAGAGCAATGAAGCATTGGAATCGTGGATTCACTCTTATTGAATTATTGGTGGTGATCGCGATCATCGCAATTCTGATCGCACTGTTGCTGCCAGCCGTGCAGCAGGCCCGCGAGGCTGCCCGCCGTACGCAGTGCAAGAACAACCTGAAGCAACTCGGGCTCGCGCTGCACAATTACCATGATGTTCACAGCAAGTTTCCGCCATCGCGACTCGAGATGGGCCAGGTTGGGCAGCAGTGGACGGGTACAGCAACCGGTCGTCGTCAGCTGAATGCGACCGGCTGGACCATGGTGTTGCCGTACTTCGAGCAGGCGAATATGTACAATCAGTATGACATGAACACTGCGGCAAGCTGGTCGCATGTCTACGGGTCTTACAGCGCTGCGACTGTAGCGGGTGATCCGGAAAGAAACTGGCCAATTGTGAGCAAAAGGCTGGCTGGTATGTTGTGTCCCACGGATTCCAGCAACAATTACAACTACACTGGCACCGACAGATATTATGCGGTCGGCGGAAGTCAAAACAGACCCGGTGGAGCCCGTACCAACTATGACTTCAGCACTCACTTCCAGGAGTACTACCATCAAGGTTATGTGATGACCGCATTGGCTTCTCAAGAGCGTCCAATGTTTGCTGCAAACTGGTCTAATGATATCGCTGCCGTCAAGGACGGAACCAGCAACACAGTGATGGTCACTGAGACGATCCGCGAAGTTTGGAATGGTCAGCCGCCGGCTTGGGGTCACGGTGGACATGTGCAGGTCGGTGTTGACCTTGCATTCATGCCCATCAACACATGGGTCTACGGCTGGATTCAGCCCGATCCGCAGTACTTGTTTATGAAGAAAGTTGGGCGATTGGCTCAATGGGGTACAGCAGGTAGTCTGCACACTGGCGGCTGCCAAGTGTGTCTTGCGGATGGCTCTGTGCGTTTCCTGACTGAGAATATTGACACGAATGTCAGGTTTAACCTCGCCCGAATGGCAGACGGTAACGTCATTGGAGAATTCTAGGGATTGCTCTTCCTCACACTTCGAGTTCGGGTTCGATGCAATGCGGTCGAACCCGAACGCATTGCCCGGGTGCTCAATGTGATATCTGAACTTGAGTTCGTCGGCACGTTCGAGATTTTTCGGAGATAATTTCTGTGAACAGGTGTTGTGCTGTCTTGTTTCTGTGCGCTTGCCTGACTGGCTGTTCTAGCGACACGTCCATGCCAGCCCCAAAGTCTGTCGTCCCGGTCTCGGGAGTGGTGACGATGGACGGTAAACCACTGGATTTCGCAAGGGTGACATTTGTACCGCAGGGTGGAACAGAGCAGAGCTATGGTGCCAGCGGTTCGACGGACTCCGCCGGCAAGTACGAAATGATGTCACTTGTTGGGAATGAGGGCATTGTCGGAGCTCCACCAGGCCCTTACAAAGTCACCATCACTCGAATGGTCAAACCCGATGGCACCGTCGTGAGCCCGGATAAAATGGAACCACCCATGATGTCCGCAGCCAGGATGTCTTTGCCGATGCAATACGGAAGCACGGACACCACTCCGTTGGAAGTCACCGTTTCCACTACTGGCGGGACGTACAATTTTGACCTGAAGAGCAAGTGACCCGCGGTCATTATTATCTTCTTCGCTGTCAGAAACATGATCCACTGATGACGCATTGCTTATGTCGGCTGGCAATATGGCCCCTCGCGGACAGCAATGAGTCATTGCTGGATTCATGGACTTCAGTGACTGGTAAATCATTTGGCTCGAAGTTTCGCGACCGCGGCTGCAACGCATAATGTGATTGCAGACGGCAGGAGGCTCATTTGTGTTTTTCGCGGCTCTGTGACTGAGCTGCCGGCCTTTGCCAGCGATACCACAAGCAGCCTTTGTTGCGGCAGTCTCACTCTGAACTGCGCGACGCTCCGCTGAGGAGTCTAGTGCTCTGTCACGGCTGAATTGATGGATGTTTTGTTGTAGCTGAAGTCGCAAGACTTCAGTTGTTCTCTGCTGCTCCGCTGAACTCTTGCGAGTCCAGCTACCCATCAAACATGATTGACCGAGCACTAGCAGGATTCGTCGTCACGGGCGGTGCTGAGAGTTTGACTGCCGTCAAAGTTTCAGGCCCGGCGTCTGGAATACCGGAAAACCGTGAGGCTGCCGTCGGTGACTCGAGTATTCGGCGCGTTTGAGAAAGATGACATGCGCGCCGCAGTGAAGCGTTGAGTACCTGCTGCCTGGGCGGGTCCTGGTTTGCTTCTGCAATTGTTGCCATCGGATTATCTGTGAATGCACAGCCACCTGACTTGTGTTGCCACACACGGCGAGCCTGCCGGGTAGTTCCTCTCGTGCTGAGCGGAATCCTGCTGAGCCTGTCGCTGGCGGGTTGCACGCCCTCTGAACAGACCCCGGCGACCCCGGCATTGTCAGCCCATGAGCAATTGTTTCAGGAGATCACGTTTGATGCGGGCCTGAACGTCCGCCATTTTTCCGGACCGACCAAGGACTACCCGATGCCGCAGAGCATTGGGAGCGGATGTGCGTTTCTGGACGCGAACGGTGACGAATTACTCGACATTTTGATCGTGGCCGGGGAGGCTTCAGAGACTCCCTCTGAAGAGAGTCTCAGGCGCTGCACATTGCTGGTGCAGAAGAAAGACGGGAGTTTTGAAGACTTCAGTGCAGAAGCTGGACTGGCAATCAACGCCTTTGGAATGGGAGTGGCGACCGGGGATTCGGATAACGATGGCGATCTGGACGTCGTGATCACGACAGGTGCAGGTGCCAGTTTTTTCCTGAACGACGGGACGGGCCGTTTTCAGGAAATGACCGCGACGGCCGGCATTGTCACATCTCGCTGGACCACCGCCGCGGCGTTTTTCGATTACGATCGAGACAGCTGGCTGGATCTGGTGATTGTGAATTATGTGGACTACATTTCGGGCAGCATCTGTGAGGACGGAGCTGGTCGCCGCGACTACTGTGGCCCACTTGCGTTTCAGGGAACGGTCGATCGACTGTATCGCAACTCAGGCGGTGATGGACGTCCCGGATGCTTTGACGATGTCACTGTTTCCAGCGGACTTATCAACGGAACAGGTAAAGGTCTTGGGGTGGTTTGCAGTGATCTGACGGGCGACGGCCAACCAGATATCTATGTGGCCAACGACTCTGAACCAAACCGCTTATGGGTGCAACAGCCGGATGGGAGTTTTCAGGACGAAGCGGTCCTGCGAGGCTGTGCCGTTGACGCGCAGAATCGCCCACAGGCCAGCATGGGTACAGTCTGGGCCGACCTGAATCAGGATGGACTGATGGACCTGTTTCTCACCCATTTGCGAGGAGAAACAAACACACTGTACCGCCAGGTGTCTGCAGGAGTTTTCGTCGATCAAACCTCCGCTGCGGGTCTCGGTCCACCATCCCTGAATATGACAGGTTTCGGAACTGCGGCAGCGGATATTGATTTGGATGGCTTTGCTGATCTGCTGGTCGCCAATGGCAAAGTGATGCGATCGTCTTTTCTGCAGCCTGCTCCTGGAGGGTCTCACTGGGACGAATATGCCGAGAATAATCAGATCTTTCTGGGCCGGGGAGACGCTGGTTTTTCGGAAGTGATCAATGCCGCCGAGCCGTTTATTGCGAAGGCGGAAGTGTCTCGGGGACTTGCCGTTGGCGACATTGATAACGATGGAGATCTCGACGTTCTGGTTAACAATACCGGCAGCGTTGCCCGCCTTTTTCGTAACGTGGCAACCAGAAAGGGACATTGGCTGACAGTTCGAGCCATCGATGATTCGCTGAACAGAGACGCGATCGGCGCTCGAATTCGCGTGACCTGTGGCAACAAATCATGGATGAGGGAAGTTCTGCCAAATTCGAGTTATCTTTCCAGTCATGATTCGGCTGTCCATTTTGGCGTTGCGGAATCGGTTCGATATGATTCCATTGATGTGCGGTGGCCGGACCATGAAATCACCTGGGAACGCTTTGATGGTGGTCCGGCAGATTGCGCGGTCAAATTGATTCGTGGCAGCGGACGCCTGCTGCAATCAACCCCGAATGAACCTGTTCCATGAGCATCGAATCGATACAGGTCCAGGATTCCGGAAAGGCGTCCCGGACACCAAACGGCCGGACGACCAGTCGAGGACGGCTGCTGGTATCCTTATTAGCAATGATTGTCGCTGCTGTCGCGGCAGCGTTTTTCGGATGGTCGTTGTGGAGTCGCCCGACTGAGATTCCGGATGTTGATCTGTCTGCTGCGAGACCCGCCCTCGCTGCGCTGATTCGCGACGCCAGAGACCGTGTGAAAGATTCCCCGGATTCGGCAAATGCCTGGGGAAGTTATGGAATGTGCCTGATGCAGCACGAGTTGCCAGTCCAGGCCCTCGCGTGTTTCAGGGAGGCCGCCAGGCTGGCCCCGGATTCTGCACGCTGGCCTTATTATGCCGGGGTCATCTGTGAACAGACAGACTACCAGCAGGCACTGGGCTGGTATCAGCAATCGCTGCAGCGCGACAGCAATTATGTGCCGCTTCGACTCCGAATCGCTCAGGTACTGAGCCATCTCAACAGGCATCAGGAAGCGATCGAGACATTACAGCCGCTGTTGACCTCAGTGGCGCATGCGAAGCTGGCATGGCCAGCAGTGCTACGGCTTGCCAGGGTATCAGGTGATCCGGAATTGGCATCGAAGAGCTTAGTTCGTGCCCGAGAATTCGGAGTGGTGGGGCGTGAAATGCTGCTGGAGGAAGCGATGATCGCGATGATGCAGGCGAAGTCAGACGCAGCGATGCAGGCACGACAGGCGGCCAGCGAAATGCCGGCTGAAGCGCCAGCGAACGATGATCCCTGGATGGACAGCATCCGTGGATTCGATGTGAGTGGTTTTATGGAGTCGCAGGAAGCAGACTCCATGGTCCAGCAGGGTCGCTTCGGGGAGGCCATGGAAAAGCTCAGCGGATTGTCGCAAAAGTTCCCCGAACGATCTCGCCCGACTTTCAACCACGCGCTGGTTCTGCTCAGTCTCGGGCAGACCGATGCGGGAATCGCAGAACTCCGGAAGCTCAGCAAATCATTTCCGCAGGATCCCATGGTTCACTTCTACCTGGCTCAGGCAATGGTACGCATCGCCGACTACGCCGGATCAGTGCAGTCACTGATCGAAGCGATCCGACTGAAGCCAGACTTTGGAAAGGCGCATGCATTGCTCGGCCATGTTTATGTGCAGACAGGACAGCCGGACAAGGCCATTGACTGTTATTCGTCAGCCGTCGTCCAGAACCCGGAAGAGTTGAGTTTCCGCCTGCAACTTGCGCGGTTGTTGATTGAACAGGAACGGAAGGATGAGGCACGGGAAACTCTGCAGAAGGCGTCCCAGCTGCCCGCCGCCAATGACGCATCACGAATTGAACTCGACCGCCTGCTTAAAGTGCTTAACCAACAGCAAATGTAGGGTGGGGCCAGCGCGCAACGTGAGCGCGGGCCCACGGTGTGCATGCTGCTCATATCAGGGTCTTTCCGCTGGTTTCAGCCTCCAACCCCCGGAGAACCGCTGATTTGCGGGAATCTCGGCGGGCAAGGGTTCGCCGAGCAGCGGCAGGACCCATCGAGCCGTGCCCGGAATGAGCGTGTGCGGCGAGTCCTTCCCATAGGCCTCTCTGACCACCTCGACCGACGCTTTCGAACGCATCAGTCCCAGCGCAAGCACGCACATGCGACGCACTTGAGGAGGCTCCGGCGGCATGCTGGTTCGGTCCCTGATCATTTCCGCGAATTTGGCGGCCAGCTCCGGCACTGGGTCCTTCTCAAAAAAAATCCCCATAACCCACATTGCAGCGGACCTTTCGTGGAATCCGCCAAGCGCCAATTTGTTGAACTTTGTTTCCAGCATCGGCTGGATCTCTCGCAGCCGTATGAGACCGCCGTATTGAATCAGCAGCGCCTGCTTCAGCGTAATCTCACCGTCGAGGCCGCTGGGTATTTCGATCAGTTTCTCTGTCTTTTCGATGTAGGAGAGCATCGCATCCCGGATTGTCTCATCCGGAAACATGTGGATCAGCCATGCCGCCGAAACGCGGACTTCGTCTCTCGGATGGTCCAGCAGTGGTATGCACAGGTGCGAAAGCTGTGTGGCTTTGAGCTGACCGAGGAGAATCAGGGACTGTTCGAGGCCCTGCCAGTCTGCCGACTCCAGTTTCAGCATGTCGGCGGCCATTCCGACGATTTGATTTTTCAGATTGGAGTGTACCTCGGCAACCTGCACCAGCATCTGGCGAGCGACGTTGCGAACTTCAATGTGGATATCGCTCAGCTGCTGATGCAGCCACGAAGTTCGTTCGGCTGTCGGAAACAGCTCGATGGTTCGGGCGGCCGCCATGCGAATCTGAGCGTCTCGATGACTTCGCCCTGCCGGCAGGTGATTGATCAGGTATTCGGGGCACAGCCTGAATGCCTGCCGCCAGGCGACAGCCGCAACCGCATCGGCCGGGTCATCACACAGCGATACGATTCTGATGTACGACTCCGCTTTTGTGTTGTCCAGCAGTGCCAGGGCCAGCAGGCGATCGGTAACGCTGCCCGTGATGAACGGCTGAGCTTCCGAAAAAGCCAGGTCCGGATCGAGCTGAGCGATCGCCGCGGCGGCCGCCTTCCTCCGCCCAAAAGCTGCGGACGAGTCAGCCAGAGTGGCATTGAACAATGGCAGGGACGTCTTGTCGTTCAGGGCGGCAAGGCCTTCGGCCGCCAGTCTGTATGAAACAGTACTGACCAGAGCGTCCGTCAGACGGGGTCGCCATAATTCTGCGGCTGACGCTGCTTTCCACCTGGCGAGCGCAGGCTCCACCCGCAGTCGCAGCGAGTCATCGCTGTCCGATGCCAGACTGACCAGGTCCGGTTCCGCCGCCCTGATGTTTCCAGCCGCCAGTGCAAAGCCACAGGCATTGCGAATGCGTCGGCTGGCCGTGGATTTCAGGACTTTACGAAGCGCGGGTCCGCAGTGGCTGATATCCGCGACGTTTTCACCGGCAACACGTGCCAGCGACAATGCGGCAACTTCCTGAACTTCCAGGTCACGCGATTCATTCACGACTCTAAGGAAAAGTGGAACCATCCGCTCATCAATCAGGTGGACATTGTCCGGAGGAAGAATGAGAGGCTCGAGGTGCATCCGCATTGGCAGTTCGCGGTACCGCACGATATGCGGAAGAGTCAGAGGCCCGGCATAAGGTCCATGAGGCGAATAATTCGGATTTGGCCCGGCAGCAGGCGAACGTCCTTCAGTCTCAGCCTGAAACGCGGGAGCGGGGGAGTATACGGTCAGCGACAGTATCAGCACGAACAGCGCGGGCACGGTTTTCATTGGTACATCCTGAGGATTTACGAGTTAGCCGGCAGCACGCTTAGCGCCTCCTGCGGCACGATGATCAGGGCGAGCGATGCGGTGCGAATCTTCGTGGTTTTTCCAACCCAGTTTGGACCAATGAACCCCGGAATGTTGCCTCAATTCAGAGTCAGTGACAGTCGGTCCATTGCAACAAACTCACCAGAGTGACTGGACAACTCATGGATTTTGAGCACCGATGTTTGCTCGGGCATGTGATATAGACTCAGATTTCGGGACTTGAACGGTCTCGTGCAGACTGGGTGGTGCGGCCACTTGACTAAGGATCAGAACACATTCTTCGGACGAGGCAGCTACTGAATTGGCGCCAGAGGATTTGCGGCAGACTGTCTGCGTCCCTTCAATGTGAGGGATACACGATTGATCTGCCAGCTGTCATCCTGTTCGCCGGTCATCGATTCGGACTTCATGGAAGCATCCAGGCCACTGACACTGATCTGCAGATAAAGCCGACCGGCAAGGCAGCTTTCCCGAATCAGCTCCACTGGCAGACTAATCGAATGCGTTCCGAGGGGGCTCTTCATTTCAGCCACTCGTTGCAGGCTGTCCCGCAGTCCGGACTCCACTGTCACAACTCTGGCCGCGGCACGAATCAGCAGCAGGACGTCAGCGGCTTCCACCTCCAGTGGAACACAAGCGGATGGAATCAGAAACTCGAGAAGGATCAAACCAGATGATTCCTGTGGCAGCCAGTTTCGGCGAGTATTGTCGAAGGCGCCGCTGATACCGCCGACTGAAGTCTCAATGGAACGAAACGGAAGCAGCGGAGACGGAATCGTGATCAGGCGTCCCGCTTCCGGGGGCTGCAGTGCCAGAGGCTGCACAATCAGCGTGGACCGTTTTCGTCGAGCGCTGGCTGCTCCGATGTCCAGATCCGGCGTCTGACTTTCATCCCAGAACAGCAACGAAGGTTCCGCGGGAAATGGCTCCTGTCGATTCACACTCGAAAAGACAGATTCCAGCAGAGAAGCTCGGTAGACCTGTTCTTCAGAAATGAGGGCTGATTTTGTAAACTGTCCGAGAGGCAGCACGTCAGAGGCTCCTCCTTTGAATTTTCCCTCCCGGTCCAGCGTGAGGGCCATGCGATCGGTGCCCCCTCCCACGAGCAGTGCATCTGTCTTCGCAGCGGGATCATCGATGACGAGATGTCCGGTGATTCCGTTTTCATCAAGCGTGGCCAAAGCCCTCCAGGGAGACTTCAGCTCCCGTACGGCCTGGACCGGAAATGTTCTGAGACCTGTGGGCTGGTTGAGGTTTTCCCAGGAGCTCGCGGCCGGACCACTCCACACAAGCCGCTTGTAGTCTCGATGCGTCGTTTCCGCGGGCACATCCAGTCTTGAACCGGTTTCCGAAATGACACGCAGATTTGTCGGCTCGGGGACATAAATGGTGGCATAGCCGTCAGAGGCCAGTCGTGACTGCCCAGGAGAAGACTGAATGACTCTGGTTTCGATGATGCTCGGCGGAGCAACTGCCCGGATCCGCAGCCCGAAGGCGAATGCCGGGATCGCCGCAAGGACAGCGACCGCCGGCAAAACCCAGACAAGGTGCTCTCCCACTGCACGCCGCTGCAACACGATGCAAACGACAATGAGTGTGACGGGGAAAACCATCAGAAACAGCAATGCAACTCGTTTTGATGGAATCTCATAACCGATCATCCGGGCCGCGAGTTTCGCTGCCACGGATTCATCGATGAGCGGTGCCGGCCGAGGATTGAACAGCGCTTCGTGCATTCTCCGCGATGAGGCAATTATCCCATGTGTCGCCTCCTTGCCCGGTGTGGCTGACTGTTGCTGTACAAATACACTCGCTGAGATAGTAGTGACAACCACGCAGCCGCTGCCAAGTCGCGCGCGGATCGCAACCGGCCAGCCGTCAACACTCCAGATCGTTTCGCCGGCTTCGGGGACCACCCGAACGTAGCGAATGGGTTCCTGAAATTCGCGTGTGACGGTTCTGACCGGGTACTGGTTCAACTGATAGTCCGGGTTGAGGTCCAGCTGCACTCTGTTAGTGGACGTCTCGCCGATGACGGTGAGCGGCAGGCAATCGCCCATCAGCAGTTCCGCGACGTCGCTGCCCGTGCAGTCCAGCAGGATCAGCAGTCGGCCTCCGCGCTGGACCCACAGCCGAATCGACTCGCATGCCTGAGGAAATCGTCTTAACTCCGGATCACTAACGGCCAGATTGTCCAGTGGATCCAGACACTCGGTGCGTTCTGTCAGGTCCCAGGCCGGTGATGAAACGATTGTCTGGTCACCATACTTCTCCAGCCGCATGGCGCTGAGCATCTGCTGAATCCCATCGTCTGGTCCAATGGGCTGATGAAAATCGGAAATCCATCCCGAAAGGCCGGCCGGGCCATTCCGTGCAATCCCGGAAAATGTCGGGATCTGTCCATAAAATCGCTGGTGCCGAATGACTCCATCGTCCACACCGCCTGGAAAATACAGGTACTGGAATTCGCAGCTTCCGTTGACCGCGTTATTGCTCAGCCGGACAGGCCAGATCGAATCAAACGCCGCCCTTGCAGGGATTTCAATCTTCCTTGCGTATTGCAGTCCTTCGGAACCTTGGGGAGTCACCACCAGCAGGTTCGACGTCGGGCTGTCTCCCGGATTGACGAATGAGGCTCTTGCCACGCCCCAGCGACCAGTGACGAAGCTCCCGAATCCCACCGTCCCCACGGTGACTGTCGATTCAGGGTAAGCGGAAGTAGCAGCCTCGTCTGTCAAACCAGTCTGTGTCACCAAACCGCTGATAACGATACCGAACGCGAAACCAGCAACGTGCGTCGCCGGTCGTCTGCCCATTTTGTCCTGCATGACGGATTCCTGCGCCAATGTTCGAACATGACTCGGGCCAACACGGCTCACTGGCGCGAGCATTGTCATTCAGCAATGCAAAAGTTCACCTTATTGAAACCACCGCAGCCCACTTCGACAAGCGAAGCAATACTTCAACCTGGACGGAGTTTTGAATCATCGCAGCGTCTGAGAAAACGCCTCCCCCGGTTCAGGCACCGGGACATCGTTCCTGTGGTCCCGACGTGATCACAGTTTGCTGCTGTCGGACGACGCGAATGTCCGCAAACCGGGCTCGCCAGGAGAGTTAAACGAGCAGCGGAAAACGGCTCGGCTACCACCGATGGATCCGACGTCAACAATCGGTTGCGGGCGAATCTCGCGGCAAGTTGTTTGTGCCTCTACGCAGTCAAATTCAGTGATCCGTTGTTGACTGGCTAACGCAAAAAAGCCGCAAGCAAAAAAAGATGGCACTCAGAAAACCGTATCGAATGTCCCGGGCAAGTCACTCCGTGACGAATATGGTCCTGGAGTACGGTCACGATTTAGAGATGTGTGGCGCCAATAGTCACACCAACCAGCCGCTGGCCCCACCCTGCGGCGACTGAATCGACAGCCGTCACCTGAAAAATAAACTGCCTCCAGGATGTCACTACACTGCGTCACCGAACTTCAATTTCCCGCAACACAATCTGCTGATCCACTTTCAGACCGGACCTGAGCTGTTTGCCGCCGTCAGGCCATCGAATTTCCACGTCACAATCCCCGTCGCTTTTGCCCAATCCAAAGAACAAAGCTGGCTCGTTGCCGGCACAATAACTTGTCCCCCCGGCAAGCTGCTGAGTCCAGTGGCGATTGCCCTGAGGATTGCCCTGAGTGACTCGCACCTTTGCGCCGATTCCTCGTCGATTTCCCCATGTTCCGACCAGTTTGATCTTCAGCCAGTGCCCATGCCGATCCGTGTTCTGAAGCACAGCTACTGACGCATTCTGATTGACAATGACCACATCCGCATCACCGTCGTTGTCATAGTCGGCGGTCGCAACAGCTCGTCCGATCCGCTGCCTTCGAAAATAGTCACCCGATTTGCGGCTGAGCTGTTCCCAAAGTCGCCCATTAAAGGAAAACAACTGTGCCGGCATCTTGAACTGATCCCCTGACTGGACGTACGTCTCGTCAATGTGCCCGTTGGCAGTCAGGAGATCCACATGGCCGTCAAAGTTGAAGTCCATCATCACAGTGCCAAAGCCCAGCATGTTCAGAGTCAGTGGAACCAAGCCTGTCGCAGGAGTTGCATCGGTGAAGCGCCCGTTACTGACACCTCGATACATAGTGTTGTATTCGTGTGTGAAATGT
>Ga0163144_10020539_pt1 | contig 13195 bp, 10 predicted proteins | sample OliLak19BULKMAT1_FD_123175 | JGI IMG/M metagenome (GOLD analysis project Ga0163144, IMG submission 123175) | Freshwater microbial mat bacterial communities from Lake Vanda, McMurdo Dry Valleys, Antarctica - Oligotrophic Lake LV.19.BULKMAT1 | ecosystem: Environmental > Aquatic > Freshwater >... | reverse complement strand
GGCCCAATAGGGTGGCGCATCGCCGAGCCGCGCCAGGCCGCTGCCCGGATGCGCCTGATACAACCGGATTTCCGGCACCAGAGCCAGCGGCGCCGGCCGCAGATGCGCGCGGATAAATCCGCTGTTGTCGAAATCGGACAAGGCAGCATCCTGACGATGGACCGTTATACCAGATCATCCCGCAGCCCTTTGGTTCAGGCAACCCAAAACAGATCGACCCGCAACACCCGGCCCCCGATCTGCGCATCGGTCAGCGGATCGGCAGGTCGTGGCGCTCAAAGCTGCAGTGCGTGCCGCCAATCCTTGCATCACCCGCCGCCAGCGCGACCGGAAAAGTCAGAGCGTCGGCGCGGCGGCGCGTCGCATCCGGCAACTGGCGTTCGGCGCGAAACCTGCCACGCCCCACCATCGCGTTGAAAGCCAAGCCGGGGCGGTGACATTGCTGGGCACCAGCGCCGCATCTTCCGGAAAAGCCACGGGAAACAGCGGAGTTCTGCGCGGCACCGCCATGGCGTGGCTGGCCCCGCCTGCGCCGCTGGCCTATCCGCGCAAGGCGATCATGATGACGTTGGCGACGGCGGTGATTGGCCTGCTGATCGGCATGACGCTATTCCTGTACGCGCTGCAAGGGTCCGAAACCGGCATCATCGCAACGCTGTCGGCAACATCGCCGGTGATCATTCTGCCGCTTTTGTGGCTGCGCACCGGGCAGCGGCCAAATGGGTCAAGCTGGGTTGGGGCCGCGCTTGCGGTTGCAGGGCTGGCGCTGATCTTCATGCGATAGGCAAGCGCTGATTGTTGGCGACGATGACGCCTTGACCCGCCGTCACCATATCGCACCGGATCTGGCTGCCGCGCACCGAAGCGACGTGGCCCTCATCCAGCAGCACCAGATCGTGGCGCGCCAGACGCATCACGATGTCCCCCACCTTCACAGCCCCGGGTTCCAGCGCCAGAAGGGCGGTTTGCGCCACGGCGGGCTCTGGGTGAGCACCCAGAAAGGTCAGGCTGGCGCGGCAGTGGTCGCGTGCCACCATCAGGTTGAAATCCATGCTTGGGGCCGTCACCCCATGCGCAGCAAGGGCAACATCACCGGCAAAGGCGACCGGCACCCAGGGTGCGGCCTCCAGTTCCATGCCGCTGCCGGTCAGGTGAAACCCGGGGCCGTCGATCACCATCAAGATCCGGTCAACCCCCGGAAACAGCGAAAACGGGCCATCTTCGATCACCGAGGCGATGGACAGCCGCCACAGCATCCCGCCCGGCCCGTCGGCCCGCGCCAGTTCCAGTGTGGTGCCGCGCCCGTTGTCCCAGGGCATGGCGCGGTAGTGGGCTAGGGTCAGGTGGCGGATCACGGCAGCGGCACAGGCTTGGCCAGCGGAATCACGTTGCCCTCCGCCGCCAGTTCCTCGAAATCGAAATTATCCAGCCGGCGCGCGCGTTTGCCCGCCTTGTCGGATGAAATCTTGATGTCCTCGATATCCTTGGCGGCCTGGCCAAAATGCCGGTCCAGATTGCCGACCCGTTCGCCCAGCCGCTCGATGTCTTTATACAATTCCCCCAACTCGCGGCGGATCGCCCCGGCCTGTTCGCGCATCCGCGCGTCTTTCAGCACGGCGCGCATGGTGTTGAGCACCGCCATGCAGGTGGTGGGCGACACGATCCAGACCCGGGCCGCAAAGCCTTCGCGCACCACATCGGGGTAATTGGCGTGCAGTTCGGCATAGACCGCTTCCGATGGCAGGAACATCAGCGCGCCATCGGCGGTTTCGCCTTCGATGATGTATTTCTGCGCGATGTCGCGGATATGGCTGCGCACGGCGGTGCGCAATTGCCGCCCGGCTTCGGTCACCGCCTGCGGTGTGGCGGCGCGGCGCAACGCCTCATAGGCTTCCAGCGGGAATTTGGCGTCGATGCAGATCGGCCCCGGCGGGTTGGGCAGGTGAATCAGGCAATCGGCGCGTTTGCCGGTCGAAAGCGTGGCCTGCATGCGATAGGCATCCGGCGGCAAGGCCTTTTGCACGATGTCATGCAGTTGAATCTCGCCAAACGCGCCGCGGGTCTGCTTGTTCGACAGGATATCCTGCAGGCTCAGCACGTTGCCCGACAGTTTCTCGATATTGGCCTGCGCCCTGTCGATCACTTCCAGCCGTTGCTGCAGATCGCCAAGGCTGCGGGCGGTGCGGGTGGCGGACCCCGAAAGCTGTTCGCCCATCTGGCGGCTGACTTCGGCCAGCCGCTGTTCCATCACCTGCAGCATGGCCGACTGGCTGACCGCCTGCGCCTCCGACACATGGTGCAGCCCGCCCGACAACTGGTGCTGCCCGTCAGACAGCGCCTGCACCCGAAAGCCCAACTGGCCCATCTGATACAAAAGCGGCTCCGCCATCCGCGCGCTTCGCCCCGCCGCGCGCATGGTGACGATCAGCAGCACCAGCACCAGCCCCACCAGCGCCGCGCCGCCCAGCACGGCCTGAAGCCAGGGGTCAGCGAGGTCGTAAACTTGGCTGCCGATGGTAATCATGTGCGCCCGAACAGCCGTTCGATGTCGCTGAGTTTCAGTTCCACATAGGTCGGTCGGCCATGGTTGCACTGGCCGGAATGGGGGGTTGCCTCCATTTCCCGCAACAGGGCGTTCATCTCCTCCACCCGCATCTGGCGGCCGGACCGCACCGAGCCGTGGCAGGCCATCGACGACAGCACCGCCTCCATCCGCGATTGCAGCGCGCCACTGTCGCCAAGGTCGGCCAGTTCATCCAGAATATCGCGGATCAGCGCTGCGGCATTGACCGGCCCCAGCAGCGCCGGGGTTTCGCGCACCGCAACGGCGCTGCCGCCAAAGGGCTCGATGCTCAGGCCCAACCGGGCCAGATCGGGGGCAAAGTCCAGCAGACGCGCGGCATCGGCAGGCGACAGATCGACAATCTCGGGGATCAGCAGCGCCTGTGCCGCAATCCGGCTTTCCGCCATCTGGCGCTTCAGCCGCTCATAGACCAGCCGTTCATGGGCGGCGTGCTGGTCAACGAGGATGATCCCGGTTTCGGTCTGCGCCACGATATAGTTTTCGTGCAACTGCGCCCGCGCCGCGCCCAAGGGGTGGTGCAGGTCGGCGGGTGTTTCCTCTGCTGCCTCAAACCGGGCGGTTGGCTGTTCGGCAAAACCTGGTGCATCGAATGCGGGGGCCTGCCACAAGCGGGCAGCGCCAAGTGCCCCGGCAGAAGGGCGGTCCATCTGATAGATGCGCGGCGCAGCCCCCCCGGGCCGCATCGCCCCCAAGGTCGCCGCTGCCACGGTTGACGAGGCCCGGTGTCCCGCTTCGGCCAGCGCATGGCGCAAAGCGGAAACGATCAGCCCGCGCGCCACCCCTGGTTCACGGAACCGCACTTCGGATTTTGCCGGATGCACGTTGACATCGACCCGTTCGGGATCGCAGGTCAGAAACAGCACGGCGGCGGGGTGGCGGTCGCGGCTGAGAAAATCCCAATAGGCGGCTTTCAGCGCCCCGATCAGCAGCCTGTCCTGCACCGGGCGGCCATTGACGAACAGATATTGCGCCACCGATGACCCGCGCGAATAGGTTGGGAGTGCCGCATAACCGGTCAGCCGGATCCCCTCCCGCTCGGCATCAATCGCCAGCGCATTCTCGGCGAAATCACTGCCGTTCACCTTGGCAAGCCGGGCAATCAGCGCGTCGAACAGATCGCCCTGCGCGGCATCGGCACGGAACAATTCCCGTGTGTTGTCCCCGGACAGATCGGTCAGGGTAAAGCTGACATAGGGTTCCGCCATCGCCAGCCGCCGCACCACATCGGCTATTGCCTGCGCCTCGGCGCGGTCGGTGCGCAGGAATTTGAGCCGTGCCGGGGTGGCATGGAACAGGTCGCGCAGTTCCGCCACGGTGCCACGCGGCAAGGCCGCCGGGCGCACCGGTTCGATCCGCCCGCCCGAAACCGAAATGGTCGCAGCCTCGGCACTGCCCGCGCGCGAGGTCAGGGTCAGCCGCCCCACAGCCCCCATCGAGGGCAAGGCCTCGCCACGAAAGCCGAAGGTGTGGATATTCAGCAGGTCGCTGCCGTCGATCTTGCTGGTGGCATGGCGCGCCAGTGCCAGCGGCAGGTCTGCCGCCGCCATGCCGTGGCCGTCATCTGTCACCCGGATCAGCGTCTTGCCGCCATCGGCATAGGCTACATCCACCCGCCGCGCCCCGGCATCCAGCGCGTTTTCCACCAGTTCCTTGACGGCAGAGGCCGGGCGCTCCACCACTTCGCCCGCCGCAATCCGGTTCACCGCCGCTTCATCCAGCTGGCGGATCGCGGTCGGGGCTTCGGATATGTTGCGGGTCTCGGCGTTCATCCTACCAACGGTAGCATGAATGGTGGGAAAGCTAAACAGATTCGGGGGGAGGGAGGATCGGAAACGGAGCAGGCACCCGAGCAACCGATGTGGTGGGACCAACCAACTCTGAGCACGGACAGCCCGTGAAAACCGGGAGCCAGAGGACCGCCTGAGCGACTTGCCTGTGGCAAGTCGATCGGTCCGATTGCCCGAGAGCGCAAGCGAAGGGCAAGTGCGGTTGGGGCGATACCACCGGTTGGAAATTCGGCAGCGCCTGACTGGGCGGGGGCGCACTATAGCGACCGCCAAGGGGCAGGCTGGCGCTGCCGAATTTGACACGTGTCAAATTTGGCAGGAAACAGAAGAACTTACCAAACTGGCAGGGGGCAGGACCAAACCTTTGGAAGCAGTTAAAAACCGAGCCCCGCCGCCCTATTCCGTCGACACCACCCCGACCGGCTGCCCGACCACCACGAAATGCAGTTGATCAGGCTTGATCAACTGCCCGGCAACACGGCGTACATCGTCCAGTGTCACCGCCTCTACCTGGGCATTGCGGGTCTTGATATAGTCGATCGGCAGGCCATCCATCTGCATGCCCACCAGAATATCGGCAATCGGCCCGTTGCCATCAAAGCGCAACGGATAGGCCCCGGTCAGATAGGTCTTGGCCTTGTCCAGTTCGTCCTGCGAAATGCCCATCGTGGCGCGGACCCATTCGGCGCGCACCACTTCCAGCACCTGCGCCACCTTTTCATTGGCCGAACTGACCTGCCCCATCATCAGTTCGGCATGGTCCATCGGCGCCAGAAAGGTCGATATGCCATAGGTCAGCCCGCGCTTTTCCCGCACCTCGGTCATCAGCCGCGCCCCGAACCGGCCACCACCCAGCACTTCGTTCAGGATATAGGCGGCGAAAAAGTCGGGGTCGTCGCGTTTCAACCCGGTCTGGCCGAACAGGATCACCGATTGCGGCGTATCGAACGGCACCACCGTCACGCCGCCTTGCAGCAGATACCCGGCCCGGCCCGGCAGCGGCGCTCCGGTGGCGGGCAGTTCGCCCAGCAGATGGTCGAGCATCAGCCCCAGTTCCTGCGGGGTGATATCGCCGACCACACCCACGAAGATCCGGTCCCGCGCCAGCGTAGCGGCATGGGCGGCCAGGATGTCATCGCGGGTCAGAGCGGCGACGGTCTCGGGCGAGCCGTCGCGGGCAGAGCCATAGGGGTGGCTGCCAAAGGCCAGCGCATCATAGCTGCGGCTGGCGATGGTATCGGGATCCTGCTCATCCGACTGCAGGCCCGACAGCACCTGCGCCCGCACCCGTTCGATGGCGTCGGGATCAAAGCGGGGATGGATCAGCGCCTGCCGCAACAACTCAACCGAAGCATCGCGGTTTTCGCTGAGAAATTCTGCCGAGATCGCCAGCAGATCCTCTCCGGCGCGAAAGGAATAGCTGGCAGCCAGTGCCTCGCGCGCCTCGGCAAAACCAGTGGCATCCAGATCACCGGCCCCCTCTTCGATCAGTGCCGTCATCAGGTTGATGGCACCGCGCTTGCCGGGTGCATCCACCGAGGCGCCACCCTTGAAGCGCAGTTCAAGGGCCACAAAGGGGATCGAAGGTTCCTCGACCAGCCAGGCCTTGATGCCACCGGGAGAGGTCACTTCGGTGATCGGCACTTCGGCCCGCGCCATGGCACCAAAGCCAAGGGCAAGTGCGGCGATCAGCCCGAAGCGGTGGATGAGCGTTCGTTTCATGGCTGAGCCTCCGCAGCGGGTTCCTGCACCAGCCAGCCGGTCACCGCCGCTTTGCGGTTCAGCACGCTGCGCGCGGCCTCAACCACAGCTTCCGGCGTGACGGCATCCAGAATGGCGGGCCAATCCTCGATATCCTGCAGCGTCAGGCCAGAGCTCAACCCTTCGCCATAGCGTCGCGCCAGCCCCTGCACATCGTCTTTGCCATAGATCTGCTCGGCCTTGATCTGGGTCTTGATCCGGGAAAATTGCGCCGGGTCTGGCCCGTCGAGCAGAAATTGCGCCAGAACCCCGTCAACCGCATCTTCGGCCTGTTGCAGGCTGACGCCGTCAGCGGGCACCACGGCAAAGCCGAAGTTGGTATCGTCCAGCGATACGCCGTCATAAAAGGCCGAGGTGTAAATCGCGGTCTGGCTGTCAAACTGCAGCTTCTTGCCCAGAACCGAGGTGGCGGCAGTGCCGCCCAGCAATTCGGCCAGCACCGTCAGCGCCGCCGCCTGTTGCTGCGCCCCGGGGTCGCGCTCGGGGGCCATGTAGGTGCGGATCACATAGGGCTGCGCCACCCGCGGATCGGCAAAGGTGATCCGCCGTTCGGCCAGTTGCGGCGGCTCTTCGGGGCGGGCGCGGGCCGCCAGGTCTGCTGTCGGCTTCAGCGGGCCATAATTCTTTTCCGCCAAAGCCCTGACCTCGGCCGGATCGACATCGCCCGCCACCACCAGGATCGCGTTGTTGGGGGCATAATAGGTATCATACCAGTCCAGCGCATCCTGCCGCGACAATTGCTCCATCTCATGGCGCCAGCCGATGATCGGAATGCCGTAGCGATGGTTCAGCCACTGCGCCGCCCGGCGCTGCTCGGTGAACAGGGCAGCCGGGTCGCTGTCGGTGCGCTGGTTGCGCTCCTCCAGAATGACCTGCAACTCGGTGTCGACATCGGCTTGCGGCAACACCAGATTGCGCATCCGGTCGGCCTCCAGCCCCATCATCAGATCCAGCCGGTCAGCGGCGATGCGCTGGTAATAGGCGGTGGTGTCCCAGGTGGTAAAGGCATTGTCATTGCCGCCGTTGGCCTCGACGATATCGGAAAACTCGCCCGGTTTCAGCTTGTCGGTGCCTTTGAACATCAGATGTTCCAGAAAATGCGCGATACCGGATTGGCCCGGCTGCTCGTCGGCAGAGCCGATCCGGTACCAGACCATATGAACCACGACAGGGGCGCGGTGATCCTCGATCACCACGACATCGAGGCCGTTGGGCAGGGTGAAATGGCTCAGCGTTTCGGCGTTGGCCGGGACCGCAAGGGCCATCATCAGCAATGGTGCGACAAACAGGCGTGTCATCGGGGTTCCTAGCAGACAGCAGGGCATCAACGCGCCAATGGTGGCAGTTGCGCCCCGTTACCGCCCAGAGCTACACGGGCGGCTGCCAAAGGCAAGGGGCGCAAACGCAAGCGTGACTGCGCGTCATTTGCCTTGCGGTCCGGGGGGGGCAGAACTGGTGCGGATGCCGGCCGCGCGCCACCGCGCCAGTTCGGCCTCCTGATCCAGCGACATCGGCAGATAGGCCTTGTAATAGACGGTAACGGCAAACAGCCGCTCCAGCAGGCGGCCATCGTTCTTGCGGCGGTACTCCAGATCTTCGGCGGCCAGGGTGGTACGGATATCAGGGGCCACCCCGAACCGTGTCGCCGCCGCCAGCACCGCCGCATCGCCCGACGGAGCCCGCGCCAGCACCGCAGGATTACCGCCAAGTGCGGCAATCGCATCGGCTTGCGGCGTCGGATCGGTCAAATTGGCGCCACCCGGAACCGGCTCTGGCAGGGATGCCAGATCTTGGGGCATCTGCAGCGGCTTGGTGGGCAGGATGCCGAATTCATCGGGGCCGCGGGTGGCAGACCGCAGGTTCATCAGATGCGGCGGGCGCTGGCCGTCACAGCCTGCCAGCACCAGAACCACCACCACCAGGGTGGCCAGTCCGATCCTTTTCCCGATGGGGTTGCCCCGCATCACCGCCTCCCGCCTGGCCGCATTTCACCTTGTGTAGCGCAAAGGTCCGGGGTCGTCACGGGGTCTTTGCCCGGCCGGCAAAGACCAGAAGCCCCAGCGCCCCGGCAAAGATGCTGACATCCGCCACATTGAAAGCAAAGGGATTTTCAATCCCGCAGCACGACATGTTCAGAAAGTCGGCAACCGCACCATAAAGCACGCGGTCGATCACATTACCCAGCGCGCCGCCCACCAGCAAGCCCGCCGCCACCTTTACCGTCACGGAATGAGGCTCGTGCCGGACCCAGAGCCAGACCCAAAGGGCAATCGCCAGCGCCACCGCAATCAGCAGCCAGCGCATCACCTCGGCATCATTGGCAAACAGCCCGAAATTCACCCCGCGATTCCACGCCATGCGGAAATTCAGATAGGGCGGCACCACATTGATCGCCAGCACCTGCGACAGGCCAAGGGCATGGACCACCACATATTTGGAAATCTGATCCACGGCAAAAACCGCCGCCGCAACTGTGCCAGCCAACCTCATCCTGCCCGCCTTGCCGCTTCTTTTCGGTTCAAATATCCCCGCCGGAGGCTTCCGTCCCATCGGCAGGAGCCTCCGGCGGGGATATTTGCCGCCAATAAGAAACCCGGGTTCGGTGAATTACTCAATGGCGGAAATGCCGCATGCCGGTAAAGACCATGGCAAGGCCGCGCGCATCAGCGGCGGCGATCACCTCATCGTCGCGCATCGACCCGCCGGGCTGGATCACCGCGCGGACCCCAGCCTCGGCGGCAGCGATCAGGCCATCGGCAAAGGGAAAGAAGGCGTCGGAGGCGACGACAGCGCCTTCAACCGGGGAGCCGGGCAGGGCCATCATCTGCGCCATATCCATCGCCTTGCGCACCGCGATGCGGGTGCTGTCGATCCGGCTCATCTGGCCGGCACCGATTCCGATGGTGGCACCGCCACGGGCATAGACGATAGCGTTGGATTTCACGTGTTTCGCCACGGTCCAGGCAAACAGCATGTCGGCCAGTTCGGCACCGGTGGGGGCGCGGCGCGTCACCACCCGCAGGTCGGCGGCGCTGATGCGGCCGGCGTCGCGGTCCTGCACCAGAAAGCCGCCCGCGACCTGACGGAACATCAGACCCGGGGTCAGCGGGTTGGGCAGGGCACCGGTGGTCAGCAGCCGGAGGTTCTTTTTGGCGGCAAACACCGCGCGGGCATCCTCATCGGCGTCCGGAGCAATCACCACCTCAGTGAATATCGCGGCGATGGCCTGCGCGGTTGCGCCGTCCAGCGTGCCGTTCAGCGCCACGATGCCGCCAAAGGCCGAGGTGCGGTCGCAATCATGGGCGCGGCGATAGGCTTCGGCGAGACTGGCGCCACGCGCCACGCCGCAGGGATTGGCATGTTTGATGATGGCACAGGCCGGGCCCTGGCCCGGGTCGAACTCTGCCACCAGTTCAAAGGCGGCGTCGGCATCGTTGATATTGTTGTAGCTCAGCGCCTTGCCCTGCCATTGCCGCGCGGTGGCGACGCCGGGGCGGTCTGATCCGTCATGGTAGAAAGCCGCCTGCTGATGCGGATTTTCGCCGTAGCGCAGTGGCTGCGCCAGGGTACCGGCAAAGGCGCGGCGCGGCGGGGTGGTTTCACCCAGTGCCGCTGCCATCCAGGTTGATACCGCCACATCATAGGCGGCGGTGCGGGCATAGGCATTTTGCGCCAGTTTCTGCCGTGTTGCCAAAGAGGTGGCGCCATCTTGCCTGGCCAGTTCGGCCAGCAGCGGGGCATAGTCGGCCGGATCAGTGACCACCGCCACGAAGCCGTGGTTCTTGGCCGCCGCGCGGATCATCGCCGGCCCGCCGATGTCGATAGTCTCGACACAGGTGTCATGGTCGGCCCCTTTGGCAACTGTGGCTTCAAACGGGTAAAGGTTGCAGATCAGAAGGTCGATCGCCTCGATGCCATGCGCCGCCATTGCTGCCCTGTGGCCCTCGTTGTCGCGCAGCCCCAGCAGCCCGCCATGCACCGCCGGGTGCAGGGTCTTGACGCGGCCATCCATCATTTCCGGATATCCGGTCAGATCGGCGACATCGCGCACCGCCAGCCCCGCGCCGCGCAGCATGTCAGAGGTGCCGCCGGTGGACAGCAGTTCAATACCCTGTGCCGCAAGGGCCTTGGCCAGATCAACCAATCCCGCCTTGTCAGACACCGAAATCAAGGCGCGTTTCAGCGGCCAAAGGTCTGTTGTCGCTGTCATTCCCGTCTATCCCGGCTTTAATCCTGATCCTGCCCGCTGCCCGGTTCCAGATCGCGGATGCCCTGGGGGGTATCCTTGGTTTTGGCAAGCGTCCAGCTGACCTGGCCCGCATAGTCGATCACGCGGCCGGTGAGAATGATTTGTTTGCACTGGCGCGGCTTCAGCCGGTGTTTTTCCAGATAGACCGAAGGTTCCAGCGTCAGATCAGCGCCGCCGTGCTGGCGAAACAGCCAAAGTTCGCCGCTTTTCAGGGCCAGCGTCACGCCGCCCGACTTGGCATCAAGGTCGGCTTCGACGTCGGGGTGCAGATGGAACCGCACCACATAGCGCAGCGGCGGCGCGGCGGCGCGGTTGCGCCCTGCCAGCCGGTCAAGCAGCTTGCGGTCGGCGGGGTTCATCGCCCCAAGGGTATCTTCGCCCACCAGCGACCGGCCGTCGAACGACAGGTTCATCCGCCGCACATGGGTCAGCCCATGCGACGGCACATAGCCATCGTGGCCGACGATCAGCGAGGTGCCGGAGGGGCCGGTGACCTGTTGGGCATTGACGGTCCTTGGCGGGTCAGCCAGCAGCAGCGCCGCGCTCAGCGCGCCGCGCCCCGGCTTGAACCGGCTGGAGGACAGGCCGTCGATGGCAAGGGTGGAATGCGAGGCGGTGGCGCGGCCCGCCTTGACCCAGTCGCCGCCAAATGGCAGGCCGGAGCCGCAGCAGACGATCAGCGGGCGGCGGCCCGAGGTCAGTTCCAGTGCAAGGGTCGAGGCATGGGCGGTGGCTGCGGCCGCACCGCCGGGTGGTGATGCCGCGTCGACGATGATGGTGGTGCGACCGCTCGACATCCGGGCATAGCCCATGGCCAGTTGGCCGCCCGCAGCACGCGGCCTGATGCCGGATGCGGCAAGTGCCTGATCCAGCCGTCCCGGAATGCCGCGCCCGCCGCCGTGGAACCGCGCCAGCGATCCGTCGGCATGGCGCAGGCTGCGCAGCACCGGGGCGATATGGGCGATGGCATCCAGATGGCCACGCCCAGCCATGTGCCCGGCCTCCAGCAGCGCCTGCGCCGCCAGCACCAGCAGGTTGAACAGATCCAGAAGGTCCTCGGGATTGCGGGACGGCAGGCTGCCTTTTGCAGCGATCAACCGTTCGCAACAGGCAGAAAGATCATGGGCGGTTTCAGTGACGGTGCCGGCCAGACCATCAAGTGTCGCCCCGGCCAGCACCAGCGCTGTCAGCCCCTCGACCCGGGCGATGCCGGGGGCGGCCGATTGCCAGCGGCGGCGCAGAAAGAGCGCCTGCCGCGCCAGGGATGCCAGCAGTTTCTGTTGCACCAGCGGGGCCTGCCCGTCGGTCAGCATCGCGCCGTGATGGATCAGGCGGATCAGCCGGCGGCCCGTCAGATCGGCCGTCCACCCCGGCCCGGTGCCACGCCCGAACCGGGCGACCCAGTCATAGGTCCAGGCGCGGGCAAGGCCCTGCGCTGCTTCGTCGCCGACGGCGACCAGATCATCCAGCCACAAAAAGCCCTGCATGGCCTGTTCAAAGCCCGCATCGGGTGGCAGGATCGTCCAGACCGAGCGGCCCGGTGCCGATATCACATGGCCGGCAAACTGGAACTGCCCGGCCATCAGGTGGCGACCGGCGCGCGCACTGCCCAGGGTGCGCGGTTGCGGTTCGGCGGCAAACGCGGCTTTGACCCGCGCCAGCGTTGCCCATCGGGCATGGGCCCGGTTCATCACCCGGGTTGCGATCGGCAGTTTTGCTTGCGAACGGGACACGCCGGTCTTGCCTCGCCTTGCCTCGTCTTGCCTCGTCATACCTTGACTTGCCGCGCCATGCGGCAACGCCGGGATGAGGCACTGCCGCAAGACTATCCACGGCATCGCCCGCTGTCACCGATTGATCGCAGGGGATGACGACATTGTTTCCGCAGCGTGGAAAATGGCAGGGCCGGCCAGCCGTCAATCGGCCCGTTGCAGCACGGCGATATAGAAGCCGTCGATGCCGCCCAGCGCTTCCCAATGGTCGGGACGGATGCGCAAGCCGCCTTCGGCGCTGCGCCATTCTGCCGCAACGCCGGGCAGGTCGAGCGCCTGTGGCAGGGTGCGCAGGCCCTTGTGGCGGGAAAGGGCGGCGATAACCTGCGCCTCGCCCTCCTCTGGCAGCAATGAACAGGTGCAATAGACCAGCCGTCCGCCGGGTTTCAGCCAGCCTGTCGCGCGATCGAGCAGTGCCGCTTGCAGCGCCAGCAGCGGCGGCAGATCGGCTTCGGATTTCACAAAGGGCAGGTCGGGGTGGCGGCGGATGGTGCCGGTGGCTGAACAGGGGGCATCAAGCAGGATCGCGTCAAACCGGGCAGGCGGTTCCCATGCCAGCGCATCGGCGGCGATGACGGTGACAGCGGCCCCAAGCCCGGTACGGGCAAGGTTTTCGCGCAGCCGGGCGAGGCGCGGCGACGAGATGTCGAGCGCCGTGACCTGTGCGCCCATCGCCGCCAGCTGCAGGGTCTTGCCGCCCGGTGCGGCGCAAAGGTCAAGCACGGTGCTGCCGGGGGAACGGGCCAGAATGCCGCCCAGAATGCGGGCGGGCAGGGCGGCGGCGGCATCCTGCACCCACCAGTGGCCATCGGCATAGCCCGGCAGGTCGCTGACCTGCCCGACCGAGGCGCGGCGCAGCGACCCGGTGGGCAGCGGTGTGGCATCCAGCGCCTCGGGCGTGATGGGGGCACCGGGGCGCAGCGTCAGATCGAGCGGGGCGGGGGCGGCAAACAACCGCTCCATCGCCTCGACGGCGGGGCGGGCATAGAGGGCGACCAGTCGCTTGCGCAACCATCCCGGCAGGCGCTGCGGCGGCATCCGG